>JGI26061J44794_1000125_pt1 | contig 36801 bp, 33 predicted proteins | sample MarorgKNORR_S2LV_5_FD_44794 | JGI IMG/M metagenome (IMG submission 44794) | reverse complement strand
CCTTGAGTTACTGATATAACGTTATTATTTTCATCCAACATAATGCCTTCGTCACTTTTTATGCCTGCTCGAGCCAATACTTGCTCTAATCGATTGCAGTGCTTTATTCCTGCCAATTTGAGATTCGAATCATAGCCACTTTGGCAATACTCTAGACAAAATGAATTATTAAGGGTGACTTTTTGCAATTCTGAGACAATAACAGCACGAACTGGCTTGATATCATCCTTAAAGCCATAACCTCTTAAGGATTCTCCACGAGATAGAATTAACTTAACAACACAGCGATCGTAACCGCACAAAAATAGCGCTTTTTTAACATCACTTAACCAAACCGACTCATTAACCTTGCTTATTTTTAGCTGTTCACAACCTCTATTTAGGCGAGCAAAATGATTTACCCAAAAAAGTATTTTTTTATTTTCAACTACACAAGTTTCGAACAATCCGTCGCCGAACTGTATGTTGCGATTAAAGATGCTAATCTTAGATTGCTGTGCACCATTAATTAAAACAATTGGGGTCATATCATGAGAGAGTTAGTGGCTTACACAATCCATTATAAACAAAGTGTAAGAGAGCTTGGCACTACCTCTACAGGTTTATAATAGATGAAACAATTAAGAAAGTAAAACAGACATGGATGGTGTGCTTAGAAGGCTTGCGAATAACTTGCTTGAAAGCTGCAAAGACTTACTTCCAATNGTTTTAGTAGTNGCTTTTTTTCAAATCATAGTNCTTAAGCAAGCCATTCCTGAAATAGGCTCCATACTTTTAGGAACCTTGTCAATTCTTATTGGTTTGACTTTTTTTGTTTCTGGTCTTAGGTTGGGACTTTTCCCTATAGGAGAAAACCTTGCCCATTCTTTTGTAAACAAAGGTTCATTGTTTTGGTTACTATTGTTCGCTTTTGCACTCGGCTTTGGATCATCCATAGCAGAACCTGCACTCATGGCTGTATCACAAGAAGCTGCAATTGTTGCTAGTATCGGTGGCATTATTGAAAACAATGAATTGGCTATCAATAAATATTCACTTCAACTAAGGTTGACCGTTGCGCTTGCTGTTGGTTTCTCAGTCATGCTCGGTGTTGTAAGAATCTTAAAGGGCTGGCCCTTACACTGGTTGATTATCCCAGGGTATTTTCTAGTGATGGCTATTACATTTGTCTCTCCTGACTGGATTGTTGGTGTTGCTTATGACTCTGGTGGAGTGACAACATCAACGGTTACAGTGCCTTTGGTAACCGCTTTAGGTATTGGATTAGCGAGTAGCATTCGAGGTAGAAATCCGCTTACTGACGGATTTGGAATGATTGCAATCTGCGCACTCTCACCGATTATTGCAGTTCTAATTTTTGGGATAGTTTTATGATTATTCTTCAACCTTTCATTTCTATGTTTTGGGATATAGCTCCTATCATTGGAATGATATTAATTTTTCAGCTATTTATTATCAAAGAAAAAATACCAAATCTAACTCAAACTTTATTTGGCATCTTTATGGTTTGGATAGGACTAACTTTATTTATTGTCGGGCTAGAAAAAGCACTATTTCCAATAGGAAAAATGATGGCCATTCAATTAACTTCGCCAGATTTTCTTGGTAAAACCCAACTGAACTGGAATGACTACTATTGGGTATATTTATTTGCAGCAAGCATGGGCTTCTCAGCAACCATTGCTGAGCCCTCTCTTTTGGCTATATCAATTAAAGCTAATGAGGTTTCAGGCAACTCAATCCGAGTTTGGCCTTTGAGAATTACAGTTGCCCTTGGTGTGGCGATTGGTATCGCACTTGGGAGTTATCGAATTGTTGTCGGTCTACCTCTTCATTACTTTATCATTGTTGGCTATGGGATAGTCATCGTACAAACTTTTTTCGCTCCGAAGCAAATTATCGCACTAGCTTATGACAGCGGCGGTGTCACAACTTCAAGTGTTACTGTGCCTTTGGTAGCTGCTTTGGGGCTTGGCCTAGCAAGCACAATAGAAGGTAGAAATCCACTCATTGACGGATTTGGGCTGATTGCCTTTGCAAGCCTATTTCCTATCATGGGAGTATTAGCTTATGCTCAAATTAAACATTTAATTAACAAATAAGGAGGATGTAATGCACTTTAAATTAATAATCGCTTTTGTTGATAGCGCTAAAACCGATAAAATTTTGTCTGCGGCACGCGAACATGGAGCTACAGGTTCAACTGTTATTTCTCAGGCAAGAGGTGAAGGTGTTCATGACAAGAAAACTTTTTTAGGATTGCATATTGAAACACAAAGAGATGTACTCTTTCTTTTAGTGGAGCAACATAATGCTCTAAAAATTCTTGAAACTGTTAACGATGTAGGAGCCTTCGACAAAGAGTCACATGAAGGTATTGCCTTTCAAATTGATGTTGAAGATGCAGTTGGTGTGATGCATCAAATTGAAATACTAAGTAAAAACATAGAGGAGGAAATATGAAAAATGAATTACTAGTAAAAGATGTAATGTGGAAGGATGTTGATATTGTAGATCGTAATCTGAGTGTTCAGGATGGCTTAGATACTATGCAGTACAAAAAAACAAAAATGCTAATAGTTGATAAGGCTCACGAAAACGATGAGTATGGTGTAGTTTTAATTGCCGATATTGCAGCAAAGGTGATTGCTAAAAATAGATCTCTAGATCGAGTTAATGTTTATGAAATAATGAATAAACCTGCCATTTCGGTTCACTCGACAATGTATATTCGTTACTGTGCTAGGCTGCTGACTCGTATGAATATATCACGTTGTCCAGTCATTGATGAAGGCAAATTGGTTGGAGTCGTTAGTCTTACAAGTATAGTATTCAGGAATAATGAACTCAGAATGGAGAAATAATTTGTAGCCACATTGTGAAATGTAGAAATCAATATTCTTATATTTGCTCCATAATATATTGCGTTAAAAGAGCTACCGGTCGACCTGTTGCCCCTTTTTTTGAACCACCAAGCCAAGCAGTACCCGCAATATCTAGGTGAGCCCATCGATAGTCTTTGGTAAAGCGAGCAAGAAAACAAGCAGCTGTTACAGTACCAGCTTCCCGGCCACCAATATTCGCCATGTCTGCAAAATTAGACTTAAGTAACTCATCATACTCCTCATCCAAAGGTAATTGCCAGACCGTATCCATTGCATCACTACCAGCCTTTTTCAAGTCATCTGCTAAAGCTTGGTCATTTGCCATTAATCCGGAATGGTGCTTACCTAATGCGATAATCACAGCTCCAGTAAGTGTTGCAATATCAATCACAACTTTTGGTCTAAACTTTTCACAATAAGTCAATGCATCACAAAGAATAAGCCTTCCTTCAGCATCTGTATTTAGAATCTCGACTGTTTGACCCGACATACTTTTAACAACATCGCCAGGCTTAGAGGCATCATGGGCAGGCATATTTTCAACGGTAGGCACCACAACGGTAAGGTTAACTTTAAGATTCATCTCAGCAACCGCACTCATAACACCTAACACCGATGCTGCTCCACACATATCAAACTTCATTTCATCCATCTTGGCGCCAGGCTTCAATGAAATTCCACCGCTGTCAAATGTCACTCCCTTGCCTACCAACACAACTGGCTGATCCTTACCTGCATTATTGTAACTAACACTAATCAACTTCCCAGGCTCAGAAGAGCCTTTAGATACTGAGAGCAAAGAATTCATACCTAATACTTCCATTTCGGACTCTTCTAGAACTTCACACTCAAGATTATATTTCTTGGCCAACGACTTTGCTGTTTCGGCTAAGTAACTAGGTGTACAAATATTAGACGGCAAGTCTCCCAACCTTCTAGTCAAAGCCATACCGTTAGCAATCGCCAAGCCTTTATTAATTTCTACAGCGTCATTGTTTTCTGAATAAATACTTACTGCTTCTAGAGTGCCTTTTTCATTTGCCTCCTTAGCGTCAACTTTTTCGACTTGATAGCTTGCATTTTTTAATACACGCGCTGTCGTTAATTGCACCCAAGACTCATCACGATTATCAATTTGAATATCTGGTATCACTACATTTTTTACCTTCGCATCAGACAAAGCTGATGAAAGTGAATGAAGCACTTTAATGTAGTTCTTTTCATTGAGTGATGAATCACCTAAGCCGACAATCAACAATCTCTTTGTTTTATAACCACTCACCTGACTGAGCATCAAAGTTGCTCCAACGATTGCGTCAAATCGGTTCAATTCTAATAGTTTCTGAAGGTCCTTATTTTGATGAGTTTTGTCCTTGAAAACAAATGCTACGGCACAGTCACCGCTGTAATGTTCTACCGTCTGATGTGTGACAAAAAATTCCATTGCCTTTCCCGCAAAATTATAATCTTGGTATTCTACCAAAAATCTGTAAAATTTACTTCTTTAATAATGAATTTTCACTATGTATAAGTCACTTTTGTTCTTGTTTTTGTTATTTGCAAACTCTGCCTATGCAAATATCGAGGAAATCATTAACCGATTACAGCCATATTTCCCGAATATCAGTGCCGAACAAATAAATGAGTCACAACTAGATGGGTTTTATGAAGTGATCATTACTCAACCCAGGATAGACGTCATGTATATATCTTCTGATGCCCGATATGTTTTGCAAGGTACTGTGACAGATTTAATTACAATGTCCAATCTTTCTGCAATTAGAATCAATGCTACAAGAAAGCGGATACTTGATAATATTGATGAAAACAGCAAGATTGTCTTTAAAGCAGGGAATGAACAGTATATTGTTCATGTTTTTACAGATGTCGATTGCCCTTTTTGCGCAAAATTGCATGCCAATATGGCAGAAATGAATTCCTTGGGCATAACAATAAAATATTTAGCTTCACCGCTAGAACAACTACATCCTCAGGCACAAAGTGCTATGGAAAAAATTTGGTGTGCAGAAAACAGGAACCTAGCCATACATAATTATAAAACAAAACGTATTTTGCCAGTCAGTGAAGATTGTGAAAATCCTGTAGCTCAACAATTAGCGATTTCAAAGCAATTAGGAGTCAATGGTACACCTTCAATATTCTTAGAAGATGGCACCAACATACCTGGCTACCAAAATCCAGAAGAGCTTCTTCAAAACATTAAACAGACTCTTGCTCAATAAAACAAACGCTAGAGCCATTGCTCACCAAGCAATTTGTTCAATTGTTTTAAACAAACAATCTCTCTCTGAAGGCATTTTTCCAATTGATTCTGATGATTTGTCTTTTGCGAAATCTTTAACTTTTGGCTCAATTCGGTTTTATCATCACCTTAACGACGTTATAACACCTCGCTTAAAAAGGCCATTGGAAAAAAAGAATCTTGACATTCATTGCTTACTTATTCTGGGTGCATATCAACTTATTCATTCAGATACCCCAATCCATGCAGCAATCAACGAAACCGTAGGTGTTGCCGAGATTATCGGAAAACCATGGGCAAAAGGTTTTATTAATGCAATACTTAGAGGCATTGATCGAGACCGAGAGATTATTGAAAATACAAAACATTACTCTCACCCAAGTTGGCTGATCAAAAAACTAAAGCAAGATTATCCAAAAAACTTTCAAGAAATTCTCATTGAAAACAACAAAAAGGCTCCGATGACGATTCGCGTTCATCCATCCATTCAGCGGGATGATTACCAACAGCAGTTACAAAAAATTAATATCTTTAGTCAACCTTCCACTATAGCGCCTCAAGCTTTAATTCTTAATGATGCTGTTGNTGTGACTAAGTTACCTGGGTTCGAAAATGGCTCTTGTTATGTGCAAGATACTTCTGCACAATTAGCAGCACAATTGATTTCACCTAAAAAAGGTGAACTCATTCTAGACGCATGTTGTGCCCCAGGTGGAAAGACAACACACCTAGCTGAACTTTGCTCAGAAGCTAATATCATCGCACTGGACAGTGACAAACAAAGACTCTCAAAAGTTCGAGAAAACCTTGATCGGTGCAAAAATCATAACATCACTATTCAACAAGGGGATGCAAGAGATCAAGAATGGTGGGATGGTAAGCTCTTTGATAAAATTTTGCTAGATGCACCTTGCTCAAGTACAGGAGTTATTAGAAGACATCCCGATATTAAGTTACTAAAAAAACCGAAAGATATCTCCCAAATTACCAAAACTCAATCTTTAATTCTTGGAAATCTCTGGGGACTTTTAAAGCCAGGCGGCCATTTACTGTATGCAACTTGCTCAGTACTAAAGGATGAAAATATTCACCAGATTAGTCAATTCCTAGATAGATTTGAGGATGCAAAAAATGAAAAAATAACACTTCCTTGGGGAGATGGCGATATTGGGAGACAGCAACTACCTCAAAAAGAATATGACGGCTTTTACTACGCCAAGCTCAAAAAGGATCGCTGATAATTCTATTCCTAGTTACTTCTCAAGTGCAATATCTAGAACTTGATCGATCCATTTCACTTTTATAATTTCGAGGTTACCTTTAATCTTGTCTGGCACTTCAGAAAGTTCACGTTCATTATCATCAGGAATGATTACAGTTTTAATCCCGCCCCTCAAAGCAGCAAGTAGTTTTTCTTTTAGACCCCCGATTGGTGTAATCTCACCTCTAAGTGTAATTTCCCCCGTCATAGCTACAGCCGCCTTTACTTTTCGACCTGTTAATACAGAAACTAAAGCGGTACACATTGCCGCACCAGCACTGGGACCATCTTTTGGTGTGGAGCCATCTGGAACATGAATATGAATATCAAGTTTTTCATGAAAATCTTCGGCAATTCCTAAGACATCTGCGCGCTGACGAGTGACCGACATTGCAGCTTGAATAGATTCCTTCATAACATCACCCAATTGACCAGTGTAATTTAGCTTACCCTTTCCTTTGTAAGCAGAAGCTTCAATAGTCAACAGATCTCCACCTACCGTTGTCCACGCAAGACCAGTCACTTCACCAATCTGGTTATGTTCTTCTGCCAAGCCGAAGCGATACTTTTTCATTCCTAAGAATTTTGGCAAACTCTTAGAATTAATTATTGCTTTTGCCTTACGCTTTTTGAGAGTTAGATCCTTAACTACCTTTCGACAGATACTGCCAATTTCTCTGTCAAGGTTACGGACACCAGCTTCTCTAGTGTAATAACGGATAATGTCCATTATTGCGGAATCTTTAAAAACGATTTCGCTATTTTTGACACCATTATTATTCATCTGTTTTGCAATCAAATGCTGTTTAGCAATTTGCAATTTTTCATCTTCCGTGTATCCAGAAATCTGAATTACTTCCATACGGTCTACCAGTGCTTGGGGTAGATCTAGAGAGTTCGCAGTTGCTACAAACATTACTTGTGATAGGTCATAATCGACCTCTATGTAATGGTCATTAAAGGTATGGTTTTGTTCAGGGTCTAACACCTCTAACATTGCTGATCCAGGATCACCTCTAAAGTCGGATGCCATTTTATCGATCTCATCTAGTAAGAAAAGTGGGTTCTTGACTTTAATTTTCTGCATTTTTTGCACAATTGAGCCTGGCATAGCACCGATATAGGTTCGTCTATGACCACGAATCTCTGCCTCATCTCTCACCCCGCCTAGTGCCATTCGAATATATTTCCGATTTACCGATCTGGCAATAGACTCTCCCAACGAAGTTTTTCCAACTCCAGGAGGACCAACCAAACAAAGAATATTTGCTTTATTATGCGTGACACGAGTTTGAACAGCCAAGTGCTCCAATATTCGTTCCTTAACCTTATTTAAACCATAATGATCATCATCCAATATTTTTTGCGCTTTAATTAAATCTTGACTGATTCGTGTCTTTTTACTCCAAGGCACTGAACACAAATTCTCGATATANGTTCTGATGATAGAGGCATCAGAAGATTGGGAAGACATTCTCTGTAACTTATTCAGTTCTCCTTGCGCTTTANNTTTGGCTTCTTTTGGCATTTTTGCTTTGTTGATGCTTGCTTGCAATTCCTCAATCTCATTTTCATCATCAAGGGTGCCAAGCTCTTTCTGAATGGACTTCATTTGTTCATTCAAATAATAGTCTCTCTGATTAGATTCCATTTGCTTACGAACTCGACTTTGAATTTTTTGTTCAGCACCAAGAACATCTAGCTCACCTTCAAGAATTGTAAGAATTGCTTCTAATCTATCTTTAGCAAGGGTACTCTCTAGGAGTTCCTGCTTTTCTTCAATTTTAAGATTAATGTTTGCAATGATGACATCACTAAAACGTTCAATGTCTGTAATCTCTTTAAGTACTTTATATACTTCCTCTGGAATTTTTTTGCTGAGTTTTATATATTTTTCAAAATTTTCTAGAGCCAGACGCATCATTGCTTTGATTTCTGTGTCATTCTCGAAGCTTAATGTGCAGTCACTCAGAATAACTTCAGTATGTTCTCCTAAGTCAACAAACTCTTCAATTCTCGATCGCTTAACTCCCTCAACTAAAACTTTTATAGTTCCATCAGGCAGTTTAAGCAACTGCAGGATTGTCGCCAAAGTGCCAACCTTGTGAAGATCTTCATTTTTAGGGTCTTCAATAGCTTCATCTTTTTGAGTGACCAAGAAAATATGCTTATCTGCTTCCATGGCATGGGTAATTGCATGAACTGAAGATTTTCTACCAATAAAAAGAGGGATAACCGTATGTGGAAAAACAACCACATCTCTCAGCGGTAGTAGAGGTATTGATTGCCTCTCTATGCCATTTGACTCTGTTGTGATTTCTGTTCCCATAATAATGAAACACCTTGCTTACCTAATAATCTCTTTAGATAGTGTCGAGTAACGTTAATTTCAAGTAGCCACTGACCAAATTCATTCATTTTTTCTTTCTGAATAAAGCCGACTTTATGAATCTCACTTCTAATATAAGCTGACTGAACATCTAACTGAATGCCAGCATAAGTCATCATACCACTCAGACGTTCAGATAAGGCTTGATAAAGCAAATCTATACCCTCTCCGGTATGAGCTGAAAGCCATACACGGTATATATTTCCTGCATAGTCTTTATCTACTTTTGGATGAAAATCACTCATTTCATCAATCTTATTCATCACAATTATGCTTGGAATTTCTTGTGCCCCTATTTGTTCAATAATATCTTCAACCTGTTCAATTTTGTCACCATTATCATTATCTGAAGCATCAACAACATGAAGAAGAATGTTAGCCTGACGGGTTTCTTCAAGAGTTGATTTGAATGCGGCTACAAGCTCATGAGGCAAGTCTTGGATAAAACCAACCGTATCTGCAACAACTGCCTCTCCTGCAGCTGGAAGGATAATTCGACGAATAGTAGAATCCAGAGTTGCAAAAAGCTTATCGTCGGCATAAACATGTGAATTAGTTAACTGGTTGAACAATGTCGATTTTCCGGCATTTGTATACCCGGCAAGTGAAATCATAGGAAGGTCTTTTTTGCGTCTTGATTTTCGACCCAGGTCATGCTGCTTGTGAACCTTTTCGAGACGCTTGCTAAGATATTTAATACGTTTTGAAATTAATCGCTTATCTGTCTCAAGCTGAGTTTCACCTGGCCCACGTAGACCAATACCGCCTTTTTGTCTTTCTAAGTGCGTCCAACCCCTGACCAGGCGAGTTGATAAGTGACGTAATTGTGCCAATTCGACTTGTAACTTACCCTCAAATGACTTCGCTCTAAGCGCAAAAATGTCTAGAATTAAACCAGTTCTATCCATCACTTGGCATTTTAAGGTTTTTTCTAGATTGCGCTCTTGTGTGGGTGAAAGTTGAAGCGAAAAAATTACTAAATCAGCTTCATTAATGCTCACAATGGAAGCTAACTCCTCAACCTTTCCTTTGCCAATGAAGAATTGAGCTCCGATAGAGTTTCTTTTAACTTTGATGGTTTGAACAATGTTGAGCCCAGATGACAGAGCAAGTTGCTTGAACTCATCCATTCCATTGGTTTGCTGGCGATTTGAAGTAAGCTCAACATTCACTAATACCGTTCGTTCACCTTGACCTACGGCATCTTTTTGACGGCTAAATAACTCCATAGGCATTATTGAGTCATCTGCATAAAAAAGTGAAAGTCATCAACTAGCTTTTCTAATATTATTTATTTTTTTTTCAGGTAAATAAAGAACCATCGGTTGTTTTTCCCCTTCAACCACTGCCTTATCAATAATAACCTCTTTTGCACTTGTAGTTGACGGCATTTCATACATAGTATCCAATAATAGATTCTCCAAAATAGCTCGTAAGCCTCTAGCACCTGTTTTTCTTTTAACGGCAAGCTTTGCAATAGCTACTAATGCAGTTTTTCTAATCGTTAGCTTCACACCTTCGATTGCAAAAAACTGTTGGAATTGTTTGACAACGGAATTTTTCGGTTTTGTAAGAATCTCTACCAAATCATCCTCATCAAGTGCACTAAGCGAAGTATGAACAGCTAGACGTCCAACCAGTTCAGGAATTAAACCAAATTTGATTAAATCGCCTGGCTCCAACAATCTGTATAGTTCAGCGAGTGTTTTTTCACTTTGCTCATCTTTGACATTTGCAGCAAACCCAATGCCAGTTGCTTTTTCAACTCGTCTGTCTATAACTTTTTCTAAACCATCAAATGCCCCGCCACATATAAACAATATTTTTGAGGTATCGACGTCAATTGTTTCCTGGTTTGGATGCTTTCTACCACCCTGTGGAGGTACGGAAGCAATGGTACCTTCTATCAGTTTTAGCATTGCCTGCTGGACACCTTCACCAGAAACGTCCCTAGTAATAGAAGGGGAGTCAGATCGGCGTGAAATTTTATCAATTTCATCAATAAAAATAATTCCTTGTTCAGCTTTGTTTGGATCAAAGTCACACTTGGCGAGCAAGCTTTTAATAACATTCTCTACGTCGTCACCGACATAACCTGCTTCCGTTAATGTTGTCGCGTCAGCTACAGAAAAAGGAACATCCAGAAAACGCGCCAGGGTTTGCGCAAGAAGGGTCTTGCCACTACCAGTAGGACCAATCAGTAAAATGTTTGCTTTATCCAACTCAACTTCGTTGGAGATGTGATCAGTCTTTAAACGCTTATAGTGGTTGTAGACAGCGACTGACAAAACTTTTTTAGCATGAGATTGACCAATAACATATTCGTTCAAGAAATTAAATAACTCTTTTGGAGTGTAATTCCAGTCCTGATGTTGGTCTTTTTTCTCTTTATTCGTTTGTTCTTGAACAAGGCTATAACAGGAATCTATACATTCGTCACAAATGTAGACCCCAGGTCCGGCTATTAAGCGGGACACCTCATCTTTGTGTTTAGAACAAAATGAGCAATTCAGGTCTTGTGTATTTTGTGCCATAGATAAACTAAAAGTTATCGTTTTGTAAGTACTTTGTCAATGAGTCCATATTTTACGGATTCACTAGCTGACATAAAATTATCTCGATCAGTGTCCTTTTGAATAGCCTTCATGCTTTGACCGGTATGTTTTTTTAGAATTGAATTTAACTTGTCTCTGGTCTTAAGAATCTCTTGAGCATGAATATCGATATCGCTGGCTTGACCAGAAAAACCTCCTAAAGGTTGGTGAATCATGCACCTGGAGTGTGGCAGAGAAAATCTTTTACCTTTTGCTCCAGCAGTTAGCAACAAAGTACCCATACTTGCAGCTTGGCCAATACAAAGTGTAGAAATATCAGGCTTGATGAACTGCATAGTGTCATAGATAGCTAAACCAGCTGTGACAGAACCGCCTGGTGAATTGATATATAAATGAATATCTTTATCGGGATTTTCAGATTCTAGAAAAAGAAGTTGAGCGACAACAACATTTGCCGCATAGTCCTCTATAGGGCCTACCATAAAAACAACACGCTCCTTTAGTAATCGGGAATAGATGTCGTAAGCTCTTTCAGTTCTACCAGAACTTTCAATTACCATAGGGATTTGATGTAGGTTTTGTATTGACATATTTAACTTTGTGGGTTCATAATTTCTTGAAAAGTCTTTTCAGTAACATTGACTTTGGCTTCAAGTGCAACATGTTTAGCTACAAGCTCTTCAACAACAATCGATTCAACACTTGCCAACCTTGAAGGGTCAGAGTTATGCCAATCAATCATTTGTTGCGCACTTTCACCATATTGCATAGACATTTCCTTTAGTTTAGCATCAACCTGCTCTTTTTCAGGCTTGATTTCTCTATCATTTGCAATTTTATTGACTAGTAGACCCAACTTTACTCTTCTTGAGGCCTCTTCTTGAAACATGGCTTCAGGAAAATTACCTTTTGAAGGTATACCCTGTTGTTCCATCCTTGCCTCCATATCTTGTTGCAACTTTATTGCCTCTGTACTAATGCTGCCCTCGGGAACTTCAAAGTCATTTGCAGTTAAAAGCGCAGTAAAAGCAGCATCTTTGTTTTGCTGAACTACACGAGAACTTAACTCCATCTGCATTTGGTTAGACATGTGACTTTTCATCGTCTCGAAATCTTTTTCACCATATTTTTTAGCAAATTCGTCGTCACGCTTCATTTCTTTGGGTGAACCCACTTTGTTAATCTTTACTTTAAATACAGCTTCCCTTCCAGCTAAATTTTCAACGTGATAATCTTCAGGGAATGTTGCTTTAACTTCTACCGTCTTGCCTGCAGAGACATCAATGAGACCTCGCTCAAACCCTTCAATCATTGCACCACGTCCGAGAACGATTTCAAATCCCTCTGCCGCACCACCTTCAAATGACTCGCCATCTAGCAATCCCTCAAAATCAATTATCAAACGGTCACCATTTTTAGATTTACGTTTAACGGTTTTGTATTCAGTCGCCCTATCTTGTAAATCTTGCAATGCCCTTTCTTCATCTTCATCAGAAACTGTTGCACTTATTTGATCAATACTCAGGCTCGATAATGGTGCCACACTAACTTCAGGGTACACCTCAAACTCAATTGTATAGCTAAAGTTATCACTATTTTCTGTGTCTACAGTGGTTAAAGAGGGTTGCGCAGCTGGAGAAACGTCAGCGTCTGCCAATGCCTCTGCCAACGTTTCACTCACTACCTCGTTTGTGGCATCTGCTTTGGCACTGGCACCGAAGCGTTGACGTAGAATTGTTGCTGGTATCTTGCCCTTTCTAAAACCATCAATGCGGACTTTTTTGGCAAGGCTTTGTAAAATAGTGTCCGTTTTCTGGTTGAAAGTATCTATAGGCAATTCAACTGTGAGTGATCTTTTTAACCCTTCAAGTGTGCTTAATGAGGTCTTCATCTATCTAATCAGTATCTAGTATAAAAAAAACAAGAAATTATACAGGATTTTGCTGTCTAATAAAAAAGGGCAGTTACTGCCCTTTTAGTAAAAAAAACTCAACTAAAAGCGTGAGCCCATGTAGCTCACCTGGTACTGCGCCTGAGACAACCATTCTGGGTTTACCTCTAGACCCCAACCCGGTTTATGATCCATTAATAGCCGACCTTCAACTATTTTGAAGCTTGGCGAAAATATATTGTCTTGCCAGGGGTAATAATCTAAACCCTCAATTGAAAACTCTAAGTACTTACCTGCGTTAGGGATAGAGCCCATAATGTGTGCAGAAAACAATGTCACCAAGGATAAGTTAGCCGAATGTAGAGTTACAGGTAAGTGGGCTTGTTTGGCTAACTTAGCAACCTCTAAGGTGCGAGTAACACCTCCCATATAACAGACATCGGGCTGTACAATATTCACCACCTGGGTATCTATCATGTGCTTCCAGATACGCATATCGTTATCCTGCTCTCCACCACTTATATCAATATTTAATGCATCTTTAACTTGACGGGTCCAGTCAGGTTCCCAGTATGGACAAGGTTCCTCGAAATGGCTGACACCATAATCTTGTAACATGTGTCCAACCTCAATAGCTTTAGCTGGCGTGTACGCGCTATTGGCGTCCACCAGTAGTGCTACATCATCACCTAAAACCTTGCGCACTTGTTTCACAATAGCCTCTGTACGACCAGGCCATTGATCCAAGTCATGACCACATTCTCTCCCTACACGAAATTTGAAGGCTTTATAACCATACCTCTCTTTGAGATCTAGAAAACGTTCAGCTTCAGCTTCAGGGGTGATTTCACGCTGCATACTCGAAGCATACACTGGCACAGAGTCAGTATTACCACCCAAAAGTTGACACACACTCTTGTTAGCTTTCTTGGCGTGAATATCCCAAAGCGCAGTATCTAAGCCACACAAACCACGATAAAGATAGGTTCCAGGGAACTTATGTTCCCGCTCTAACACCTCTCGGTTTAAATCAGTTATGTCGAGACCACTCCAGCCTAGTACATGAGGAGCCACTTGTCGGTGTACTACTTGAGCACTTATGTCGGCATTGTAGGCACTAGTTTGTCCCCAACCCTCATCACCTTCGTCGGTACGCACTCGGACCAAACCAATGTATTCGTTGGTAAAGGTTTCTATGCTAATAATTTTCATAATTAATCTCGGTTTAGCTAACTCTTTATTTAGATATATCAGCCAAAATCAGGTCCGAAGCCTTTTCACCCACCATAATTGTAGCGGCATTAATATTACCACATATAAGCTGCGGGAATATTGAGGCATCTGCCACTCGAAGTCCTTCTATTCCATGCACTTTAAGATTACTATCAACGACATTTTTGAGCGGATCAGGGCCCATACAGCAAGTACAAGCAGGGTGGAAAACAGTCCATGCATTGTCTCTAATATCTTCTATCATTTGAGCGTCTGATTTACACTCAGGCCCAGGTCGAAACTCATCAAGAATGACCTTGCTAAAACTCTCAGTTTGAGCTAATTGCCGCAACAACTTGACGCCCTCTAACAAATCTTGGACATCATCGTCATGAGATAGATAGTTAGGCTCAATTATTGGNGCAACAGTTGGATCACCACTCTTTATTCGAATCTGCCCTCGTGAATTTGNTTTACAGTTTGATACCCCTAACAACATAGCTGAAAAAGGGTCTGGACTTAGCATAGCGCGCCTTCCAGGCGACTCAAGAGTATAACTTACAGGTGAAAAATAAAGTTGAATATTCGGCCCTGTAAGTCCATCCCGAGTTCGCACAAAACCACCCGACTGGTTGACACTTAAACTTAACGGACCAGTCCTAGTCAAGACATATCGAATACCTTGCCATAACTTTCCCCACCAAGGTCTCAGCTGATTATTCAAGGTTCGCACTTTACTTTTATAAATATAGTTCACCCCAAGATGGTCCTGGAGGTTTTTTCCAACGGCAGGGCTGTCATGGATAACTGAAACATTAGCTTCCTTTAGAAGTGAATCCGGGCCTATTCCAGATAACTGAAGAAGTTGTGGTGAGTTTACTGCACCAGCGCTTAATATCACTTCACGCTTGGCATTTGCTTGGTAAAGTTTGCTTGCTTTTGTGTATTCCACGCCAACAGCGCGCTTACCTTCAAATAGAATACGAGTGACGAGAGCCTTGGTAATCACGGTAAGGTTAGAACGCTTCATAACGGGACGTAAATAAGCTCGCGAAGCAGACATACGTTGTCCCTTATACGTGGTTATCTGGTAATGACCAACACCTTCCTGAATCTCACCATTCATGTCACCATTAAAACTGATTCCTAATTCTTCAGCTGCTGAAACAAAAGTGTCACTCAAGGGATGCAGCTGATCTGTAACGTCTGAAACATTTAGTGGCCCTCTACTACCCCGATATTGGTCGTCGCCATGTTGCCAGGTTTCCATACGTTTAAAATAGGGAAGCAAATCATTGTATGACCAGCCAGGATTACCAGCCTTTTGCCAGTCGTCAAAATCTTGAGGATTGCCTCGAACATGGACCAAAGCATTAATCGAACTAGAACCGCCCAATAATTTACCTCGTGGCCAATAACTGGAACGATTATTAGCGCCGGGGCTCGGCTCCGCCATGTACATCCAGTTAACCTCTTTTTGGTAGTAGGTTTTGCCATAGCCGATAGGCATTTGTACATAAAAACGACGGTCTGTACCACCTGCTTCTATGAGTAATACTTTGTTAGAAGAATCCTTGCTGAGCCTATTGGCAAGAACACAACCTGCTGAGCCTGCACCGATAACAATAAAATCGTAATTATTCAAAAGACCAGCCATGTTTAAGTCAAATAATGACTATATAAAATTCACACTATTGTATAAGTAATCTTTAATCATTGCTTAAATATTTTTTTAGCATTATTCACTTACAAAAAAAATTACATTTGTTCAGTGTGAAAATAAGATAAACTAAGACGAGCCCTCATGTGTGAGGGTTTAATGTTTTTAAAATCTTAGGAGAAAAAATGAAACTAATAAATAAAGTATTAGCTGTCTCAGCTATTTCACTCAGTCTTATGCCTGCATTAGCCAGTGCTGACTGTGGAAAAGCAAGGCTGGCTGATTTTGACTGGAATAGTGCAAATGTCCATACTGGCATTGTACAATTTATTCTTGAGCATGGCTATGGCTGTGAAGTTGAGACGACAAGAGGAAGTACGACACCTATTATGGCTGCTCACTATGATAGCCAACTAGATATCGTTACTGAGCTTTGGTATGACAATATTGTAACCCAGTATGATGCTGTTGAAGCGTCTGGGGTGATTAGAAATATTGGAATCAACACACCAGACTCTCAGCAAGCGTTTTACGTGGACAGAAATACAGCTGATAAGTACAGCATAAAATCTGTATTAGATATGAACAATCCAGAAATTGCTGCATTGTTTAGTGATCCAGAAAACCCTGATATGGGTAGAATGGTAAGCTGTATTGGAGGCTGGACTTGCTACACTATTAACCATGTCAAGCAGCGTGTCTATGGACTAGATAAGTTCTATACTAACTTTGATCCAGGTTCTAGTGGCGCATTAGCTGCAGAAATTGCAGGCGCATTTGCTAAAGATCGACCGATCTTTACCTACTACTGGGCACCAACAGCATTGATGGGTAAGGTTGACTTAGTAAGATTAGTTGAGCCACCTTACGATGCAGCATGTTGGGGAGCAATGATGGATGTTGTTGAAGACATAAAGGCTAACGGAAAAGATGTATACAAGCCTACTTGTGCAACTGAATACAAAGACATGTCTCTAGATAAGTCTGTACTGACTGCATGGGCGGATACGCATCCAGAAGAGACAGCTTTCTTAGAAGCATATAGCATACCAACCGCAACGGTGAACAAGCTGCTAGCTTTCTATGAAGGCGAGGCTGACGGCGATATGGAGCTTCTTGCAATGGAATACTTGCAGAATAATTCTGAATGGAAGTCTTGGGTTTCAGCAGAAGTTGCTGCCAAGGTTTCAGGAGCACTATAAGCTAGATTTAATATAAAAAAAAGAGCTCATTCGTGAGCTCTTTTTTCTTATTTTCTGAATTAGAATCATGATAAAAAAGTTATTCACATATTTGGCCTTACCAGTTATTTTTATTTGGCTGTTGATAACGAGCTTTAATGCTTCAAGATTTAGACCAGATAGCGCTGCGGAACTTTTAACGGATGCAAGCTGGCTATATAATTGGCCAAGGTGGCTAGACATCCCATTGATGAAATGGATCAATGATTGGTTTAGAGTCTTTAATCAAGAGTACGGAATGTACTTCGAGGCAGTCAATAATTTCCTTCTTGGAGCAATCCTTTCCCTGAAGAAATTCTTAATGATGTTGCCATGGCCACTTGTGATTGCTCTCGTTGTAGCGATTGTTTTCTTTTCCAGCGGTCGAAAACTAGGTACCACCGTTTTTGTTGGAATTTGTACATTTTTTATTGGCTTTCTTCACCCAAGATTTTGGGACAAAGCGATTGAAACAACCTCTATTATGATAATTGGAATACTGTTCTGTATTTTAATTGGAATACCCTTAGGAATAGCCATGTCTCGAAGCATTAGAGTTCGAAATGCCACTCTTCCTGTTCTTGACTTAATGCAGACAATACCAAGTTTTTGTTATCTCATTCCTGGAATTATGCTTTTTGGATTAGGCGCTGTACCGGCAATCATTGCAACAGTTATTTATGCGGTTCCACCTTTAGTGCGTTTAACAGACCTTGGAATTCGCTTAGTTGACACTGAAGTCATTGAAGCAGCTGAAGCATTCGGAGCGAGTAAAAGACAAAAGTTACTAGGGGTTCAACTACCACTAGCACTTCCTAATATTATGCAGGGAATCAACCAATGCACAATGATGGCACTAGCTATGGTTGTTATTGCTTCTATGATTGGAACCAGAGGTCTTGGTGATGAAGTTTTACTTGGACTTCAACAGCTTAACGTCGGCAAGGCAACTGAAGCAGGACTTGCGATTGTACTTTTAGCAATTGTTCTAGATAGAATTACTCAAGCCTACGGTCAAAAAGTCCAAGATAGAAATAAGCCACCAGAAAAATAGCCTTTAATCAATGTCAAAAATAGAAATAAGAAATATTTATAAGATATTTGGAAACCATCCTGATCAAATTTTACCCATGGTAAAAGAGGGTGCAAATAAAGAGCAGGTCATGGAAGAAACTGGCCACACTGTTGGCCTAGACAATGTCTCTATATCAGTCAAAGAAGGTGAAATTTTTGTTTGTATGGGATTGTCTGGTTCAGGAAAATCAACTTTAATTAGACATATTAATAGACTCATTGACCCTACTGCAGGTCAAGTTACAGTTGACGGTGTTGATGTACTAAGTTTAGATGACAAGGAAATATTAGATTTCCGAAAAAAGACAATGAGTATGGTTTTCCAGCGTTTTGGACTTTTTCCTCATAAAACAATTATTCAAAATGTTGCTTATGGCCTTGAAATACAGAAAGTACCTGAGGATCAGAGAATAGAAATTGCCCAAGGCCAAATAGATTCGGTTGGATTACAAGGTTTTGAGAATCAATACCCTGCTCAACTATCTGGAGGCATGCAGCAAAGGGTCGGTCTAGCAAGAGCTCTTGCAACAGACCCTCAAATCCTTTTAATGGACGAAGCCTTTAGTGCATTGGACCCTCTAATTAGAAGTGATATGCAAAAACAATTAATAGAGCTTCAATCTAAACTCAAAAAAACCATTGTCTTTATTACTCATGATCTTGATGAATCCCTGAAATTAGGGGACCATATAGGAATATTAAATGGCGGAAGATTAGTTCAAGTCGGTCGCCCAGAAGATATTATCATGAATCCTGCTGATGACTACGTTAAAGCATTTGTTAAGGATGTTAATCGCTCTAAAGTGTTGAGAGCTCAAACAATTATGACTAAAAAGGATCAGTTTGATACAACAAATATCAACCCATCCACTATATACAAGATAGATGAAAATACTGTGATTGAAGAGATCATCCCTAAAGTATTAAGAGAGAGATGCACTATGAGTGTAGTCGATAAGAGTGGCAATACAAAAGGGTATATTACATCTGATGAGTTATCTAAGGCTTTAACGAAACATTAAGTTAGATGACTCAAAATAAGCCTCCTGGCAAAAACATTATAATTTCAGCTGCTGCCGATGGAATTGGTTGGAGTATAGCCAGTTTATCTTTAGATAAAGGCTACAACGTTTATTTGTCAGACATCAATCAAAAAAGAATTGATGAAATTAACGAGCATCCATTGATAAACGAAAAACTATTTATAGACAATGTCGATGCCAAAAATCCAAACTCTGTAGAAAAATATTTTTATTCACTGAAAGAAAGAATTGCAAGCATTGATGCCCTCATTAATAATGTCGGCATAGCCGGACCAACCGGACCGATTGAAAGTCTATCGATTTCAGACTGGAGAAACACAATAGACATTAATCTTAACAGTCATTTTTATTTTACTAAACACTCTATACCTTTGTTAAAAAATAATAAAGGTGGATCCATTATCAATATCTCTTCAACTGCGGGCTTGTTTGGACTTCCTCTCAGAACACCTTATGCTGCAAGTAAGTGGGCTGTTATTGGTGTGACTAAGTCACTTGCAATGGAACTGGGGGAATTTAACATAAGAGTCAACGCTATTTGCCCAGGATCGGTATCGGGAGATAGGATGAAAAGAGTCATAGAAGCAAAAGCAAAATCTACAGGGGTTTCAGAAGAAGAATTGCAAAAAGATCATGAATCAATGGTGTCACTTAAGACTTTTGTGAGCAAAGAAGACATTGCCAATATGGCCTTATTCTTACTTTCAAATGAAGCCCTTAAAATATCTGGTCAAGTCATGACTGTAGACGGTAACACCGAAAGAATGAACTAACTACAGGGATGTAGTTATTCAGTTGTAATGCTTAAAAGTTACCAGCAAAGGATTTAGTGAAGACCAGCAATATACTCGGCTAAAGCTTCAATTTCAATAGTTGTCAGACCTTTGGCAACATTTCTCATCATCCCTTCATAATCATTATCTCTAGCAACCTCGTCAGAACCAGTCTGTTCATTGATAGAATATTGACGGAATGCCTTTAACTGTGCGGCTATATATTCAGCATGCTGAGCACTAAGAGCAGGAAATTTTGCACTCGGAATACCTAAACCCTTAGGACCATGGCAAGCAATACAAGCAGTGGTTTTCGTATCTTTCTTACCACCAAGATAAATCTTTCGAGCTAATTCGATTGTTTTTTCATCTGCCTTAGCGCTATTTTCACTTATAGTTTGAATTGAGTAATATGCTGCAATATCCATCATATCTTGTTCCGATAGTAAGGATGCGACACCCCCCATTATTGCATTGTCTCTTGCACCTGATTTAAATTCCTGTAGTTGCTTCAAAATATAACCCTCACCTTGACCGGCAAGCTTAGGAAAATTTGGCATGGTGCTATTACCAGCAAGACCATGGCAACCCATACATGTTGCAGATTTAGCTTGACCTGCCTCAGCATTTCCAGAGGCTAGACTAGTTGCGCTAAGAGTTGCAAGTACAATTGATACAAAAATAATAATGCTCTTTTTCATTCTAAATCTCCAAAAAATTCCACGAAGTTATACTTGAATATTAACGGTTCCATTAACTTTTATTTATCAAGATAACGGAAAAACTACTCTCTAATCCCTTGAGTAGAAAGGTATTCGGCAATAGAGTCCTCAAACCCTTCTGCCATTGGAGCCATAGCATTCATAATCGCATTTTGACGTTCGCCTGACTGAAATTGCTCTAATTGTTGCACTATCCATTCGGCATCTCTGCCAGCTAGCGAAGGAACATCTTCATCGGTTGAATTCCCTCCCGGACCGTGGCAACTAGAACAGCCCAAAGCTTCAAACATAGCCTCACCTTCGCTCTTTGCTTCTTCTGATATAGAGCCCAGTGAAAAAGCTAATGCCATTATAGAAAGGATTAACAATAAAATCTTTTTCATTACGTATGCACTTTAGCTTTCTATTTATTTTCGTTAAATTATACACACATCTGTTTTATCCAGTGTGAACAGGATTCATGGAGAGCTATTTCCCTTTCCATTTGGGAGGACGCTTCTCAGAAAAAGCAAGCGGTCCTTCCTTGGCATCCTCAGATTTGAGCATTTTTTGATAAGCCTTAATTTGACCAGAGCGCATAGTTTCATACGCAGATTCTAAATCCATTTGATCTGTCTCTCTAATGACGGCTTTAATTGCCGCCAATGAAAGGGGGGCAGACTGAGCGATTTTGTGTGCCCACTCAATGGCTTGCTTTTTTAACATTTTTAATGAACAACTTCTGTTCACCAAGCCATATTTTTTTGCCTCGTCTACACCCATTCTCCTACCGGTCATAAGCATTTCCATCGCAACCGCTCTAGGCAAGCGACGTGGCAATCTCAAAACTCCTCCGCTATCAGGAATAATCCCTAGAGTAGCTTCAGGCACAAAAAACTCAGCTGTGTTGGCTGCAATAATTAGGTCAGCTGCAAGTGCCAACTCAAAACCACCTCCAACTGCTAAGCCATTAACTGCAGCAATAACAGGCTTATCCAAATCCCACAATTCAGTAAGTCCAGCAAAACCACCCGGGCCAAAGTCTGCATCAACTGCCTCCCCCTCAGATGCTGCTTTTAAATCCCAACCACCACAAAAAAACCGTTCACCTGCACCGATAATAATAGCTGCCCTTAAATCAGCATCATCTCTAAAAGAGATGAAGGCATCGCCAAGCGCGTGACTTGTTGTCGCATCAATCGCATTAGCTTTAGGGCGATCAAGCGTAATTAGCAGCACTTCGTTATACACCTCACAAGTGACACTTTTTTTCATAAAATCTTCCTTAATTTTGAGATTATTATCATGTTACTACTAATTCAGTTTAACCAAAGCATCAACGGCAATTGCACCTTTTCCCTGAGGCAAAACTAGTAGCGGATTTATATCAAATTCAATGACTTCATTTGAATTAATTAAATCGACCGCTGACATCACAGCATCAATCACAGCATCAATATCTCCAGCTGAGTGTCCACGATAACCTTCAAGTATCGGATATAACTTCAACTCAGAAAGTGCTTCCAAAACACTATTTCTCTCAACCGGTAACAGCAATGGAATACTGTCGCTTAATAACTCAACCAAAACTCCGCCACTACCAATTATCAAATATTTTCCAAATAAAGGGTCACAATTGGCACCGATAATTAATTCTGCTATAGCGCCCTCTATCATTTCTTCAACCAATAATGAAGGTCCAATTTGTAGTAGCTCAGATACTGCTAATTTGAGCATCTCGGCATCTTTAATGTTAACTCTAATAGCCCCTGAATCACTCTTATGAACTAAGGCTTCACTTGACACCTTGACAGTGACTGGATAGCTCAACTTTTCTGCAGCCCTCAATGCACCTTCAATACTAGAAACTAACCCACCTTGAGGTATTGATAAGCCATACTTTGCCAATAATCGCTTTCCATCAAACTCAGTAAGTGTTTTATTGGTTTGCATTTTGCTTGAAACTGGAATGGAAACCTCTATAGGAGCTGAAGAGGTTCCATTAAAAGCTTGACCACACCTGTATGAATGATGTAGCGATTTTAGACAGGAATCCAAACCAATCATTGGCGCAATGCCACGTTTTTGGCATTCATCAATGATCCTTTTAGGCATACAATCGGCCATAGAAGCGAGAACGATAGCTTTTTTTCCTGTCTCTGTCGCTGCATCACACAGTGCATAGAAAGTATTATCCCAATCTTGTTGGCTAATTTTGTCAGTTCTTGGCCAATCTAACAGTAGCATGGTTGCGGCAAAGTCTCCACTCATCATTTGTTTAAAACAAGCCGCTGTACGATGACGATCTCCCCAAACAAAAGTATGGTAATCTAAGGGATTATCTACTTCAACAAACTCATTCAATGTGTTTTGAATTCGCTCCTTGTGGTCATTTTTAAGACCTGAAAAACAGATATCTAAACCATCAATTAAATCAGCCATCATTCCCGCTTCTCCTCCTGAACAGCTCATTGATGCCACACCATTATGATCAATTGTGCCCAAAATGCTGAGCAACTTTAAAGTCTCTAAAAACTCAGGAACGGTATCAACTCTTGCTATTCCGAGACGATCAAATAAAACATCAAACAATTGATCTGCTCCCGTCAATGAACTAGTGTGGCTAAGAGCAATTTNGGAAGAGGTATTTGTTCGGCCAGTTTTAATAACGACGATAGGTATCTTTTTTTCTAACGCTCGGTGTCCAGCATTATCAAAAGCGGCAATATCGCTAACACCTTCCATATGAAGACCAATGGCACAAACTCTATCATCATCCAACACCGCATTAATAATATCCGAAATATTTGTATTTGCCTGATTGCCAAGAGTAAACATGTAGGCAATAGGTAAGCCAATTGACTGCATTGTCATATTTAGACCTATATTGCCGCTTTGAGTAATGATTGCTACACCCTTATCGAGGGCTTCACAGCCATGCAAGTCTGGCCACAAAACAACACTATCTAAACTATTAATAAAGCCATAACAGTTGGGTCCAATAATCGGCATCTTACCTGCAGCTTCAACTAGCCTCTGATTTCTTTTGATTCCATCTTCACCCACCTCTCCAAAACCGGAAGCATATAACACTGCCCCTCCGCCTCCAATTTGGTTTAGATCAGCAACTATTTCTATCGCCGCTTCGGCATTAACTGCAATGAAAGTTGCATCTGGAGGCTCAGGCAAATCTTTAACACTTTTAAAACACTCTAACCCCTCAATAGTCTCCCTAGATGGATGAATCGCCCAAATTTTACCGGTATAACCCAATTTACGGCTCTCTCTAATAGCAAAATCAGCTCCTCGATGACCAACAACAGCAATTGACCTAGGAGATATCAGACGACTCAAATTTGATTGACTCATAAGGATTGTTTATTCGAAAGGTCTTAATAAAGACCTTGAGATAATATGACGTTGAATTTCACTAGTACCATCCCATATTCGCTCTACCCGATGGTCACGCCATATCCTCTCTAGAGGTAACTCATCCATCAAACCCATACCACCTAATATCTGTATAGCCTCATCAGAAACCATGGCTAGCATTTCTGTTGCCTTTAATTTTGCCATTGCAGCGTCACTATTGGTCATCTTTCCCTGAGAGTCATTCCAAGCAGCCCTCAAAGTAAGCAACTCAGCGGCTTGCAATTCCATGGACATGTCAGCGAGCTTAAAAGAAACCCCTTGAAACTTTCCTATAGTCTGTCCAAACTGTTCACGGGTTGCAGCCCATTCGGTCGCAATCTGTAAGGCACGTTCGGCTCTTCCTAGACACATTGCTGCTACAGATAAACGCGTTGCTCCTAACCACTCGTTAGCGATATCAAAACCGTGATCTACCTCACCCAATACTTGCGATTCATGAACACGACAGTTATCAAAATTAAGAATAAAGTTATGGTATCCACGATGCGAAACACTATTGTATCCAGTTTCTACAGAAAAACCTGGCGTCCCCATATCTACAAGGAAACTAGTGATTTTTTTCTTTGCGCCTCTAGAAGTTTCTTCAACACCAGAGGCCGCAAATAAAATCACGTAATCAGCCATATCAGCATGACTAATAAAGTGTTTGGAACCGTTGATTACAAAATACTCACCATCCAGCTCAGCGCGGCATTTCATAGAACGCACATCTGAGCCTGCATTAGGTTCAGTCATAGCCAAACAATCTACTTTTTCACCACGTATCGTTGGTACCAAATATTTATCAATTTGCTCATCTTTGCATGCCATTAATATATTGCTTGGCCTTGCAACAATATACTGAAGGCCAAAATTTGCCTTACCCAATTCTTTCTCCAAAAGACATAAAGTTAACGTATCGAGACCACCACCGCCATATTTCACAGGCATGTTGGTAGCATAAAGACCAAGGTTAATCGCTTTTTGTTTAATGCTCTCTGCCAAACTTGCATCGATATGATTGGTTTTTTCAACTTCATCTTCGTGTGGATATAGCTCTTGCTCGACAAAGCTACTAACGGTATCGATAATCATCTCTTGTTCACTTGAAAGACTAAATTCCATTTAATTCTCTTCCTATTTTTTATTGAAAATATTAAATCTGATTTATTTTGTTTTCGGTATATGCATTACTCGACCTTGCTGCTTTGGAGATGGAAGTTGCTGATGAGCAACCCAAATTGTTCCAAGTATTTCTGCGACGGCAGGCATGATTTCGCTGGCCTTCGATTTACTCGTATCAACGTGTATTAACATTTGCTCAGTTGTTGCCAACAGACCGCCACTCTGTGCATGAATCATCTGATGAAAAAAATGCAAACGCTTTTTATCGAGCCCAAGTATTTGAGTAGTAAAACTTAAAGGCTCTCCCTCTGATACATCTAGGTAATAATTTATGTGTGTTTCAACTGTATAGAAAGATTGACCTGCAGATCGATAATCCTCATCGATGCCAATATAGCGAAAGAGTGCATCAGAGGCGTCTCCAAATGCATAGAGATAGAAAGACTCACTCATATGACCATTGTAGTCAATCCAGTCAGAATGAACTTTCGCCTGATAAAGCGACAAAGGTTTACTTAAATCATCATTTGAAGAAAACTTTTTATATTCTCGATGAAGGTATACATCATTATCCATAAGTCACCAAAAAAAATCTCTTGGCCAAGTCACAATAAGACAATAGCTCAACCTAGTAAAGAATATGTTACTTGTCAATATAGCTAATGCTGTACAATTTCCGTTGTAAATTATACATAAAACGAAATTTATTCTTTTCGAAAAAAGTATTGAAAAGCTAAAAAGAATATTTCATTCCTGTGATTCACCCAAGAATGAAACTTATATAATGTCTTTGTCTCTAAGACATGACTCGAGCTATGCATAATTCTTACCGTCAGGCAAAATTTCTACTATCTTGCCCCTCATTAAAGGGATGCCCCGAAGACCATGGATATGAGGTTGTATTTGCAGGTCGTTCTAATGCAGGAAAGTCCAGTGCAATAAATGCCCTGACCGAACAAAAAAAATTAGCAAAAGTCAGTCGAACTCCTGGACGCACACAACATTTAGTTTTTTTTGAACTTGACGAACAACGACGCCTCGTTGACTTGCCAGGCTATGGTTATGCCAAAGTGCCAGATACAGTTAAACAAAGATGGCACCTAGATATGAGTAAATATTTTGACAATCGAAACTGCTTAATGGCAGCGATTTTAGTGATGGATTGCCGTCACCCCTTAAAACCATTTGATGAAATGATGTTGCAGTGGTGTGTTAACAACGATGTACCCACAAACATCCTCTTAACCAAATCAGATAAACTAAAAAAGGGCGCTGCTAGTTCAACAAAGCTTAGAGTCATTAAGTCCGTAGAAGACTTACCAAATGTCAATGTACAGCTTTTCTCTTCCCTCAAAAAAGTAGGTATTCCAGAGCTTTGTCAATATCTCGACAAGGTGTTCGAGCTTCCGAATGAAAGTTAACTTAGATCTTTCTTTGATTCAATCTGATGACACAATTATTGTGGCAAATAATCGCCAAGTATTGGCCATTAAGCAATCATTATCAGAACAGCATGGCCCACTCAAAATGCCAAACATTTTTTCATACACTTCTTGGCTCCAGAACTACTGGCAACAAAATAACCCTAAAAGATCGATCCGTCTACTCTCTCAAATGGAACTCAGATTTTTCTTTCAAGAGATTATTCAACAGGACTCAATCAACCATTCTGAAGCTGTAATTGATGAATTAATTAAATGCTACCATCTCTGCAAGACACATTTTATTGATATATCAACTATGTCAAGTTTTTACTCTAGCCCTTGTACTCAATTAGTTGAATGGATCTATAAACTTGAAAAAATAAAATTAGCTAGGGGCTGTATTGATTCGACCGATTTATTCACAATAGTTTATCAAACTCTCGAGAAATACGAAAAAAAGGGAAAATATTACGCTTTCGGTTTTAAAAAACCCACACCCGAACAAAGAAAACTCTTTCAAATCCTAGGCTGTGAATTAATTAAACCAATCTCCCCCGATAATACAATTCAAGCATTGTCATTTATCGATCATGAGCTTGAATTACAAGCAATTGCCCATTGGGCTAAAGAAACTAGCACACAAAATCCTGATTATCAAATTGGAATTGTCATTCCTAATCTGGGTGAATTACAAAACATGATAAAGAATATTTTTGACCAGGTATTCGCCTCAAGTTTAATAGAAACTTATCGCAAACCATATAATATTTCTTTAGGTATATCACTATACCAATACCCGCTCATTCAGAATCTTCTCAACATTATCAAACTCTCAAAACAAATTATTGATGATAGTATTGATCACAAAACACTCATAAAAGTAATAACCTCTCCATTTATTCAAGGAGCTCATAAAGAATCCAACAATCGTGCCTTATCAGTTAATCGAATCTTGGCACTTGGTAGAGAAAAAAGCTCAACCAATAAAATTCTTTTGTTGATAAAAGACTGTCCCCAGTTATCTCAAACTATTACCGAACTCAGACAACTGAAATTTCAAACTAAATTACCATTAGAGGATTGGTTAATAGTCATTAACAAACTTCTTACAACTTGGGCTTTTGCAACTGATAGAAGCTTGACAAGTAGTGAATATCAATTATTTGAAAAATATCAAAATGAAAGTCTAATTCTCAATAAGCTGTCTGATTTTCATAAAAAGATCGGTTTCATTGATGCCGTAAAAACTTTACAAACACATTTGAATTCAGTTGTTTTTCAAGCAAAAGGTGGTGATGCCAAAATTCATATCTTAGGTGCACTTGAGGCTGAGGGATTATTTTTTGATGCTGCCTGGATATCCAATATGACAAGCGATTTTCTCCCAGGAGCGATTAAAACTCCTCTCTTCATTCCTGCTCAAATCTGTAGGGATTACGAACTTCCTAATTCAAGTTTTGATGAAATTGATAAAAATACTAAAGTTACTTTGCAAGCTTTAAAGAATTTAAGCAACAATATTACTTTTAGCTATGCTAAATCAACAAAGAATCGTGAACAGCTGCCTTCACCATATTTGCATTTTGAAGAGTCCCAACCAAAAATCTTAAAAGCTGTCATGACTCGGAAATTAAACCATATTGATGATCATAAAGCCCCCAATATTGTTGATTACACCATCAAACAAGGGATAAAAACACTTCAAAATCAAATGAGTTGTGCTTTTAAAGGTTTTGTCGGACGTCTTTGTATAGACGATTTTGATACTCCACATATTGGGATTAATCGGCAGCAACAAGGCAAATTAATTCACAAAGTTTTGGAAACTTTTTTTGGGGAAATCCAAACAGGAAAAGAGTTGTTAGAACTCCCAGATTTAGCTCTCAATGATTTGATTGAAAAACACATTGACCTTGCAATTCTTAAAATACCTAAATCGAATTTTAAATTACTTGAAAAGACTAGATTAGTCAAACTCATTAAGCAATACCTTGAGCTTGAAAAGCAAAGAGGTGATTTTGAAGTGATAAAAACAGAATCAACTTCAGAAGTTGACATTAACGGTCTAACCTTTACCACAAGGTTAGACCGAATGGATCGTCTTGAGAATAATGAGAAACTTATTATTGATTACAAGAGCGGCGCGATTGCAGTCAGCAAAATGATTGGTAACCCTATCGAACAGGCCCAACTGCCAATTTATGCGATATCAAATACTGTAGATGGGGTTGCATTTGCAGCAATAAATCCGAGTGACTGCCAATTCAAAGCGATCACTAAAAACAAGTCCGCTTTGCCGTTAAAACCACAAACAAAATCCAAGATGCCAGAATGGGATATACAATTAATGGAGTGGCATTCAGCCTTGAATTCTGCAAGCGATGATTTTCAAAATGGCATCGCAAAAGTTCTTCCAGCAAAAAATGCCTGTGAATTCTGTGATTATGATTTACTTTGTCGGGTTGAGAAATCTCCCAATCACTGATAGCCTTTTTTGAGCTATTTGCTCAACAATTAGAGCCTTGTCTAGCTTCGAAACATTAATTGTTTTTAATGCCACTAAAATTTCCGAAATAGGCTTAATATCTATACCCAACTCTTTAAAAGCAATAAGTATCTTTTCAAAACGCCTCTGACGACGCAAACTATCAGTTTTCAGATAAAAATTCAGTACTTCTTCTGTAGAATGTGAGAGCAAATGTTTGGAAAAAAAATGCCACTCAGCAACAAGTTCAGCTATTTGTTGATAATCTTTAGGGCACTTAAGATGGGAACACAATGCACTAATATCTTCAAGCTTCTGTTCATGGAGCCAGAGTGCAAACTTAACATCAAGATCCTCTACTGATGCATCAACTAGTTGAGAAATATGACTCCCAGTTGAAGTTAACATAGGAAAAAGACGATGAAAAGCACTAGATTCAATCAAAACATCAAAAAATATAGAAGGTTTATCTGAGCAAAGTGCCAGAGAAAGCTCCTTAAAAACTCTTTCTGGTACAAGCGCATCCACTTCTCCTGAGATTACCATTTGCTTCATTAATTTCCGAGTTTCAGGGGCAATATTAAAACCTAGTTTGTCAAAACGAGAGGCAAATCTTGCTACCCGCAATAATCTGACCGGATCTTCTGAAAATGCATCAGAAACATGTCGAATAGTTTTTGTTTTAATGTCATCTAATCCACCATAAGGATCAATCAATTCACCTTCTAGGTTTCTAGCAATAGCATTAATAGTTAAATCACGACGATACAGGTCCTGTTCAAGGGTTACACTTTTTGATGTATCGAATTCAAACCCAGAATAGCCAATACCGACTTTGCTTTCGATTCTAGCTAAGGCATACTCATCGCTGGAATCTGGATCAATAAAAACAGGGAAATTTTTTCCCACTTGACGATATCCGAGAGATTTCATTTCTTGAGGTGAGGAGCCCACGACAACATAGTCCTTTACAGATTTGTTATTAGATATACCTAATAGTTCATCACGAACAGCACCACCTACCAAATATATTTCCATAATTATTGATCGCAGATATTGAAGAAACCTCTAAAGTTCTCTTATAATACACGAATGGACATTAAGAAAAAGTTATCACCTGAAGCATATCATATCACCCAAAAATGTGGCACTGAGCCACCATTTACCGGTGAATACTATAACCACTACGAAACAGGTCATTATCACTGCGTTTGTTGCGATGCTCTATTGTTTGAATCAAACACAAAGTTTGATTCAGGAAGTGGTTGGCCAAGTTTTTACGAGCTCGCTAAGAGCGACTGTATTCGACAAATTGAAGATGACTCTTTGGGCTACATCAGAATAGAAGTTAGGTGTTCATCTTGTGATGCACATTTAGGTCATGTTTTTCCTGATGGTCCTCAGCCAACTGGAAAGCGTTACTGCATTAATTCCGTTGCATTAAATTTTTCGGAAAAAAAGTAAAATCTATATCTCTACAATCTACTTAAACAAAAGTACCATCACNCCCAAAAAACCTAGAAACACTGAAAAACCTTTCTTGAGTTTATTACTATCTACGATATGCGTTACCTTGGCTCCTAATGGTGCAAACAAGATACTTGCTACAACAATACTTGCAAGTGCTTCTAAGTGAACAAAACCGATACCACCAGTAGCATCTTCTACACTCAATCCAACAACAATAAAACCAATACTACCAGCAATAGCAATAGGCATTCCGACAGCTGCTGAAGTTGCAATTGCTTTTTTTATTTCAACATTGTTATAAACCAAAAAAGGTGTTGTCATCGTGCCACCACCTATACCCACAATAGCAGAAACTAAACCAATAATATAGCCAACAATTAGCCAAACCCAGCGAGCAAGGTTGTCTACGTGACCCGAAGCACTGACACCAAACCACATAATTAGAGCAACACTAATTTCAAAGAAAGCAAAAAATATTCTTAAAAAATCAAAACTCATATATTTCGCAACTATCGCCCCGCTATATGCGCCTAAAAGCACAGTTGGCGTGAGTTTAAAAAAGTTTTGCCAAAGTATCGCTCCGTGTTTATGGTGTGCATATACGCTTGAAAGCGAGGTAAAAACAATTGCTGCTAAAGCGGTACCAATTGCAGTGTGCATTAAAGCCGATTGACTGATAGTTGGTGCTAATAGATACAGCAATGCAGGGACCATAATCAAGCCACCGCCTACTCCCAAAAGGCCAGCAACGAAACCAGAAAATACACCTAGAAGTAACAAAAGAATTAGTGTTTCATTCATGATATTTTGTCCGAGTTTTCAACTAGTTTTTGTGCAAAAGTCTCTATATCAGATTGCCTTTCATTCGCTATACTCTCTCCCAAAGAAACGAGATAGTCTAGATAATCTTTCTTAGTGTTATCCATGCTGCTAGAATGGCTTTCGTCAAATAAACCATCTAGTCGAAGATAATTTGATGCACTATCATAAACTGCATTGAGCTGATAATCAGAAACAGAAGATATTGCATTAGATGTCATGAAACCTCCCTGGTAAAGCCACTCTGCAGCACCCCAACTTGAGGTTATTTCACAATCAAGATGTGTACTTTGCCTTCCAGTTCCAAGTGAAAGCATCATAGTGTCTTTTGCATGTAGTTCTGGATTGTGATAGCGAAACTCTGCGTAGGCAGAAAGAGCCGGATTATTTGCAAAAACTCCTCCATCTATAAAACAACGATGCGCTTTATTATTAACTGTAGAAATTTGAGAAGGCGGAAAGTAAGTAATCGCTGAGGTTGCGCTTCTAAGCAAATCCTTTAGATAATAATTATGCCGTGAACTTGTTTGTGCTTTTTGCTGGCGAAAAAAATAATTCTGCCCTCTTGATAGTTCGTATACTGGGATAAGTGTTGGTTTTAGTAGATCTTTTAACTGAGTGTTACCAAAGTACTCTTCAAAGACAGACTCTATCCCTTTTGGATCATATTTAACATTCACCAACCCAGAAACTGATTTTATTTCCTGCAGTACAGAAGCATTAAAAATAACATGACCATTTTCAATGTAAAGGTCGATAATTTCTTCAGCAGTATATTTTGGACGGTCATGATTGTCAGGCGTAAGTAAGCCAGCAATGATTATGGCACCAGTACTAGCTCCTGAAAATAAATCAAAATAATCAATAATTCTTGCATTGGGATTATTACTGAGTTGCTTAAGGTATTTTTCTAGATGGGTTAAGACAACCGCAGGAACAATGCCTTTAATACCTCCCCCGTCGACAGATAGTATGCGGGTTTTAGTTTTCATTTTTTTAGATTTTCTTTTATTGGGACCAAATATGTTCGGAAAAATGACGTCTACACATTGATTGATATTGGTCATTACCGCCTATCACAACCTGGTCTCCATCACTAACAACTTTGCCATCAGTGTCGAGGCGCACTACCATGGTTGCCTTACGTCCACAGTGGCACACGGTTTTAAGTTCATTAAGGTTGTCAGCCCATGCTAACAAATACTGACTGCCAGGGAAAAGCTCACCCCTAAAGTCTGTCCGAATTCCGTAACATAAAACAGGTATATCTAACTTATCAACCACTTGTCCTAGTTGCTTTACTTGTTCTTTGCTTAGAAAATGGCTTTCATCAATCAACACACAATCAATTGTCTTGTTTTCATTCCGCTCTGAAACCAGTTCAAAAAGGTTGTTGTCTTGATTAAATAAATGTGCTCCTGCCTCTAAACCAATTCGTGAAGTTACTTTTCCTACACTGTATCGGTCATCAATTTCTGCAGTTAATAAAAAAGTGTTCATACCTAGTTCTTGATAATTGTATGCAGATTGAAGCAAAGATGTAGATTTACCCGCATTCATTGAAGAATAGTAAAAATAAAGTTTAGCCAAAATATAACCCCTTATTTGAACAATATAATATTATAACCTTTGACAACAATTAGTTATACGACATCATTAAAGCTCTTTAAGCTTGGCGTATGTAATGAGCCTCACACATCCTCATCTGAAAGTCTGATTTAATTCCGGAGAAAACTGGTATAAAACAAGCACTTGTGACCACGATAGGGGTAAAGAGCTCTCCGAAATGCTAGAATTCATTGATAAAATAGAAAATGGTTACATTTCCATCATTAGCGACAACGACTTGTTTAGATATGATGATAGGGGCGGGAAATCAAAATGAAAAAATTGTTAAAATATTCACGACAATAATGATTGGCATAGTGCTGATCATAAAAAATAGTTATCTGTTTTAAACCGCGGCTTGAATGAGATGAATGACAATATTAGAACTGATTTAAACAAGGACTTCGTGCAGCTCAAAAACGGGTCGATCAGTTATAGATGGAGCGGGCCAGTGGAAAGAGAAATCGTTGTGATGGTGCATGGCCTTTCAACGCCTCGTGTTGTATTTATGCAGAATGTTGGGGCTCTAGTGGAGGCTGGGTTTCGAGTATTGACTTATGATCATTTTGGTTATGGATTTTCTGACAGGCCCAATATCAAATACGGAAAACAGTTGTATGATGACGAATTGATTGAACTACTTGGTGCGCTTGGAATAAAGACAGCGGTGAACCTAATTGGCTATTCAATGGGTGGTGGAATTTCGACTGTCTTCGCTGCGAACCATCCAGAAAGGGTAAAACGCTTAGTTTTAATGGCGCCAGTCGGTTTTATGCCTAAACAGAGGGGGGTCAATAAACTTTTATTGATTCCTGTTTTGGGCGAGTGGTTGATGACTATGGTGGTGAAGAAAAAAATGATTGATCGTTTTTACTCTGAGGTAGAGAAGGGAGTGGCACCAAGAATAATGGCAGAAAGCTTTGAAAAACAATTCGAATACGCGGGTGTTGAGCGTGCCTTTTTATCATCCTTAAGAAATTTTCCCATGGAAAACTTGCAGGCCGAATATCAACGACTAGGAACAACCACTTTCCCTAAACTTCTAATCTGGGGGACTGAGGATAGTGATACTCCTTTTGCAGGGTCCGAGAAAATATTGCCACTAATTCCCGATATTCAATTCTTCAAAATAGACGGTGGGGGGCATTCTATCCCGTACTCTCATGCTGATATCGTTAATCGTAAGATTGTCGATTTTCTGAAAAAATGAAGTGCAATATTTAAAAAGTAACAACTTCTCTAAACACTAAATAGGAGATATTTAGAGAAGTCATGATCGCAAGCATTCCATGATGAGCAGAATACTCAAGGAGACATGAAATACTTTACGCTGTTAAATATGCCTTGCTAAAGTAGGCTATTTGGACCAGAACAAAGCTGATAATATTCCTGCAGGACTTCAGGGTTCTCTAGAGCTGTTTTATTATCTATCGGCAAGTTATGAATTGCCTTCTGAACAGCTAGCTCAACAATTTTTCCACTCTTNGTTCTTGGAATATCAGACACCTGAATAATTACATCTGGCACATGTCGAGGGGAAGTATTACTTCGTATTTGAGTACAAATTCTTCCCTTTAATTGATCATCTAATTGCAGACTATCTCTTAATTTAACAAACAAAATTATTCGCATATCATCTTGTCGATTTTGCTCAACAACAACCGATTCTATAACCTCTTCCAGTTTTTCAACTTGTCTATAAATCTCTGCCGTTCCAATTCTGACGCCTCCCCGGTTAAGTGTCGTATCAGAACGACCATAAAAAACCATTCCGCCATTCAAGTTTAGGCTTACAAAATCACCATGGCACCATACATTAGGATAACGATCGAAATACGACTGACGATATTTTTTCCTGTCATCATCATTCCAAAAACCAGTTGGTTTGGACGGAAAAGTTTTGATACAGACTAGCTCTCCCTTTTGATCAATCACTGACTCTCCTTTTTCGTCCCATACTTCAACTGACAAACCAAGCCCGCGTGTTTGGAGCTCACCACGATAGACTGGGAGCATTGGGGAACCCAAAACAAAACACGAAACAATATCAGTACCACCAGAAATAGAAGATAAACAAACTTCGGACTTTACTTTTTGATATACATAATCAAAACAATCTAAGCTTAACGCTGAGCCCGTCGATAAAATCATTTTCAAAGATTCCAAATTATGAGTTTCTCTGGGACATAATTCTTTCTTTCTAGCTGTGTCCAAATATTTTGCCGAAACACCCATGAAATTAAATTTTTCTTGTTCAGCAAAATCAAATAGGATATTGTCATTATTATTTATAAATGGAGAGCCTTCATAAAGCATCAAAGTAGCCCCAGAAGCCAAACTACTTACAAGCCAATTCCACATCATCCAGCCACAGGTCGAAAAAAAGAACACTCTGTCACCGAGTTTAATATCACAGTGCAACATGTGCTCTTTTTTATGCTGAATTAATGTTCCTCCGACACCATGAACAATACACTTTGGAACGCCTGTTGTACCGGATGAAAACAAAATATAGAGAGGGTCATTGAACGCCACAGATTCAAATTCTAGATCTGGATTTGTAGATTCGTTGACGATTTCATCGAAGAAAAATAACTGGGTTAAATCTTGAAAATAAGGGCTANCAGTAACAAATCGCACCAATAGGGTATGTTCAACACTTGGCAGCTGAGAGACAATTTTTTCATTTTTTTCTAGACAACTAAACTCTTTGCCGTTGTAGTAATATCCATCAACACAAATAAAAACCTTGGGTTCAACTTGACCAAACCTATCCAGTACGCCTTGCACTCCAAAATCTGGTGAACATGAAGTCCACACAGCTCCTAAACTTGCAGTAGCAAGCATCGATATAACTGTTTCTGGCATGTTCGGCAAAAAACCAGCAACTCTATCACCTTTCTTGACGCCATTTTGCTTTAACCAGAATGATAATCTGGCGACCTGTTTGTATAAATCTAAATGACTTAAATAAGTCTTTCGCTTGTCTTCCGCCCAAAAAACAATGGCAGGGTTATTGCTTCTATCACTTAACAAATTATTTGCAAAATTGAGNTTAGCTTGAGGGAACCACTCAGAATTTAAAAAATCCTCTCTATTTTTCAATATCTGATTGGATTTTTTTTCAGCAATGATTGATGCATAATCCCAGAATGAAGACCAAAATAGTTCGGGGTAATTACATGACCATTGGTATAAGTCTTCGAAATCTCCTAGCTTTGCCTGGAATTGTTTATTAACTTCCTGCATAAAATCGCAAGCCTGAGTAGTATCAATTTCCATAGAACTAGGCTGCCAAAGCATAGTGTTCATTTTATTGTCAATCTGATTTTAAAAAATATCATTATAACTAGTCATTTTTTGCTTAAGTTTTTAAATAACGACGATTTATTGTGATTAATCATTCTTATATTCTAAAGTTTAATTATTGAATCTGTTCAAGAAATATATTTAAATAACCTAATGNTTTNACTTCTGAGTGTTACAATTAATCTCAAGACTGAATATTTTTATTTAGCCTTTCTTCGTGTAG
>JGI26061J44794_1000113_pt1 | contig 39217 bp, 29 predicted proteins | sample MarorgKNORR_S2LV_5_FD_44794 | JGI IMG/M metagenome (IMG submission 44794) | reverse complement strand
GTTCCGGGGATATCATGGCTCGAATTCAGCGCTGGTTGGTCATGGCCATTTTGTGCTTTTCGGGTGGCATTATTTTTATGCTCCCCTTCCTGCGAGAGGTGTATTACATACCCATGCAGGAAGCTTTTGGTTATGACAACCTGCAAATGGGCGTTTTGATCAGTGTTTTTGGCGGCGCATCCTTGCTCACCTACTTTCCTGGCGGTTGGATTGCTGACCGATATTCGCCCCGTAAATTAATCACCGGCTCTCTCCTGGCGACCGGTGTGGCTGGTCTTTACTTCGCCAGCTTCCCCTCCTACGGCATCAGTATTGCCATCCACGGCTTCTGGGGAGTCTGCATCTCGCTGGTCTTTTGGGGAGCAATGATCAAAGCCACGCGCGAATGGGCACCCGCAGAGGAACAGGGTCGGGCTTTTGGGATTCTCGAAAGTGGACGCGGCGTCTCGGAAGTGCTCAGCTCTACATTATTTCTCGCGATTTTTGCCTGGCTGGGCAGCAACGCCACCGCTCTATCACAGGTCATTAACCTCTTTGCAGTCACCAACATCGCATTGGCAATTCTGGCATGGTTCATCCTTGAGGACTCAAGTGTAGAAATCGAAGAAACAGCTCAAAGTCAGGTAGGATTGGCTGAGGTAATTACTGTCCTAAAAATGCCAACAGTCTGGCTCATTTCTATTGTGGTGTTAACGGCCTACAGCGCCTATTGGGGTGCATACTATTTTGCACCCTATGCGACAGATGTTTATGGTCTTTCTGTGGTGCTTGGCGCTTCCGTTGCCGTGGGCAAGATGTGGCTAAAACCCATTGCCGCCATCTCGGCAGGATTCATCGCAGACAAGATAGGGGTATCTAAAACAGTATTTGGGTTTTTTCTAATCATGACATTGAGTTTTGTGGTCTTCAGTTTATTGCCTGGTGGCCCCGGCTACCTCGTCATGATGCTGGTTAACGCAAGCATCGTCTCGCTCGCCATATTTGCCCTGCGTGGAATTTATTTTGCGCTATTGGAGGAAGGTGGCATTGCTCCCGCTGTAACCGGAACTGCAGCAGGGGTGATTTCTGCCATCGGATTTACGCCTGATGTTTTTATGCCCTTGCTCGGTGGCATGTTGCTGGACGCCTATCCAGGGGCGGAGGGTTATCGTTATTTTTATGGTGTCATTGCACTCATGTGTGCTGGCGGCAGCCTGGCCGCCTGGGCAATTATGCGAAGTTCGACGCAACTTCTCGCTGAGCAGAAAGCAATAGTAGCCTGAGAGCAGATTGGAGAACGCCATGTCTGATACAAACTCGATCGACAGCCAAGGAAAGTTGGAGAGCACCCTGCCGAGTTCCTGGTACCTGAATGAGGAGATTTTTGATCTGGAGCGTGAGCACATTTTTATGTGCGAATGGGTATGCGCTCTCCGGGAGGAACAAATCCCCAACCCCGGGGACCACCAGGTTCTGGATGTCTATGGTGAAAGTATATTGTTGGTCCGCAACAAACAGGGAGAGTTGAGGGGCTTCTACAATGTTTGTCGTCACCGAGGCGCCAGGCTGTGTCCTGCTGGTGGGCAGGAAACATCGAATGATCGATTGCCGGTGAAAGGCGGTGTCGTGGGAAGCCGTATTATATGTCCCTATCATGCCTGGTCCTATGATCTGGATGGTCAACTGCAAGGTGCCCGCCATATGACCACGGACATGGGATTTAACATTGAAGATGTGCAACTACATAAGGTTGGTTGCGAAATTTGGGGTGGCTTTGTCTTTATTCATCTGTCACCGCGAAAGGCTGAGCCCTTTGCAGGCTTCATCGAAAAATGTGCTGAACGATTCCAGCGTTATCCCCTGGCAGATTTGAGGATTGCAAGAACCATACGCTATCACGTGAATGCAAACTGGAAGGTACTGTGTGAAAACTACAATGAGTGTTACCACTGCGGCCCAGTACATCCCGAATTGTGCAAACTGGTCCCGGCATTTCTGGAAGCCGGTGGCGCTGGTCTGGATTGGGAGCGTGGCATCGCGCACCGCGAAGGGGCAACCACTTTTACTGAGTCGGGAACCACAAGCCGACGACCCTTTCCAGGCCTGAATGAGGATGAAAAGTCTCGTCATAAGGGCGACCTGGTTTATCCTAATCTTTTTCTCAGCCTGGCCAGTGACCATGCGGCGGTCTTTATATTACATGCCGGGGGCGCGGATAAAACCATCATCGACTGCCATTTCCTGTTTGAGACTCACGAGATCAACAAACCGGATTTTGATCCTTCAGATGCGGTGGACTTCTGGCATTTGGTCAACCGCCAGGATTGGAGTATTTGTGAGGTGGTGCAAATGGGCATGCATGCCCGCGTCCACGATCGGGGTGTGTTTTCACCCATGGAAGACTGCAATTTGGATATACGCCGATATGTAACAGACCGGATAGGACAGTTTGTGGATTAAATCACGGCTCCCGGGGCATCATCTGCTACCGGGATATCTCGTAGATACAACGGGTTGTCGGCCTGGTCCAGTTGTTGTGCATAGGCATGGCCAGCGTAAACGGCATGCACCAGCGCGCCTGCGGCCAGTGCATCACCAATACGGTCCACCGACTTGATACCAACATCAGCAAACTCCTCGCTGCGGGACATCACATCCTGAAATAATTTATCGTTGGGCAGGCGCAGACCAACAATAATCACGGAACGAACCGCCAGCATCTGTTCCTTGCCGGTAAAGATGTTGTTGAGCATCGCTTGCTCCCCGTCNAATCCGGTTAAGAGAGACTGGGTCTTGATCGAGACATGGTGTTTGTGTAATGCCTGATGCACGAAAGGTTGCTCGTTGGTCATAATTGTCCAGGCTGATGCGTGGCCGGCCGGTGTTGCATAGGCAACATCAAAGCCCTGGATTGCCAGATATTCCGCAATGACGCCGCCCAGGTAATAGTTGTCAAAGTCATAAATCAGCACAGGACCTTCCGGAATAATCCCACCGGCGAGGTCATCCGGGGTATAGATTCCCGGGCCCACCAGTTCACCCTGGGGTATTTCCAGGGATGAGTATAACGACCGTGTCCAGTGTGCACCCGTAGCGATGGCGATACGCTGATGTTCCAGCGCAAAAATTTGGTCCACACCCAACTCGCTACGGGTATACAGGTCAACATTTGCCATCTGCCTGAGCGCATATAATCGGTAGTCCCGCACTCTGCCCCAGGCACTCAAGCCAGGCAGGGAGGTCTCAAACTGCAATCGCCCGCCCATCTCCGGATTGCTTTCGGCAATGGTGACATGGTAACCGCGCTTCGCGGCAATGAGGCCTGCCTCGAGTCCGGCTGGTCCACCGCCGACAATGAGAATGCGGTCATCACTGCCTGCTTTTTGCACTCGCTCTGGATGCCAGCCTTTACGCCACTCCTCACCGACGGTGGCATTTTGCGTGCATCGTACCGGCACGCCATCATGCCAACTGGAGATGCAAATATTGCAGCCGATACATTCGCGAATTTCATCTTCTCTCCCCTCCTTAATTTTGTTTGGAAGAAAAGGGTCAGCGATGGACGGCCTGGCCCCGCCGATCAGGTCCAGTACGCCTCTTTTAATCTGAGAAACCATGACGTCTGGAGATGTGAAACGGCCAACTCCCACCACAGGTCTGTTGGTCACACTTTTTACAAAATCAATGACCGGTTCATGTGATCCTTCGGCCTGAAATCGCGAGGCACCGCAATCGGAGGGGCTGGAATCCATTTTCACATCCCAGAGATCAGGTAAGTCACCAAGAAGTGAGACCACCTCGTGCGCCTGCGACTCAAAATGGTCGCTTGGCTTGGCACGCAATTCTTCAAGTGAGATGCGCAACGCCACCGCACAGTTGGCGCCCACTGCCTCCTTTGTTGCTTCTATCAACTGCCGCACAAATCGCGACCGGTTTTCCACCGAGCCCCCATAACTATCGGTCCGATGATTGTATTCTTCCAGCAGGAATTCGTACCCCAGATAACCCATGCCAGCATATATATAAACAATATCGAAACCGGCGCTGCGCGCACGCAGGGCGGCATTCACCTGCCAGCTAATGACATCACGAATATCTTTGTTATCCATTATTCGTGGACGTAAATTACCCATGAAACCTACATGGGTTGCAGCCCAGGGTATTCCTGACGGCGAGTAGGGGGCAATCCGCGATGTGCGATTCATGACCGCCGCACCACCATGCCACAACTCAATAGCCGCCAGGGCACCATGCTCGTGGATAGCCTCGCAACTCATCGCATGTGAGCGAATGTCGTTGTCATCCCATAACCGTGCAAAAGGTAAGGGGCTGTCATCGGAGGAAGGATGAGTCGACACCGCGCCAGTTGACACCACGCCCCAACCGCCTTCTGCTTTAATGCCGCGAAAGGCAGCTCTGGCCCTCGGGTTGGATTCGGTCATGCCGCTGGCGTGTGGTACCTGATAAAAACGGTTTGGCGCCAGGACCGGACCAATCTTTATCGGATCAAAGAGAATTTTGTAATTTGGATTCATTTTCATGTTGAATTCCGATACTTGGACAACCAACTGCACAGAAAACCAGGTATCCCACCAAAGACCGTCGGGGTCGCCTGGATAAACCCCCAGATATTTGCCATGGGCTTGATACCCGATTAGCCTCCTGACATTTTCTGGATAACTGTCTGCGACTTCTCTTGGTATGGTCAAATAGTGGTTTTCTTCTTGACGCAACCAGCCCAGGCTTTAGGAGACAAATAATCCCGAGCGTGGTGTTAAAGCTGTGTTCGCCCCGCCTCGATGAATTGTTGATTGAAGCCAATAAAACACAGACCCTTTTGGCATCACAGCCTGCGTCACCTTGGATACATCGCCATCCGATTGCCAGCCCTCGATGTCGAGGGACATGGCAGCGTGTCTACTGCACCGTGAGATTAATTATAAGATAACTTAGCGCCTGTGGTTTAACTACGCAAATTTGCACCTATCGATTCATACCGGCTCCTTGCCTGTAGGTGACATCTATAGGGTTAAGGAGCCCTTGTCATAAGCTCAGGTTTTTAATACGGTGCGTTGTCGCTAAACTCAACTGCGCCCGGTATATAGAACCTGAAGAGAATGGATATTTTTACCCTCACGATTGTTATCACCTTGGTTCTTTTCGTCGCTATTGGTAATTACGCCGGGAGAAAGGTCAAAAACCTGGATGACTATTTTGTTGCCGGGCGTCGCGCTCCCACAATTCTCATCGTCGGCACCTTAGTGGCGAGTGTGATGAGCTCGGTTGCTTTTCTCGGTGAGGCGGGCTTCACCTATGACGGCCAAATGGGCGCCTATCTGTTGTTCCCGAGCACAGCTGCGGCTGGGTATGTCATTGGCGCTCTGTTTTTTGGGCGCTATCTGCGACGCAGCCGGGCAAACACAGTGGCTGAGTTTTTTGGCCAGCGATTTCACAGCTTCCGTGTACGGCAAGCTTCGGGCATTATTATTATGCTCTCCCTCGGCATCTATCTCCTTATTGTCACCCAGGGCGCGTCTATTCTTCTTTCCGATTTGACTGAGCTAACTTATTTTCAAAGTCTCATTGTGGTATGGATCAGTTACACTTTCTTTACTATGTATTCGGGTTCCAAAGGTGTGATCCTTACCGACACCTTGATGTTCTTATTGTTTACGGGCGCCACCCTTGTCTTTGGGTATTACATTGTCAGTGACTTAGGCGGTATCGCATCCTCTATCGAGAATATGGCCCAACTTGAAAGCAAGGCCGGAATCGCCTCCTGGAGCGGCATTGTTGGTCCGGGGACTGAGTGGCCAACGGCGATGGATTACCTTATATGGGCATTCGTTATCGATATCGCCTGGAGCGCGGTTTATATTGTCGGCCCCTGGCAGGCAGGCCGTCATTTAATGGCGAAGAATGAACATGTCGTTCTTCGATCGTCGATGTACGCGCTCATTATCGTCGCTCTTTTGCAGATCGTCATCTACGGCCTTGGCGGAATCGTTAATCTCGTAAAGACGGATATTACGCCTTCTGAAACTGTACTGGTTTGGGCTGCGAGAAACCTGGTTCCAGATTTTTTGGGCGCCCTCGTATTGGCTGGCATCATGGCAGCGGCGTTATCGTCCGCTTCCACCTTTCTCTCTCTGGTCGGATTCAGCGCGAGCAATGACGTTGTGAAAAGAGAGAAAGCCCTGGATCTACGCTCTATACGTATCATCATGTTGATCGTCGGAGTCGTTGTCTTACTCGCGAGCTTCTATTTTCCACCCAATATCTTCTGGCTGATGCTGTTCGTTGGAACCGTCTATGCTTCCTCCTGGGGGCCGGTTGGCCTCATGAGTATATGGAGTAAGAGCATTACAGAGTCTGCGGCCTATTGGGGTATGTTGAGCGGCTTTGTGTTTAACGTGATCCCCGCAGGTCTTGAATACCTCGACTACATTACATGGCCGAGCTATCTTCACCCGGCTGTTATTGGCACGGTAATAAGCCTTATCACCATAGCCATCATCTCAAAAAGGGGCGCAGTGACGGAGAAAGAGGCTACCTATCGGTACGAGCTTCACATAACCCCTGAGGAAGACATTGATGCTAAAAAAACAAGAACGACTATGATCGCCCCTGCCGTGCTCATTCTATATGGCTGCATCATGCCATTTGTGATGGTAGATTATTACATCAAGCCCTATCAACGCGGTACGGGGGAAATTTTGCCGGATGACTCCATGAATTGGCGAACCGGAGAAGCCTGGTTTAGCCTGTCACCTGCGATCATCTTTATATCCCTCGGTACTCTTGCCGCAATCGTGATCTGGCGCAGTTACTATCCTAAACAACCAGGGACACTAACATCCTCTGCCTGATCTATCACTGACATGACCGGCACGAGCGCTGTAATCGTTGGAGCCGTCTTCTTACCCCTCGTGACCTGCAGCAGCTTTTTCGTTTCCCCGGAGGCAACCTGGATCACACAATGCTTACCGGCGGGCAGACATTTTTTGATCGAAACCACAGTGGTGATCCGACCACCGGTTTCTACAACTTCGGTAGCCTGAACAATGTATACCTGTGCGCCGCTGGTTCTTATCCATGTGGTTCAGTCGCTGGTACGCCCGGATACATGTGCAGCCAACAGCTGCTTCGATCAAGCTAATATCCTGATGATGCATCCCCGGGAATCGTGCTCTGACTTGTGTACTAGGGAAGCTCTGATTAATGTCGGTGTGCCGCATCACTTTTCCCGCGATGACCGCGTTGAATCCGTACTCACCCTCCGTGCGAATTCGCCTTGTCCTCACGAAAAAATCCAATTAATCAGAGCTTCCCTAGATACTGATATACCGGCCAGGACACAGCCACCATACAACGCGGTTTTCCTCTCAGCGAATGCTTGAGTAACTATAGTCCAACCGATCAGGCACAGAATTGCACTCTAAGGATGGCCCCACGCGCGGTACGGGCGCTTGCTATCAGGCTCGCGTTTGCGCAGGATAAGCACGCCAACAATCACTGCAACGTATTCGCGGTGCGCCCATGTGGCCCAGGTTTTGAAGGACGAATCCTGTGGGATCACAAGGTGATATCATAGAATTCTTTGGCAACAGAGACTTGCAATGGACCAAAAAACACTCAACGCGTTCATAGCTCAACGTTTGCCAGATCACGCCTTGGAGCAGGTGTTCTACAAGGACGAGAGCATTTATCGGCGAGATGTCGACCGCATCTTTATGCGCAGTTGGGTTTATGCCGGGCACACCAGCGAGATTCCCAAGCGGGGCGACTATTTTCTATTCAACCTGGCCGACGAGTCGGTAATTATCATACGCAGTGAAGCTGATGAAATCAGCACGCTCATCAACGTTTGCAGGCATCGCGGGTCCAGAGTGTGCATCAAATCCAGCGGTCAGACCTTCCGACTCACCTGCCCCTATCATGGTTGGACATATGCGTTAAATGGTGAACTACGCGGGGCTGCACATATGGATGATAAATTCGATAAGTCATCCAAAAACCTGAAATCGGTTCATATGCGTATTTTGGAGGGCATGATCTACATCAATTTTGCAGAAAATCCCTGCCCGTTTGACCCAATAGTGAAAGACCTGGAGGAAGTTCTCAAGCCCTATGCACTCGGGAGTGCCAAAGTTGCGGATCGAAAGAAATACTTTATCAATGCCAACTGGAAGCTCTCGCTTGAAAATTATACCGAGTGTTATCACTGCGCTCCCGCGCACCCGGAATACTCCCGTGGCCATGGTTTGACTCTGGGCAAGGAAAAAATGGAAACCCTTCTAGACGACGTAATGGCACGAGCGTCAGCATGTGGTCTGAGTAAAAAGTACATCGACAATTCTTATCCTTATGGCGAAGAGTTTGGCAGCGGTCGTGCATACACCCGATACCCCATGCTGCGTGGGCATGTAACCGGTAGCGAAGACGGAAAGAGTGTTGCCCCACTAATGGGTTCAATCAAGGATTACGACGGGGGCTGCACGGATTTCCAGGTGGGCCCAATAACCTTTGCACTGGCTTACTGTGATCATGTGGTGATCTACCGCTTTATACCTCTATCTGCACACACGAGTGAATGCGACATCACCTGGCTTGTTAACGGTGCTGCTGCAGACGGCATAGACTACGATAAAAGCAAGTTAACCTGGCTTTGGGACGTGACCACCGAAGCCGACAAGTTCATCATTGAACACAATCAACTGGGCGTAAACTCACGCTACTACGAACCGGGGCCATATTCTGAAATGGAAGCATTCACTGATCAGTTTGTGAGTTGGTATCTGGAATGTTTGGGTTCCTGATCCGAGAGGGACTACCCATTCCGGCCTCCTGTTGTTGCAACTGCAACATTCTGAAAGGCCAAGGCGTTTTTTAGTCTAGGAGTTCCGATTGACTAAAATTACAAGAAGAGACTTTATCAATGGAACGTTAATGGCGGCTGGGTCTTCCATGCTTCCCTTTGCGAGTACGAGTCAAACGGCTATGGCCGCACTCGAACCATCGTATTACCCACCAGCGCGTACCGGACTTCGCGGGAGCCATCCAGGATCAAGTGAACACGCACATAGCCGAGTATGGTCTGGGAAAACGGATTGGGGGCCAACCAACGACTTGAAAGAGGAGTACGACCTGGTTGTTGTCGGCGGCGGCCTCAGTGGGCTCTCGGCTGCCTACTTCTATCAGCAAGAGCACGGAAGAGACAAGAAGGTTCTCCTACTGGACAACCATGATGATTTTGGAGGTCATGCCAAAAGGAATGAACACAACGTTGATGGTCACACACTACTGGGCGAAGGCGGTTCAGAGTCTCTTGAATGGCCACATGAATTTGGAGAAACCGTACGCAATCTTATAAAAGATCTAGGCGTTGACATGGATCGATTTAAAACGACGTATGACGTTGACTTCTATAAGAGGCATAACTTAGGCGCCGTTACGTATTTCAACAAGCAGGCATTTGGCCAGGACAAGGTAGTGAAGCACCCCTTTTGTGATTATCCCGGGTTTGTGGAAGGACTTTTACGTCCAACGCTATCGATTGAGGAGGCTGTACAACAAACACCACTGAGCGAGAACGGCAAAGAGCAATTGCTGCGGGTCTTAAAGGGCGGTCAGCATGTTCTGACGCTACCCAAAGAGGAATTGCCGGAATACATTCGTACTCATTCCTACTTCGATTATCTAAAAAACACCCTGGGGGTTGATGATCCCGGGGTATTGAAAATGGCCAGGCGTACTAACACGGATTATAGGGGAGGCGGAACAGATGTGATGAGCATAAGCCAAGCCTTGGCAAGTGGTTCTCTGGGCTCGGATCCTTATGCAGCATGGAAAGATGCAATGGAGGAAGGGGACTATCAGAAATACGTTAACAAAGATGGAGGGACTTACACTGTAGAACATCCCTTCATTCATCACTTTCCCGATGGCAATGCGACCATTGCACGCATGTTGGTGAAAAAGATGATTCCCAGTATAGGACCGGGAGAAAACGCCGAAGAGATTGTCTTATCCAAATTCAATTATGCGGAGCTAGACAAATCCAGCAACAGCGTTCGAGTTCGACTGAACAGCACTGTTGTGAATGTGCAGCACGGCGGCGATCCCAATAGTTCGAGTGATGTTTTTGTCAGCTACATCCATGACAACAAGTTGTACCAGGTAAAAGGCAAAGGCATCGTGATGGCCTGTTACAACATGATGATTCCTCATATAGTTCCAGACCTGCCCAAAAATCAATATGCGGCATTGAGAAAGCTGTCGAAGGTTCCACTGCAATACACCACCGTGGGGGTAACGAACTGGAGAGCAATGAAAGAGATGGGAATTGGGATGGCCATGTGCCCGGGCAATATACACCAGGTAGTGGGAATGGATTACCCGGTCAGTATGGGGGGCTATGAATTTACCAAGACTCCCAATGACCCGTGCATTCTTCACATGAGAAGCGCACCGGTTGGAGAAACTGTTGGTGCACCACAAGTTGAACAGTTTCGTGAAGCACGATACAAGATGTTAGGGCTGCAATTTAATGATTATGAAGAAGAAATCAGAGAACACTTAGGCGGCATGCTGCCGAAGGAGATGTTTGATTTTGACAAAGATGTGAAAAGTATTTCCATCAATCGTTGGGCCCATGCATACGCTCGTGGCAACCCAGGTGTTATCGGACGACAACCATTCGGCCGAATTACCATCGCCAATAGCGACGCCATCGCTAGTTCGGGTTTGCAAAGTGCAGTCGAGCAGGCATGGAGGGCCGTAAAGGAATTAGGCTAGGACCGTTTTAGAGGCCTGAAAATGCAAAAGCTATTTCCTTACGCTCAGTGGATTGATGTGATGGCGATGTGAGAGATGTTGTTCTTTTAGAAATAACACGTTGTATTGAGATCAGCATACCAGGGAACGTCTGATTAAGGTCTATTTACGCCATAACCGCGTTAGAGTCGTGCTCAAAAATTTGCTAACTTACAGCATGTTAACAAATTTCCTCCGCTCGCCTCTACCGGTGTGCCGGACCACTTGTTCTGACGAAAATATCCTCTTAATCAGACGCTCCCTAGCTCGCGTTATAAATTCAGTACACGAATCCTGCAGGCAAGTACAATACGGGCAGGGTTACCTTCAAATCAAAACAGGGCGCTTTCTTGTCGAATCCAGATTTACTCAAACGCCGACAGCAACTAATGGGTCGGGCCACACTATTTTATCAATCCCCGGTACACATCGTGCGTGAAGAGGGCGTTTACCTCTATGACAATGACGGACATAAAGATTTTTGTAGAGGTTCCGGGATTCGTCTGTAGGCCATGCCATCCAGCATCTTTGATGCAATGCCCATTCTGCGGGCATGGATAAGATCACCGGGCAGTTCTGGCGTCAGCAATTCGCATTCGTTCCTGCCTTCGCATAATGAACCCGGCGATCGTGACACCGAGACCGACCACGACGATAATGAAGATCGGTGTAGGACACACTCAGGCGGGTTGTTGCTGGGTGATGCAATGTATGTTGCCACCACCTTTCGAGATTTCCAGACTGGCAACCTGGATGACTTCATGATCCGGAAATGTCGATCGAATAAGCTCTAGCGCCGGTTGGTCCATCTTGTCATCGAAGCCAGGCATGATAATTCCGCCATTGGCAATGTAGAAATTGACATAGGAAGAGGGCAGACGTTCGCCCTCATACTCCTGACGCGCGGGTTGCTGTAATGCCAGCACTTCAATGGGATTTCCCGAAGCGTCGGCGCTGAGTTTGAGTGTCTGCAGGTTCTTGTTGAGTCTCCAAAAGTTGCTGTCGTCTTGATTGGATTCTGTCAGCACAATGACCTGGCCCGGTTTTGAAAAACACGCGAGGTTATCAACGTGGCCATCGGTATCGTCACACTCCAGTGCGTTGTCCAGCCAAATGACCTTTTCGATACCCAGTAGGCGTCGAAATATTTGTTCTGCTTCAACTTCGCTGAGACCAGGGTTTCTGTTCTGATTAAGGACGACATTTCTGGTGGTGAGCAGTGTACCTTCACCATCTGTATGAATCGCGCCACCTTCCAGGTAAATGGGTGCCGAAATGCAGCTTGCGGACTCCGATTCCAGGACGGTTTTTGCGACCTGTGCATCGAGCGCGTGAGGTCGGTCTGGTTTACCCCAGCAGTTGAACTGCCAATCGACACCCCCGAGATTGTCTTTTCCATCTTTGACGAAAGTTGGGCCGATATCACGCATCCACGCATCGTTGAGCGAAGATGCGACCACCTCGACTCTGGTACTGCATTGTCTGGTCGCATCGATCAATGTATCGGGATTTGACAACATCCGAACGGGTTCGAATTCCGCGATTGCACTTGCGACTTCAGCATATTGAGTTCGCATCTGATCCAGGTTTTTATAGAAGTCCCGGGATTCTTCTGTAGGCCACGCCATCCAGCATCGATTATGCAACGCCCATTCTGCGGGCATGGATAAGGTCATCGGGCAGTTCTGGCGTCAGCAATTCGCATTCGTTCTTGCCTTCGCATAATGAACCCGGCGATCGTGACACCGAGACCGACCACGACGATGATGATGGTGGCGAGTGCATTGACATCCGGGGAGACGCCGAGTCGAACTTTCGAGTAGATGACCATCGGCAAGGTGCTGGCGCCAGGGCCAGAGACAAAACTTGATATCACCAGGTCATCAATAGATAGCGTAAATGCGAGCAACCAACCGGAGAGCATCGCGGGTGCGATGATGGGCAGGGTAATATCCAATGCTACCCGGAATGGTCTTCCGCCCAGGTCCATGGCCGCTTCTTCCAGCGATTTGTCTATTGACGATAATCGTGATTGGACCACCACAGCGACAAAAGCCATTGAGAAAGTGATGTGGGCGATGGTGATCGTCATCATGCCGCGGCTCTCGGGCCAGCCAATAAGCTGTTCACTGCTGACGAAGACCAAAAGCAGCGACAGTCCTGTGATCACCTCCGGCATGACCAGGGGCGCGGCGATTAAACCGGTGAACAGTAATCTGCCTCTGAAGCTGCCCATGTGAGTCAGGGCAAGTCCCGCCAGGGTGCCGAAAAGGGTTGCCACGGTGGCACTGATGAGTGCGATTTGTAAGCTGAGCAGGGCGGCGTCAATGATCTGCTCGTTATTGAACAGCGCTGTATACCAGCGAAGAGAGAAGCCATTCCAGACCGTTGAGATTCTTGAATCGTTGAACGAGTAGAGCATCAGCATGAAAATTGGGATGTACAGAAAGGCATAACCAAATACCAGGACTGACAGTATGAAGCCTGAACGTTTTCTCATTGTTCTGCAGTCTCACTCATCTGGTACTTCTGAAATATCATCATCGGTATGACCAGAATGAACAAAAGCACCGTGGCTACAGCGGACGCCAACGGCCAATCGCGGTTCAGAAAAAACTCGTTGTAGAGCGTTCTGCCGATCATCAATGAGTCGAGGCCACCCAGCAGTGATGGAATAACGTATTCACCCAGTGCCGGGATAAACACGAGCAGACAGCCGGCAATGATGCCCGGCATCGACATGGGGATGGTGATATCCCTGAACACCTGGAACGGTCGAGCGCCCAGGTCTGCCGCAGCCTCATGTACAGACATATCCAGTCTTTCCAAATTGGCGTAAAGCGGCAGGATCATAAAAGGCAGGTAGGTATAGACGATGCCCAGATACACAGCGTAGTCGGTATACAGGAGTTTTAAGGGTGCATCAATCAATCCAATCCACATCAGCAGGTTATTGACCGTTCCATAGGTCGACAACAAGCCCATCCAGGCATAAACCCGTAGCAGGAAGGATGTCCAGAAAGGGAGTATGACCAGAAGCAGTAGCAGGTTTCTTGTCGTCGGTTCCGATCGTGCAATGCCGTACGCCATGGGGTACCCCAATAGCAGACAACACAGCGTTGAGATGGAGGCAATCTTGGCGGACTTCAGGTAACTGATCCAGTAAAGGTTGTCTTCTGTTAAAAATCGATAGTTATCAAGGGTCGCCAGAACTGTCTCAGTTGCGGTCGAAGACCAATCGAACAATGGTGTGAAAGGTGGTTGCCCGATGATCGGATCTGAAAAGCTGATTTTGAAGACGAACAAAAAGGGGACCAGGAAAAAAATCAGCAACCAGAGATAAGGCACAGAAATGACAAAGTACCGCCAGAGCCGATCGGCGAAACCTGTTTTACCATCGATGTTCATTCGGTAAGTACGATGCTGCTGGAGGTGTCCCAGGAAACGTAGACTTCGTCATCCCAATCAATTTCCCGTTCCGCCAGGCGTTTAAAGTTTTGTGAGCTTACCTGAACAATAGTCCCGTCTTCGGTTTTGACACGGTAAATTGAGAGATTGCCGTAATAGCCGATGTCCCACACGACTCCTTTCAATGAAGTTTGTCCATCTGCCTCGTTAGGATTCCTGGTAATTGATATTTTCTCGGGTCTGACAGCGACCCAGACGTTTGTCCCTATTGCTGTTTCCTGGGTCGATTCGGCTTTGAGAAGCGTGTTCGATTCGGCCCCTTCGATCAGCATGATGTTGCCGTTAACTTGAGTTACTTTGCCCTGAAACAAGTTGATGGTGCCGAAGAAGTCAGCAACGAATCGGTTTTTGGGATATTCATAAATTTGATGAGGAGTTCCTGTTTGAATAAACCTGCCTTCGTCCATGACCGCGATCCGTGTTGCCAGGGTCATTGCTTCTTCCTGATCGTGGGTGACGACGATAAACGTGATGCCCAGCTGATCCTGCAGATTCATCAGTTCGAATTGCGTCTGCTCACGAAGCTTTTTATCAAGGGCGGCAAGAGGTTCATCAAGCAACAACACTTTAGGTTTTTTGATCAGGGATCTTGCGAGCGCGACACGCTGGACCTGGCCGCCTGACAGCTGGTGCGGTTTGCGTTTCATGAAGTCCGTTAACTGGACCATTTCCAGCATTTCTCTGACTCGATCTTCAATCTCCGGTTTTGAGATCCCTTCCTTTTTTAGGCCATAGGCAACATTTTTTTCGACGGTCATGTGCGGGAAAACCGCGTAGGACTGAAACATCATATTGACGGGTCGCTCGTAAGGCGGGGTATGTGTCATGTCGACGCCATCAATCAGGATGCGACCTGATGTGGGTTGCTCGAAACCGGCGAGCATGCGTAACAGGGTCGTTTTTCCGCAACCGGATGCACCAAGAATGGCGAACAGCTCGCCTTCCTCGATATCCAGGCTGACATTGTCTACTACTGATATGCCGTCAAACTGCTTGGTTACAGATTCGATCTTGATAAATGGAGCGTCACTCGAGCCGGCCGCTTGAGTATTTTTATCTGCCTGCACTTTTTCTTCGTCTCGCGTTTCTTGAGGTTCCTGCATTGCTTGCCTTACGTCTGTTCTTATTTTTATTTTAGATTCCTGGCGGTGGTGACTTATAGACCTGACTTAACCCTGGTCCACACCCGGGAGCGTACTCGCTCCTCTTTGGGCATAAATATTTTGGCTGCGTAGAGCCTGTCTAACACAGCCTGATCGGGATAGATGGCAGGATCTTCGGTCATTTTTTTATCCACAAACGCAGTCGCAGGCACATTGATATTCGCATAGCCCGTATAGTTTGAAATGTCAGCGATGACTTCGGGCCGCATAATAAAATCGAGGAACAGGTAGGCGTTTTCGATATGTGGTGCATCTGCGAGGATATACCAGGCATCAAACCAGATCAGGGAGCCTTCTATTGGAATACTAAAACGAAAATCGACATCGATACCGGCTTCTTCTGCCCGTCGTGACGCAATTGAATAATCTCCGGACCAGCTCATTGCAATGCAAATTTCGCGGCTGGGCAGGTCGATCAACAACTTGGTCGAATTGAAGTACTTGATGTACGGTCGGATAGACCGCAGCAAGTCTTCCGCGGCTTTCAATTCTTCTGGTTCCATTGAATCTGGATGGTGACCGAGATAAATCAATGCCATGGGAATGACTTCAGTGGGTGAATCAAGCAGAGATACGCCACAATCTGCAAACTGTTTAACAACTTCCACGTTGAACACCATGTCATAGCTGTTATATGGCGGATCGATCATGCGTTCTGCGAGCATGTCCCGATTGTATGCGAACCCGGTAGTGCCCCACATGTATGGAACGCCGTATTGGTTTCCGGGGTCGTATCCTGCAAATCGTTCCAACAGAATCGGGTCGAGATGCTTCCAGTTTGGCAGTTTGCTCTTATCCAGACGATAGTAGACATTGATGGGAATCAGTCGGGACGAGAACCCGGCACTGTGAAGTACGACGTCATAACCGGAATGTCCGGCCATGAGTTTGGTGTCTACGATTTCACTGGACTCGTAGACATCGTAATTAACCTTGATGCCATACTCGCGTTCGAAATCTTTGATGGTTGTCTCACCAATATAGTCAGCCCAGTTGTAGACATTGAGTATTGCTTCGTCGCCGGCAAACAAAGACATTGGCTGCATCGTCAGGACCAGTAAAAATCCGACGACTATTTGATGGGTGAATCGATTAATCATTGATAACCAAGCTACCATAATTCACGGTGAACGGGACAGGGTTGATAGTGGTTCCAGTGAAAGAATGAGCCGAGAAAAGCCGATAGTTCGAGTGACTGCTTCCTAGCCTATCGGCACGAAGAGGAAGACTGTTTATAGAGCGTGTTTCTTTCCGCAGTTGACTAAAATGTGGGATGATGACGAGGTTCCGTGATAATAAAAATCGATGCCACGAACGCAAAATCTCCGTCGCGTTAACACGCTTTTCGGGAAGGCATCTGGCCGATTGCAAACAGCCATCAGAACCATAGTTGGCTACCAATAACTTCAGGAAAGTTTAGTGTGAAAAAATACGATGCCATCGTCATCGGTGCAGGTCATAACGGCCTCGCCAATGCTGCCTATCTTGCCAAAGCAGGACTCGATGTACTGGTCGTTGAGAAAAACGACTATATCGGTGGTGCCACGGTGAGTCGCGAGTTACATGAGGGCTGGAAATATTCCAACTGCTCCTATGTCTGCAGTCTGCTCCGGCCGGAGATAACGCGTGATCTGGATCTACCGAAATTCGGGCTCCAGGTGATTCCCTATATGGGTGGAGTGACGTTTCTACGTGATGGCAACCACTTTGGGAATTATGAAGACCTTGAACGCCAGTACAGAGAAATGGCCCGGTTTTCGAGGAGGGATGCTAATGCCTACGAGCGTTACACCGCAGATGTCACCAAACAGACCCGATTCATTCGCCCGTTCCTGATGCGAACGCCGCCGGACCCTACTTCGTTCAAGCCCAGGGATATAGGAGAGCTGTTATTTTTTGCGAAGTCGTTTTACAACCTGGGTGAAAAAGGCCTCGGAGATGCACTGCGCTTCTGGACCATGAGTATCGGGGACTTTCTGGATGAGTATTTTGAGACTGATGTAATCAAAGCCCATCTTGCGGGAAGCGGCATTATCGGAACTGCCCTTGGCGTTTATTCCCCAGGAACAGCTTACGTGCTATTGCACCATTACATGGGTGAAGTTGATGGCACTGTTGGTGCCTGGGGATTTGCGCGAGGTGGAATGGGCGCGGTTGCCAATGCGTTAGCGGATGCTTTTCGATCATTCGGGGGCGAGATCAAGACCGAGGCTGAAGTCGATCACATACTCGTCAAAAATCGCCGTGCAACCGGGGTTGTGCTTGCTAACGGTGACGAGATCTATGCGGACACCGTGGTGTCAAATCTTGATCCTAAACGCACCTTCCTGGGGATCATGAAAGAGGATGATTTGCCTTCTTCAATCGTCAAACAAGCCAGGAATTTCAAGATCAGGGGATCGTCGGGGAAGCTGAACATCGCCCTTGATGGATTGCCATCGTTCAACGGGATACCGACCAACAGTCCGCTGATGACGGGTGACATGCATTTCATTGATTCCATGGAGCGCATGGAGAGAGCTTATGACGATTGGAAAAATGGTACCTGGTCGGCAGACCCTTACGTGGACATGTTAATCCCGACTCAGGTAGATCCGACCATGGCGCCCGCAGGTAAACACATGATGAGCGTTTTCGTTCAATATGCGCCGCCGAGGCTCAAAACAGGTGAATGGACAGACAAGGATCGTGAAGCTTTTGGCAAAACGGTGATTGATCAAATAGGCAGCTATAGTCCGAACTTCAAGGATCTGATCGTGCACACCGAAATTCGAACTCCGCAGGATATTGAGAACGAAGTGGGGCTGACGGAGGGCAATATCTTCCAGGGAGAATTGACCTTCGATCAATTGTTATTCAATCGACCATTTCCTGGCTATGCCCAGTATCGCGGACCGGTTAAAGGGATGTATATGTGCAGTTCCGGTAGTCATCCCGGTGGTGGCGTTATGGCGGCCCCGGGCGCCAATGCCGCCAGAGAAATACTGATGGATTTGCGGAAGCCAGCGACTGTGCCGGAGGCTTATCCAGATGACTAGCGGTAACAAATATGATGCGGTAGTCATTGGCGGCGGGCATAACGGTCTCGTTAGTTCAGCCTACCTGGCAAAATCAGGGTTGAGAGTCCTGTTATTGGAAGCCTCCAGTAGTATCGGTGGAGCGTCTGCCACCAGCGAATTCTATGAAGGGTTCAGTGTTTCATCCTATGCTCATTTTCTTTATTGCCTGCACCCGACAATCGTTAGAGATCTCGAATTGAAAAAACATGGCCTGACCTACGCGACCACTGGTCTTGGTACTGTCGCTCTGGGTAGCGAGGGCAAGCACGTCAGCATCAACGGCGATAAGGTGAGCGGGCAGATTTCGGCTGACGATATCGCCAGCTTCGAGGAATTTCATTCGTTGATGTTGAAGTTCTGCAAGGTGCTCGGCGCGACACTTCAACATCGCCCTCCCAGGCTGATGAACAGCAGTTTCAGAGACAAACTGACGATGCTTAATCTTGGTTGGCAGGTAAAAAGACTCGGCAAAAAGGATATGCAGGAGTTGCTGCGCATGGGCGCCATCAACATTTACGATGTCCTCGAAGAGTACTTTGATAATCCCCTGTTAAAAGGTGCACTCAGCCTGGATGCTGTCCTGGGGTCACATACTGGCCCACGCTCTCCGAACACCGTGTTGGCATATTTGTATCGCCATGTTGGAGAGACTTTTGGATTTGATGGCCCGTCCATTCCCGTTGGCGGGATGGGGTCTGTTTCCGATGCAATTTTATCGGCTGCAAAATCATGGGGTGTCGAAGTCCGCTTGAATAGCCGGGTTCAGAAAATACATATCAATGAGTCCAGGGTTGTTAGCGTATCCCTGGAAGGTGGTGAAGAAATCGAATCGGGCCGGGTTATTTCAAACGCGGACCCGAAGACAACTTTTTCAGAACTCGTTGGATACCCTCAACTCGACACGGAATTTTCCCGACGAGTCCATAATATTCGAACAAAAGGCAATACAGCCAAGTTACATCTTGCGCTCGATGCTTTGCCCCAATTTACGGGTCTTAACGACAATGAAATTGGCCAACGGCTGGTCATTGCGCCAGATTCGAACTATGTGGAGCGAGCATTTAATCACGCCAAATATAAAGAATATTCTGAGCATCCTATTGTTGAGATATCCATGCCGACTATTCACGATCAGGGCCTCGCGCCACCGGGCAAACACGTCTTGTCTGCGGTGGTGCAATACGCGCCGCATAATCTTAAAGCGGGATGGACCCAGGGCAATGAACAGTTCAAGAATCTGGTGATAGATTTGATTGAACAGTATGCGCCTGGGCTCAAGCAGCGGATTGTTGCCAGTGAGCTTGTATCACCCGCTGATATCGAGGCGAAGCTCGGTACGACCGGTGGCCACTGGCACCACGCAGAACTGGCACTGGATCAATTTCTAATGTTGAGACCCTTCCCTGGCATGGGCCAGTATACGACCCCGATAAATGGGCTCTATTTGTGCGGAGCCGGTGGCCATCCTGGCGGTAATGTCATGGGGCTTGTAGGTCGGAACTGCGCCCTGACGGTGATTAAAGAAGGAGGAAATTGATGACGAATCAGATTCCGAAACGACTGCTGCAAACGCCTTTTCACTCAAGGGTTGCACAGGCTTGTGAGCAAAACCACTGGGAAGATTGGAAGGGTTACACGACGCCCGCTGTTTATACCAATGTTGAGCTGGAATATTTCGCGATGCGAAACTCCGCAAGTATTTTTGATCTCACCCCAATGACGAAATATAGGATCACCGGTGTTGACGCCCATGCCTATCTGGACAGGCTGGTGACAAGAAACTTAAAGAACCTGAAAGTGGACAGGGTCACCTATGTTGCCTGGTGCAATGACGACGGCATGGTGATCGATGACGGTACGATTTTTCGGCTTGGTCCGGAGACGTTTATTTTGTGTTCCCAGGAGCGCCATCTTGATTGGCTCGAGTGGTCAGCATTGGGTTTCAATGTTCGGATTGAAGAAGCAACGGAGCAGATCGCAGCCTTGTCATTCCAGGGGCCGACTAGTTGCGCAATACTAAAAAACATGGGGTTGAGTGGCATTGAAAACCTCAAGCCCTTTGACCTGACGCATTTTCGTTTTGATGAGTCAGATTTGATGGTGTCGAGAACAGGATTCACGGGAGATCTGGGTTATGAGTTATGGCTTGACCCGGAAAACGCCGAGAAACTCTGGGACCGGCTCATGGAAGCAGGTCAGCACTACGATGTAAAACCGATTGGTTCAGAGGCGCTACAGATTGCGAGAGTTGAAGCTGGTTTTATCCAGGCAGGCGCCGATTTTGTGCCAGCGGAACAGGAAGTCAGGCAGGGCCGTTGCAGATCCCCTTATGAACTGGGACTGGGATGGTTGGTGCATTTAAAGAAACCACATTTCAATGGTAAGCGTGCACTGCAGGAAGAAAAGCGAAGTGGCTCACGCTATCGTTTCGTCAAACTGGATGTGCAGGGTAACAAGCCGGCGGAGCACTCGTTTATTTACAATCGTAAGCACAAGGCGGTTGGAACTGTCACTTCTGCAGCCTGGGTTCCAACGGCAAAGAGGAATATCGCCTTTGCTTCACTGGAGATGCCGTGGGGCGAACCAGGGGATGATTTGAGGGCAGAAATATACTACCTGCGTGAGCTTAAATGGACCCGGGTGATGGAAAAATGCACGGTGGTTCAGGGACCGGTATTCGACCCTGTACGGCGTCATGCCACTCCTGCGTTGAATTTCTGAACTCCGTTATCTATCGCGATACCCGGGGCGTCCCTGGGAAAGTCTGAATTCGCCCATTTTGAATTCGCTCGTTCTGAATTCGCTCGTTAAGGGAAACGAAATATGCCAGAGTTTGAAACAGTCCTGTTCAACACTGAGTCCAGTATCGCGATCATTACATTGAATCGGCCCAAAAAACTAAATGCTGTTAACGGTCCAATGATCGAGGAACTTCATCAGTGTCTTGATTTGATTGCGCAGGATGAGTCGATCCGCGCGGTCATATTGAATGGGCAGGGACGTGCCTTCTCTGCAGGATTTGATCTTGAGTCTGACCCTGCGGCAGCTAAGGATCCGGATTATTGGGACAAAGAACTTCGAAGGGATTTCGATATTATTATGAAATTCTGGGACTGCCCGAAACCAACCATTGCGGCAGTGCATGGTTATTGCCTGGGCAGTGCATTGGAGATAACGCTGGCTTGTGACGTCACCATTTCGTCTGATGACTGCCTTTTTGGAGAACCGGAGGTCAAGCATGGCGATGGCATTATCTGCCTGCTGTTGCCCTGGATTATCGGCGTAAAAGCAGCCAAAGAAATGCTGCTAAGTGGTGATGATCGAGTCACAGCNGAACGTGCACTTGCGCTGGGCATGGTGAANAAAGTTGTGCCGCAAGCCGAGTTGAATCACGAAGCCCTGGGGATGGCTAAACGAATTGCCGCCAATGATCGCCTTGCAGTGACGCTGACCAAGAAAGCGATCAATGAAACATTTGAGACCATGGGATTACGAGAGGCTCTGGAAAAAGCACTGAACACAGATATTCAAATCACGAACACGGCAACACCGGAATCTACAACTTTTTCAGAAATCAGTCGCGAGCAAGGGCTTAAAGCCGCTCTGGCGTGGCGAGCCGAATCCTTGTTAGAAAACCCTGGTTAAAAAAGACGGATCGCTATGGCACAAAAAGANGAAGACGATTCGTTGGGTATGAATCGACCAATAAGCCGCCGGGCGTTTATGGGCGGGGTCGCCGCTGGCGTCGCCAGTGGAAGCATGTTCGGCTCAAGTGTTGTTTTCGGGAACACGCAATCTGCATACTATCCACCGGCTTCGACCGGGCTCCGTGGGTCNCACCCGGGCTCATTTGAAGTGGCTCACAGACTGGCGTTCGATTCCCTGGTGGCGGCAGGTCAGCCAACCGACGACAATGAGCTCTATGACCTGGTGGTCGTCGGTGGAGGCATCAGCGGTCTCGCCGCGGCTTATTTTTATGCTCAACAGGCGGGTCCGGATGTGCGCATTCTGGTGTTGGAGAACCATGATGATTTTGGCGGACATGCGAAGCGAAACGAGTTCCACTACAAAGGTGAGACCATCATCGGTTATGGCGGCAGTGAATCGATGGAAAATCCGGGTCGTTATAGCCAGACGACCAAAAAGCTGCTGCATGAGCTAAAAGTAGATGTCTCAAAATTCTACACGGCATACGACAGGTCTTTCTTTGACAAAAATGGCCTTAACGGTTTCGTGTTTTTTGACCGGGCGTACTATGGTTCCGACGCCATGATTCCCATGTCGTTTGATGGAGAGGCTAATGCTCGGCTGAAGCATGAGATGAATAACGTTCCGATGTCCGATGATGACCGTGAGAAGCTCGTGGAACTGTTGACCGGAACTGTCTACCCGCTTGCCGACCCGTTTCCCGACCTGGATGACAAGAGCAGGCGTGAACTTCTGGGAAAGATCAGCCTTGAGCAATTCCTGAGAGAATACCGTGATTGCAGTGACGAAGTTATTCATCTGCTAAGTAGAGTGTCCTTCGATTACTGGGCGATTGGCATCGATGGGCTGTCTGCGAGAGATGGATATGACATGGATTTCCCCGGGACAATGAACCTGCTGAAGCCGTCCAGCGAAGATGAGGAGGATGAACCGTATATTTTTCATTTCCCCGATGGCAACGCGACAATCGCGCGCATGTTGGTGAAAAAGCTTATTCCGCAGATAGCAACCGCTGACAGTATGGAAGAAATAGTCACAGCCAAGTTCGATTACCATTTATTGGACAGGCCCGGGCAACTCACAAACATTCGGCTTAATAGCACGGTAACCCATGTTGCCCAGGAGAGTCCCGGGGGCGAGGTCGATGTAACCTATTCGAATGGCGGCAAGTCGTACCGGGTTAAAGCGCGAGGTTGCGTCCTTGCGTGCTACCATCGAATGATTCCGCACATCTGTCCCTCGCTGCCTGAACCCCAAAAAGAAGCGCTGCAGTATGGTGTTCGTTCTCCGCTGGTTTATACCAATGTTCTGATTCGAAACTGGCGTGCCATGAAGAAACTTGGCGTGGGCTGGATCTATTGCCCCAACGGCCTGTTCCATTCTATTTACATAGATTTTCCTGTCAGCCTGGGTAGTTATCAATTCTCACAAACACCGGACGATCCAATTGTGCTGAGCTTGGCTCACATACCCTATTCGATGAACACCGGACTGAATCCGCGAGAAGTTTCGAAATTGGGTCGGCAACAGTTGATGGGACTTAAGTTCGAGGATTACGAACGTGCTGCCCGGCAACAGCTAACGGCTGCACTGGGTGCTGGCGGTTTTAATGCAAAAGAAGATATCGTGGCTATCACCGTGAACCAGTGGCCTCACGGCTATGCCTACGAATACATATCCCTGTGGGATGAAAACTGGATACCCGGAGAAGCGCCCAATGAGCTCGCCAGGAAAAAATCAGGTCGAATTAGCATTGCGGGCAGCGATGCTGCGGCCAGCGCTTATATGGATGCCGCAATAGATGAAGCTCATCGGGCTGTTTCCGAATTATTGTAAGTCAATAAGGGGCTTGGATTTTCAATCCAGTTTTATTTTGTGAACGGCATCAACGAGTTCGCAGCTGGAATTTTTTTTCGGATGAAATCGCCGAACTGTTTCACCAATACCTCCTTGTCCGACAAGACTCCGACTGTGTAGCTGCTTGATGACAGCCCTAGCTGCACTGATGCAGTTAACTCATTGTCTTCGAGTTGTACGCGAGCATTGATGCGGTTGTTAAGGAAGTGTACGGCCTTCATTAATCGTGTTTTTTCTATGGAGGACTCCGGTAACGCATAAGATCTGCCGCGTAGCTGTGCCCTGCCAGGAGCAACAGGTAGGATTTGAAAGAAATCCATCCTGTCNGGATAGAAATCGAAAAAGGTGTTGGGATACAGGACATAGTAAGTCCAGCGTCGCCTCATGTCTTTGGGTAGATGTGGTTGCTCCGGCAGTAGATGGTGGTAGTTTTCGACACTCCAGTTAGGCTTCGGCACTTCCCGCATTTCGTGGCTGAGTCTGGAGATGTCGGTATCGAATGGCTGCCGGTCGTATTCATCACTCATTAGAGCGGCCAAGCCCTTATGCCCCATAAAGAAATGATAGTCCTCCAGGTAATTCTCGACACCATTTTTCCAGTCGAATTCGATTGTTTCTGTCCAGAAGGCGTGCGAGTCCTCCCCATCCATACTCGGCAACATATCAATGGTTCGATAGGTCTCGAACTCGTCAGAGACGGGCGCCAAACGTTCCGCAACGCCCAGCCCTTCTGATCGAAATCTGATGAACACGAAGCCACCGTAGATTTCACAGTCAACTGGGTGGAGGCTGAAGTCAGCAGCNTCGTGTTCCCGAAAGCTGGCGGGAAATCCCATAGCGCTTCTTTCGCCATCCAGGTTGTAGGTCCAGCCATGATAGGGGCAAACCACCTTGCCGGGACATTCTCCCTGTTCATTGCCCAACAGGATGTGGGCGCGGTGGCGACAGACATTGTGGAAAGCCTTTATCTGCCCATCAGCGGTTCGAATCACAAAAGCGTGCTCGTTGAAGAATTGGAAAGTGACATATTTCCCAGCAGTCAGCAGGTCGCTGGTATGACAGACAAGTTGCCATGAACCCATGAATACCTTGTCTTTCTCCAGCTCAAAAAACTCAGCGCTACCGTAAATCCAGCCTGGCAGGGTATGAGTAAGATTATCTCCTGGCTCTGCTGAATGTAATGTCTCGGTGTTTTTGCTCGGCATCTCAAAACACCAGGGAAACACACTGGCCAGAAATGCTGAACAATGACGCCTCGCTTCATCCAGGTCGTATCCTTCACCTTCAAACAAGATTTCCTGCCAGATTTCGTCGACCAGTCCACAGATGGCTTTCGAAATCGCGGCGGCGTTTAGTTGATTTTCTTTTCCAGCGTCGCCAATGATGTCTTCGCACAATAATCGAACAAACTGCGCATACATTCGCTCGCGATCACCGCAAATCTGGTGGTAATCAATTCGGCTATTGGCTTCAGAAAAAAACGCATACCATACGGCGACCTTTCTAAATTCGGTGATTTCATCGTCCAATGATGCCATCAACAAAGCGGCCAATTGTTCTGCCGTGCTGTCAAAGGTGCACTCCTTCACCTGTTCGATACAGGCCCCAAATTCCTCGGCTACGTGCTTCAAGGTTGCCAGTAATAAGGCTTCCTTGGTCGCAAAATGAAAGTTGACGGTTCCGGCAGTCAGGCCTGCCAGGGCTGATATTTTGGTCAGGGTCAAATTGGAAAATCCCAGTGTCGCAATCGCTGTCATGGTCGCGTCAATCAGTAGCATGCGGGCTTCAGGNTGGGGGGGTGACTTTTGATCTGTGTGGGGCANAGTCTGATGCTGTTTCCCTGTAGGCAGGGATCACTTTTGTATTACTTTAATTCACAATTNGCCCGTAATTCAACAGTTATATAGTGGATTATATGGCTGTTCAAAATGATTAGTATATGGCGCTTAAGCGAGTAAGAAATTGTGATGAATACGATGAATAACCCAGAAGAACACACAGATTCATACTACGCGGCGACGCGTAACGATGAAACGACCTATCCACAGCTGGAGGGCGAGTGCGAGGCTGATATTTGCATAATCGGTGCCGGATTTACCGGTGTTGCTTCTGCGCTCACCCTGGCAGAGCGCGGTCATTCCGTTGTCTTGTTAGAACAACATCGCATTGGCTGGGGGGCATCGGGTAGAAATGGTGGCCAACTGATTCACGGCCTGGGAGGGACAAGATTACTCGAACCCAAACTGGGTACTGAAGTTATTTGGAAGCTTCACTACCGGGGTAACGATATTATTAAGGAGCGAGTTGAGAAGTACAAAATCGAATGTGATTTGAAGCCAGGCTATATTGAAGTTGCCTATAAACGCAGACATATGGAAGGCCTTAAAGAGGATTTTGATGAGCATCAGAAGCAGGGTCTTGGTGAGCACCTGCGAATGGTCGATAAAGATGAGCTGGGTTCAATCCTCGGCACGGATGCGTATATAGGCGGCATGCTCAACGACTTAAATGGTCATTTGCATCCACTCAACCTCTGCGCAGGTGAAGCGCGAGCTGCAGCAGGCCTGGGAGCGAAAATCTATGAACAAAGTGAAGTTCTGGATATTGTGCATGGCGACAAGGTCACGGTGGTAACGGGCCAGGGTAAGGTCGTTGCCGACAAGGTGCTGATTGCAGGCAATGCCTATCATCATCTGGAGTCGAAGAAATTGTCCGGCCTGGTTTTCCCGGCGGGTAGTTTTATTATCGCCACCGAACCTTTGAGCGATGATGAAGTGAAACGCATCAACCCGCAGGATCTGGCGGTGTGTGACCTTAACAACATCCTGGATTATTACCGACTGTCGGCCGACAATCGTATGTTGTTTGGTGGGCGTTGTAATTATTCCGGTCGGGTACCCACCAGTATTAAAGACAGCATGCTGCCACGAATGTTGAAGATTTACCCGGAGCTTGAAGGGAAACGAATCGACTATGAGTGGGGAGGTAGTATTGGCATAGTGATCAGGCGAGTTCCTCTGTTGGGGCGAATCAAAGATAACGTATTTTATTCGATCGGCTATTCAGGTCATGGCATTGCGCCGACACATATCGCTGCAGAGGTCATGTCCGATGCCCTGGAAGGTAACGACGATATTCTGCGCGCCTACGAAGAGATCAGTCACCTCAGAATTCCCTTTGGTCAATGGTTTGGCAATCAAATCGTCGCTCTAGGTATGCTCTATTTCAGGATGCGCGATCTGCTTTAGGTCCCCAACAGGCTCGCCAGTTAATGTGCGCTGGGTTATTGGCTGGGCTGCAGTTTCTGATCCCTAGTGAGGCAAAGGTGGGGTCGCAGACCGCCTCGGATGCTGCCAGAAAGGTTTATCTGAAATTCTGCATTTGGCCCAGGTAGCCCGCCATTCCAGTTCTTTCTGGTAGTAAATCTCAGCCCATATTTCCTTGGGCGCCTTGCCTCGCGTGTATTCGATATCTGCGGTCGTGAGGTTGGCTTTGATGATGGGAGACCAGATGTTCCTCTTGATGGTGCCAATTCGTCGCCCGCCTTTGGCATCGTACAAGAAGGAGTCGGTGGGTGATTTGTTGCCTTCCACGGCCAGTTTTACCAATCGCCTTTTTATGGGTTCTGCTTGTTCCTTAAGCAGCGCACGCTTGCCGGTAAAATAGCTTTTATCGAAACTGACAACCCAACCCATACCTAATTCAAAGGGTGAGCGGTCGTGATCAGCTCTTATGGTTGTTTCGGCGGTATTGAAGTCGTCGCCGGGCATGATAAAACCAGCCTCGATTCTGACCATTTCCAGTGCATCCAGTCCGATAGGTCGCAGGTCATACAACCCGTGTTCTTTCACCGCAAAAATGGCGTCCCAGAGGGGCAGGGCGTTATCCGGGTCAGTCCAGAGCTCGTAGCCCAGATCACCGGTATAGCCGGTTCGTGAAACGGTGAGGTCAAAGCCGTTTAACCGGGTGTGCATGATCTGAAAAGGCTTAAGCGCCGCAAGGCCTTCAATACCAGTCTCTGTCAGGATGGAACAGGCAGTTGGCCCCTGTACTGATAAAGCGGCGACATCATGAGTTTCCTCGACGATAGTGACGTCCATGCCCAATGCAGAAATCATCAACCAGTCGAGTTGATGATGCTGTGAACACAATCGGTATTCACCCTCTTTCAAACAAAAAATAGTGCCATCGTCCAGCACCTTGCCGTCGTCGTTACACCAGAGCACATAGGTCACCCGATTTACGCGCAATTTCGAAATGTCACGTACGACCAACCGGTTCAGGAACTTCAACGCATCGGGTCCGGTGATCCGGTATTTCTCCATTGGCGTTAAGTCCATGATGCTGCATGAACTTCGAATGGCGAAATATTCTGACGCTAAGGTATCGTAGACACGTGCGGTCTGGTATCCATTCCAGGATGTCCAGTTTTTCACTCGGCATAATTTTTCAATTCGTGGGTGAAAGGGAGTAGGGGCAAGCACCTGCTCAAAGTTGTGAAGTGAATCGGTGGCCATGCTAGTTCTCGCTCATGCTCAGTATCCTTTGCGCAGCATTGTGACCGGGAACACCGGTCACACCACCGCCTGGATGTGCGCAGGCGCCGCAGAGAAACAGGCCTTCAATGGGCGTGTCATATTGGGCGCTGCCATGGACTGGGCGCATCATGAAAGACTGATCGATAGCCATTTCACCGTGATGCCAATGACCACCCGTTATGCCGTAGTCTGTTTCTATATCAACCGGGGTCAGTATTTGTGTCGTGAGGATCTGATTCCTGAAACCTTTTGCGTATTGACCAATCAAATCAATAACCTTGCCCAGGAAGGCTTCTTTGTCCTGGTCACGCCAGCCGTTTTTCAACGAGTAGGGTGCAAAACTCGCGCAGACTGACATCACGTGATGACCTGGCGGGCAAAGTTCAGGGTCACCAATGCTGGGTATCGTTATTTCCAGTACAGGATTGTCAGAATACTCCCCGTACTTGGCGTGGTTAAAAGCATGTTCAACGTAGCGCATGCTAGGGGCGATGAGCAGTCTTTGACCGAGCTGTTCCTGGGTCAATCCGGTTATCTCGGGTAAACCGTTGAGCGCCAGATGGATTTTCGCCACATCGCCCCGGGTTCGTGAAGTGTGGATTCGATGAGCAAACATAGCGTCAAGTTCAGGGGCGCCGACCAGATCCAAAAATGTGGTTTTTGCATCGGCATTAGAGACAACGATGTCGGCGCTGATCTGCTCGCCGGATTCGAGTTCCACCCCTTGCGTTTTTCCATTGACCACAATGATTTGTCTGACTCTTGTGCTGGTTCGAATTTTCGCGCCTGCCTTAGTGGCGGATTTTGACAGGACATTGGAGACCTCACCCATGCCCCCCGGTGGAATCGTTTGGGATCCATCCAGTTCACCTCGCAACCGTAGCAGGTAGGTGAGCACGGTTGTTGGCGTGCGTGGCCCCATATGGTGTCCGATGACAGCATCTGCAGCTATCGCACCTTTTATTCTCTCATCTTCGAAAACTTCATTGAGTACGTCATATATGTTGATACCACCGACCCGTAGAAACTCAGCCATGGAATCACCGCCCAGACCGAAGCGTAATTTCCAGCCGAGCCTGGCGAGGGTAAATTTGTCCTTGAGATCCATATCCTTAAGTCGCGGCGGCTTGTTCATCATGAGCGGCTCAAGTGCTTTCACGTAGGATAGAAATTCATGTTTAAAGGTACCGTAGGCGTTGATATCTTCGGTTGTCAGATCCTCGCCGGAGACTTCGTTGGTGCCAAGCCTGAGATGATTGCCAGCCAGGTCAAGTGAAATAGTATCGATTGATGGTCCGGGATTGAGTCCCGTATCGAGGAGGCCGAGATCCTTGATGACCCTGGGGCTAAGCGAATGGAGAATATGTGCCAGACCAGACACGCGATATCCATCGCCAAAGTTAATCGTTGAGGCCGCGCCACCGACCGTCTCACGAGCCTCGAGCACCTGTACTTCAAGACCAGCCCTGGCCAGATAGTTTGCACACACCAGGCCGTTGTGACCGGCGCCGACAATGATGACAGATTGGGCCCTAGTCATCGCCGAAATCCTCCGGGACGGTATTACTTCTGCCGAGATCCATGAGTATTTCCCGCGCAGCATTGGCGCCCGGCGCCCCCATCACACCACCACCAGGATGGGTCGATGAGCTACACATATACATGTTTTTTACCGGACCACGATATTGTGCATAACCGGGAAAGGGACGATTGAACATCAGTTGATCCAGGGTGAGTTCGCCCTGGAAGATATTGCCCTCGGTCAGGCCGACTTCAGCTTCCAGTTCACGGGGGGTGCGTACTTCTGTATGCAGAATAAGGTCTTTGAAGTTCGGGCTGTGGTTTGCAATCTGGTTGATCACCGCGTTGCCGAACTCATCTCTCTTTGCATCGGTCCACCCGCCTTCCACCTGGAACGGACAATATTGGACGAATACGCTCATCATATGTTTGCCTGGCGGTGACATGGTTGGGTCGTATTGAGTCGGAACCATTGCGTCGACGTACGGGTCTCGTGACCAGCGATCATCTTTCCAGTCATCGTAGGCGCGTTCGAGGCGTTCCAGGCTGTCCGTGAAATGCATATGTCCCAGGGTCAGTGGTGAACCAGGCGGCAAGGCTGGAAATGTAGGCATTCCGTCGAGCGCGATATTAACCTTGCCGGACGAACCGCGAATCTTGAAATTTGTCGCGCGTCTATGCAAATCATCCGGCACATCCTTGCGGTCCATTATCCCAAGGAAGGTTCGCTTGGCATCAAGATTTGAAACGACAACTCCGGCGTTGATTTCTTCGCCCGAAGTCAAGATGACACCTGTTGCGGATCTACCCTTTACGTTGATGCAGGCCACCTCAGCTTCAGTGCGGATTTCTCCGCCGAAGGATTCGAAGGAACCGGCAATTGCCTTCGCTACCGAACCCATGCCACCGCGTGCAAAGCCCCATGACCCGACATTACCGTCTATATCACCCATGGCATGGTGTAACAGTACATAGGCAGTTCCAGGAGAATAAACACCGAGCCCGGTGCCGATGATGCTGCCGCCGGAAAAGTGCGCGAGAATGACTTCGCTTTCAAAATACTCTTCCAGATACTCAGCGATAGACATGGTAAAAAATCGGATGAACTCATAGATCTGGCTTTCGGTCAGGTCGTAAAAGCGCTGTAGCAGATACGCGAATTCCATCCCGTCGCGTATCTTGAATGAAGTTGGATCTGGCGGTGTACGCAGCAGAAAGCCGCGAATGAGTCTGCACCATTTCATGAGATCTGCATCGAATCGTATTGAAGCATCCGCATCTCGTTTGGAATGTCGAGCGATTTCCCTGCGCCTGACGTTAGGCTGATGGTAGCTACCGAAATAGTCGCCGTCCCGTTTAAAGGTGGTGCTGCCTTGTAGCGGTACCACCTCAAGACCATGCCGGCCCAGATCGAGCGCCTGGTAAATTTCGGGTCGAAAAAGGCTGCAAACATAGGAGCAGTTCGAGTACTTCCAGTCAGCATATAACCCTCGACTGGCGGTTGCGCCGCCTATATAAGCGTTCTTTTCAACCACCAGTACATCCAGACCTGCTTTGGCCAGGAAAGCGGCGTTGGTCAGGCCATTGTGCCCAGCGCCAATAACAAGTGCATCATAATTTTTCATGCCGAAGCGGGTTCTCTCACAGTTACACTAATATCCAATTATTTGTGATTCAGGGTAACTAAAATGTACCATCCCGGTACAGAGTATACCTATGTGCCGATAGGCACTGATTGTTTAGAAAGTCGATTAGCCTAGAGTTGGCTTTTCAAGGAGGTGGTAATGTCGGATAAATTTGCCGGGTTAACAAAATCGCAACTGGATTCACATTGGATGGCGTTCACGGCAAACCGCCAGTTCAAAAAAGATCCACGACTGATGGTCGCTGCGGATGGCTGTTACTACACGGACGCGACCGGGCGAAAAATTTTCGACGGTCTCTCCGGTCTGTGGACCTGCGGCCTCGGTCACAATGTGCCGGAAATTAATGAGGCGGTCAGCAACCAGATGAAGGAGCTGGACTACAGTCCGGCGTTTCAGTTCGGACATGTTAAATCTTTCCAATTGGCAGAACGAATCTGCGAATTTATGCCTGAGGGCCTGAACAGGGTCTTCTATACCAACTCTGGCTCCGAAGCCGTGGAGACTTCATTAAAAATCGCCAGGGCTTATTGGCGAAAATTAGGTAAACCGGGAAAGACCAGGCTGATTGGTCGATTAAAGGGTTACCACGGCGTCAATTTTGGCGGCATCAGCGTTGGTGGCATCGGTGCCAACAGGGCGCCGTTTGGCGAAACCCTGGCTGCTGATCATATGAGACATACGATGCTGCCGGAAAGTGCTTTCAGTAGAGGCATGCCGGAAAACGGCGCAGAATTGGCCGACGACCTGCTTGATTTGATTGCCCTGCATGATGCTACCAATATTGCAGCAGTGATCGTGGAACCACTCGCAGGATCCGGCGGTGTTCTGCCGCCACCCGTGGGTTACCTGCAACGCCTCCGAAAGATTTGTGATGATCACAATATCCTGTTGATTTTTGATGAGGTTATTTGCGCGTTTGGTCGAATGGGTGCCAATACGGGTGCAGAAGCCTTCGGCGTCACGCCGGATATCATGGCGCTGGCCAAACAGGTGACCAATGGTGCAATGCCCCTGGGTGCAACTGTCGTCAAGCAGATGATCTACGACGCTTTTATGGACACGGACGCGCCGGAATACATGTTGGAACTTCCCCACGGTTACACCTACTCGGCGCACCCTGTAGCCTGTGCCGCGGGGCTGGCTGCGCTCGAGGTGCTGGAGCAACAACAAATCATCCCGAGAGTTGCCAAGACTGCGGTTCACTTTGAGAAATCTATCCATGAACTGGACGATTGTCCGAACGTTTTGGACGTTCGAAACTACGGTCTGGCATCAGGGCTGACCCTTGCACCCTATCCGGGTGAACCGGCACGGCGTCCCTTTGAGGTTGCGATGCGCATGTGGGACAAGGGTTTTTATGTGCGCTATGGTGGAGATACCATACAACTTGGTTTGCCGTTTATCGTCGAATCATCCGAGATCGATAGCCTGGTTAGCGCCCTGCATGAAAGCCTTGAAGAGTGCGCATGAGCATCATCTGATTCTCTTAATCCGGAGTTCCCTAAAGTGGTTACCATGGAAAATGAAAAGCAGCCTTTCAATAATCTGACCAGCGTTGTCCAGTCACTCCCTGCCGAATCCTATTTCAAATCCGAAATTTATGAATCTGAACTCAATGCCGTCTGGTATCGGAACTGGATCTATGCCGGTCGATCCGATGAGATCGAGAATACCGGGGATTACAAGGCGATCAAGATCGGTTCCCAGAATATCCTGATCCTGAGAGATACTGACAATAGTATTAAAGGATTTTTCAATACCTGCAGACATCGAGGCTCAATACTCTGCACCGCCGAACATGGGCATCTGGGAACTCACAAAATTTCCTGCCCCTATCATCGCTGGACCTATGCGCTTGATGGGAGGCTGGTTCGAACGCCGAATCTGACTCCAACTGATGACTTCAACGCTTCCAGTTATTCACTTTACCCGGTCGCAATTGAACAATGGGGTGGGAGTATATTCGTCAATCTTGCAGGCGAGAATGCGTCCGGATTTAGGACCGTATTTTCCGAAACCCTATTTCCCGAAGCCGTGTCTTCCGAAACAACGAACGCTGGCCACGATCGTCTGGCTGCTTGGCCTTTGGAAGAACTTAAAGTCGTCCATTCCTATGAGAACCGATTGCACTGTAACTGGAAGATATTCTGGGAAAATTTTGTCGAGTGCTATCACTGTCCGGGTATACATCCCGGGCTCTGTGATCTTGTGCCGATCTATAAACGGTCCTTCCTTTGTAGCGACGATGAACCGGATTGGGAACGCCATGGCCACAAGGATGATCCGAAATACCGTGGTGGCTTAAAACCAGGTGCAGCATCCTGGACTATGGATGGAAAAATCCATGGTGTGCCATTTCCTGGAATCAGTAAGGAGGACCGGGAGATGGGGTATGTCTACCTGCAAAACCTGCCTTCCATGTTTATTGTTGCTCACCTGGATTATGTACGTATAGTGTCGGTCCTGCCTGATGGGCCTGAACATATTCAGCTCAAAGCACAATGGCTGCTGTCAGAAGCATCCCTGGCAAAGAAGGATCTCGATTTGTCAAAAATCGTCGATTTTGGGCTGCTTGTTCTGAAAGAGGATACCCTCGTGTGCGAGATTAACCAGCAGGGGGTTCAATCCATTGCTCACAAAAATGGCGTCTTGATGCCTCAGGAATATGACGTCGCGAATTTTCATCGATGGCTAAGAGTGCAAACCGGCGAACGTAAAATCCAGGAAAGATGATGGATACCTGTCTGTATATTTTGGAGTCGGGCTCAGTAACTGCTGAAATTGACAATGGCGTCGGCGGTTCAATTCGAGTGAAGAAGTTCTCTCCGGGTTCGCTGATTGGTGAACTTTCAAATTACACCGCCGATAGAAGACGCACAGCGACCGTGGTTACTGATGAAGCCTCGGTGCTCTATCACCTGGATGCTGATTTATTACCGGTAGACCCGCATGAAAAGCGCGAGGGCTTTCCGCGATCCATGAACTGGTAGCGCGAACCCTCAGCACGCGCCTGGATCACATGAATCGTCGCTTGGTCAAGGAAATGATATAGGGGTCCGGCGGCCGATCTTGAATAATAAGACACCTTGCCTATACGCCATCGAAGTTAACCCGGTAAATTTTGATTCAGCCAGGAAAACTCTAACCGCTCCGCTTGTTTGGGAATCCGATCAATTGATGAAATGTCCGGGTCAGCGCTTTATAGTGCGTTTTACCGAAGAAATATGCGGCTGAAAGAGGATTACCCATGATTACGGGTCGATGTGAATGCGGTCAAGTAAAATATCAGGCGGATTGTGAGCTTGTAGACTTCTGCCATTGTCACTGTTCTATTTGCAGGCGCCTGCATGGTGCAGCGTTCGTTTCCTGGGGTGGCATTGCGCGTGACAGCTTCACCTGGTTGTCCGGCGCGCAGGACATCAAGGCTTATCCGTTCTCGGAGAATGCTGACAGTTTATTCTGCGATAACTGCGGGTCACGGCTACTCGTTGATTTCAAGCCGGAAGCTCACATGCTCTATCTTGCATTGGGCACGGTCGACGGCGATGTCAATTGCCCCGATGGGTTTCATCAGTTTGTGGGCTCAAAGGCTCCATGGTTCGAAATATATGATGATCTGCCCCAATATGATGGATGGCCGGACGAGGCCTAACTGTTTTTAGCCTCTGAACTGCGCTGTCCTCAAGTCAGACTATTCAGAGAGCTTCGTCAGAATTGCTGAGTTCATCAAACTGAATGTCTACGCCCAGCTCATCAGCGATCTCGGTTAATTGGCTATCGACCGCCGAGATGTCTAGTTCGGTGGCAACTTCGACGATCGCATCGCAGCTAAACATCGGGGCTCCGGTCATGGCCGCAGGAGAGACGTTGGATGACATTTCCAGCAGGTTAATCTGGTGACTTGCCAGTGTGGCCGTAACTTCGTGGACAATGCCGGGTCTGTCGTTCCCGAGGATGCTTAGCCGGTATTTGTTCAGTTCCGCTGTTGCTGATTTTTCGACATCTTCAATGTTAAGCGCGAACTTGTTTTCAGAGAAAGTGACTAACGCCTCTTTGAGTGACGCTAACTTATCTTCTTGAACACTGATGCGCGCAAGCCCAGCGAACTTGCCATCTAATTGGCTCATTCTGCTTTTAAGCCAATTGCCCTCACCGTTGGCAATGACCTCTGCGATTGACCGCACAAATCCCGGTTCATCATCACCGATAAATGTCAGAATAAAGTAGCGCATATTCACTGAACTCTTTACTGTACTGGGTGAGATACAGTTTACCGTGTTTTTTTAGCAGGAACTCAATATTCAGGCAGGGCGCCGTCCTCGAGAATAACTCTGGCGCATGCCACCTTTTTTACAAACAATCGTTGTCGCACGCCAGTTTTCTACGAAATGGTCCGCGCTTTCCTGGCCGAGTAGTTCAACCATGTGTGAATACAATTCGCCACGGATGAGATCATATTCGCGACCTACCTCTTCGCGATACCAATCTGACGCATCCTCGGTTTCGATATCGACGTAACCGCAGTTCTGCAAATGTTCCTTGTAGGCATCGAGCGTTTCAAGAGCATAGGTCAGACCTTCCATTTTGAACCAGTAGTGCATGTCATCCGAGTAATCATTGTTGGATCTGGTCCAGTCATAGCAACTCAGGTGCCCACCAGGATGGAGCAGGCGGAAGCAATCGTTGAAGATCTTCTCTTTGTCCTGGGCCTGGGTAACAGCGCCTGCAATCACGATGATATCAAATGATTGGTCAGCGAAGGGGAGGGGTCCTTTATCAACGGTCTGAAAAGCACATTGATCAGAAACTCCCTGTCGAGCCGCGGCATCTAGTGCGCGGGCGACTAATGGCGCGGTCAACGCCAACCACTTCTGCACCGAAGGTGTTGACCATCTCGATTGCCGGACCGCCAATACCGCAACCCATATCGAGAATCCGTTTGCCCCGGGTCTCCAGGTTGCGCAATATTTTGGCAACGTTACCGGCCCCGCCGGGTGCCATATAACCCTCACCCCAGATCAACTGCAGCATGTTGACCATATCATCGTGATATTCGTTATTGATTTCCAATTAAGATGCCCTGGTTTGTTCTGCTATGATCGAAAATCTTTTTTGCTCGCACAGTAGCCCCATTCAGATATGCAGTTTATCGTGTTTTTATCCTTTGGAATATTGCGAGCAAGGTTTGATATCACCACCTTGAATCTCGCAGCCCAGTGCCATACCTGGGCTAAAAATAGTGGGCCGAATCAACGTTGTTAGAGCCTTAAGCATCATCGAGCCATCGGCTTACCCTATAGGCGCAAACGATGAGTGACTCGGTGAAATGGTATAGTGAGCGATCCACATCCAGACAATCCTCATTGAATAACCAGGGAAGATAACACCGTGTCCGCAAGAATAATTGATGGCAATGCCATTTCGGCTGCTATTCGAAAAGAGCTGCGAACGAAAGTTGAAGCACTTGGACAAGCGAATAAGAGAGCGCCTGGGCTGGCCGTTGTGCTGATTGGTGACGACCCCGCGTCCAACATCTACGTCAAAAATAAAAGACGTGACTGCAAGGAGGTTGGATTTAAGTCCGAGACCTGTCGATTGGAAAAAGATGTCTCCCAGGAACAACTGCTGAATATCATTTCGCAGTTCAATGCTGATCCAACGATAGATGGAATTCTTGTACAGCTTCCTCTACCCGACCATATCGACAACCTGGCGATCATCGAGGCGATTGACCCCAACAAGGATGTCGATGGTTTTCACCCCTACAATGTTGGAAGGCTGGTATTGCGACATCCTGGGCTTCGACCCTGTACTCCCATGGGCGTGATGCAACTATTGGAGAAAACCGGAGTACCTGTCATGGGTAAAGACGCGACCGTGATTGGGGTATCCAATCATGTGGGTCGACCCATGGCTTTAGAATTACTGTTGGCTGGATGTAGTGTGTCGGCGACCCATAAGTTCACCAACAATGTTCGGGAGTATGTAGAATATGCCGACATTGTAATATCAGCTGTGGGTATCCCCGGGTTGATCAAAGGCGCCTGGATAAAACCGGGGGCCACCGTCATAGATGTAGGAATCACCAGGGACGAACAGGGCAAACTGCATGGGGATGTTGAGTTCGATGAGGCAGTGAAGCGCGCAGGGTGGATCACGCCGGTACCCGGGGGTGTTGGACCGATGACCCGGGTGTGCATGTTACAAAATACACTGTTCGCGATGGAAAAGTTTCATTCCGGCGAGGGATTTGAAGTCAGGCGCTAGCGCCAATCGGTGCCCAGGCCATCAGGGAGGAATCACCTTCAAACGTGTTCTGCACCAGTTCAACGCCCGCCGCCACAGCCATTTCCTTGTATTGCATCCAGGACTGAACCGCGACAATGGGCGTGCCCTCACCCTCGTCGAATTGCAATGGACCGTAAACATTGGCCGTATAGATCAGATCTTCATCGCCGATGCGTTGAGTTGCCTCATGGCGTGCGCCCGGTGGTTCGTAAAACCACACACCAGGACCGTAACCTTCTGGGGGACCAGCTCGATAGCCGATATGGCCGCTTAATATCAGGAAGTCCGCTGCACCCAGATGGTAGTGTGGTCCGGCGACACCATTGTGGCGCACGATCAGTGAACTGGTACCTGTTTCTTCGCTGACTCGGAGTACCTTCAAGGCAATATCCGGAACTTCAGGATTCACAATCCAGGGGACAGCGCGAGTATCAACAAAATGTGGGTGTACGGTCTGGCTTGTATCAGCAGCGACGCCTTCGGCCTGGGTAACGAGCGCTCCCGTATTGGTACCGGCCATCGCCAGTGGCTCGGCCTGGCCCTTGTAAGCTGGAGGCCTCTCGGCCATGCACTCGGCCAGGGTGTTCGGCACCAGGGTCACTCCTTCATCCCGTGCTGCACCCAGTATATCCAGTGCGGTAAGTATGCTGGCGACGCCATTCGAATCTTTGTTGAGAAAGGCAATTGGGCCATAAAAGTTGCCGAGGAATTCAACGTCTTCGTTGGCAATCAAACGATCAATTCTGGAATTAGCCGGAACATAGCCCCAGGTGCCTGGTTCCAGAGTGCCCGCCATAGGGCCATTGGGGTAAGTCAGCGTGCCGGAGAGCACCATCATGTCCATGGCGCCAAGATAGACGAGACCGCTGAGTTCGGTACCCTTTGCCAACTTGACAATCATGCTGAACATACCGCTTTCAGTACTTGCGCGTAGCGGCTTGATGGACAAGCCCGGTGCCTGTGGCAATTCCAACCAGGGGATGTCGTTGGTATCGACGCCGCCTTCGATGCCAGTGGGGTTGAAATCCGGGTTATATCCTACGCTCATTGTCTTATCCATTTAGTTGATAGGTTAACTATCTTGAGAATATCGCTACCAGGGGTGAATGTCGCCTGTCCATTTTAGGAAGTTGCCAGAATCTGCCAGTGTCATCCCGGCGATCACCTCTCGCACG
>JGI26061J44794_1000107_pt1 | contig 39918 bp, 39 predicted proteins | sample MarorgKNORR_S2LV_5_FD_44794 | JGI IMG/M metagenome (IMG submission 44794) | reverse complement strand
CCACCAAACAAGGCAGAGGATGTCTATTGGAAATCCTCTAAAACAGCGGCCAAGATTACTTGACCACTACAGCATAGACGAGAAGGCAATTGAAGCTCAAAGGAGTGCTGCCTGATCATCCGGCAAACACCAGATTTGACTATAGCTCCGGGGTTTGGTAGATAGCCCTGAGCGGGGGTTGGTAGATAGCCCTGAGCATAACAATGAAAAACGCTGGTTACTGCGCAACGTCATTATCAATGGCATCAATATAGGGCTTCAGTTCCGCTCACAGTTCAATGCCTATATGCAAAAATACCGTGGTGACATTGACCTGGTGATTGAAAATTGGTCGTTAGATGAGAATAGTTAACCAGACCAGTGAGAGTCATATTGAGCTTATCGGTTCATTGAATCTTTCTACACTGATGGCATTCAAGGATGCTATCGAGCAGGGTTTACCTAATCAACCAGATATCGTCGTCGACCTGTCAAGAGTTGAATTCGAAGGATCTGCCATTCTCGCTCTGCTGGTCCTGGTGGTACGGCGAGTCAAAAACAATGGCGGCACGGTATCATTCAAGGGCGCCACAAGACGTTTGACTGAGATGGCACAGCTGGCGGGCTTATCAGAGCTGTTTGGTCTGGAAGTTTAAGGAAATCCTCACTGCGTGATAACATGTCGCGCTTTTATTAACCGGCCAAGTCACTATTTATGGATGAGTCAGCAATAAAATCCACATTGCAGAAAGGATTGCCTCAATGCGAGCTTGAAATCGCAGTTGAAGGTAATAAATTGAGCCTGAAGATCATCTCTGATGAGTTCGATGGCCTTAGCAGAGTGAAAAGACAGCAGAAAATATACGTACTGCTGGACGACAGGATCAAGTCCGGCGAAATACATGCCGTTTCGATGGTAACCATGACTGTGGCAGAGGCTAACCAATAACCAATGGACAGACTACTCATTCAGGGTGGCGCGGTGCTTGAGGGAGAATTACGTGCCTCAGGTGCAAAAAATTCAGCGCTTAAAATGCTCGCTGCCGCACTGCTGGCGGATGAACCGGTAACCATCTGCAATGTCCCTCATTTGCGGGATATCACGACCATGATTGAATTGCTGGTCTCCCTGGGAGTCGAGGTGGTTGTCGACGAAAAAATGAACATCGAGATTCATGCCAACACCATCAAGAGCTTTAAGGCACCCTATGATCTGGTGAAGACCATGCGGGCTTCATTTAATGTTCTTGGGCCGTTGCTTGCACACTATGGTCAGGCTGAAGTCTCACTTCCTGGTGGCTGCGCAATTGGCCCACGTCCGGTTGACCAGCATTTGCGAGGGCTTGAAGCGCTTGGTGCCAAGATTGAAATGATAGACGGATATGTAAAAGCGACGACGAAGGGTCGACTGAAAGGCGGCCATGTGTATTTCGATATGTGTACGGTGGGTGGCACCGAACATATTATGATGACCGCGTCCCTTGCCGATGGCGTCACAGTCATGGAGAACTGTGCCCGTGAACCGGAAATTGTAGACCTTGCAGACTTCATCAATAAGATGGGCGGGAAGGTAGAAGGAGCGGGGTCCGCCACCATTACTATCACCGGAGTCGAATCGCTGAAAGGCTGTACTCACCGTGTCATCGCCGACAGGGTGGAGACGGGTACCTATCTTATCGCAGCAGCGGCAACCGGCGGCAGGATCAAAATTCGTGATGCTAATCCGGAACATCTTGAAGTGGTCATCGGTAAACTGAGGGAGGCCGGTGCAATAATCAGGCTCAGTGGCAACACCATTGAGCTGGACATGGAAGGCCGCAGGCCGAAAGCCGTTAGTCTGGTCACCGCACCCTATCCGGCTTTCCCCACAGATTTGCAGGCTCAGATGATTGCGCTGAATTGTATTGCAGAGGGCACAGGCACAATTAAAGAAACGATTTTCGAGAACAGATTTATGCATGTTCACGAAATGAACAGGATGGGTGCGAAAATCAGGCTGGAGGGAAACAATACAACCGCTATCGTTGAAGGCGTGCCCCATTTGACTGGCGCGCCCGTTATGGCGAATGATCTGCGCGCGTCTGTTTCGCTGGTTATCGCTGGTCTGGTTGCCAAGGGCGATACCATCGTTGATCGTATTTATCACATCGACCGCGGTTATGAGCAGGTCGAGGAAAAGCTGCAGAATCTCGGTGCCAAAATCCGCCGGGTTGCCTCGGAGTGATCGGATGGCCGGTAACCTCGTTATTGCATTAACCAAGGGTCGGGTGCTCGCTGACGAATTAGAGCTCCTGTCAAAAATAGATATACAGCCCCTGGATGATCCACACACTTCACGCAAACTGGTTTTTAAGACCAATCGGGACGATGTCGAAATCATGGTGCTCCGGGGCATGGATGTCGCCACTTACGTCCAGCATGGTATTGCGGATATCGGGATGTCCGGGAAAGATGTCCTGCTTGAGCACAGCGGCTCAGGTTTTTATGAACCGCTGGATCTTGGGTTAGGTCAGTGCCGCATCATGGTCGCCGGTCTGAAAGATGAGCCTGAATTACCAGCCAGATTGCGTATTGCAACCAAGTTCACTCACACTGCCAAACGATTCTATGCGGCACAAGGTATCCAGGTCGATATCATCAGGTTGTATGGTGCTATGGAACTGGCACCGGTAACAGGTCTGGCACATCGTATTGTCGATATCGTTGAAACCGGAAATACACTCAAGGCAAATGGACTGGTGCCCATGGAACTGATTGAAAACATCAGCACCAGGCTTATCGTCAATGAATCCGCATACAAGACAAAATACCTGGTGATCAAAGAAGTGATTGATGCGTTGGGACAGGTGCTGTGATCAGGCAGCTTGACAGTTCCGATGCGGAATTCGATACCCTCTTGACCGCGCTACTGAGTTTCCCCGAGGAAGATCAGGCGGAGGTGCGGTCAGTTGTCGCTGGAATCATCAAAGATGTCCGTGACCGAGGTGACATCGCATTGGTTGAATTGACGAATCAATTCGATCGACAGTCCGCAGAGGACATGACCTCGCTGCAGATTTCTCCAACTCGTTTGGCAGCGGCATTCGACGCCATCAGCCCACTGGTTCGGGACGCGCTCATTGAATCCGCTGATCGGGTTCGTCGCTATCATGAGCAACAATTGAGTGCGATGGGGGCAGGTGACGACTGGCAGTTCACCGATGAGCTGGGCAACACGCTCGGACAAAAAGTAAAGGCCATGTCTCGTGTGGGTATCTACGTGCCGGGCGGTAAAGCTGCATATCCATCAACGATTATCATGACGGCCGTGCCCGCTAAGGTGGCCGGTGTCGAGGAAATCGTTCTTTGTGTACCGACCCCGGGCGGTGAGCTAAACGATGTGCTGTTGGCTGCGGCTCATCTTTGTGGAGTTGATCACGTGTTCACAGTGGGAGGCGCCCAGGCGATAGCGGCCATGGCATATGGAACAATCTCTGTTCCGAAAGTCGACAAAATTGTTGGTCCGGGCAATGTTTATGTGGCCACCGCCAAAGAACTGGTTTTTGGAGATGTGGGTATCGATATGATTGCCGGGCCTTCCGAAGTGGTTATCGTTGCGGATGACTCTGCCGACCCGGACTGGGTTGTTCAGGATATGTTCGCCCAGGCAGAACATGATGAGATGGCCCAGGCGATCGTTATATCCCCAAGCGCGCAACTGCTCCAGAAAGTGAAAGCGTTAATACCGGTGAAGTTAGGTGAGCAAACTCGTTCCAGCATTATTGATGTCGCCATTGATCAGCGTGCGGCGCTCATCCGTGTCGAAAACCTTGATGATGCGTTTGACCTTGTCAATCGTATAGCGCCCGAGCATCTGCAGATTGCACTCGAGGCGCCAGAACAATACCTCGAAAAAGTTCATCATGCAGGTGCGGTATTTTTAGGCGCCGACACAGCAGAAGTGGTGGGTGACTACTCCGCCGGGCCAAGTCATGTGTTGCCGACAGGCGGCACGGCCAGATTTGCGTCACCCCTGGGGGTTTATGACTTTCAGACCAGAACATCCGTCATTCACTGTTCGCCGCGCGGTGCTATTGTCTTGAACAGGGCGGCAGCAATTCTTGCTCGTGAAGAAGGTCTGGACGCACACGCTGAGTCAGCTTTATCCCGGGTGAAGGGCTAGCGTATCAGCCACATGAAAGGTCCACTGTATCGTTACCAGGAAGCCGTCGACAGAGGTGAATACCAGTCAGACGAATCTCAGGTGAAGGCATTAGGATTGCTGCAGAACCTCCATGATTCCCTGATTCAACGGCGGGATAAGAAGCCCGGAATACTTTCACGTCTGTTAGGCAAGAGCCAATCCAGGTCAGCTGTAAAGGGGCTCTATTTCTGGGGTGGAGTGGGTCGCGGTAAAACCTTTTTGATGGATTTGTTCTATGAAGAGTTGCCGTTTCAGGAGAAGAAACGCCTTCATTTCCATCGCTTTATGCGGGAAGTGCACCGGCAACTTCGGGACATTCAAGGTGAGCCCAATCCGCTAAAAAAAGTCGCCCGCCATTTTTCCGGAGAGACTCAGGTCATCTGTTTCGATGAATTTTTTGTCAGTGATATCACCGACGCGATGCTGTTGGCAGGCTTGCTGGAAGAAATGTTCAGACTGGGTGTGACACTTGTCACCACCTCGAATGTAGAACCGGATCACCTGTACGAAAATGGACTCCAGCGAAGAAAGTTTTTGCCCGCGATTGAACTGCTCAAAACTCACACGCAGGTATTTAATATGGATGGCGAAGTGGACTATCGACTAAGAGCACTGGAATCAGCTGAGATATACCATTTTCCGCTGGATGCAGCAGCAGATGCAGGGCTGGGTAACGCATTTGCCAGTATTTCCCCGGATGAAGGCAGATTGGGCGTAGTGCTACCCATTGAAGGTCGGGACATATTAACTCGCAGGTGCGGTGATGGCGTGGCCTGGTTCGACTTCGAAGCGGTGTGTGATGGGCCGCGGAGTCAGATTGACTATATTGAATTGGCCCAATTGTTCCAGACTGTGCTGGTCGGAAAGGTACCAAGGTTCGATGAGAAGCTGGAAGATCAGGCCCGGCGTTTCATCAGCCTGGTTGATGAGTTTTATGATCGAAACGTCAAGCTGATTATCTCGGCAGAAGCGGCAATCCTTGATTTGTATCATGGGAAGAGGCTGACATTTGAGTTTCAACGGACGGTAAGTCGATTGCAGGAAATGCAGTCGAAAGAATATCTGGCAAGAGAGCATAAGGCATAATTGTCCCCGGACGGCCGCCTGAACCGGGCTCAACCGAGTCATTATTTTGTTGTGGTTAAACCTGACGTGAGAAATTACCTGAATTGATCTTATCTCTAGCCTTAAATTCCAATGAAAACAACAGGCTACGGCGCCCCTGTCTGCTCGATGATTCTTCTTGCACTAAAGTGGGGGCTTGGGTAAGATTCGCGCTCCCAAAATCCTGCTCTCTCTTGAGAGTGCCATGAACAAGGCTTCTTCAGTAACTATTTATCATGAAAACATTTAGCGCCAAGAAAGAATCTGTAACTCGAAGCTGGTATCTGGTCGATGCCACAGACAAAACCCTTGGCCGATTGAGCACAGAGATTGCGAATCGCCTGCGCGGTAAACATAAGCCGACGTTCACTCCTCACGTGGATACCGGTGACTACATTGTTGTCGTCAACGCCGAGAAGATAAAAGTTACTGGCAACAAGGCTTCGGACAAGCTCTATTATCATCACACCGGTTATCCCGGCGGAATCAAGTCGATTTCATTTGAGAAACTGATTGAGAAGGTACCAGAGCGGGCCATCGAGAAAGCCGTCAAGGGCATGATGCCAAAAAACAAACTGAGTCGAGCCATGCTATCCAAGCTTAAGGTTTATGCTGGAAACGAGCATCCGCATTCGGCCCAACAACCCACAACACTAGATATTTAACAAAGTTCAGGACCCCTACAGATGACCCAGTATTACGGAACCGGAAGAAGAAAATCTGCAAAAGCACGTGTTTATATGACGGCGGGCGACGGTTCTATCCGGGTTAATCAACGCAGCCTTGATGATTACTTCGGCCGCGAAACAGCTCGCATGATTGTCCGGCAGCCGCTGGAACTTGTGGATCTGACAGATAAGTTTGATGTCAACGTCACCGTTCGTGGTGGTGGTGGTGGCGGTCAGGCAGGCGCAATTCGTCACGGCATTACGCGCGCGCTTTTGGCCTATGACGAGACATTGCGACCCGCCTTGCGAAGTGCTGGTTTCGTCACCAGAGATGCCCGGTCTGTAGAACGCAAGAAAGTTGGTCTGCGAAAGGCTCGAAAAAAGCCACAATTCTCCAAGCGGTAATCATATTTACTGCGTCCAGTGTTTTAACATCAGGTTTTCTAGTACCAGGTTTTGTTACGCCAGATCTTGTTGAGTCGGGCTTAAAAAAGCCTGACGAATAGCCAGGCTCGATAACATTTTCCCAGGCAATTATGGTAGAATCCGCTCGGCTAAATTTGGGGCCTTACTCACCCGCGTTTCAAGGTGCTGACCTGAAAGTCAGGGTGTCGTAGTTTTAGTAAGGGAGATTCATAGTGAGTGAAAAAAGCATCAACTCGGAGCGCCGTAATTTTCTGATCGGTGCGACATCCGTGGTTGGCGCTGCAGGAGTCGTGGGTTTAGCTGTTCCATTTGTCGGTTCCTGGAATCCGAGCGCCAAAGCATTGGCTGCCGGTGCGCCAATCAAGATCGATATCAGTAAACTCAAATCAGGTGAGATGTTAGGCCCCATCCAGGCATGGAGAGCCAAGCCAATATTCGTGGTTAAGCGTTCGGACGAAATGCTTGACCAGCTCAATTCCAATAATGTCAGATTGGCAGATCCAGCTTCTGAGCGACCTCAACAGCCAACTTACGCAAAAAACGACACCCGGTCGATTCGCCCGGATGTGTTGGTGTTAGTGGGACTTTGTACACATCTTTCATGTTCCCCGAAGTTCAAGCCGACTATTCAGCCGGAATTATTCGACCAGGAATGGATAGGGGGTTTTTTCTGTCCTTGTCATGGGTCTAAATTTGACCTCGCCGGTCGTGTGTACTCAGGTGTACCGGCACCTTCCAATTTAGAAGTACCGCCTCATTATTATGAGAGCGAATCTGTCATCGTTATCGGAGAAGACGAGGGGACTGCTTGATGTCAGCAATACAACAGTCATTTAGGAACGTGATGGATTGGGTGGACGCGCGGCTTCCGGTAACGGAAACCTATGAAAAGCACCTGTCCAAATACTATGCGCCCAAGAATTTCAATTTCTGGTATTTCTTCGGCGTTCTTGCCGTTGTTGTTCTGGTCAATCAGTTATTGACGGGCATTTGGCTAACAATGAGTTATGTTCCAACGGGGGAGGACGCCTTCGCTTCGGTTGAGTACATCATGCGCGATGTGGAATACGGCTGGATGCTTCGATACATGCATTCAACGGGCGCATCCGCGTTCTTCCTGGTGGTGTATCTGCATATGTTCCGCGGACTCGCCTACGGTTCTTATCAAAAGCCGCGCGAGTTGATCTGGATTCTGGGGATGGTGATATACATTGCCCTCATGGCCGAAGGTTTCTTTGGCTATCTGCTGCCCTGGGGCAACATGTCATTCTGGGCTGGTCAGGTCATTGTTTCTCTGGCAGGCGCAATCCCGATTGTTGGTGACTCACTCGCAACCTGGGTACGAGGTGATTTCAATATCTCTGGTATTACCCTGAATCGTTTTTTCGCGTTGCATGTTGTACTAATCCCATTGGTACTGCTAGTTCTTGTGTTTCTGCACATCCTTGCATTGCATGAAGTTGGATCAAACAATCCAGATGGTGTGGATATCAAAAAGCATCTGGACGAAGAGGGTAAACCGCTCGATAGCATACCGTTTCATCCCCACTACACTATTGGTCATGATCTTCCGGCGATTGTCGCCTTCTTGTTCTTCTTTTGCGTCGTCATGTTCTACTACCCGGATGGTGGAGGCTATCTCATAGAGTATCCAAACTATGAGCCGGCAAATCCACTAAAAACACCGGACCTCATAGCGCCGGTCTGGTATTACACGCCGTTTTATTCAATGTTACGTGCAGCGACTTTCCCATTATTTGGCCTTGACGCGAAATTCTGGGGGTTGGTAGTCATGGCAGGCGCGCTCGTGCTGCCGATAGTCATACCCTGGCTGGACAAGTCACCGGTGAAATCAATTCGTTATAAAGGTATGGCGAGCAAATTTTTCCTGACGATATTTATCATCTCTTTCTTTATTCTTGGGTATTTGGGGATGCAGCACCCGACGCCATTACGAACCTTGATGTCCCAGGTCTGTACTGCTATTTATTTTAGCTATTTTCTTTTGATGCCCTGGTACACCAGCGTTGAAAAAACGAAGCCAGTTCCTGACCGGGTGACCATGCCATGAAGATGTTAGTAGCGATATTTCTCCTTCTTCCCGGTTTCACATTTGGATCTGAGGCTGGTTACCCTCTTGATGAAATGGTGCCTGACCTGAAAGACCAGGCATCGCTGCAGAGCGGCGCCAGGACTTATATCAATTACTGCATGGGGTGCCATTCACTGAAGTATCAACGCTTTCAGCGGACGGCGGATGACCTTGGGATTCCAGTAGACCTGATGATGGAGCATCTGGTGTTTGACCCTACAGCGCGAATTGGATCCCTGATGGATAACGCTCTGACTGTCGAGAATGCGAAGCAGTGGTTCGGTGCAGAGCCACCTGACCTGACAATGTATGCGGCGGTAAAGGGTGGACCGGATTATCTCTATACATATATGAGAGTCTTTTACGAAGATACTACGCGGCCATTTGGGGTGAACAATTTGTTGTTCGAGAACGTCGGTATGCCTCATCCACTACTGGAGCTGCAGGGGCTTGCCCGTAAAGTGTGTAAACAAATTCCAAAGCTAGCTGATAATGGCGGCGAAATGCGTGATCCATTGACTGGGGAACCCATTACGGAAGAAGCCTGCGGAGATGATTTGGTTCATCGTGGGTTCAGTCCACTTGAATTGGTTGACGGTTCCGGGACGCTGTCACCGGAGGAATACGATGAGGTCATTTACGATCTCGCGAACTTCCTTTATTACACCGTCGACCCAAGTCGAGTAGTCAGGGAACGAATTGGTGTATACGTATTGTTGTTCCTTGCATTTTTCTTTGTGTTTACCTACCTGCTCGGCAGGGAGTATACAAAAGAGTTTCACTAGCGAGTTGAGTTGCGTCAAAGTTTGCGCGCGACGCTTGCTTATCACAAACCAAGTAGAGGTGAAGAATGGGCGTAGTAGCCAAGCATTCATCAATGATTTTTTATTCTGATGGTAATGACCATTACAGTCAGAGAGTACGTCTTGTATTAGCTGAAAAGGGTGTTGCCGTTGAAATCGTTGATGTAGAACCAGGAAGCATGCCAGAGGACCTGGCAGGCCTAAATCCGTACAATAGTTTGCCGACGCTGGTCGATCGAGAGCTGGTGCTCTATGAATCACAGGTGATTATGGAATACCTTGAAGAAAGGTTTCCCCATCCACCGTTGCTTCCGGTTTATCCTGTTGCTCGTGCGCAAAGTCGATTGTTTATTTATCGCATTCAGCGAGATTGGTGTGCCTATGTTGATACGATTATTGCTGGTCGATCGAAAGATACCGTCATTGATCGGGCACGAAAGGAATTGCGTGAAAGCCTTGTGGCTATTGCGCCAGTGTTCGGTGACAAGCCGTTTTTCATGAGTGAAGAATTTACGCTTGTGGATTGTTGCGTTGCGCCGATTTTGTGGCGATTGCCAGTGTTGGGAATTGAACTTCCGCCCAAGCATGGTAAACCTATCCAGGACTACATGGATCGCATATTCGGACGTGATTCTTTTCAGGCTTCGCTTAGCGAAGCTGAGCTCGACATGCGCGATTGAGGACAATCTCCTGGCTAAATGATGCCGATGAACTCCTCAGTACCTTACCTGATTCGGGCGATCAATGAATGGATCCTCGATAATGACTACACGCCGTACATGGTCGTCGATGCGACTATGGACGACGTATCGGTACCTCTGGAGTTCGTAAAGGATGGCCAGATCATTCTTAACATTGGTCCGTCGGCAATCCGCAACCTGGTTATTTCAGCTGATTACGTGATGTTCAGTGGCCGTTTCAACGGGATCGCGCACGAAATATATGCACCGGTTCCGGCAGTCATGGGGATTATTGCCAAGGAAAATGGCGAAGGTATGTGGTTTCCCCGGGAAGAGTCCGACGATCCACCGGCATCACCGCCTGGCGGAAGCTCAGATTCCTCGTCAAGCTCTTCAGCATCAAAGGCTTCATCTAAAAACTCTTCTTCTAAAAAGAAGGGACCACCAAGCCTAAAAGTTGTCAAGTAGACTTCGAGCAGTTTCCTAGTTCATGTATTCAAACAGCTTGACGGTTTTTTCAACGCCCCGTATGCCGCGTGTAATTTCAACGGCAGAGTCAGATTCAGCTCTGGTCAACAATCCCATCAGGTAGACTACGCCGTTTTCGGTCACGACCTTTATTCTTGAGGCGTCGGATTTCTCGGATGCGATGAGTGCCGACTTCACTTTGGCGGTTAACCAGGAATCGTTAGTACGCGAAAGCATAGAGGTTACCCCTGCGACCGCTAGTTCATTGTGAACTTTCCTGACGTTTCTTAAAGGCTCTACTTCTGCAGTCGCAAGCCGGACTAAATCCTCTGAAGGAACCTGCCCGGTAATCAGAACGATACCATCGAAGCTTGTGACATTGATGTGAGATTTACTTAAACCAGGATGTGCATCGTTGATTTTTTTCCGGGCGAGCGATTCGTTTCTGGAGTCGCCGAAAGATGAACTGATGGAAGTGACCGTACAACCTGGAAATAGGGATAGGGTAAACAGAACTAGTAATAAGCGCATAGATAATGAAGGGTTTTATAATCGGGAATTAGTCTAGTGTAAATGCGCCTTCGATCCAATCGATAGCATTGCTGATTGATTTATCTATCGAGTCATTTATGGATACTACATCAAACCGGTAGCTGTGCCAGTGAGCGGATTTTTGCAGGAATATGTGCGCTGTATTGATGATTTTTAGTTGTTTTCGTTTGGTGACGGTTTCTGCACCCGTTCCATATCTTCCGTTGTTGCGCATTCTTACTTCAACGAATACCAGCATGTCTGATTTACTCATAATGAGATCAATCTCACCTGTCTTCGCCAGGAAGTTGCGTGCAACCAGTTTAAATCCCTGATCACGGAGAAATTTTTCTGCTCTAGCTTCAGCAACGCGCCCCGCTTCACGGGTGGTCACAGCCCAGCATCAAAAATCATGGGCACTGACCTGACTTCACCATTTTTGAATTGAGCCCACATCAGCGTTCTGTTAACGACGTTATCCTCGTTCAGAGTGAGAATTCCCGTTGAACCGAATATTCGTTCATTGGGGAATTCCTTGAGCTGTTGCAGTCTCGGATAGAGGCGATGAACGTCAACTCCCAGCGCGTAAAAAGAAGCAAGTTGGGTTGTTGCTGCGCTCCAGGTTTGTGTGATGAGTCGTTGTATGGAGTCGTCACTGGTTAACTTCCAGGGTATGTCGCAAAAACGGATACCATTCATGTCAATTGTGTCGATTCGGGACTCACTCGCCTCGTATACGTGAGACGTGGCGTAAACGGGAATGTCTTCAGCATAAAAGAATGCCAATGTTGGATTTATCCCCTTCGCCTGGGTGGCATTGGATAAGAGGAATACGAAATCAATATCCTGCCGCCTTCGTGCCGTAAATTCGAATCGTTCCCCGGTAATACGGCGCAGGTTGGCGGCTCGTTGTTCGCTGGAATCAACATTGAGTAGTGATTTAATCAGGGTTGAATAGTCGCGTTGATCGGTAAACCTGGCACTATCGACAATGATGCCGCCTTGGCTGGTAAACCGTTCCGCAAACGCATTGAAATTTCGGTCACCCCAATCGCCTTCGGGGGCAATCACCAGCCCTTTGAGCCGGCCCTCACGAAAAACCTGTTCTGCTACCTGTATTGATTCGTCCTCGGGTGCCAGGCCGAATTGGTAAAGGTTGGGGTTAATCTCACCGCCCAGTGTCCTGTTGAGAGCGATCACTGGGACAGGCAGGGGTTTTGTGGCGAGCGTCGTTACCTTCGTTCGATCGAGAGGTCCGATAACCATTTCGGCACCGTCAGTAATCGCCCTGGCCAGTGTTTCCAGAATCTCACCTTCAGTAGAATCGTATATCTTAAGTTTCGAATCCGGCGTTAATTGATAATGGGCAGCGATATAACCATCTCTTATAGCCCGGCCCAATTTACCCAGTTCGCCCCGGAGGGGCAGGATCAACGCGATATTGTCGGGTCTTTCTGCAACGATTCTGGAAAGCATCTGCAGCGAACTCGGGACAATAATGGCGGCGGAATGGCTGGACCATGCTAATCGCCAATCACGCAGTGCATTGAGTTGTCGAAGCGGATCGTTTTGAAACCGTTTTGTCATTGCAGCGAGTGACAACCAACCGCGAATCTCACTGGTGATACTGAGCTCAGCCTGACGCTTGAGCGTGTCTTCACCTAACAAGAGCAAGGTCGAGAATATTGTTTCGTGGTTAGCCTGGCGCTCGACGGCCGGAATGAGTCTGTTGATGTAGATGAGTTCTCGTGCGCTGGCGAGGTAGCTTCGCCCACTGTAGTAAGTCCGCGCTCTCAATCTGCCTGCCCTGATTTGCATCTGCGTATCCAGGCGGATTGTTTGCAGTCGTTGATCATCCAGCAACTTCATCGCAAGTTGTGGGTCATTATCGAGCAGCGCAAGCTCGGCCTTCAGGAATGAAAATTCTTTCGTGGTTTCATGGGTGGCGTAAGGTGATTCAACAGAATCGATGATGCGCCGGGCAAGGTCCGGGTCTTGTCCCTCCATGGCCAGTTTCACAGCCTCCAATTTTAACAGGGTTGATTTCGGAGGAATGGTTCTTGCGGCTTCAAGCAGCAATCTCTCCACACCGCGATGCTCCGTGAGGATTCCGGGTGCCTTGTCGGTTTTTGTATCTTTTACTACCGGCGTCGTGCAAGCAGTGATGCCTAGAAACAACAGGAAGACAAGAAATTTGTTCATCAATGAGCCTTGAATGCGGTTCCGTGTTAAACACGGGTACCCGCAGATTATCCCACAAGTTATCATTCTCTGGTGTGATATCCCGTCACTATTGTGTGGTAGTTATCGCTTACGTGCTCACAGGCTTTGGAGAACTCGTGTCAATACTTTATGTTGTAGCCACTCCGATCGGAAATCTTGGCGATTTGTCCAAACGTGCCGCTGAGATTTTGGCGGAGGTGGATATTGTCGCGGCAGAGGATACCCGTCATACCGGGCGATTATTGTCGCACCTTGGTATTCAGACAAGGCTCATTCCCTTGCATGATCACAACGAGGGCGAGTCAACGGAACGACTATTGAAATTGCTGCACCAGGGAAAGAATGTGGCGGTGGTCTCCGATGCGGGGACACCGCTGATCTCGGATCCAGGTTATCAATTGGTTCGGGCGTGCCTGGCACAGGGTATCTCTGTTGTTCCTGTTCCAGGACCGAGTTCTGTTACGGCGGCGCTTAGCGTGGCCGGTCTGCCTACTCACAGGTTCACCTTCGAAGGATTCGTTCCGGCAAAACAAAAGGCGCGCAGAGAGTTTTTTGAAGGTCTCAAACATGAAGCTCGCACCATGGTCTTGTTCGAGGCGCCCCATCGCATTATTGATTGTCTGGGCGCCATCCAAGCAGTGATAGGTGGCTCAAGAAATATTAGCTTGTGCAGAGAACTCACAAAAACATTTGAACAGGTCACCACGGGGACGGTTGATGAACTCGTCGCAGATCTGGCGACCGGGTCTGTGCCTGCAAAAGGAGAATTTGTGATAGTTCTTTCCGGGAGTGACCAGACGTTGAATGTGGATGCCGATGCGCTGTTGATAGCGCTTGGCTCGGAATTGTCCCCATCGAAAGCTGCGGCGATCGCCGCCCGCCTGACCAACCTGCCGAAGGCGCAGCTGTATGATCGTGCCCTCGAGTTAAAGAATTCATCCTGACGCTGATTCTCCTGACCCCGATTCTCCTGACACTGAGTAACTTCGTGCGGCTTTACTTGAGCTGGGCTGGCACAAAAGTTAGTCTTTGTCTGGGAGTCGGCCAGGCAATCGCCCCGGCGTATGCCAGGGAGGAAAGTCCGGGCTCCACAGGGTAGGGTGCCAGGTAACACCTGGGAGGCGCGAGCCTATGGAAAGTGCAGCAGAAAATATACCGCCTGTCCGTTCGTAATGAATGCGCAGGTAAGGGTGAAATGGTGCGGTAAGAGCGCACCGCGCGTGCGGTAACGGGCGTGGCAGTGTAAACCCCACTCGGAGCAAGACCAAATAGGAATCCGTATATCGTGACCCGCGATGGGATTCGGGTAGGTCGCTATAGGTGTCTGGCGACAGGCATCACAGATGAATGATTGTCCAAGACAGAACCCGGCTTATCGGCCGACTCCTAATTCATTTTTCCGTCGAATCACGGCTTTTACATAACTAAATAGTATTAAAACAGTTCGGTTTATTATCCATTGATCTTTAAAGGTTAACTTAACAAGTTACTTTAACTAATGGGTATATCTGGCTGTAATTCATTGCGTTATCGATTTTTGCCTCGATGTGCTCTCAAAACATCTCGTAAGTTATTGTGTTTTAAAGACAAATTGGCAGTTAAACGCTTGACATGCCCGGTCACCCTTCATATCGTTCGTTGTGAAGAAAAGTGGGTAAATGTGTTGTTTTGTGGGTTTTATTGATTGGTTAAAGTCTAATCAATAACTATCAGTGGCTCCTCAAAGAAGACCTTGATGAGGCAAAGATAAATCGGTGCAAATTGTGCTGATGTCCGGATGCATAGCCCCCATTTTGCAGTTAATGGGATGAAAATAAAGCCATGTTTAGGGGTGTAAACAACGTTAATGTCGATGCGAAAGGTCGCATCGCTATCCCCGTACGCTATCGGGACCAGCTGCTCAATCACTGCAACGGTGAGATGGTAGTCACCATCGATACCGAAGAAAGGTGCCTGCTTATCTATCCGCAACCGGATTGGGACGACATACAACGTAAGGTTGAGGCGCTCCCAAGCTTCAATGTCGCGGCCAGGCGTGTTCAGCGATTGTTGATTGGGCATGCCACGGACATCCCCATGGATAACAGCGGCCGCATTTTGCTTACCCCGCCGCTTCGGGAATATGCCCAGCTGGAAAAGAAGGGTGTGTTGCTCGGTCAGGGGAAGAAACTGGAGCTTTGGAGTGAAGCTTCCTGGATAGCTCGCAGGGATTCCTGGCTGGATGAACAATCCGGCCTCGAACTACCCAGCGAACTATTGAACCTGTCACTGTAGGAGCGAATCTGTGACGGACCCCCATCAAACAGTCTTACTCGAAGAGGCTGTTCACGCCCTTATCACTAACCGTAATGGTACTTATGTTGATTGTACATACGGGCGTGGCGGCCATAGCCAGGCAATTGCAGATAGGCTCAACGCAGATGGTCGATTGCTGGTCGTCGATAAGGACCTGGCTGCCATTGATCACGCAGAGGAGAGGTTTAGGAATGACCCCAGGGTATTGATAGAGCATGGCGCCTTCTCACAGCTCAAGTCGATCGTGAAAAAACACCAGCTCCCTGATCTGGATGGTGTGTTGATGGACCTTGGCGTATCGTCGCCGCAATTGGACGATGGCGATCGTGGATTTTCATTCCAGCAGTCCGGTCCCCTGGATATGAGGATGAATCAGGCCGAAGGAGAGACCGCTGAACAATGGCTTCAGAAGGCGAGCGAACAGAACATCATCGATGTGCTCAAGCGCTATGGCGAAGAGCGGTTTGCCAGACGAATTGCCAGAAACATCCTGAAGGCACGCGAGACAGCTCCCATCGATACAACCCAGAAGCTGGTCTCCATCATCGAGACTTCAATTCCTTTCAGGGAAAAACACAAACATCCGGCGACTCGTACGTTTCAGGCGATTCGAATTCAGGTCAATCATGAGCTCGAAGAACTCGAAACCTGCCTGCACGATGTTATAGATCTGCTCAATTCCGGCGGTCGATTTGTCGTCATCAGTTTTCATTCTCTGGAAGACCGAATTGTGAAGCGGTTTTTCCGCCGCATGGAAAAAGGTGAAGACTTACCTTCTCGTCTGCCCATTCGGGATGCAGACCTGGACAAAAGGGTGAAAGTTCTCGGTAAACCGGTGCGAGCTTCTGAAGAAGAAATCGCAAGAAATCGAAGATCCAGAAGTTCCATCATGCGAATAGCGGAGAAACTATAGTGCCGATCATCGTCCAACAGTTATTCGGCTGGTTAACCTCGTCAAAGCCCTTGCTCACGTCCCTGGTGTGCTGCCTGGTCGTTGTTTCAGCATTAGGTGTCGCCTATGCATCTCACGAGACGCGAAATATGTATCGGGATCTTCAGAATCTTGAGAAGGATCATGATGATCTGGAGCATGAATACGAGAAGCTGATACTCGAACGAAGTGCCTGGGCTGACTACACACGATTGAACCGGATTGCATTGGACAAGCTCCAGATGTCGGTACCGTCAACGAGTGAGATGGTGGTACTCCGATGATGCTGGGCAGAGTGCATTTAGTCAGTGCTGTTTTCATCTTGTTGTCCGCGTCGATGATGGTGAGATTGTGGTATTTGCAGATCCTGGAAAAAGATTTTCTTCAGGATCAGGGTGATGCCCGAACGATTCGGATGGAACGAATAAACGCTCATCGAGGCATTATCCAGGATAGGTCAGGGAAACCCCTTGCGGTTAGTACCCCTGTTCTGTCGCTTTGGGCGAACCCGGGTGAGTTGCTTAGCGCAGACACGAGCCTTACACCGTTAACCGATTACCTCAACGTTGACAGTGATGTTTTCAAAGCAAGGTTAATGAATGCGAAAAGTAAGAATTTTGTCTATCTGAGAAGGCATCTGCCACCAGCGGAAGCCAGGGGTATTCTGGCGCTGAAAATTCCAGGCGTATATGCCGAGCGGGAATATCATCGCTTTTATCCAGCTGGTGAAGTCACCAGCCACCTGGTTGGTTTTACTGATATCGATGACAAGGGTCAGGAAGGCCTGGAACTATCTTTTGACAAGTGGCTGGCAGGTACGCCTGGCAAGAAAAAGGTACTGAAAAATCTCTACGGCGAAATCATTGGGGACATTAAACCGGTTGCCGAGGCTGAGCCAGGCAACACGCTCACCCTCGGCATTGATCTGCGACTGCAATATCTGGCGTACCGTGAGCTCAAGTCTGCTGTGGCCCATTTCCGGGCGGAATCAGGCTCGGTTGTGGTGCTTGATGTGCAGACAGGCCAGGTCCTGGCTATGGTCAACCAACCGTCCTACAACCCCAATAATCGGGTAGGGCTGGATTTAAATGCCGTGAGAAATCGCGCGCTGACAGATGTGTTTGAGCCAGGGTCAACGGTCAAACCCTTCACGGTAGCAGTCGCGCTGTCGTCTGGGCGGTATCTACCGGAATCAACTGTGGATACGACACCGGGATTTGTTCGGGTTGGAAGCTTTACCATTCGCGACCCCCGGGACCGTGGCGTGATCACGCTCAGTGACATCATCAGACTTTCCAGCCAGGTAGGTATTTCAAAGCTCGCACTCGATCTAAACGAGTATGAGGTCCGGGGCTTGTTCGAGGCGCTTGGGTTTGGCCGGGATGCTGCATCCGGTTTCCCGGGTGAAAGCACCGGGTATTTACCGAACCACCGGAGATGGAAAGATATCGATCGGGCTACTTTTGCTTATGGGTATGGCCTCACCGTAACTCCCGTACAACTGGCGGCGTCTTATCTGACCATCGCAAGCGGCGGCGTTAAAAGAGAAATCAGTCTTATTGAGGGGTTGGAAAGCGCATCGACGCGAATCTACTCAAAAGAGGTTGCCGATCAACTCAAACAAATGTTGGCCAGGGTGGTCACTGATGGCACTGCAAAAAAAGCCTCAATCCCAGGCTACAACGCAGCAGGTAAGACGGGCACGGTCCGAAAGATTGGCGCATCGGGTTATCAGGATACAGAACATATGGCGATCTTCGCTGGGCTAGCGCCGGTGGAAAAGCCACGTTTGGTAACCGTTGTGCTCATCAACGAACCAAAAACAAAGGAGTATGGAGGTGGTGATATTGCTGCCCCCGTTTTTTCTCGTGTGATGCACAGTGCACTTCGAATATTGAACGTGCCGCCAAAACCTGGTGGAGCGGCATAGGCTTTGATGATGCTAAGTGAATTGATTAACGAATCTATTGAGGCGCATGACGTAGAGATCATGGGCATCAGTGATGACAGCCGGTTGATACAACAGGGCTATCTATTCTGTGCGGTTAAGGGTGAACAGTTTGATGGGCGGAACTTTGTTAGCGGTGCCATTAAAGCCGGTGCGGCTGCGATAGTCAGTGACGTGCCAGCGCCGGTGCTGCCAGATATGAGTGTGCCGGTCCTCGAAGTAGAATTCTTGCAGGAAAAGCTGGGTGACTATGCCAGTCGCTTTTATGGAGATCCCAGTCGAAATGTGACCGTCATTGCGGTTACCGGCACCAATGGCAAGACGTCGTTCACACATATGCTGGCGCAGGCAATGAATAGCAGTGGCATGTCATGCGGCTTAATCGGGACAATGGGCTTTGGTGTACCCGGCCGGTTGAGGGAGGCGGGATTGACGACACCTGCTGCGGTAGATTTGCAGCGGAGAATCAAAGAACTGGTGAATGCCGGGTGCGAGGTTGTTGCACTGGAGGCGTCGTCCCACGGGCTGAGGCAGGGGCGCTTGAATGGCACGGCGGTTGACGTTGCAGTACTGACTAACATCACCCACGATCATCTGGATTACCACAATACGATTACAGAATATCGTAAAGCAAAACAAACATTGTTTTGCTTTGAGTCTCTTCAACAAGCGGTCATCAATCTTGACGATGACTTTTCCGGAGAGCTAATAGCTGGTCTCAATGAAAATGTCGGGGTTGTCGGCTTTAGTCTCGATTCGAAGACAGCGGAAGTTCTGCTTCATTCAATTGTCTACACAGAATTCGGTATTGAAGCGAAATTCAAAATTGCCAATAACCCCGTCGAGGTAAAGGTTCCGTTGTTTGGTTTGTTCAATCTGCAGAATGTATTGGCAGTGGCCGCCACGCTTTTTTCGTTGGATTGGACGGTTAAGGATATTGAAAGAGCCCTGTCAGCGCTGACACCGATTGCCGGGAGAATGGACGTTGTTCGAAGGGAAGGGAAGCCCACTATTTTCATTGATTATGCACACACACCGGATGCGCTGGAGAAATCGTTATCGGCTATTCGCGAACACTTCCCAGGTACGCGAGTGTGTTGTTTGTTTGGTTGCGGAGGCGATCGAGACACGGATAAACGATCGATTATGGGCGCCATTGCGTCAACACTGGCCGACCGGGTTGTGCTGACCAGCGACAATCCTCGCAGCGAGGATCCGCAAAGCATTATTAACGCGATTAGAGAGGGTGTCACCACAAAAGAACTTGTAGTGCTGGTCGATCGTCGAGAAGCAATTTTGAATGCGATTGGGGCGGCGAGAGCAGGCGAAGTGGTGCTCATCGCCGGGAAAGGTCATGAAGATTACCAGGAACTTGATTCTGGCAGGGTCCCTTTCAGTGACTACGCGGTGATCAGGGAAGCTCTGGATTTAATGATAGTGCCGGTGACACATGGCAAGGAGACGTAAAGTGATCGTTGGCCTCGGCGGCACAGGTTTAAGTTATGCGCGTTATCTTGCCGCCCGTGCAGAAAAATTTCAGGTTCTGGATGATCATCCGATGGACCGGAACCTGTCTGCCCTGCGAGAGATTGACGGAGAGGCGGAAGTTCGAGCGATAACACATGAGGATCTCATTGAAGCTGAAGAGATATTTGTCAGTCCTGGGGTACCGCTGGCTAAACCAGAACTGGCAGCTGCCAGGAAAAGAGGCGCCAGGCTCAGGGGTGACATAGAGATATTTGGCGAGTTGGCCAGTGCACCGATAGTCGCCATCACCGGCACCAACGGCAAATCAACCGTATCACAACTGGTTACATTAATGGTGCAGGCGCAACAGATTGACGTGGTGCTAGCAGGTAACATTGGCACGCCTTGCCTGGATGTTTTGTTCAATGATCCGCAGCTTTATGTGCTGGAGTTGTCCAGCTATCAATTGGAATTGGCGTTAAGTTTTCCAGCGAAGGTTGCGGTGGTACTCAATTTGTCTCCTGATCATATGGATCGATACGTTGATGTCGATACCTACTACAACACCAAGCTTAATCTCTACCAGCATTGTGAGACTGCTGTCGTTAATCGATCACTGATGAGTTCGCTCCCCGCCATGCCAGACAAGCGGGTGGCGAGCTTCGGATTGGATCAGGTAAATGGTGAAGGTCAGTTTGGGTTGGCGCGAATAGACGGCGCCGTGTCGCTGATGCATGGCGATGAGGTGCTAATGGCCTGCAACGAATTACAGATCAGTGGCACGCACAATTTTGTCAATGTCCTTGCTGCTTTGGCTACCGGCTGGTTGCTCGGCCTGGCGATGCCTCAGATGCTTGCTACTGCGAAAGCTTTTACGGGTTTGCCTCACAGGAATGAACTGATCAACGAAATTGATGGGGTCAAATACATTAATGACTCCAAAGCGACGAACCCCGGCGCCATGCTGGCATCAGTGATGGGTCAGGCAGATGAATGTAACGTGCACCTGATTGCAGGGGGCGAAACCAAGGGGTTGGAATTTGAATCTTCAGCAAATCAGCTGGCGCCTTATTTGAAATCTGTTTTGTTGATTGGCGAATCTCAGGAGCAGCTTAAGAGGGCATTTTCAGGCAAGGACACTGCTCCTTATGGCCCCGTTTCTTATGGCTCTCTTTCTTACGAGACTGTTTCCTGCGCAGATATGCATCAAGCGGTGTTAGCCGCCCATGCTAAAGCTGAGCCGGGAGATATCGTCCTGCTATCCCCGGGTTGCGCAAGCTTCGATCAATTTGCCGATTACATCGCCAGGGGTAACGAGTTTCGACGTTGCGTCCTGGAGTTAGTGTCATGAGTATGGCCAGGAAGCCAAGCACGCCCTTACACATAACAGTTACCGGATGCCCCGTTGACCCCATGATCGCTGGTATCTCTGTCTTTCTGCTGCTGTACGGATTGGTGATGGTCGGTTCTGCTTCCCTGGAGATTGGCGCAAAAACCTATCACGATCCTTTTTATCTGTTGACCCGTCACAGCGCATATCTGGTACTGAGTGCAATTGCTGCAGTCGCTGCGATCAGCGTGCCCATCAAAATGTGGCAAAAGTACGATGCACTACTCCTCGCATTGTCACTGTTCGTGCTGGCTGTCGTGCTGGTGCCTGGGATTGGCAAAGAGGTGAATGGTTCGACCAGATGGATACCACTGGGCCCATTTAGTTTTCAGGGCTCAGAATTTGTGAAGCTCTTTATCATGATGTATATGGCCGGTTACCTGGTTCGGCGAAAAGATGAAATAGAAACTTCTTTAAGCGGCTTTTCAAAACCGTTTGTCGTGCTTACCCTGATTGTTCTGTTGTTGCTGGCTCAACCTGATTTTGGTGCGGCTATCGTCATCATTAGCGCTGCTATGGGCATGATCTTTCTGGCAGGCGTGCCTATCCGGTTCTTCCTGCCGCTGGTTGCGTTGTGTGTTTCAGCGGTTGCGCTGCTATGGGCATGATCTTTCTGGCAGGCGTGCCTATCCGGTTCTTCCTGCCGCTGGTTGCGTTGTGTGTTTCAGCGGTTGCGCTGATTGCGACATTACAGCCCTACCGACTGGCGAGATTTACAGCATTCGTTGACCCCTGGGAGCATCNGTTCGGTAGTGGTTATCAACTTACCCAGGCGCTCATTGCGTTCGGCCGGGGCGAGTGGATCGGTCTTGGTCTGGGTAACAGCATTCAGAAGCTGTTTTTCTTACCGGAAGCCCACACGGATTTTCTGTTCTCGATTATCGCTGAAGAGCTGGGAATTGTCGGCGCTGGATTGGTGATTATTTTATTTGCCTGGTTGGTTGTCCGTGGACTTGCGGTTGGCAATGCGGCGCGGCGTTGTGAATTGCTTTTCCACGCGTATCTGGCTTATGGCATAGCGCTGGTCATTGGCATTCAGGCAAGTGTAAACCTGGGAGTCAATCTGGGAATCCTGCCAACCAAAGGTTTGACCTTGCCTTTTATGAGCTACGGCGGTAACAGTTTGATCGTCAGCTGCATGATGATCGCGGTATTGCTCAGGATAGATTTTGAGACAAGGCAAGTCGCCGAAGTAGAGACGCGAGGTAAGCGAAATCATGGCTAGCCCCGCTTTTTCATTGGAAGTGCCGGAGATGCGGCGCATCAAGTGTATCCATTTTGTCGGCATTGGCGGCGCTGGTATGTGTGGTATCGCCGAGGTGTTATTGAATCAGGGATATTTGATTTCCGGGTCCGATATCCAGTCGACCCAGGTGACCGATCGCCTTGAAAGTCTCGGTGTGCGAGTGCATATCGGTCACAAGGCATCCCACATTAAGGAAGCCGATGTCATCGTGACGTCCAGCGCGATTAGCGCCGACAACCCGGAGCTAATCGCTGCGCAGAAGGCGCGTATCCCCGTGGTTCGGCGCGCCGAGATGCTCGGAGAATTGATGCGGTATCGGCATGGTATTGCGGTCGCCGGTACTCACGGCAAGACCACGACAACCAGTTTGATTGCCTCTATCTTCCGGCAGGCATCCCTGGACCCGACCTTCATCATTGGTGGGCTGCTCAATAGCGCGGATAGTAACGCGAGGCTGGGCGCTTCCCGGTATCTGGTTGCAGAGGCAGATGAAAGCGATGCGTCGTTCCTTCACCTGCAGCCGATGGTGTCGGTATTAACCAATGTGGATAAAGATCATCTCGCGAATTATGAAGGTAGTTTCGAAAAGTTGAAAACCGCGTTCGTTGAGTTTGTTCATAACTTGCCGTTTTACGGGCTATTGGTGGCTTGTCTCGATGATCCTGTTGTCAGATCGTTACTCCCCAGGATCAAACGCTCTGTCATTACTTATGGTTTTGATCAGGACGCAGATATCCAGGCGTTTAATGAGGAGCAATCCGGCCTGGTGTCTAATTTTATCGTTCGTCGTAAACAGTACGGCTCCGATCTGAAAATACAGCTGAACATGCCAGGCAGACACAATGTACTCAATGCGCTGGCAGCGATTGCCATCGCGACAGACGAAGGTATCAAGGATGTAGATATTGTCGAGGGCCTGGCAAATTTCGAAGGCGTGGCCCGCCGATTCCAGGTGCATGGCCGTTTCAGTGTGGCCGATGGCGATTTTCTGCTGGTAGATGACTATGGTCATCATCCCAACGAAGTGAAGGCAATTGTCGAAGCCGTCAGAAAAGGCTGGCCTGATGCCAGGCTGGTCATGGTGTATCAGCCACACCGTTACACCAGGACGCTTGAATTGTTCGATCAGTTCGTTGACGTCCTGGCCCAGGTAGATCGACTGTTTCTGCTGGATACCTATGCAGCGGGCGAGGCACCCATTACCGGTGCTACCAGCAATGATCTCTATAAGCAGCTGGGATTGAAGACGAACACAGATGTCACTTTTATTGAGTCGATCGCCGGGGTTCCCGAAGCGCTCGAACAATCCCTGAAGCCAGGAGACCTGGTGATTACCCAGGGCGCAGGTGAAACGGCGCAACTTGCCCGGACGCTGACAGAGCGTTGGACTGCAAGGAGGATCACGTGATGCCTCGACCTTCCTCCGGCTTTATATACACCATCATTGCCCTGTCCAGCGTCATGATGTTCGCAACAGTTTCCATTGATCGATCAGCCGTTGAACATGTTGCCATCGTCGGCGTTGAATATGAATCACAACTTGTCAGCATCAGAGAAGCATTGTCTGGAATTGAAATTACAGCGAGAGATAGCGACCTTCTCAAAACGAGACTCAAGGCACTCGACTGGATCCATCATGTCAATGTTCGAAGAAACTGGCCTTCCGGCATAGATATAGAAGTGCACGCGGAAGTTGTCATCGCCTATTGGAATGATGATGGCTTCATCAATGAACAGGGCAGGATACTGGTTACTGATCTGCTTGTCGGCGGAGATATTCCACACCTGTATGGGCCCGCTGGCGCAGAGTTTGAAGTGATGACCCAGTACCAGCAATTGGGTCGGATACTCCATGCCTACGGCCATGATATTGAAGTGTTGAAAGTGAATGATCGTGGTTCATGGTTGATAGAAACGGAAGAAAATATCGAAGTTTTACTTGGCAAAGAAGACTTGAACGCGCGCATGCAGAGGTTTTTGAAGATCAGCGACCGACTTCATGAGCGAGGAGAAAAAAGAGTAATTAACCGGATGGATGCACGTTATGTAAACGGCGTCGCGGTGCGTTTTCAAAAAAACGATTACATAAATCTTGCTGACATAAACATTAGAGTAGGAGAGCAAAGCTTATGACTAGCCCAATAGGTGGCCAAATGATAGTCGGCCTGGACATTGGAACTTCCAAGGTAGTCGCGATTGTTGCCGAGATAGGCATAGATGGTGAAGTCGAAATTGTGGGGATCGGTAGTCACCCTTCACGTGGACTTAAAAAAGGTGTGGTCGTTAACATCGAGTACACCGTCCAGTCCATACAGCGAGCTATCGAAGAAGCTGAACTGATGGCAGGCTGCCAGATTCATTCTGTGTACGCCGGTATCGCGGGTAGCCATATCAGAAGCCTGAATTCCCATGGCATTGTTGCTATTCGGGACAAGGAGGTGTTTCAACCGGATATCGAGCGGGTAATCGATGCGGCGCAGGCCGTGGCTATTCCTGCTGATCAAAAGATCCTGCACATCCTGCCCCAGGAATATGTGGTTGATATGCAGGAAGGGGTAAAGGAACCACTAGGCATGTCCGGTGTGCGACTTGAAGCCAAAGTACACCTGGTTACCTGTGCGGTGAATGCAGTTTCCAACATTGAAAAATGCATCAGGCGCTGCGGCCTGGAAGTAGAGGACGTTATCTTAGAACAGCTTGCGTCCGGTTACGCGGTGCTGACCGAAGATGAGAAGGATCTTGGGGTTTGTCTTGTCGATATTGGTGGAGGCACCACTGACATCGCTATCTTCACGGACGGCGCAATCAGGCACACCGCGGTCATCCCCATTGCAGGTGATCAGGTAACAAACGATATTGCGATGGCGCTAAGAACGCCCACACCCCATGCCGAAGAAATTAAAATCAAATACGCCTGCGCATTAGCCAGTCTTGCCGGAGAAAACGAAACCATCAAGGTGCCCAGTGTCGGTGACCGATCAGATAGAGATCTGTCACGGCAGACGCTGGCAGAGGTGGTCGAGCCACGGTATGACGAGTTATTTACGCTGGTGCAGGCAGAGCTTCGCCGCAGTGGATTCGAAGATCTGGTTGCTGCCGGTATTGTGATTACCGGTGGCTCATCCAAGATCGAGGGCGCCGTCGAACTTGCAGAAGAAATTTTTCATATGCCGGTCAGTCTGGGGAAACCGAAAAACATATCCGGTTTGTCGGACATTGTTCGAAACCCCATTTACTCAACTGCCGTCGGTTTGTTGCAGTATGGCGCGAAACAGCAGACTGACAATTTTGTTATGCCAGTGGCCACCGGTATGAATTCCATGATGGGGCGGGTCAGAAGCTGGTTCCAGGGAAATTACTAATGATCAGAACTAAATAATAATCTTAGCCTGAGGAGGTTAACTATGTTTGAGATCGTTGATAACGCACCACAAAATGCCGTCATCAAGGTGATCGGTGTCGGGGGCGGCGGTGGTAACGCCGTTGAACACATGGTGAAACAGGATATTGCCGGAGTGGAATTTATCTGTGCCAACACAGATGCCCAGGCACTGAAACACCTGGGAGCAAAAACCTTGCTGCAGCTTGGGGCCGGTGTCACTCGCGGTTTAGGTGCCGGGGCAAATCCATTGCTGGGAAAAGATGCCGCGATGGAAGATCGGGATCGAATTGCAGAAAGTTTGAGCGGCGCAGATATGGTGTTCATTACCGCCGGTATGGGTGGTGGTACAGGGACAGGTGCAGCGCCTGTGGTGGCCGAGGTCGCTAAAGAGCTTGGGATCCTGACCGTGGCGGTTGTCACCAAACCCTTTATGTTCGAAGGCAAGAAGCGGATGAAAATCGCAGAGCAGGGGATCATCGAGTTGTCTCAGTACGTTGATTCTTTGATCACGATTCCCAACCAAAAACTGCTGTCAATTCTGGGTGAAGACACGCCGCTTCTCGAGGCGTTTGCGTCGGTTGACGACGTTCTGTCCGGTGCGGTCCAGGGAATTGCTGACCTGATCATGAGGCCGGGGATGATTAACGTCGACTTTGCCGATGTCAGAACGGTCATGTCCGAAATGGGCATGGCGATGATAGGGAGTGGTAAAGCCTCCGGCGAAGGTCGAGCCAGGGCGGCGGCAGAATCAGCGATCCGCAGTCCACTGTTGGAAGACATTGATTTTAACGGTGCCAGAGGCGTTCTTGTGAATATTGCCGCCGGTACCGATATCTCTCTAGGGGAATTTTCCGAGGTGGGCGCAACTGTCGAGGAATTTGCTTCTGAAGATGCCACCATTGTCGTCGGTACGGTGATCGATGAATCCATGGGTGATGAATTGCGCGTGACCGTGGTTGCTACTGGTCTGGGTAACCAGGCCCAGCTTGAGCGATCACCGAAAATGGCAGAAGAAATGAAACGGGAGGTGGCAGGGGACGGCGTACCGGACTATTCCGGTTTTGATCACCCCACCGTCATCAGGAATGCTGTAGTCAATGGAACCGATGAGGTTGATTTTCACGCGGAAAAGGATCTGGAGTATCTGGATATCCCGGCTTTCCTCAGGCGTCAGGCTGACTAAGCACAGGTAGGCTGGTAAAGGTACTGTAAGTTAATGGTCACTAACCTCGATTCGGCGAATTTTGGTTGGAGACTGCAACTAATTGATACTTTTGTGGTCATACACTGGAGCCAGAACAATCGAAGCTGAAATTTGCGGTTCGGCGTAGAGCTCTGCATTAGATTTTGTTAGTATTCGCGCCGCATTCAGGACGATAATAATAATGATCAGGCAACAAACGCTGAAAAACGTTATTCGTGCAACCGGGGTTGGTCTGCACACAGGGGAAAAGCTCTATTTGACGCTTCGACCAGCACCGGCGGACACGGGAATTGTGTTTGTACGTGTTGATGTTGACCCTGTTGTTGAAATTCCTGCATTAACTGAATATGTCGGGGACACCACGCTCGCGACGACCATTGTCAAGGATGGACAACGAATTTCCACGATTGAACACCTGATGTCCGCATTCAGTGGGCTGGGCATCGATAATGCCTACGTTGAAGTCAGCGGCCCTGAAATGCCGATTATGGACGGTAGCGCAGCGACATTTGTGTTCCTGATTCAATCAGCAGGCATCGAAGCGCAGAACGCACTGAAAAAGTTCATTCGAATCAAGAAACCTGTGCAGGTGGGCGACGAGGAAAGCACAAAGTCATATGATCAAACCGCAGCTATTCTCCCCTTTGATGGCTTTAAAGTCAGCCATACCATCATTTACGACAATGCCGTTATCAAAAAACAGCAGGCGTCTGTCGATTTTTCAAACACCTCTTTTATAAAAGAAGTCAGTCGAGCTCGGACTTTTGGCTTGATTCAGGAATTTGAACATTTACGTGAACGTAACCTCGCCCAGGGCGGTAGTCTGGACAACGCAGTGGTTGTAGATGACTACCGTGTACTCAATGACGATGGTCTACGGCACGAAGATGAGTTTGTCCGACACAAGATTCTCGACGCGATAGGCGACATGTATCTGCTGGGGCACAGCCTAATTGGTGAGTTTGTGGGGTATAAGTCGGGTCACACAGAAAATCACGCACTGCGGAAGAAGTTAATGCTACAAACTGACGCATGGGAAATTGTGACCTTTGATCGGGTCGAAGATGCGCCGCTTTCGTACGGCAGGCTAGCCGCAAGCTATACTTAATCTGACCTCTTGGATAACCGGACCAGCGCGGCCCGTAAGGCCGCATCTTCGATATGTTCAGCAGATTCGGCCAGAAGGGCAGCATTTTCAGGCGATAAGGTTCGATGGGTCGGCTCCGGTTGACGGGCCTTGAACTGCGGTTGAACCTTGATTTTCAGGGCATTTATGTCAATTCCAGCCCTTCGAAGCGAGGCAATGATGTTGCGTTGCCGGTATCGAACCCTGGTGGCGATGGTGCCCTTGGCAACGTACAGCGTTAACTCGTTGTTTTTTAACGAGGCAATAGAAAAATCCTGATCAACATAACGTTTGACAATGCTCTCGATAGAAAGCAACTCTTGGGATTGGGCATAGAGCGAATGCAGTATATGATTAGGGCCGTTGAGAATCTGGCGTGTAGATTTGATAGATTTGGGCACGCGAGGCATTAGATAAAAAGACCGACAGGGAATGTATTAGAAAGCCAGTATCTATGAAGTTCATTATTGTTGACAACAAAAGCGGAAAGCATCGTTCATTTAATGCCAATTCACTGATTTTCGGCGTTGCTCTGGCGAGCCTTATCTCTATACCTGCGGTGGCTGGTTATTTTGCTTACCGTCTGGGCGTAGGCGAAGCCGCGCTGACCGGTGAATTGGTCGCCAAATGGCGTGAGGTCCTGGACGAACAGGAATCATTAGTCAATAAAGTCCGTAGGAATGCTGAACACAACCTTGAAGCCTCGGCGTTAAGGATCGCGCAACTTCAGGCAAGAATCGTTCGTCTGGATGCACTCGGTGAACGGTTAATCAAGATTGGGCGCCTGGACGAAGGCGAATTCGACTTCTCGCAACGCCCGGCCATGGGCGGTCCGGAGAACCTGGTTGATATTGCAGGCTATAAACCACCAGCCTATATGGATCTGCTCAGTCGATTAGCTGAGGATATCGAAGATCGAGAACAACAACTGGGCGTACTTGAAACGCTGCTTGCTAATAGAAAGATGCGCAGAGATGTCTTTTTAGCCGGTAGACCCGTTAAGAAAGGCTGGATGTCTTCTCGATTTGGCCATCGAAGTGATCCTATAAACGGCAGGCAAGCCTGGCACAATGGGGTCGACTTCGCTGGTAAAGATGGCGCTGATGTCATTGCGGTCGCCGCGGGCGTTGTTGTTTTTGCCGGAACCCGTAGTGCTTACGGTAAAATGGTTGAAATCAACCACGGCAGTGGCTATTCCACTCGCTATGGCCACCACAAAGAATTGATTGTTAAAGCCGGTGATATCGTGCGCAAGGGCGAAGTTGTCGGATTAATGGGTAGTAGTGGTCGATCCACTGGGCCACATGTTCACTTTGAAGTTTTCAAAAACGGTCGCGTTGTCGATCCCTCGTCATATATTCATCGCGCCAGTCGGTGACGATAGTCTCCTAGCTCCTCCCTTCATCCTTCAGAAGCTTATCTTCAGCTAAGAATAGCTCAGTTAAGAATAGCTCAGTTAAGAATAGCCTGATTAAGAATAGTCCGATTAAGAAAAGTTTAGAGTAGGCAATTATGGTATTGCAGGTACTTAGCAAAATATTTGGCAGTAAAAATGATCGAGAGCTCAAGCGAATGGACAAGGTTGTCCGACAGATTAATGCGCTCGAAGAGAAGATAGAGGCGCTGTCTTCTGAACAGCTGGCTTCACAGCGTTTGATTCTTCGTGAAAGAGCTGAAAATGGCGAGACGCTCGAGTCAGTCCTGCCGGAGGCCTTTGCGACTGTTCGCGAGGCGGCTCAACGGGCGCTGGGACTGCGACTGTTCGATGTGCAGATGATTGGCGGCATCACATTGCACGAGGGCCGGATCGCTGAGATGCGCACCGGAGAAGGCAAGACGCTGGTAGCAACCCTGTCGCTTTATCTCAATGCGATTACCGGTGATGGCGTGCATCTGGTGACGGTTAACGATTATCTGGCAAAATGGGGCGCGCAATGGATGGGACCCGTTTACAGCGCGCTGGGCATGACAGTCGGGGTGGTCTATGCAGGTCAGGATTACGAGGAAAAGCGGGCCGCTTATCAGTCTGATATTACCTATGGGACCAACAACGAGTTCGGATTTGATTATCTTCGGGACAACATGGCTTTCTCTGAGCAAGAGCGGGTTCAGCGTGGTCTTAATTTTGCGATAGTCGATGAAGTTGACTCGATTCTGATTGATGAGGCGAGAACGCCTCTAATCATTTCCGGGGGTGTTGAAAACACGGCTGAAATATATCGCGCGATCAACGCAATCATTCCGAGTCTCGTTGAACAAATAAAAACCTCTGAAGATATTATCGAGGAGAGAGAACCTCCCGGAGACTATTTCATTGATGAAAAACAAAGAGATGTAGAACTCACGGAAGACGGGCATTTAAAAGTTGAAAATCTACTGGTGAAAAAAGGCCTGCTGCCAGACGGCGAAAGTCTGTACGGCACCGCTAATCTAACACTGCTGCATCATGTCAGCGCTGCCTTGAAAGCGGCATGTCTGTACCGCAAAGACGTTGAGTACATCATCACAGATGGTGAGATCGTGATAGTGGATGAACATACCGGCAGAACGATGCCGGGTCGACGTTGGTCAGGTGGTATTCATCAGGCTATTGAAGCCAAAGAAGGCGTCAACATTACCAACGAGAGCCAGACCCTGGCGTCGACGACCTTCCAGAACTATTTCCGAATCTACAACAAACTTGCCGGTATGACGGGAACAGCTGACACCGAGGCTTTTGAATTCAGGCAGATCTATGGTCTGGACGTTGTCGTTATCCCGACAAACCTGCCAATGATTCGTCGCGATTTGAATGACTATATCTACATGAGTCATGAAGAAAAGTTTGAGGCAATCGCGGATGAGATCGAGGAATGCCTGGCGAACGATGCACCGGTTCTGGTCGGTACCGCATCAATTGAGACTTCCGAACTGTTATCGGCGTTATTAAAGAAGAAGAAGATTAAGCATAGTGTGTTGAATGCGAAATTTCATGAGCGAGAGGCAGAGATTATTGCCCAGGCAGGTCAAAGCGGTACCGTCACTATCGCGACCAATATGGCGGGTCGCGGCACTGACATTATTCTGGGTGGCAACTGGGAAGCTGAAATTGCTCAGCTTGATAATCCGACCCAGGAAAAAATTGATGAAATCAAGGCAGACTGGGACGTAAGTCATACCAGGGTGCTCGAAGCGGGTGGCCTTCATGTGATTGGCACAGAGCGTCATGAAAGTCGCCGAATCGATAACCAGTTGCGGGGTCGAGCCGGGCGTCAAGGTGATCCAGGCTATTCCAGGTTCTACCTGTCGCTGGAAGACGACCTGATGCGTATTTTCGCCTCCGATCGTGTCCGGTCCATTATGCAGAACCTGGGCATGGAAAAGGGCGAGGCGATTGAGCACAAGATGGTGACCAACGCCATCGAGAAAGCGCAGCGGAAAGTGGAAGGCCGTAATTTCGACATCCGAAAACAGCTGCTTGAATATGATGATGTTGCCAATGATCAGCGGCAGATGATTTATGGTCAGCGCAATCACCTGATTGAATCCGATGATATCTCCGAGACAGTCAACGCCTTGTGGGATGATGTGATCAATGAGGTTATCGACGGATACGTTCCTCCTCAGTCTCTGGAGGAGCAATGGGACATTCCAGGTCTTGAACAATCCTGCCAGACAGAATTCAACGCGAAATTACCTGTCCAGACCTGGTTGAATGAAGACAGCGAGCTGTTTGAGGATACCTTACGGACAAAAATTATCGGCGCAATTCGCAGCGACTATGCAGACAAAGAAGCACTGGTTGGCCCGGATATTCGACTGTTTGAAAAACGCATCATGCTGGATATTCTGGACGGTCTGTGGAAAGACCACCTGGCGTCAATGGACCACCTGAGGCAGGGGATCCACCTTCGAGCCTACGCCCAGAAGCAACCCAAAAGTGAATATAAACGGGAAGCATTCGAATTGTTCGAAGAATTATTGCACCGGGTGAGATTCGATGTTGTCCGATTCTTATCCAGGGTACAGTTCCAGACCAAAGAAGACCCGGCAGCACTGGAAGCGAGGCGCAGGGAACGAGACGCCAGGGCGAAACTCAGTTTTCAGAAAGCGCCCGGTTCTGTAATGGGTGGTTCTGCAATGGATGGTTCTGCGATGGACGGTTCAGCGACGGGTAATACCGCAAATACGCAGGCCAATGCCGGACCCCAAATACCCTTCACCCGGCGCGAAAAGAAAGTCGGGCGCAATGAACCTTGTCTCTGTGGTTCCGGTAAAAAATACAAAAACTGTCACGGCAGATTGTCCTGATGGCAGTGGGGGAAGCATCAACAGATTTCAAGGTAGTCCCCGGAGTTCGCCTGGCGAGTGTACCTTGCGGTATCAAAGGGCAGGACGAGCTCGACCTGGTCTTGTTTGAATTCGAACCAGGTAGTGTTACCGCCGGCATATTCACCCAAAGCCATTTCGCGGGGGCGCCTGTACAGGTAGGCAGGCGACACCTGGAGCAAAAAGACAGTCGCTTTTTCCTCATCAACAGCGGCAATGCCAATGCAGCGACAGGAGAAGAAGGCAGGACCGATGCCGAGGCCTGCTGTCATGCTGTTTCCCAGAGAACCGGTGCGCTGCCGGAAGAAGTCATTCCCTTCTCCACGGGTGTCATTGGTGAAAAACTGCAAGTTGCCAATATTACCGATGCACTACCAGAGCTTTATGGCTCGTTAAACGAAACCAACTGGTTGTTGGCGGCCCAGGGCATTATGACCACCGATACGCGGCCTAAAATAGCCAGCCGACAGATTGAGATTGACGGCGAATTGATCACCATGACAGGCATTGCCAAAGGTGCGGGGATGATCCAGCCGAACATGGCAACCATGCTGGTCTACATCGCAACCGATGCAAAGCTGTCAAGGGACTGCCTGCAGGAAGTGCTATTGTCTGGGGCCGATCAATCATTTAACAGAATTACCGTCGACAGTGACACCTCCACCAACGATTCATGTATGTTGACCGCGACCGGCGTATCGGGGGTGGTGTGTGATGCTGGTGCGGCGGCAACTTCATTTAAGGATTCATTGCATGCCCTGATGCAGGAACTGGCCCAGGGTATTATTCGTGATGCCGAAGGCGCCACAAAGTTTGTCACAGTAACCGTAACGGGTGGCAAGTGCGAAGCTGATTGCCTGAGCGTTGCCTACGCCATTGCAAATTCTCCCCTGATGAAAACGGCGCTGTTTGCCAGCGATGCTAATTGGGGGCGTATCGTGATGGCCATTGGCAAAGCGGACGCCGATATTGATCCTGAAAAAATTGATGTCTATCTCGGAGACGTTCAGCTAATGGCTGCTGGGGGTAAAGAAGCCTCCTATGTAGAGGAAGCTGGCGCTGCTGTCATGCAAGGAGAGGAGATTACGATTAAGGTCGATCTGAATCTGGGTGAGGCTATCGAGACAGTCTGGACTAGCGACTTGTCCCATGATTATGTATCAATCAACGCGGACTACCGCACCTGACCAGTCGCATAACACCCCTTGTGCGCTAGGAAAAGTGGTCGCCGTTTAGATCTGACTCAGTCACATCATCATGATCTGGATCGGACGGGATAAACCGATTGCCGTCAGCCCATTCACCCAGATCGATGAGCCTGCATCGGTCCGAACAAAAAGGGCGATACTTAGCAGTGGCAACCCAGGCGACAGCCTTGTCACAAGTCGGGCATTTCACAATAACGTCAGCCATGTCGTTTTCTTTCTTCCGAGGCAAGAGACAAATAGAGTTGGTGCAGTTTCTCAACTTCCAGGTTTAAAAGCGATGCTTCTGCATCGTTAACAATCAAATCATCTGCGTCTTTCATTCTCACTTCTCGAGACGGTTGCGCCTCTAATATCGCTTCCACTTGCGAGCGGGTGTTGTTATCGCGCCTCATAACGCGATCGATTTGTGTTTCGAGTGGGGCGTCAACCACGAGCAGTCTTTGCATCATCGGATTTTTACCCACTCCGGAAGAAAGTACCAGGATGGCGTAAGCGGAACTCGCTTGCCGGATGATGTGCAACAAATCTTCAATGATCGGGCCATGAGTCTGCTGTTCCAGAAATTGCCGTTGCTCGGCGTCGGCAAAAACGATGTCCCGCATCTTTGATCTGTTCAGGTTGCCATCTTCCTTTAGAATCTTTTCACTGAAACGATCAACAATAGCGAGGTAGGCCGGTTTCCCGGGTTCGACCACGGTTCTGGCGGAAATGTCTGCATCTGCAACGACGATACCGCGTTCAGCGAAGAGATCAGAAACCATGGATTTGCCAGTGCCAATACCGCCGCGAAGGCCAACAACAAATTCAGCCATCAGGAACCGCGCGCAAATTCGAGATAAGAAGCGATGATGGGGTCCCCCCAGAGCAGCGCGACAAATCCTGCAAGGGCCAGGAAGGGGCCAAACTTGATGGGTTTTGCTTTGTCGCGGCCCAGCATAATCATCGATCCACCAACGATAGCGCCCACAAATGAGGACAAAATAATAATCAACGGGACGGCCTGTACGCCAAGCCAGGCGCCGAGCATCGCCAGCATTTTGAAATCGCCATACCCCATACCCTCTTTGCCGGTGACCAGCCTGAACCCCTGGTAGACCAGCCAGAGTATGGAATAGCCGAGGCAGGCACCCAGAAATGCGCCAGCAAAGGATGTGATCACAGCAAAAAAATTAACCGCCAGACCCAGCCACAAAAAGGGCAGGGTTATATCATCCGGCAGCAGCTGAGTGTCGTAATCGATCAGTGCAAGGGCGATGAGCGCCCAGGTCAGTACACACCCGGCAAGGCCGGCCAGGTTCGGGCCGAGGGAAAAAATGACCGCGGCGGACAAGAGTGCTGTTACTAATTCAACCAGCGGATATCGCGCGCTGATAGGCGCCTTACAATCTGCGCAGTGACCCCGAATTAGAAAGTATCCAAGTATCGGAATGTTGTGCCATGGCCTGATCGGTGCTTTGCAATGCGGGCATTTTGAGCTGGGCAAGACCAGGTTAAATGGTTTCGAATAAACGGGCATGCGCGCGGTTAACGCTGCCATGAAGTCTTTGTCGTCGATTGCATCATCGATGATTTCTACCGCCTGAGACTGCCAGTCCCGGGACAGCATAATGGGCAGGCGATACACAACGACATTCAGGAAGCTGCCAATTGCAGCGCCGAACATAAAAGCTATAGTCGGCGCAACAAAGGGGTACTGTACCTGCAACGCGGCAAAGTTTTCGAGCATGGGGAGTAACTTCTGTGTTTAGTGACCAGCGCCGCCGATAGCATCACCCATGCCGAAGATCGGCAAGTACATGGCGATAATCAGACCACCAATAACGACACCGAGGAACGACATGATGATGGGTTCCATCAGGCTGGTGAGGCCGTCAACAGCGTTGTCGACCTGCTCTTCGTAATAGGATGCGGATTTATCGAGCATGGAATCCAGGGCGCCGGATTCTTCACCGATAGCCACCATCTGGATAACCATGTTGGGAAATACGTTGGTCGCTTTCATTGATGTGTTCAGTTGGATGCCGCTGGATACATCGTCCTTGATCTTATAGATTGCCTCCGAATACACCACGTTGCCTGCAGCGCCTGCCACAGACTCTAGCGCATCGACAAGAGGCACACCGGCTGCGAAAGTCGTGGACAGGGTTCTGGCGAATCGAGCGATACAGGATTTGTCCAGAATATCCCCGAGAATGGGCATTTTCAGCGCCAGACGATCCTGGGCGTCCTTAACTGCCTGGGACCTTTTGTATGCTTCCTTATAGGAAAAATAGACCGCTGCCATAGCGGCAACGGCGATGAACCACCAATCCGACATGAAATGAGACCAGTCGACCACCATCTGGGTAAATTCTGGCAGTTCCGCGCCGAACCCGGCGAAGATTTCTTCGAACTGAGGCACAACTTTGATCAACAGAATGCCGGATACGACACCGGCCACCACCAACACCGCGATGGGATAGTTCATCGCACTTTTAATTTTAGCTTTCAAAGCTTCCGACTTTTCTTTGTAATCTGCGAGTCTTTCCAGCATGGTTTCCAGCGCGCCGGATTGTTCTCCGGCTTCAACCAGGTTGCAGAACAAATTATCGAAATAATCTGGTTGAGTTTTGAGGGCATAAGCGAATGAGTTGCCTCCTGACACTTCATCCCGAATCTTCAGGATCAGGTCCTTCATCTTCATATTGTCAGTGCCATCAGCAACAATCTCGAAAGATTGCACCAGCGGTACACCGGCTTTCATCATGGTTGCCAGTTGTCGGGTGAAAAGAGCGATGTCGCCCGGGCTGATCTTCGCCCCCAATGCCGCAAGGCTAAATCCGGCTCTCTTTTTAGCAACTTTTGTTGGGCTGATCCCTTTCTTGCGGAGCTCTGCCTTGGCGATATTCGCGTTGTAGCTGGTGATTTCACCTTTCGTTTTCTTGCCTGACCTGTCGGTACCTTCCCAGGCGAATACCTGATTAGCTGCTGCCATAGTAGACCTCTTCTCCTAATTCCCTTTAATGCCCACCACCGGTGGTGCGATCACATTCCTCAAGACTGGTTAATCCGCTTTTTACCTTCACCAGTGCTGAACGGAAGATATCGTCAAAACCCTGTTCCCTGCTGATATCGGCAATTTGAATCGAGTTGCCATCGTCCATAATAACTCTTCGGATTCTATCGGTGACTTTCATCACCTCGTAAATACCGACTCGTCCCTTGTAACCGCCATTGCACTTCGGGCACCCCTTGGGGCCGAATATATCAAAGCCTTCTTCCACTTCTTCCTCAGTAAAACCCTTCTCGATAATGGCGGCCTTGGGAAGATCCAGCTGTACCTTGCAGGCACACAGTCGCCGGGCAAGTCGCTGTGCGACGATAAGGTTAATTGACGTTGCCAGGTTAAATGCCGGTACACCCATATTACGCAGACGCGTAAGTGTTTCCGGGGCGCTGTTGGTATGCAAAGTGGACATGACCATGTGGCCTGTTTGGGCTGCCTTGATAGAAATACCAGCAGTCTCGAGGTCACGAATCTCCCCCACCATGATGATATCCGGGTCTTGCCTGAGGAATGATCGAAGTGCTTCACTGAAATCCAGGCCGACTTTGACATTGACCGGACACTGGTTGATACCTTCAAGGTTAATTTCCACAGGGTCTTCAGCAGTCGAGATATTTAACTCTGCTGTGTTCAGAATGTTGAGCCCGGTATACAAAGATACCGTTTTGCCACTGCCGGTTGGCCCTGTGACCAGGAACATGCCTTGGGGCTTGTATAGCGCTTCCATATAGAGGGCTTTCTGCGCGTCTTCGTAGCCGAGTGCATCAATACCCATCTTGGCTGAACTTGGGTCCAGGATTCGCAGAACTATTTTTTCGCCGAACAACACCGGCAGAGTATTCACCCGGAAGTCGATGGATTTCGACTTGGAAATTTTCAGTTTGATACGACCGTCCTGTGGTACGCGCCGTTCTGAAATATCCATCTGCGACATGACTTTGAGTCGGGCAGAAATTCTTGGGGCGAGGTTGACAGGTGGCCTGGCTACTTCATGGAGCACACCGTCTGTCCTGAATCTGACTCGATAAGCTTTCTCGAAGGGTTCAAAGTGCAGGTCGGATGCCCCGCCTCTGATCGCGTCCATTAGCATCTTGTTGATGAACCGCACAACAGGTGTATCGTCCGCTGCAGTCCCTTCGTCCACTTCCTCCCCGCCGCCGTCTTCATCGACTGCTTCCAGGTCGAGATCGACATCGTCATCACCCAGATCTCCCAGGCCGGTGCTTTCCTGAGACTCAAGAAAGGATTCGATAAATGAAGAGAGTTTATCTTCCTCAACCAGTACTTCTTCGGTTGAGATGCCTGTTTGGAATTTTATTTCATCAAGACCGGTTCGATTCGTTGGGTCGGACACGGCAACGAACAATCGATTCCCGCGGTGGAAAACCGGAATTGCATGGTTCGACCGGATCAGTTTTTCGTCTACGAGGTTCTTGGGAATAGCTTCTGGATCGAGGGTGGTGATATCCAGAAGCGGTGTGCCAAACTCTTCAGAAGCTGAAATCGCAATGTCTTTTGAGTTAACTATTTCGTTTTGTACCAGCAGGGTAACAAACGGCACCCGGGTCTTTCGCGCTTCCTCTGCGGTTTCTCTTGCCGCATCTTCTTCCAGCAGATTGTCTTCGACTAATCGCCTTGCTAAACCACTCAGTTGAATCGGGTTGGCAGCCATACCAATAGTCCTCTAAAATGCCGGCACAAGCCCCAAAATTCGGGGGCAGAATCACTTGTGAAAGTTTACATTTCAGCTGGATAGGTGTCGATAGAAGGGACCAACTATCTGATTAAGGTTGTCGGGATTTAAATGAGGCGGGAAAAGTTACAGAACGGGTGCAGGTGACAAATATGGTCACCTTTAAGGGATAAAGCAGATAGGTTGATCGAAAATGTGACCATTTTGGTCACATTTTAGCGACGAACGGTCGATTATCGATGGCATGCTAATTGCTTTTAGATCTACAGGCTCATTAACGTTTCGATATGGTCTGTCTTTTCATAGCAACTAAAAGGAGTTAGCTAACGTGAATAAACTACAACAGGGTTTTACCCTCATCGAACTGATGATCGTGGTCGCTATTATCGGTATTCTTGCCGCTGTAGCGCTCCCCGCTTATCAGGATTACATCAAGACTGCGAATATGACGAAAGTAACTTCTCATTACGAGGAAGCTGTTCGTGTGACGCGTTCTACCTTTGTTAAAGGTAATACGCAGGACGCACTTGGTTTAACTAACACAACACCTACTACTGCCGATGAGTGGATCAAGCTTTACAATCCTGGCGATAACCGGGCTCCAGGAGCGGACAATGCATATGCCGTTGAAGCTAGCGACGCTAATGGAGTTGTCGGCGTTACTGGGGACGATGTGTCGGTAACAATCGTCAAGCCTGGTTATAAGGATTTGGTCACAGCAACAACTACCGTTTACGCTGACCCCGAACAGTAAAAGCTAACATTAGTTTCGCTGTGAAAAAGACCGGCTTATGTCGGTCTTTTTTTGTCCGTAGATTACTTTTCAAGTCATCGGATTCCGTTTACATTACCGAAGACCACTGGGGAATGAACATGATCATGAACACAAAGAGTGCAGGCTTTTCGTTGATTGAGCTAATGGTGACCGTAGCCATTATTGGTATTCTCGCAGCGGTGTCCCTGCCTATGTATCAGGATTACATGGCGACAGCCCGAATCGGTGTCTTGCAGGACAACATACAAACTATTCGCCTGTTGCAAGATGGCAGGCGGCAGAGTCGAGGTGAATATGCTGAAGGCTCCTATATACCCGGCGGCTCAAGCACGCTGACGACAAATCTTGGCTGGAGCCCCAGAACAGATGCCGATCTCATCAGTTATGTGGTTGTCTGCGCGGTGGATGGTGCCAAGGCTGGAGAATGCGCCAGGACTAGTGGTTATACCGTGACGGCGACGCATGCAGATGCGCCGAGTGAACCTGTTGCGAGGACGTATACGCCCTAGCGGCTGGGTTCGATCTGGATATAATTCGCGATCTTGCCGGAATAGCTTGGTCGTGAGATTGGTCGAAGACCAATCCAGGCCGTAGGCTGGTAGAGCAGGTTGCGTAGCGATCCTAAGATGTCCGTGATAGTACAATCCAGATATAATTCGTGTTCTTGCCGGAATAGCTCAGTTGGTAGAGCAGTTGCTTCGTAAGCAATTGGTCGGAGGTTCAAGTCCTCTTTCCGGCACCA
>JGI26061J44794_1000106_pt1 | contig 39952 bp, 38 predicted proteins | sample MarorgKNORR_S2LV_5_FD_44794 | JGI IMG/M metagenome (IMG submission 44794) | reverse complement strand
AATAGCCGGTGGTCATCATGAGAAGATGGATGGAACCGGATATCCTAAACGGCTGGATGGTACCCAGATGTCGGTACCTGCCAGGGTGATGGNNATAGCGGATGTGTTCGAGGNGCTTACTGCAGCNGATCGGCCCTACAAGGCACCGAAGAAACTGTCTGACAGCATCCAGATCATGTCGTTCATGGTAAAAGACCAGCATCTTGACGGGCAATTGTTTAATTTGTTTCTGGAGTCCGGTGTGTACCAGGAATACGCGGACAAGTACCTGCTACCAAGCCAGATCGACAAGATAGATATCGCTAACTATATGTCATGATCCTTTGATAAGTGTTGCAACATGAACTTCAACGCTGTCCGCCAGGGCGCCCAGGTCATAGCCGCCCTCCAAAGTCGAAACAAGCCGACCCTGGCAATACTGATCGGCGACGCCGACCAGTTGCGCAGTTATCCATGCATAATCGGATTCATTGAAAAGCAGTTCACCGAGTGGATCACGAGCATGGGCATCAAAACCGGCACTGACCAGTAACAAATCGGGTCGGTATGCTGCAAGTGCGGGCAACCACTCGCGTTCAACCCTTTTTCTGAAATGTCCGCCGTCCGTTCCGGCTTCGAGCGGCATATTCAGAATGTGATCATTAGTGTAGTCGAGATAGCGGTAGGGATAGAAATGATCCTGGAAGCTTGAGCAGACCAGTACTTCGGGTCGATCCTTAAAGATATCGACGGTGCCATTACAATGATGAACATCGAAATCAACAATGGCGACCCGATTGACATTGGGATCCTTGAGCCCAACTTCAGCAGCCAGAGCAATATTGTTGAACAAACAAAACCCCATAGCTGCCGCAATTTCAGCGTGATGACCGGGTGGCCGAATCGCGCAGAATACGCGCTTAACCCTGCCCGCTAATACTTCCCTTGTTGCCGAAACACACGCACCGGCGGCGAGTTTGCATGCCCGAAGACTGCCTGGGCTCATGTAGGTATCCGGCTCAACCTTTATAATATCGTTAGTCGGTTCGCAGGCGGCGATGTGTTTTACATACTCAGGCCGGTGAATCAATTGAAGTGTGGCTGTATCAATCTCTTCGGCCATTATCATAGACAGATCACCGGTTAGTCCGGATTCATTCAAGCGCTGCATTACACTGCGTAAACGATCCGGTCTTTCGGGGTGCCCCGGCATCTCGTGAAATTCACAATCAGGATGGGTGTAGAGACTTATGTTCACGAGAGGTTCACTGGAATGCCCGTTGAATGACAACTGATTTGTAGTCTCTGATGATATTAAAACGGTCTTCAATGCAGGCGAGATAAGGAGATGACACAGCCGCTTCGGAATTGATTGTTTCGATTCGGAGCTGTTTGATCGGCCGGAAGGATCGATGGGTAAGATGGTGCAAGACATCAAGGTACCGGTCGATGTCACTGGCATCATGTTCAACGTAGAAACGGAGTTCTTTGCCCCGCTTAGCGACACTCAGCACCAGCTGGTCGCCATGCAAGACAAGATAGTTAGAAGCAATTCGTCTCGGCAGATGGTCTCCGTGAATTCCCAGCCCAAGGCCTGAAGGGCTGATCGGGTCGGCTGCGTTCAGGAACAGGACTTGATCGCAGCTGTCTTCCTGAAAATAACGCAGGCTATGAGGTGTCATAAACTGGGGGCCAGGAATATGGTCAAAAAAATGCCCGGAGACGACCTCACCACTGAGTTCCATGAGGCGCATCGCCCGGTATAATTTTCGCCACTGAAATGAGGCGGCTTCCCTGCCGCATAGTTCCCTGAACAAGATGCCATAGCGTACCGGGCTCCTGGACAAAACCGGACTGGTCTCCAATGACCTGTCCACCGCGCTTTGGCAGGAAGTCTGGCAAACCCGTATCGCCAACGTCTTTTGACACAATGAGTTGGCCATTTTTTAGTGTCAAAAAACGGTTGTCGCTGACGGTGAACGAGAGTTCATCAATGAGGCCCTGCCACTCGCTTATGGGCAGCAGGGAGCGTTCCTTGATCCAGTCCTCCAGATCGTCACTGTCTTCCGGCCGGTGTCCCGGCAGCAACCGTTGCCGCTGGTTGACAAAATGTNCTACCAGCGCCAGGGTGATTGATGGTCGTAATCCTGCAGAGAAGACGACTTCCTGCAGTAGGTCCTCCCGGAGGTTCGAGGTTTTGGTCGCCTTGGGTGTATCAGTCATATACATAAAATACACACCTCTTTTCGAATCAACCACGGCGTGAATTTCATCCAGTATCAGGGTGTCAATGTCATACAGCAGGTTCTTGCCGCCCCGGGATGACAGCAGGAGATTCAGGCTCTCGGGTGTTGTGATCAGAATCTCGGGCGGTTTCCGAAGCATGCGGCTCCGTTCACTGGCAGCGGTATCGCCGCTCCGGGTGGCGACATTGATATCAGGAAATGGTGTGTCTGCCGCATCGAACAGCGATCTCAATTCCGTTAGAGGGTCAATCAGATTCTTCCGGATGTCGTTATTGAGTGCCTTCAAGGGGCTGATGTAGAGGATTCGCGTTTTGCCTGTGGCCAGATCACCGGTGGCGAATCGATTGAGTGCCCATAGAAACGCGGTGAGCGTTTTACCGCTGCCCGTGGGCGCAGTGATCAACAAATGCTGACCCAGGGCAATGCGAGGCCAGGCTAATGCCTGGATATCTGTGGGTTTGCCGTATCGTTCGGCAAACCATTTCTGGATAATGGGGTGAAAAGCAACCATGAGAAGTGTAGTTGGTTAATCCATTGAGTGTAGCAAAGTCCTTATCCCAGATGGTGCGAGGAGGCAGGGGCCCTCGTCAAATAGTTGAAGACTCTTGTCACAACGGTGTCATGAGTCTTGTGCTTATCCTCGCGGCCGCGGTATCTCCCGTTGTGAACGCCGCGCCTGTGGACTATGAGAAACAGTCAATCCGGATCGCCATGACCCAGGAGCCGCCCAGTCTCAACTCACTGCAGACAACGGATATAGTCAGCTATTTTGTCCTGGGGCATATCACCGAAGGCTTACTTCGTTACGATCGCAGGGGCAAGCTGGCCCCTGGAGTGGCCAGAAGCTGGAAGGTCGAACCCGACAGGATGACCTTTGAGCTCAGGGATGATGCCAGATGGCATGATGGAACAGCTGTTACCGCTCATGATTTCGTGTATGCCTGGCGCAGGGTCAATGACCCCATTGAAGCGTCACCTTTCGGCGCAATTATGTATCCCATCAAGAATGCCGAGGCGATCCAGAAGGGTGAGTTACCGGTAGAAGCGCTCGGTATACGGGCGGTCGGCGACTTCAAACTGGTGGTAGAGCTGGAAAGATCCTGCGGATTTTGTCTCAATCTGATGCCCCACGGGACTTTTTTGCCGGTGAAGGAAGCCTTCCATCGGGAAAAAGGCGGGAGGTTTGCGGCCGATGCAGATGATCTGCTTTCCAATGGTCCTTTTGTGCTCAGCCAATGGGTGCACGAGTCTCGTCTGGTGATGCAGAAAAACCCCTATTACTGGAATCACGAGGCGATTACGCTCAACGAAATTGAAGTGGCTTATATCACCTCGGATAACCGCACGCGATTGAACCTGTTCCGTGACGACCAGATTGCATTTGCCAGACTGGGTGCAGAAACCGCCAGAGATGCCGCCAGCCAGGGCATGCGAATGCGCACTTTCCTCACCGGTGGAGTTGCCTATATCTGGTTTAACATGCGAGAAGGCCGGCCGACCCGTAACAAAAAATTAAGGCAGGCAGTTCAGGCCAGTTTCGATTCGGCCGGGTACGTTAATCACGTGATTGCGATCCCCGGCTATCGGCCGACCAATACTTTGTTCCCCAGTTGGTTCAGAGGGATGGAAAAATCATTCCTGGAGGAGTACCCGCCTCCGGTTGTTGCCAGGGGACTCAGCGTAGCTAAAAAATTGCTGGCTGATGCCCGGGCCGGGTTGGGAGAAATTCCGCAGTTGACAATTTTGACGGTCTCTTCGCCGACCGGTAGCCGCGCTGCTGAATTTTTTCAGGGGATGTTACGTCAGTCACTAGGGCTGGATGCACTGGTTGATCAGCAATCCTTCAAGCAATATCTCAACAAGGCGCGGGCAGGTGAGTTTGACCTGGTATTGAGCAGCTGGTATCCGGATTTCGACGATTTGCTCACCTACGCGGATCTTCTGGGATCGGACAATCCGAACAATCGCGGCCGATTCAGGAGTCAGGAATATGATCGTTGGCTGGATGTCTTGATAGGTTCGCTTGATCCATTTGAGCGTTTCAACGCGGCCGCCGAGATGCAGCGCATCCTGGTCGAAGATGTGCCTGTATTGCCGACTGCTGAGACCAGCAGTGCCTATCTGTTGCATCCAAAACTAAAAGGTGTGGTACGCCGGGTTGTTGGCCATGATCCGGATTTTACTTTCGCCCGGGTTCTGCCCTAATCCCAAAACAAATCAGTTTCTCATTTGTTCGATAAACGCATTGGATTCGTTGATAGCTTGCTGCATGGCATTGATCAGGTTGGTGACGTCCTGATTGACTGTGTTCAATTCACCCTTCAGCGAGGCAATCGCACGGGCATTCATATTGTGTTTAAGATACAGGACATTGTCTTTGAGGCTGGCGAGTACGGGATCGATCTTCTTTTCGGCGTTTCTCATTGAAGTCATCAGGCGCTCATAACGTCTCAGTGTTTCGGCAAGTTGACGTTGACTGTCTCGCCGCAGCGATGCGTTTGAGTAATCATTCAGTTCTATTTCCCATTCACTGAACAGGGCGTCAGCGACGGATGCAACGGCATCGATGCGGTCGGTGATCTTGTTTGCAGCATCTAAACTGTCTTCATATTCAGCGTTCAGTTTGTCATAGATAACTTCCAGGTCACCGCCCTCGAAATTAACGACTGCCTGAAACTGTTCCAATGCATTCCGGAATTGTTCCTGACCTTCTTCCTGGGCATCCTGCGCGTCCTCGATTCTGTCAATCAGGATTTCGCGTTTGTGGACCCCAAATTGTTCCATGGTGTTGTAATAGGCGGATTCGCATCCAGCGAGCAGGAAGAAGCCGATAGTGATGAAAAAAAGACGCATTACTGCTGATCCTAATGGCATCCACAATCTTGTCGGTACGTTTGTCCGCCAGATGGCTGTGGACGACAAATAGTGCATGGACGACGCCGGGTATCCAGAAAGCCAGGGTGAGGAAAATACTGATGATCGCCTGAAACGGTTTGCCGCACAGAAAAACGGCTAGAGGTGGTAGCAAAATTGCAATCAGGCAGCGCATGGAATTTTCCGATATGACTTCATCAATAGTTTACACCAGCTCGAAACAGCGTTTGTATTCCCAATCCGTGGTTGATTTTGTATCAGCTTCTCCGCATTCATCGTGAAAGGATAGCCATTCCAGTTTGCGAGTGTTAACCCAATAGTCGATAACATCCTGACCCAGTACTTCCACCAAAAGCCTGTCTGCTTCGAGGGCTGTTGCCGCTTTCAATGGAGATTTTGGTAGTCGTTCAACTTCGTCCGGCAGGCCCCAGCCGATGAGCGCCATTTCGTCGGGTGGGCTAAGTTTGTGGTTCACTCCTGCGAGCCCACCCGCGAGGATGACCGCAAGCGCCAGGTAAGGATTAGCGTCACCGCTCGGCAGTCGATGTTCAATCCGGGCGAGTGATTCTGACCGGGAGAATACACGCAGACCTGCAGATCTGTTCTCTTCTGCCCAGCTGGCCGTGACCGGCGGGCTGGTAAATTCTTTCAGTCGGCGATAAGAGTTAATCGACGGGCACAATATAGAGGTTGCGCCGGCCATGGTGCTGGTGATTCCTGCGATCCATTGCAGGAAAAGATCTGATCGTTTGCCGCCGGTAAGAAATGCAGCAGTGCCGTCTTCGCGTTGCAGTGAATGATGGACGTGTAACCCGTTTGAGTAACCCCGAGAGGTGGTGGACATGAAGGTAACCGACATATCCAGATCGACAGCCACTTCATAAATCAGTTGCCTTGCCCGAACAATCCTGTCGGCGGCGGTGACCGGATCACAGGGTGAGAAGTTAAGTTCAATCTGACCGACGCCGCCTTCATCACTCCATGATTCCCATCCGAATTGCTGCCAGTTCATGCGTTTGATGACTTCGTTCATGAATGGCCGATAACGGTGGGCATTGCGTAGCAGATAAATATTTTGCATGCCGGAAGCTGTTATCGGTTCCAGGTTTTTATAACTGCGACGTCGGGCGCTCTCAAAAGAGTTTTTGTACAAGAAAAACTCCAGTTCAAATGCAGCCTTAACGCTATAGCCCAGATTCTTAACTTTCTCTGTGGTTCGCCTTAACAGCGACCTTGGGCACAGAGAGATGTCGTTGCCATAGACGTCGACGAAATCGCACAGACAGTGCCCCAGATCAGGATCTGTTCCGTCAGAGACAATGGTGTTGATATCGGGCCGCATATGGATATCGCCAAGCTGTGCATGGCGAAATTCATGCCAGAAGGTGAGATGAGGAAATCCGGATGGGTCCATAGCCAGGGCCATGTCGGCGATAGTGTGGCCATCGGGTAGTGATTTCAGGAATTTGGGTCGATTGAGATACTTGCCGACACCGTGGCCTTCCAGGGTCGTTGCGTGTGTGCGCACAACCTCCACGTGATGGCGGTCCATCCATTCCTCGATAGTGGGTTCATCCATTTATTTCACCCAGCATCAGTTTCTGGCAGGCCTGGCTCAGGCCTGCCATATGTTGCAAGGTTCCGCGGAAACGGATTTTCCCTGCAATGGTGTCCTGCACCAACAGGGAATTACCCACCAGCATCGATTCAAGTTGATCGGATGATCCATATAGCTCGACCTGGCTGTCTCCTCCCCCGAAACTGAGACTCCGCTCCTCGTTGGTGCAGGTAATGATCAACTTATCGGGCATGTCAGATAATTCATGGGTCGCCGCCCAGAAGCGTTTTGCACTATCCGCCCAGTCAGGCAAAGGCACAGACAGGAGTTTCCCGATTCGGTAGGCGAGTAGCGGGTGTTTGAACAGGCCGATGATTTTTGGTGCCAATTTGGGATTGTTGAAATCCATCTGTAAAACGACCTGTGCCTGTTCAGAGCATCCATGAGTCAATCTGATCTCATCAACCCCAATGTCAATGGTCACAGCCTGGGGTCCCCTGGTCGATTGCAAAGCGAAAATTCCTTTCGCGGCCGCGGCGATTTTGTGGCCTTTCGGTTGCTCTAGTGTCAGCTTTAAAGTATTGGCAAATACACGCACAAGCGGTGGCGCTTCGTCTTCAATGACTAGTTCAAGTTTATGGCTCATGGGTTGTCTTGTGAGTGGGTAGGCTACATCTTAGGCGGAGTGGCGAGAAGATTGCCAGCATTGCGGGTAGAGAGACAAGTGTTAACAGCATTAATGCGCACAAGGCAACTGTGAGCAACACGCCAATTGAATAGATGCCTTGATGCGTTGAGAAGCTCAAAGCACAGAAGGTCCCTGTGGTCGTCAGATTGCTCAGGAACACCGCTTTCGGAGTGCTGGAGTGCATAAGTGCCGCCACACTGGCCGATTGATGATAGCGCTTGACCATATGAATACCATTGTCGACTCCCAGGCCGAAAATGAGTGGGATGACAATAACATTTGCCATGTTGAGCGGCAGGTCTGCCAGCACTGAAAGCGCCAATGCCACCATTGCGGTCATGACCAGAGGGATGAATACCAGAACAGAATCAAGGATGCTATGTAGCGTCATGACAAGGATGATGAAAATGGTGATCACTGCAATGCCGAGCGCGGTCATAAAGGCGGTGATAACGATGTCGCCAATGCCAAGATCCAGCACGGGACGGCCGGTAACATTGGGTGCGATTGCCATTACAGCTTCCGTGAACTCTCTCATGGCTTCTACCGGCAAGACGTCCATCGCCGGGGTAACAGAAACGACTGCAGTTCCGTCTGCTGCAATCAGGCGGTCGTGCATGTCACTGGGTAAATCGTTCAGGGTTACCTCGCTCGGTGTCAACGCGACCTTGAGCCATTCAATTTCTGCCTTGATCGGCGGCACAATGAGATCAGTCAGTAGTTCCCGGGATTTCGGCTCCCCGTTGATGAGTTGGTCTACCGATATTTCGAGATCGATCAGGGAAGCCTGTAACGAGGCCGACATCGGATTATTTTCTCTGCTGCGTGCATCGCCTATGGCCGCGTTCAACTCAATCAGCAGGTTTTTCAGGTCTGTGTCTGAAAAGCGTGTGGCACTGTTCGTGGCTGAGAAGATCGATTCAAGAAAAAACAGCGCGTCTTCGAGAATCAATAAATTTTCCTGCTGGTATTTGGGCAAGTAGTCCCTGGGTGTTTTGACCTCCGATACGACATCGAGTTGTAACAAGGCGCGTTTTGATTTTTCTGCTGAAGAAACATCGTCTGCAAGGTAAGTCAGCGCATAGTCGGTAACGATGTCCTGTTCATGTAACTCGCGCAGGGTCGTCATCGCCTCAGATTTTGGATCTTTTAGGGACAGGGTGCTGTAGTCGAAAGTCGCCTGGCTAGCGACGGCGGCAAGGACGATGGCTAACGCCAGGGTGCCATAAACGGTTGCCTTTGGATTGTCGGCAACGACTGTTGTCAGGGCATCCGCGAAGGGAAGATCGGTAGAGGGTATCGGGTCCCTGGCAACGGCAAAGAAGGCAGGTATCAATGTGAGGCTGGTGATCACTGCGATAATCATTCCTCCACCGGAGATGATGCCCATTTCACGCAGCCCGATATACTCAGTTGGCACAAACGCAAGAAATCCGATCGCGGAAGTAATACCGCAAAGTATGATGGCGGGGCCAAGCTCAACGATTGTTTCAACCAGGGCTTCGGATTTCGCTTTTTGACTCCTGGATTCCTGATACTTCAGGCAAAGATGCACCGCAAAATCAACTCCCAGGCCAATGAACATCACCAGGAAAATAATCGAAATCGTGTTGAATTGACCAACGGTAACCATGGCCACGGCCGCGGTCCAGATTAAACCGCATAACATAGCGAGGTAAGTCGCGGCGATAATTCGAGCGGAGCGAACTCCCCAGACGAGAATCACAATCAGTATGAACAGTGCGAGTGTACCTGCGAACTGGGCGCTGTTTATTGCGCTCACTATCTCACCGTGTTCCAGGGGTACCTGACCGGTCAGACGAATCTCAACATCCTCCTTGAAAGGATGTGACAAGCCGGCAATCGTCCGTTCGAGTTCGTCAATGACCATGGCATTGGGTAAATCCCTGCCGAAATTCTGCTGTCCCTTGATGAAGATTATCTGGTAGAAAGTCTTGTCCTGATCCACCTGGAACAATTCATCCCGCCAGGAGATTGGTTTGTCAGAACCATCAAGCGCCCTGTTTGCAGCCAGGTTTAAGGCGTCGGCCATTTGCGCAAAACCGATGGGTAGTTCCTCGTTAGAATCGAGCGCGNCGATCACCAGCTGGAGCACCGAATTCAGGGTCTGGTCTACGGCAATTGCAGTCAGAAAGGGCTGCGCCTCAGCGAGCTTTGATACGGTATCGTTGAGGGTGTCAGGGTCCAGGAACAGGAGTGCATTTCGGTCAGCAAACTCAACGGATGCAGGGCTGTAGACAGACTTGAATATGGCGTCCTGGGCTTTGATTTCACGGGTCAGGGCTTGGGTGACGCTTGAGACAACCCAGGGTTGGCTGCCGCTGACAACGACAAAGGTATTCTGGTCGTATTGCGGGAAGGCGTCGACAAAGGCGTCAAAGGTTCGTCTCCACTCGGTATTCTGGCGAATCAGGCGAGAGGTATCGGAATTCATCTCGAATTCGCTCACTGCGAAATACGCAGCGCCCAGGGTCGAGATAAGCAGCAGCGCCAGGACCAGTCTTGCATGCCCAATTACCCACTGGGTCCATGTTCGAAGCAGCCTGGTCAGCATGGGCTACTCAGAAGGCTCTGTTTTTTGCAATGTTTCTTTCAATGTTTCTTCGTAGTTCTGCTTCCACCACCGGTAGGCCACCCTTTTTGAACATCGCTGAATAGTTCGAGCGTTTCAGTGAAAGGTCGCTTACGCCATTGGCGACAATGTCATACATTTGCCAGACGCCATCTTTTTCCTGTAGCTGATAGTCCAATGTGACGGTTTGTGACTTTGTGACCAATACTGATTTCACTCGCATTCGATTGCTGGTGATTGGTTCGCTGCCGGTAATGGTAAAAACCTGATTGCTAAATGAAGCGAATCTTGATGCGTAGGTGGTGGTAATGAGCTCGCGCATCAGTGCCTGATAACCTGATTGCTGGTCCGCTGTCAGGGAATGCCAGTTCCTGCCGAGGGAAATCCGGGAAATTGTATGCACCTGAAAATGTTTCGAGACCTTCGGGCCAATGATGCTGATACGGTCCTCCCAATCAGCAGTCTGCATCGCCTGAACCAGCGCCCGGTGAAATTCGCCGACTACATCACTGGGTGTTGGCGCGCAATAACCTGTCCCCGGCAGGATCAGAGACAAGCAGAATAATCTCGAAAGAAGTTTATATTTATTAGGTTTTCTCAATAAATTCAACAACTTCTAAATGAAATCCAGAAATGGCATTAAATCGGGTAGGTGAACTGAGTAGCCGCATTTTACCCACACCCACATCCCTGAGGATCTGTGAGCCCGTGCCGACAACGCGATACACACCTGCCTCACTGGTATGCCGCTGAATCGGTGGTACCTCTGGGAAGTGGACCACCTGACTTAGCTCGTCCTGTTGATGGAAATCCTGGCCAACCAGCACAACCACACCCTTGCCGGCCTCGGCAACATGTGCCAGAGAATCGTTGAGCGACCAGGTGTCAGAGTGGCCAGGTCTGGTGGTTTGCAGTACATCCCGCAGGGTATTGAGTACCTGTACACGGACCAGGCAGGGTTCTTCCTCGGTCACGTCACCGATAGCCAATGCGTAATGCACGCAATCAGAAATGTTGTCCTTGTAGGTGTGTAACTCAAAATCACCATGTTGGGTCGTCACGGTGCGCAGATCGACTCGCTCGATGGTCGTGTCGTAGAGATTCCGGTATTGGATGAGATCGGCGATAGTGCCGATTTTAATCCCATGCTTCTCGGCGAAAGCCTCCAGTTCCGGTCGTTGTGCCATGGTGCCGTCTTCGTTCATGACTTCAACGATCACCGATGCAGGTTCATAGCCAGACAGTCGTGCCAGATCGCAACCTGCCTCGGTATGCCCGGCCCGGGTCAGCACGCCGCCGCGTTGGGCGATTAATGGAAAGATGTGGCCGGGCTGCACCAGATCATCCGGCATAGCGTTTTTCGCGACCGCTATCCGTACTGTTTTGGCACGATCAGCAGCAGATATCCCTGTGGTAATGCCTTCAGCGGCTTCGATGGACACGGTGAAATTTGTTTCATGCATCGAGCTGTTATTGTCCACCATCAGCGGAATCTTAAGCTGCTGCGCACGTTTCTGGGTTATCGTCAGGCAGATGAGTCCGCACGCGTGTCGAGCGAAAAAGGTGATGTGCGCCGGTGTGACCACGTCAGCGGCGATGATAAGGTCACCTTCATTTTCGCGATCCTCGTCGTCCATCATGAGGACCATTTTTCCCTGACGAAAATCATCGAGAATTTCCTCGACCGTGTTAATTGGCACTGGTTGCTCCCGGTAGATATCAATTGTTGGCGACATTATACCGGAAAGCCCTTAAGGCCAAGGAGTTCATGCCAATCCTTGCTCGTCCACGTATAATATGCCATTCGCTTCAATGACTTTGCCCAATGGCGCTCGATAACCAGAGTTTTGTTAACCGACTAAGATCTATTGTCCAGGACGTCATCACGGACGATGAGCGTATGTCCGTGTACGAAACGGATGGCTTGACCGCCAAAAAACAGCTACCTGGAATTGTTGTACTGCCGGAAACAGTGCCCCAGGTTCAGGCGATCACTGCACTTTGCCACGAATGCAATATTCCCCTGGTCGCTCGAGGGGCGGGGACGGGTTTGTCCGGTGGGGCGATGCCCCACCGCCAGGGGGTGCTCATGGTGATGGCACGATTTAATCAAGTCGTTGAGGTCGATGAAAACGCGCAGACGGCGATTGTGCAGCCGGGGGTAACGAACCTGGCGATTTCAGAGGCTGTACAAGAATTTGGCCTTTACTACGCGCCCGACCCGTCTTCACAGATTGCCTGTACCATCGGTGGAAATGTCGCTGAAAATTCCGGTGGCGTGCACTGTTTGAAATACGGCCTTACCGTGCACAACGTCAAGCGCTTGAGTGTCGTGCTGCCAGACGGTGAGCTACTGATCCTTGGTGGACCAGGGTATGACAGCCCAGGATTTGATTTGTTGTCATTGATGCATGGTTCCGAAGGCATGCTGGGTATCGTGGTTGAAGTCGTGGTGAAATTGTTGCCGAAACCACCTGGGGTCGCGGTGTTGATGGCGGCGTTTGCATCCATTGCAGATGCCGCAAACAGCGTCAACGAAGTGATCGGTGCAGGCATACTCCCGGCAGGTCTGGAGATGATGGATCGACTGGCAATAGAAGCGGCAGAGGCATTTGTGGGAGCGGGTTACCCCACCGATGCGGAAGCGTTGCTGTTGTGTGAACTCGATGGTGTCGATGAGGAGCTCGAAGCGGCTCTGGTCATGGTTCAGGATGTTTTCGAGCGGAATAGAGCAATCAGTATTTCGGTCGCTCGAGACGAAGCACAACGGCAGAAGCTGTGGCTGGGTCGTAAGGCGGCATTTCCGGCAATGGGTCGAATCGCCCCGGACTATTACTGCATGGACGGGACCATTCCCAGAAGGGAGCTTGCCGCGGTGCTTGATCGCATCACTGAATTATCCAAACATTATGGCCTGCAGGTTGCTAATGTTTTCCATGCGGGAGATGGCAATCTTCATCCATTGATCCTCTATGACGCCAACATAGAGGATCAGCTGCTCAGCGCTGAGGCGTTTGGCAGTGACATACTTTCTCTTTGTATTGCCAGGGGTGGCACCATCACGGGTGAACATGGTGTTGGCATAGAGAAAATTAACGAGATGTGCCTTCAATTCAACAGCGATGAATTGCGGGTTTTCCATGGGATAAAAAAAGCGTTTGATGATCGGGAAATACTCAACCCGGGTAAAGCGATACCCACATTAAGTCGCTGTGCGGAATTTGGCGCCATGCATGTACACGCTGGTGCCGAAAAATTCCCTGAACTGGATCGATTTTAGTGGGCCGATCCTAGTGGACTTATGTTAGTGGACAATCTTGAAGCATTAACCGAACAGGTTGCAGCAACGAGCAAGGGCGGCCGCTCGTTGACGATTGTCGGTGGTGGTACGAAAACCTTTCTGGGTAACCCGCCGGTTGAAAGCGCCATGGAGATATCCGTCAGGAGTCATTGCGGCATCGTTGATTATCATCCCGAGGAACTCGTCATCCGTGCCCGGGCAGGTACGCCCATTGCCGAACTGAAACAGGTCCTCGACAAAGAGGGCCAGATACTGGCCTTTGACCCACCCGATCACAGCGGCTCGGCGACACTGGGGGGCGTGGTGGCCACTGGATTATCAGGTTCGCGCAGACCCTATAGCGGCGCAGTAAAGGATTTTGTCCTCGGCGTGGGGATGATTCTTCACGATGGTGCCTATTGCGAGTTTGGTGGTCAGGTGATGAAAAATGTCGCCGGCTACGATGTTTCCAGATTGGTTTGTGGTTCTTTTGGCACACTGGGTATCCTGGCAGATGTCAGTTTGAAGGTGTTACCGAAGCCGGAAACTGAGATCACGCTCGTCTTCGAGGTTTCACTTACTCAGGCGAAGCAGCAACTGGAAGCATTGACCCGTCAGGTCAGCCCCTTGAGTGCCAGCTGTTTTGTCGATGGATCACTGAGAATTAGATTGTCAGGTGGGCAGGCGTCAGTGCTGTCCTCAAGATCAGCGTTAGGCGGAGAAGAAACTAGCAGCGATTACTGGAATCTGCTGGATACCCACCGTATAGAACCCTTTCTTGGGAGCGATGAAGTCTGGCGATTGTCGACGTTTAGTGAAGAGCCTTTTGACGATGATGAGTTTGCGCTTTGCGATTGGGCCTTTGCACAACGCTGGCTGATTAACCCGGCATCGAACCCCCGTGTGGGTTACCAGGGTGCGGGTCACTGGACGCGATTTAAAAGTGGCAACCAGAACATTGATGGTGAGGTGTTCGAGCCCTTGTCATCGGTTGAATTGGCCTTGCATAAGCGAATAAAAAAGGTGTTCGACCCCAACGGGTTGTTTAACCCGCAACGACTGTATCGGGATCTTTAAAGATGCAAACCAACATTCATCCTGACCTCATTAACCTGCCCGTGATCAGGGAAGCCGATTCAATACTCCGTAAATGTGTCCACTGTGGATTTTGTACGGCTACCTGCCCAACTTATCAACTGACCGGGGATGAACTCGATGGGCCGCGGGGAAGGATCTACCTGATTAAAAATCTGCTCGAGGACAATCAGATAGGTCAGTCGAGTCTGGCTCATCTTGATCGATGCCTGACCTGTCGTGCCTGTGAGACGACTTGCCCGTCGGGTGTGGAGTATGGGCGATTGCTGGATATTGGTCGTGAATTTGCGACGACCCTGCGGCCCTGGCCGTATCGTCTGCTCAGTAGATTACTGAGATGGTTTATCCCGAAACGCTGGTTATTCAAACCTTTGCTGCGAATAGGTCAGTTGTGTCGGCCCGTGCTTCCCAGGGTTTTGCGTCGGCATGTGCCGATATTTACGCCCGTCAGGCACGCCCAACCTTCGGTCAAGGGTGCCAAGGTGCTGCTTCTTTCTGGTTGCGTGCAATCGGCTGCCACACCCAATGTTGTTGCCGCCATGGCAAAGATATTAGCCGACCAGGGTATGGAATCCGAAGTCATCAATGAAGGCTGCTGCGGCGCCCTCGATTATCATTTGTCTGCCCATGAAGCCGCCAGATCTCGCATGAAAAAAGTCATCGATCTGTTGACTACAAAGCTCGATGGGGTGGAAGCGATAGTGTCGTCAGCAACAGGTTGTGGTGTAACGATAAAAGAGTATCCGGAGATACTTAAGTTTGACCCCGACTATGCCGCCAGGGCGCAGCTGGTCGCGAATAAAGTGATGGATCCCGTTGAGTATTTTTCGAACAGGCCGATGCACCCTGGTGAAAATCCACGCCGTTACCATAAAGTCGCAATACACACACCCTGTTCGATGCAACATGGGATGGGATTGGTGGGTGAAATTGAGAAACAAATGTCCGCTGCGGGCTTCTCGATTGTTGAACACAAAGAAGGTCATCTTTGCTGTGGATCGGCGGGTACCTATTCGATATTACAATCAGATTTGTCCGGTCAACTTCGTGACCGCAAACTCAAAGCGCTGTGCCGGAATCAACCGGATGTCATCGTCACCGCCAATGTGGGCTGCCAGTTGCACCTGGGCGAAGGATCGAATATCCCGGTGATGCACTGGCTTGAGCTGATTGCTGACGGGCTGGCTATTTAGCCTGACTATTTAGCCTGGCTTAACGGTCTAGAGAGCCCCAGCCTGTTCGTATAACCACCAGAGCAAACCTTTTTGTGCATGTAATCGGTTTTCAGCCTGATCAAAAATGATTGACCGGTTGTCGTGAACCATGGCAGCGGTGATCTCAAAGCCGTCGTGGATTGGCATATCGTGCATGATCCGACAATCCAGACCTTCCAGCAGCGTTTCATTGATTTGATAAGGCAGCATTTCAATGACTCGCGCCTCATTCTCATCTTCAAAGTCGGGGTCGTTGAAATACTGCATATCTACCCAGGTGTCTGTGTAGACGAAATCTGCGGTGTCAATGACATCTGCGGGGTCGGTGACATGCTGCACATTTTTTGAAGCGCGAATGATTTCCTGGACACTGGCATCCAGACTTTCGCCATTGTCATCGATCAAAGGGGTTGCCAGCGTTAACTGTACGCCAAGTTTGTCGCAGATAATGACCAGAGAATTAGAGACATTGTTTTGTACGCCGACATAAACAAGATGTGCGGAACTGATGTCCCCCTGATGATGTTCACTGATGGTGAGAATATCGGTCAACGCCTGGCAGGGATGAAACTTTTCGCAACAGCCGTTGATGACCGGTACTTTACTGGCACCGATAATTTTTTCGAGGTCCGTATGGTGCATCAACCGCGCCATGATGCAGCTTACATTGCGGGAAAGGTATTGCGTCTCGTGTTCAATACCTGACAGCACGAAATTTGATTTTAGCCAGTCAATATAAATCGAGTGTCCGCCGAGCTCGGTCATTGCCACCTCAAAGGAAACACGGGTGCGGGTGCTGGTTTTTTGAAACAACATGGCCAGGGACTTGTTTGCCAGCAGGTCAGTGTAGCCCAGCGGATCTGCCTTGATGGTCACGCTACGCTTTAGGATGTCCTGAATTTCTTCAGGGCTTAAGTCTTTGAGGTTGGGTAAGTGTCTCATTTAGGGCCGCAAGCTAACCGAAAATTTATGATTTGTACAGCGCGGTTAGGTGAACTGTGTTCTAGTGTGAAACATGTGCGGTAGATTCAATATGATCGACGATCCCCTGACGCAATTGCTGGTTGAAATCACGGGGATCTCATGGTCGTTGACCACCCGTTACAATATTGCGCCCACCGAGATAGTGCCGGTTCTGACCTGGTCGAATGAAAGCGGCTGGCATCTCCCCATGATGCGATGGTGGCTGGTGCCTCATTGGGCTAGCGAGCCGAGTACCCGATACAGTATGTTCAATGCGAAATCCGAGACCCTGGCTAGCAGCCGTGCCTATCGCACTCCTTTTCAGCGTCAACGTTGCATCATCCCGGCTTCGGGTTACTACGAATGGAAAAAAGAGGGTTCGCTAAAAGTACCCTATTATATCGAGCCGGAAACAGACCCAGGCTTTGCGTTTGCGGGCTTATGGGATCGCTGGCAAAAAGACGATCAGGTGATCGAAAGCTGCACGATTGTAACGGCAGCAGCACCAGAGGTCATGCAACAGGTACACCATCGTATCCCGGTTCACCTGACCGTTGCGGAATCAAGAAGCTGGGTCAACAACGAGACGAGCAGTGATCGGCTTAACGACATACTAAGGCCGGAAATCAGAACCGGAATTCGTGTAACACCTGTCTCTACAATAGTGAATAATGCGCGTAACAAAGATGATCGATGCGTTGAGCCTCTTGGTGAGCCGATTATCATTCCTCAATAACGGGGGCAGCTCCTATGGGCATCAATATTGGCTATTACGCGGTAAGGCGGGCGGTTCAGATCAACGCATTACCTGAACATGTCTGGCACGAGTTTATAGATATCCGGCGAATGAGTGCATGGTTCGGTGTTGGCCATACGTTGGAACTCTATGATCCTGGTGTTGGCGGCAGGGTCGAACTTAGCGTCGATGCGGATGATGGAGTACAGGGGTTCGGTGGGCACATCATTGTGTTCGATGAGGGCGCAGAACTGACCTTTGAGGATAACTGGTTTGGGGAAAATGCCTGGGAAGTCCCGACGCTCATTACCTTGCGGCTCCGTTCCTGTTACGACGGCACCATGGTTGAATTATTCCATCATGGCTTTGAAAGATTGGGCGCTACCGGTGCCCAGGAGTTTCTGGCGTATGAAGCAGTCTGGGACATCCGGCATCTTTCAGCGTTGAAAGGGATCGTCGAGGGTTAATTGCGGCTTACACTCTTGTAGTACTGCAGCAGATTCCACATTAATGCCTGGCCATAAGCGCCCGGATCAATGACCTAGACATAGGTCAAAGAAGCCTCGCCGTATTCCATCCGAGCGATCAGTTCTCGGTGCACCTCATCGGGTCCGTCAGAAAGCCGCAGGGCGCGATGGGACGCCCACATTCTGGCGAGTGGCGTATCAGCCGAAACACCGGTGCCGCCGTGCATCTGGATAGCGCGGTCAATCACATTGAGTGTGGTGTTCGGTACGATAACCTTCATTTGAGCGATTTCTGAAAGCGCCTTGTTCAGTCCCTTGTTTTCCAGCGACCAGGCCGCGCGCAAGGCTAACAGGCGGCTCATTTCTATCTCTGTTCGGGAATTGGCGATAATATCAACGTTACCGCCTAGCTCGGAAAGTGGCTTGCCGAAGGCAAAACGACTTTTGGCACGCCTTGTCATGAGGTTTAGCGCGCGCTCGGCCGCGCCAATGGATCTCATACATTGGTGTATTAGCCCTGTGCCCATCCTGTCCTGCGCAATTTCGAAACCCTGGCCCGGGAAACCCACGAGGTTTGCCTCAGGTAGTTCGACGTCTTGAAATCGAATTTGGGCGTAGCCGTGGGGGGCATTGTCATAACCGAATACGGGCAACATGCGCGAGATGGATACACCGGTGGACTCTATAGGCACCAGCAGCAATGACTGACGCTTCTCTGGTGTGGCGCCGGGTTCGGTAACGCACATCACCAGCATGAATCCGAACCGTGGATCGCCAGCACCGGCTACCCATGTTTTTTCACCATTGAGGACCCAGGACCCATTTTCCAGTCGTGCGCTAGACATGATATTGGTGGCGTCTGACGAGGCGACTGCAGGCTCGCTCATGGCAAATCCCGATTTCACTTCGCCGCCGATCAGGGGTAACAGGTATTCCGTTCGTTGTTCGGCTGTGCCAAAACGGGCGAGTATTTCCATATTGCCACTGTCAGGCATCGCGCAGTTAAAGACTTCAGTCGCAATCTCCGAGTAGCCCATCTATTCTGCAAGATGGGCGTAGTCGACCTGGCTAAATGTCTGCTCTTCTTTTTCTATGAAAAGGTNGAACAGGCCGGCTGATTTTGCCCGATTCTGGAGCTCTGTCATCACATTGGGAATTTGCCAGCGGTCAGATTCAAGCTCCTCCTCGTAGGCATTTTCATGCGGTATAACGATTTCCTGGATGAAGAGTTTCAATCGTTTTGCGATGGATCGCACCGCTTCGGATGCACCGAGGTTCATAAATGCCTCTCAAGTTCGTTGGTTAAGGGTAGCTTCAGGTGGTTTGGCGAGCACCGCGACAGGTTCACTGCCACACAGTGATTTTGACTGGAAAAGTGAGCAATGCCGCGTGCCAATGCACCGATGAGTTGATCGTCGATGAGAACGGCCGGCTCCAGGGCCAGGTTGTTGATCTGGAGTCTTTTATTGCTGCGTTCAGCCTTGGCGTCCAGTCTGCCGATAAGGGCATCACCATATAAAAGTGGCAACGAGAAGTAGCCGTAGCGTCGTTTCTCAGCTGGCAGATAGCATTCCAGTTGATAATCGAAGCCAAACAGTTCTTTTATTCTCCGTCGATTGATCACGAGGTTATCGAAAGGAGACAGGATTTTGACGAGCTTCTTATGTGCGCGAAGGGGTAGCGCCTCCAAGAACTTGTTGGTGGTGTAACAGGTTCGTCCATCAATAGTAACTTCGATGAGTTCGCCGTCCCGCAGCATGGTAGAAATCGTATGCTTGATGGGTTCCTTCAGGCCCACTTTTGCCAATCGGCGGATCGTGGACTTAGCGTATCCAAGGTCATATTCGCTGGCAACGCCGAGAGCCTTAATCATGTTTAGAACAATATGACGGCTCCACTGCTCGATATTCGGTTCCCTGGTATCAATGTGACTGGGGATCACATTTTCTTTCAAGTCAAAAACCTTCTGAAAACCCTCCCGGCGAGTCACCATAAGCTCGCCGCTGAGAAACAAATGTTCGAGAACCTGCTTGGCGGGTTTCCATTGCCACCAGCCCGTGCTCTTCCGGGCCCGGTTGTCTTCAAAATCCCGTGACTGTAATGGTCCTTCAAGTCGAATACGATCCATGACCTTTTTCGCCAGGGCTCGATCACATTGGCGGGATGCGTGCCAGCCTTTCATGACGGGAATGGAAAAACGGTAGCTTTCGAACGGAAGATAGGCAGCTGCGTGACTCCAATACTCATACAGATTCCGCTCGCCGGTCAGCTTGTCCAGATGGCCGGAGTCGAAATTCGTGATTCTTGATGACATGACGTGGAGATGGGCGCGATCAACGACCGATATCGTATCAATTTGCAGATAAGAGAGCCGGTTGATGGCTTTCAATACCGCGTTTTTACCACGACCGAATTCGTTTTCCCGAAGTAGTCCCTGTTGATTCATGAACAACTTTCGAGCATCGCGTTGGGACAGTTTCATGGATTCATATTAGCTCAACTTCGAGACTCGCGCCGAGGCCATCACAGGAATGAACATGCTAAGCTTCGACCCATTGATTTCCCACCGACGAGTTTTGGAAAATGGCTATGCGAATCCTGGTAGTTTGTCTGTGCCTTTTGTCCAGCGGCTGGCTTCATGCTGCAAACACGGAAGCGGTGTACGGAAAAAATGGGATGGTCGCTTCAAGATCAACACTGGCATCCGAGGCAGGCATCGAAGTGATGAGAAAGGGGGGTAACGCGGTTGATGCGGCCGTTGCTACCGCCTTTGCGCTGGCCGTTGTCTATCCCTCAGCGGGTAACCTTGGTGGAGGCGGGTTTGCCGTGGTTCGGTTCCCTGACGGCCGTGTGATTACATTGGATCACCGGGAGGTCGCGCCCATTCGAGCTCACCGTGATATGTACCTGGATGAAGACGGTGAAGTGATCAAAAACCTTTCCAGAAATACCCTGCTGGCGACGGGTGTACCGGGAACCGTTGATGGCTTGCTGAAACTGTTAGCGAAATACGGAAAGCTGTCCAGAGGTGAAGTGATGGCGCCGGCCATTAAGCTGGCAACCAAAGGATTCGTTGTTGATCATTACCTGGCCAGGCATATGGGATATTTTGGTAAAGCCTTGCAGGAAAATCCGGCTGCAGCCAAGAAATTCAGCGTGAACAGTAAACCTGTCAAAGCCGGGGACCGATGGATTCAAAATGATCTGGCGAAAACGCTCAGGCTTATTGCTAGGCATGGTCGTGAAGGTTTTTATGCCGGTGAAACAGCTGACCTCATAGTCGCAGAAATGCAACGAGGCGGCGGCATCATCAGTCATGAAGATCTACAAAGCTATGCTTCGATCTGGCGTGAACCTGTCCATGGCACCTATCGTGGTTATGATATCTGGGCCATGGGTCCGCCGTCATCAGGTGTGCTGATTCTTCAGATGCTCAATATGCTTGAACCCTTTGACGTTAAGTCCATGGGTTGGGGTAGCTCGGAACTCGTACACCTGATGGTAGAAGCGCAGAGGCGAGCCTATGCCGACAGGGCAGAGTATCTTGGAGATCCGGATTATGTTGATGTCCCCCTGGTCCGCTTAAACGACAAGGTGTACGCCAGGGAACGGTTCTCCGATTTTGATCCCGAGAAAGCCTCGATCAGTGATGACATTTATCCGGGTCAATGGTCTGGCAAAGAAAGCCTTGAAACCACTCATTTTTCCGTCATGGACNGCGACGGAATGACGGTGGCGTTAACAACGACGCTCAATAGTTCTTATGGAAACAAGATGGTGGTGCCAGGCGCTGGTTTTTTACTCAACAATGAAATGGATGATTTTTCAGCAAAGCCAGATACCCGAAATCAATATGATCTTATCGGTCGGGCGGCCAACGCCATCGAACCTCGAAAAAGAATGTTAAGTTCCATGTCGCCCACTATCGTGACAAAAAACGGACAACCGGTGCTGGCGACTGGCTCTCCAGGCGGATCAACGATTATTACCACGGTGTTACAGGTGGTGATCAATGTGATTGACCATGAAATGTCTCTGGAAGACGCGGTCGGCCAACCCCGGTTCCACCACCAATGGAAACCGAATCGGATCATTTATGAAAAATTCGCGTTTTCTCCTGACACTCTGAAAGCACTGGTCGCTCGTGGTCATACCGGTCTAGCGCCATTTCCCTTCCGGGGCATCGGTGATGCCAACTCTATTTTGTTCAAAGACGGAGTTATCCATGGTGTCAAAGATCCNCGTGCCGAAGGTGTGGCAGTCGGCTTTTAGTGATGAAGATGCGCTTTCTCGCGATCGATGGGTTTAATCTGATCCGGCGCATTTTTGAAGCAAGGAAGGTTACTAGCCAGGAAGATATGGCGGCGGTCATTGATGCCTCACGGTCATCTGTTATCCGGGCCCTCGGCACTCACAAGCCCAGCCACGCTGCCATTGTTCTGGAGCATCACGATCGCACCTGGCGCCATCTGTTGTATCCGCAATACAAGGCCAACCGGTCTGAGACACCTGCCTTGCTCCTGTCAGAATTGCCTCGATTCGAGGCTGCATTTCTTGAGGCTGGCGTGTTAAGTTGCGGCGTTGCAAGTTACGAGGCTGACGATGTTATTGCGACGATGGTGACCGCGGTGACCAGGCACGACGGCAATGCGATCATTTTGTCCACGGACAAGATATACCTTCAATTGGTGGGGCCCCGGATCACCGTGTACGATCACTTCGCTGAGCAGACCTTTGACCAGGCCTACATTGAAAAGCGTTACGGTATTCGTCTTGGTCAGTACGTGGATTACCTGTCTCTGGTTGGCGACAAAAGTAACAACATCAAGGGCGTGCCCGGTGTTGGGCCGAAATCAGCGATTGAAATTTTCGGAAAATTTGAGGGCCTTGATGAAATCTTGTCTTCCGTCGAGGATTCATCGATTGTTAACAAGGTGCAAGGCTCCGAGGTAGAGGCCAGGCGCTCGAGACAACTGGTTACCCTGAAGACGAATGTTGAGCTGGGTTTGAACCTCAAATCCTTCCGACTCCCATGATCGTTATACGTGAACGTTATACATAAACAAGGACTCTTCTGTGTCATTAAATGTTACAAGTTTTAAAGCCTACGATATCAGGGGTCGAGTCCCGGATGAGCTCAATACTGAAGTTGCTTTCGCCATAGGGCGTGCCTATGCCAGTTTTCTGGAACCGAAATCAGTAGTGGTAGGCCATGATATTCGTCTGTCGAGTCCCGAAATTACTGACGCTTTGATTGAGGGGTTGCTGGTAAGCGGAGTCAATGTTTCTCACATTGGCACTTGTGGCACCGAGGAGATTTATTTTACCACCGACCACTACGGCTTCGATGGGGGCATCGTGGTCACTGCCAGCCACAACCCGAAAGATTACAACGGCATGAAGATGGTTCGGGAAGGCTCTCGGCCGATCAGTGGTGATACGGGGCTCATTGAGATTCGCAATAAAGTTGCACAGAATCAGTTTGCGGCGCCAGGGCCACGTGGGCTTCTTGGACAACTGGACCACAGTGCTGCATACCTGGAAAAACTGCTGGGGTATGTTGATGCTGATAGCCTCACCGGTTTAAAAATTGTTGCCAATCCGGGAAATGGCGGAGCGGGACCTGTCATGCGGGCAATTGCAGACGCAATTCCTGTTGATGTGGTTGAAGTTCACTTCGAGCCGGACGGCAACTTCCCTAATGGTGTACCCAATCCGTTACTGCCGGAAAACCGTGCTCCAACCATTGATGCCATCAGGAAGGAACACGCGGATCTTGGGATAGCCTGGGATGGAGATTTCGATCGGTGTTTCCTGTTTGATGAAAACGGCCGTTTCATTGAGGGTTATTACATTGTCGGCTTGCTGGCCCAGGCTTTTTTAGACAAATCACCCGGCGAGGGAATCGTGCATGATCCCCGCCTGATCTGGAATACCCAGGACATTATCAGAGATCGAGGTGGTAGAGCCATCATGAGTAAAGCCGGTCACGCGTTCATTAAAGAAAGAATGCGAGAGGAAGACGCTATCTATGGTGGGGAAATGAGTGCCCACCATTATTTCAGGGATTTTGCCTATTGTGACAGCGGTATGGTGCCCTGGTTACTGGTGATTGNCCTGATGTCCAAAGAAGACAAAAAGCTGTCGGAACTGGTCGATGAAAGAATGAGGCAATATCCGGTGTCAGGTGAGATTAATCGACGAATCGAAAATGCTGCCGACGTTATTGCGTCCATTGAGGCGCACTACAGCAATGGTGCGCTGGCCATTGATAAGACAGACGGGATCAGTATCGAATTCAGGGACTGGCGGTTTAACGTGCGTTCCTCCAATACTGAACCGGTTGTCCGCTTGAACGTGGAGTCTCGCGCTGATCATGATCTGATGCTGGAAAAAACCGAAGAGCTGCTACAGAAACTGGGAGGTGAACCCGCGTGACTCAGATTATTGCAAACGGAATTTCCCTTGAGTTCGAACAACGCGGCAATTTGACCGGGCCTGCGATCATTCTCGTGCGGGGTCTGGGTACCCAGCTCATTGATTGGCCTGAAAATCTGTTACAGGGTTTAGCGGATCTCGGGTTCAGGGTCATTGTATTTGACAACCGGGATGTTGGCTTGAGCGAAAAACTTAGCGGTGTCCCGGACCTCAAGAAAGTTGCCAGCGGTGAGGAACTTCCCCCCTACACCCTGGCTGATATGGCCGATGATATTGTTGGCCTGATGGACAGCCTGGATATTGGACAGGCCCATGTCTTTGCGATTTCCATGGGAGGTATGATTGGCCAGGTGTTGGCTGCGACCCATGGCGAACGGTTGCTCTCGTTCTTTTCCGTGATGTCCAGTAGCTCGCGGCGAGGATTTCCATCGGCGACTCCGGAAGCAATGGCGATACTGAATGCTGAGNTCGATCCCGATGCAGGAGACGAAGCCATCATCGCAGCGACTGCGCGTGGNCTTGAGGTTTGTGGATCTCCTGGCTACCCGACGTCACCAGCACAGAGGCTGGTGATTGCCAGGCGAAGATTTGAGCGCAACTACACGCCCGATGGCGTCACTCGTCAAATGGCCGCAGTCATTGCGGGCGGCGACAGGCTGGCGCTGCTTGCAAGTATTAAAGTACCCACGCTGGTCATTCACGGGCGCGACGATCCATTGATTCGACTTGAAGCCGGTGCTGACACCGCACAATCAATTCCGGGTGCCAGGCTGGAAGTCATTGCGGGTATGGGCCATGACTTGCCCGACGCGTTGATGCCAAAAATGCTTGAGCTGATCAACGAATTTGTTAATGAAGCAGTTCTTCAAACCAAGGTGTCTAAAAAATGAGCTGGATGGGAAAAATACTGGGAGGCGGGCTGGGATTCGCGATGGGAGGTCCGCTCGGTGCAATGCTTGGCGCGATGATCGGCCACCATGCGCTGGATTCCGGTAATACGCTTTCCTTTCAAGAACAACGTCATAGTATCTTTTTTTTAGCCACATTTTCGATGCTGGGNAAACTCAGTAAAGCGGATGGGGTCGTTTCCGGTGAAGAAATAGAGGTTATTGAGCAACTGATGCGAGACAGCTTGCGACTTGACCCCGAGGCAAGAAGCTTCGCAGTCGATATTTTCAACAGGGCGAAAGATTCAGAAGATTCTTTTGAGGATTATGCCCGTCAGTTCCATGCAGAATTTTCCAATCAGCCCCAGGCGCTGAGCTCTCTTGTTGATCTGCTGCTACGTCTGGCACATGCCGATGGGGTTTTTCATCCGGCAGAAGAGCGCATGATCGANAAGGCGGTGAGTATATTTGGCATTCAACATGACTACGCACGCTTGCAGGCTCGCTATTCCGATGCCAATGATCTTGGCAAGTGTTATGAGATTCTTGGCGCTAAATCCCATGAGACACTTAGCGAAATTAAGCGGANATATCGGAGACTCGCGATGGACTATCATCCGGACAGGATGCAGGCGGGTGGCGTATCACCTGAACTTATCGNCGCGTCAGAAGATCGTTTCAAGGAAATACAGCATGCATTTGATATTGTAGAAAAACATTTAAAGAATTCATGATGACGAGGAGGACGCTATGATGATCAGATTTGCAATCATAATGGGATTGGTACTGGTAACAGCTTGTGGACCTTCGGCGACGGAAACAGAAAAGGCAACAGTTGTTAATCCGGACGTGGCACTCATTGAGAAGGCCGGTGCGCCTTTGTTTGAAGGAATGGGCAATTTCAGTCTGAAAATTTCTACCAAAGACGAAGGTGCGCAACGATATTTTGACCAGGCGATGGTGCTTGCGTTCGCATTTAATCATGCTGAGTCCATCCGTAGTTTTCGGGCAGCCCAGAAACTTGATCCATCCTGCGCCATGTGTTTTTGGGGAGAGGCGCTGGCGAGCGGGCCGAATATTAATGTGACCAGCAATGGACGGGCGATTATGTCTGCGGCTGATCGCGTTAGTGCGCATAAGGCAGCGCAACACGCGATTAACCTGATGGCAGGAGCAACAGAAATTGAACAGGATTACATTTTAGCCCAGGCCACGCGATTCAACGGTGATGCGAGCACGCCACGGGAGCCGTTAGATGTTGCTTACGCCGCTGCGATGGAAGCAGTTTCGAACAAATATCCGGACGATAACAATGCCGCATCAATGTTTGCCGAGGCACTGATGAATACCATGCCGTGGAACTACTGGGCGGATGACGGCGATCCCAAACCCGATACCATCAAGGTCATCGGCAAACTCGAAGCTGTGATTCAGGATCAACCCGACCATCCGTTGGCGCTGCACTTGTATATCCATACTGTTGAGGCATCATCGAACGCCGGACGGGCAGAGGCCGCTGCGGACCTGCTTAGCGATCTGGTGCCTGGTGCCGGTCACCTGGTTCATATGCCAGCGCATATCTACTGGCGCGTTGGACGATACTTTGATGCTTCCGAGGCGAACATTGAGGCAGCGGCAGTTGATGAAGCTTATATTGCGCAGTGCAATGCCCAGGGTTTTTATCCGGCACTTTACTACCCGCATAACATTCACTTTTTATGGGCAGCCTCGACAATGGAAGGTCGAAGTGAGCTCTCCATTGAATCAGCTATTAAGGTCGCCAACAATGTCAGCCTGGAACAGATAAAACAATTCCCGACTGTTGAATTTTTCCAGACTATTCCGCTTTTGTCCTATGTGAGATTTGGCAAATGGGACGAGATTCTGGACTCGCCAGAACCGCCAGATCACCTGGCCTATTCGCGAGGGATATGGCACTACGCCCGGGGTGTGGCGCTAACACAGACAGGTGAGATGGCTCTGGCAAAGCAGCAGCATGCGTCGATAAAGCCGCTGTCAGAAAACATGTCGATCAGCTTTCTTGATGAACGTGATTATCCCGCAAGCCTCCTGCTTTCTATCGCAGATGATTTGCTGCTGGGAGAAATTGCGCTCAAAGAGAATGATCACGAGGGGGCTATTGCCCATTTTAAGGCGGCGGTGGATCTGCAAGATACGTTGCCCTATACCGAACCACCATTTTGGTACTACCCAACTCGTCAATCCCTGGGCTATGCGTTGCTGCAGGCCGGTCGTTCGGAGGCAGCAGCTGATGTCTATCGGCAAGACCTCGAAGCTTACCCGCGCAATGGCTGGTCGATGTTTGGCCTGGCGCAGGCACTGGAGGCTGATGGCAAAACCGGTGAAGCTGCGGAAATCAAGGAAAGGTTTGAAGAAGTCTGGCAAATGGCAGATGTGTCGCTGACTGCCTCCAGAATCGAATGAGTTTTCGTCCTTATCTGGAGTATGTCGAATATGAACCGGCTGAAATGTTGTCCCGGTCGGATCATTACCTCGAAGAGATGCAGCGACGTCGGTCGATCAGGGAGTTTTCGGATCGTAGTGTTGACCGCCGTATCATCGAGAATTGTTTGAAGGTTGCAGGTTCAGCGCAAAGTGGGGCCAATCTGCAACCCTGGCATTTTGTCGTGGTTGAAACTGCCAAAACGAAACACAAAATTCGGATTGCCGCTGAAAAAGAGGAAAGGGCATTTTATAACGGTAAAGCACCGCAAGAATGGCTGGATGCGCTGGCGCCGCTAGGGACAGATGCGGACAAACCCTTTCTTGAGACGGCGCCCTATCTTATTGCCATCTTTCAAAAACGGTACGGGCAACTGAAAGACGGCAGAAAGGTGAAACACTACTATGCAACGGAATCTGTTGGAATTGCGACCGGATTTTTAATTGCGGCCCTGCATCATGCGGGACTGGCTTGCCTGACGCATACACCCAGCCCGATGGGGTTTCTCCGGGATGTTCTCGGGCGTCCCAAATCAGAACGCCCTTTCTTGTTGCTGGTTGTTGGTTATCCGGCCGGGGATGCGAGAATTCCTGACATTAGTAAAAAAAACCTGGCAGAGATTTCTGAGTTCGTTTAGGGCAGACGTTCCCTAGCTCCCTTGAGAAGACCGGGCGCCAGCTGCTGTTCTTTCTTCGAGGGTAATAAGATCCAGCAAAATGTGGCCGCTTTCAACGAGAAAGGGGTCCAGCGGATCGTCGGATTCAGCAGCATCCGATTCATCGGATGATTCGGTATTTGTTGGTATTGCAATACTGGTTGCAACTCCTGCCATTTCACTGCCTGGGACTGGTGCAGGAGATGATCCGTCTTCCGGGGCTTCTGGTACGATCGCCGCGCCACCTGTGGGTACAGGTGTGTCGTTACTCACCACGTCATCTGTATCTTCGTCGAGTTCATCCAGCGATGCGATCAGGTCCATGCCAAGCGCCAGTCGCTTTTTGTTTTCCAGTGCCAGCCAAAAGTCTTCCCGGCTGGCTTTATCAGCGATGCGTTCTGCTTCGTTCAGGCTCACGGTTTCGATCTCGTTACGGGCCTTGCGATACGCGAAAGCTTCCTTCAGATAGTCAAACTCAGGGTTCTCGGCGACCCGATGTTGATGAAGAGATTTCAATTCCGGCACAAAGTGATTGATTGAATTTTTGGCGCGATAGTTGGTTGCATTGATCTTGTCCCAGGGCAGAGGGTGATCCAAAGTGCTTTCACCAATGGCATCAGGATCGTAGCTGGCGGGATATTCGATGTCGGGAATAATCCCCCTCTCCTGAGTGCTCTCCCCGGAGATGCGGTAAAATTTAGCCTGTGTCAACTTTAGCTGACCTCGATTGAGCGGCAGCAGGGACTGAACAGTGCCCTTGCCGAAGGTCTGGCTACCGATGATGATTCCGCGCTCATAGTCCTGAATGGCGCCAGCGAATATCTCGGAAGCCGAGGCGCTGAGTCTGTTGACCAGCACCGCCAGTGGGCCATCGTAGACCACGCTGCTATCTCTATCATCCAAAATATCCACCCGATTACTTTTGCTACGAATTTGCACGGTGGGACCGCGGTCAATAAACAGTCCGGTCAGGAGTTTAGCTTCCTGGAGCGATCCGCCTCCGTTATCACGAAGATCGATAACAATGGCTTCAACATCCTGTTTAACCAGATCGCGAATGAGTTTCTTGACGTCTCTTGTCGTGCTCTTGAAATTTCTATCGCCTTTTTGCAACGCCTTGAAGTCAACATAAAAGGTGGGGATGTCGACGATGCCGATTTTTCTGGGATGACCAAATTGTTCAATCTCGATGATATCGGATTGAGCTGATTGCTCTTCAAGCTCAACCTTGTTGCGTGTGATGCTAATAATAGTTGAAGAGGATAAGTCGTTATTGGTAGCAGCGATAACGTCCAGACGTACCACCGTGTCTTTTTTCCCTCTGATGAGTTGCACAACTTCGTCAAGTCGCCATCCAATGACATCTACCATTTCGCCTGAACTACCCTGGCCGACCGCTACAATTTTGTCGTTGGGTTTAAGTTTCCCGGATTTATCCGCTGGACCCGCCGGGACTAACGAGACCACCTTGGTGTATTCGTCTTCAATTTGCAGGACGGCGCCGATACCCTCGAGGGAAAGACTCATATTGATGTTGAAATTCTCGGAGGTCCTGGGAGAAAAATACTGGGTGTGGGGATCATAGGTTTTCGTGAAGGAATTCATATAGAGCTGGTAAACATCTTCACTATTGGTTTGCCGAGACCGGGTAAGACGATTGGCGAAACGCTTGATCAGAAGCTCCTGAATTTTCTCAGGTTCCTTGTCGGTCAGCTTAAAGTTAAGTACGGCATCTTTGACTCGCTTACGCCAGAGCTCGTCGAGTTGTTCTGTGGACTGCGCCCAGGGTGCATCCTGCCTGTCAATGAGCAGGTCTTCGGTCCTGGTGAAATCAAATTGATCTGTGCCTTTTTCCAGCATGACGATGACGAATTCGAATCGATTGATCACTCGAATGTGGTATCGGTTGAATATATCAAACGCTGGCTTCAGGTTGCCGTTACGTAGAGAGTTATCCATCTCAAAGCGATAGATCTCGAATTCGTCAATATCGCTTTGCAGAAAATAGCTTTTACCCGGGTCCAGGTCATCAATATAAGTGTCGTAAATCTTTGATGAAAGCTGATCGTCCAGTTTAGCCGGGACATAGTGCCGAGCTGCCAATGCTTCAACAATGTTTTGTGTCGTGGTGCTGTGCACCGGCATGGGTTGCAACTTGGCTGGCAATTTACCGGTCGACGCTTCGCTGACATTAGCTGATGCCTGCCAGCAAAATGATTGGGCGGCGAAAAAGGCAGCGATTAACACTAGGTTCAATTTCTTCATCTAATACTATTCTCTATGGTGAACACCATCGCTCGCAGGCGATTTATACTTAGTCTTCTGATCAGCCAGGTTAGTTCAAGCTGTTCGTCGAACACACCCGTCATTCTACCGCAATGGTCAGGTGCAGTTTAGAGGTCATACAGCCGCAATATCAAGATGTTAGGGATTGAGTTCAGAGGAATTCCCCGGGACCGGTAAGCAAGCGTGTCCAGCTTCTAGTGTGTCATAATTTATCCCGTTTCTTTTCTGCAGGATATTTTATCATGGTAAAGCATATAATTATCAGTATGTTATGCGTCTTAACTACGGTAAATTCGAATATAGCTCAGGCAGCAAAGGAGGAGGCAAACCTTCAGCCAGAGAATGATCTCGGGTATTTTTTCGGTTATTCCTTCGGCAATATGCTCAAGGATGGGGCAGTGGTGACGTTGACCTTGATAGATTAGTGCAGGGTTTGAAAGATTCACTGGCAGAAAGGCCGTCGAACATCGATCCGGCGCAGCGGGAACTGATTTATGCGGAAGTACGTGCCAGGCAGTAGAGGAGAATGCGGCGCTTGAGCGTGGCCAGTCCAATCTGGCTGTTGCCATGGAATTTCTGCAGGCCAATGGTCAGCGAGAAGGCGTGCAGGTCACTGGATCAGGACTTCAATATGAGGTCTTCACCGAGAGTGTTGGTGCAAATGCTGAGCTTTCCAATCGCGTGGTCGTCAATTATCTTGGGAGTTTTGTCGACGGGGAGGTTTTTGATCAGTCCGGGGATCAGCCCGCTGAATTTGGCCTGCAGCAGGTCATTGCAGGTTGGACGGAAGCACTTCAGCTCATGAGNGTCGGGGATAAATACAAGTTGTACCTCCATCCTGATTTGGCGTACGGGGCGGGGAGTGTTGGCCGAATTCCACCGAACTCATTGCTGATTTTTGAAATCGAAATGCTGGAGATTAAATAGCGCTGCAGTCCCTTAGTCAAATCCTTAGTCCAGAATCATGCCCAGGGTTTCCAGAAGCCCAATTGCCTGGGCTGCGTTGATTTTCACCCCGGTTACGTCGATCTCCCTGATATCGAGCCCACCGAGTATCGCCCCGCGCAAATCGGCATTCTTAAGAATGACTCTGGATGCTTCAATATTGTGAAGTTCGCAGTCGTTCAGGCTCGCAGCGGTGAGGTCGGTTCCCTCTAATTGCACGTGGCTCATCCGACTGCCAGAGAAATCGACTTCTGCCATCTGGGCGCCGGTGAAGTCCGAGTAGGCGAGATTACAGTCAACGAACTCGGCTTCATGTAGGGTCACGCTTCCGCCAATAATGTGACCAGCGCTTGCGTGGCTTAAATCTGTGCCTGTTAGCTGGCATTCAATGAATTTTGATTGATACAAATCAGCACGGGAAAGATCGCAAAGTGTCAGATCACAGTGATGAAACGAGCAATCCCGAATGGAAGCAAATTTTAAACTAATGCCTGTTTCTGCTTCCTTGTCGTAAAACACGCAGTGTTTGAACTGCAGAGACCTGAGCTGGCTGCTGCTGAAATCACAGGCCTTGAACAGGCAGCGATCGAAGGTGACAGTCTCCATACTTGACGCGTTAAAGGAGATATCAACGAATTGGCAATCTTGAAAATCCCCATCACAAAAACTGTCGGGCCAGGATTGTTCACAGAAAAGCGCGTTGGCAAAGCTGCTCCTGGCGGCTAGCGCATCGGTATCAACTTTGAGCATTTAACAATCCCGGCAATGGTGGTTCACTTAAACTGAAGCGCCATCAAGTGTAAGCTACAGTTCGTCCCAAAACCAATGAACGCGAATGATCAAAGACCCACTGGTAAGGAGATTCATTTCTGCCTCTTTTTTTGCTGCAGCTTTTGTCTGGGTTGCGGTGCGATATTTTTATGTTGACTGGGATGTTATAGGGGTGTTTTTTGGCTTTTGCGTTGTCTTTGTCCTGGGCTCGATTGTCATTGGTTTTATTCTGGCCCCGGTTGTCCGGTTGTTTCGACGTAAGCCGCCCCTACTTACCCAACTTGAGCTTGCGCAACTGGAGGCATCCCGGGATGGTGGGAACAAAGACACCGGCGATAAGGACCTTCCCTAGCTTTTTTAGTGATATTCGAGTGGTCGGATAAACCTGTCGAGTCGAGGCAGATAGTAATCATCATAGTTAACTGAGAAGGCGACTGTATGAGCCCGGCCCATAATCCGGTCACGGGAGACTAATCCAATCGCCCTTGAATCGTGGCTGCTGTCTCTGTTGTCACCCAGCATCAGGTAATAACCAGTCGGTACCTCGATGGGACCGAAACTGTTGTAATGATTGGATTGAGATGGTCTCAGCATGACCGGATGGCGTTTGTCTCCGATTTCCTCAACAAAAAAGGCGTGTCGATGTTGCTGGTATAAATCGAGCTGATGGATGGTTTCAATATCCAGCTCGCCGTATGTTGCAGGCTCGTTGTTGACGAACAATTGATTGTTTCTCATGGCGATCACGTCACCGGGCGTACCGATGACTCTTTTAATGAGCAGTTTTTCGTCTTTTGGGGAGTAAAAAGTGACGATTTCTCCAAGCGTGGGATCTGCCCATTTCTGTAGCTGCCAGCTGGTAAAGGGTATTTTCAGATCATAGGCCAGTTTATTAACGACAACCCGGTCACCTTCTAAAATGGTGGGTTTCATTGAGCCGGTCGGCACCTGGTTCCAGTCAGCGATTGCTGACCGAAACAGAATCATGATAATCAGGAAAAAGATCAGGGTGCGAAATTCTTCCCAATATTTACGAACTTTGAACCGCAGCCCGCGGGATTCTACTGGCATATTTCCTGGATACTTGACTATTAAAACTGGTAGTGAGTCTACCCAGATCAGTGGGATATTACTATCACCGCGCCGTTCTGAGCGACTGTACAAATAGCGGCTGGGTCTATAATCTAAGTGAACAAGCTGCACTAACCCCTTGAAATAGCGTTAGAAAAGGCAACATGCTTAAAATTCAATTCAAAGACGGCAGTGGAAACCCGATTGATCTGGTATCACCAGGCAAGACGATTGGGCAGGGCAGTGCCAACGATATCGTCATCGACCAGCAGGGTGTAAACGGCTTTCACGCCGATATCCAGGTTGACGGTGACAACACATCCATTTCTGACATCAATACCGCTAACGGAACCTTCGTCAACGGCGAAAAAATATCTGGCCNGACCACCTTGCGAAATGGCGATGTGATCACTATCGATGGCGTTGAGCTCGAGGTGGTCGAAGAGGACCTTGCAGCCGGCGGCAAAACACTTGTCCTGTCAGGCACAGCCCTGATTGAGGTGGGTTCTGGAAGTTGGTCCCTGGTCGCAGATTCTGGTCTGGAAAAAGGTCAGGTTATTCCTATTGTGGAGCGGGTGGAAATCGGCAGGACCCTGGAGTGTGATATTTCTATTCTTGAGCCTGCTTTGTCCCGTAAACATGCTGAACTGGATGTGATAGATGGCAAATTGGTGATTCGAGATCTGGGATCGCAGAATGGCACCTGGGTGAATGCTGAGAAAATTGACGAGGTTGAACTCAAAGATGGTGATCGGCTTCAGTTTGACAAGGTTAAATTCATCGTCAGTGCGCCCGCCTGACCCCTTAGCCTGACCCCCAAAACTGGTTACAGAAGGGGATAGCCGAAATTTTTTAGTGCTGCCTCGATTTCTCCGAGATGTAACCTATCTCTTGTTTCAATCGTAATGGATACGCCTACTTGTCCTATCGGTGCCCGTGGTGATAAACGATGGTGGTTGACCTCGAGTATGTTCGCCCCTGCTTGACGGAATACTGTAAGTAGTCCCTCAAGATTGCCCGGTCGATCCTCAACAACAGTTTCCAGTCTTGCGACCCGCCCATCGAAGGCCAGTCCCTGGTCAATGATCCGCGACAGCAGGTTGACGTCGATATTGCCGCCGGAAACGATTGATACCACTGTCTTGCCGGCTAGCTGAGGCAGTCGATTGTTAATTAATGCCGCCAGGGGTGTTGCCGCGGCCCCCTCGACGACGAGCTTCTCGATTTCCAGCATGAGCATGATGGAATTGGCGATCTCATCGCTGGAAACCGTGACGACCTCGTCGACCAAAGCGTTAACAATCCGGAGGTTTTCTGAGGAAACTTCTCTGACAGCGATGCCGTCGGCGATGACAGGGGCGGGGTCAACCAGGGTTGGCACCCCGGTTTGAAGTGCCTGATGCATGGCATCGCAGTTGGCTTCTTCAACGCCGATGATACTGATGTGAGGTGCCACTTCCTTGAGATAGGTCGCGATTCCGGAGATGAGACCGCCGCCACCCACGGGTACCACCACTGCATCGATGCTGTCCTTAAAGCTGCTCCCCATGAGTTCGAGACCGATGGTACCCTGGCCCGCTGCGATCAAAGGATCATCAAATGGGTGTACGAAGACCCGCTTTTCTTTCTTTTCAATTTCCCTTGAGTGAGCCATCGCATCCTCGAAGGTGTTTCCCTCGAGAATAACCTCGGCACCCCAGTGTTCGGTCGACTTAATCTTCACAATAGGGCTGTATCGTGGCATGACGATCTTCACCGAAACGCCCAGACGCGATGCGTGATAGGCCAGAGCCTGTGCATGGTTGCCTGCGCTGGCAGTGATAATGCCCTGCTTTTTTTGCCTGGCGTTCAGTGAAAGTAGTTTATTCAGGGCACCTCGTTCCTTGAACGAAGCTGTCATTTGCAGGTTTTCCAGCTTGAACAGGGCCTCACAGCCCGTCAGATCGGAAAGTGTGGTTGATTTGATCAGGGGTGTATTGTCGATATGTTTTCGGATGCGGGCATGTGCATCCAGAATATCTTTGTGCTCAATGTAAAAAGCCATTGGTCCGCCAGGGAATAGGACTTAACGGAATTATAGCGAAAACACAGGCATCACTGTTGTGAAAGCTGGTGCTCATCCTGGGGGCGGCCGACAGGCGCACGCAAAAGCCTCAGTATTTCCATAGGCCCTGGCGGCTTGCCGGTCATCAATATGCCGACCCGAAAAATCTTTGCAGCCAGCCAGAAGGCCACAACAATAGAGGCGACCAGCAGCACCGTGGTGATGACGTATTCAGAAGTCGATGGAGGGCCTGCTGCCCTGTTCATCATGACAAATGGCGTGAGTGGCGGCACATAGGAAAGTACCTGCGCCAATGTGCCATTTGGATCACGGCCTATGGGCACCATGAGCAGGATGGGCAACATCTGAATCATCTGAACCGGCAGAATCAGATTCTGGGCATCTTTCAGGTTATTACATAAGGAGCCCAGGCCGACCAGTAGCGCAGCGTAAAGCAGATAACCGAGCAGGAAGTACATGACGAACGACATCAGGAACCAGGGGTCCGCGAGCACAGTTGATAAATTGATAGGCAGTTCCAGCCCTACGAGCAATGGCAGCACAATAAAAAATGCCAACGCCATGGCCAGCCAGGCGAAGATGATGGTCAGGCCTGTCGCGGCGATGCCGACAATTTTCCCACCCATTAATGTGATCGGTGACACCGAAGACAAAAGCACTTCGATAAGTTTGTTGGACTTCTCTTCGATGGTGTTTGTGATCAGCATCTGCGTATTAATCAGGATAGAGATCCAGAGAAAATAGACAAAAACGACCGGTGCCCACTGTCGGGCTATGTCCGTGGAATCAACTTCTTCTTCACCATCTTTGCCGAGTAGAATACCTTCAAAGGTGATCGCTTCGTTGATCCAGTCAGCGGTTTTTTCGTCAATTTCACTTAACGCCAACCGCTGGTTTCGAACCTGTTGACTGACGAATTTCCCAAACCAGAGCTGCAGATCCTGATCGGTGAGATTGTTTGAGACATATTTGGTGCCGTCTCCAGTGCGGACGGCATCGGTGCCTATCACGAAATAGGCGAACAAATCATCCTTCTCAATTTTTGCGTTCAAAGACGCAACGTCACCATTGTCCCTGCTTTGTATAAAGTAATTCGTCGAGATGCTATTCGATAGATTTGCCCGGGCTTGCGCACTGAGATCATGCCACCATCTCTGAATATCCCTGCGATGATTCGACAACAGGTTCTGCAGTCTTCGTGACAGGTTTCCATCCATCTTTGCGACACCGAAGAGGTAACGGATTAACCAGTCTTTTTGATCGTCCTGCAACTCCCGCAGTTCAGGAAACATGGTCGCCAGAAACGGCGGCAGGGAATTTGCCTGTCCTTTGCTGAAATCAGTCAGGAAGAATTTAAAATCCTGCTGGCTGATGAGTTGGTTGACTGGGTTCAGAATGTGATCGGATTCATCGATTACCGCATAGGTTTTGGCAACCCGGGTTGATTCGACCAGGATAGGAACCAGTGCTACCAGTACCAGCACGAAAGGCATCATCATGATGCCTATCCAAAAGCCTTTGGTGCGAACGTTTTCCAGGTATTCGCGGCCGGCTATGAGCAACAATCTGCTCATTGGCTTTTACCGACAGTGCGCACAAAAATTTCGTGCAGTGAGGGTTCCCGTATAGTGAAACTCTTGAGGTTAAGATGTTCCATTAGTGACTTGAGCAAGAGCTGGGTGTCCGCGTTTTCTGCCAGTGAAAGCTCTGCAGTCCGTCCCATATTGTTCACGCGCACAACGCCTTGTTGTTGTAGCCTCGATGGATCACCTTCGTAGTCAACAAGTAGGGTAGGAGCGAAATCTCCCTTGATCTCAGCGATACTGCCATCAAGGATTTTTCTGCCGCCGTTGATAAGCAATATGGCATCGCATATCTGCTCTGCCTGTTCCATGATGTGCGTTGAGAAAATAACGGTTTTACCCTGGCTTTTCAGGTCAAGGATAATGTCGCGGACTAGTTCAACATTGATCGGATCCAGTCCGGAGAAGGGTTCATCCAGGATAATGACCTCGGGATCGTGAATAAGCGTCGATATGATTTGAACTTTTTGTCCCATTCCCTTGGACAGCGCTTCGCACCGTAGATTTTCACAATCACCCAGACCAAAACGGTCAAGCAGGTGTCGGGCCTGGCTGGCCGCGTCTCTTTTCGACATGCCCTTTAACCTGCCGAAATAGGTGATCAGCTCTACCGTCTTCATCTTCTTGTAAAGACCCTTTTCCTCGGGCAGATAACCCAACTGGTCCTTGACTCTTTCCGGCATGGTGTCTCCGAGAACCTGCAGGCTGCCGGAATCAGGATAAAGAATGCTCATGATCATTCGAATGGTGCTGGTTTTACCGGCACCATTTGGGCCGAGAAACCCATAGACCGATCCGAATGGCACGGCAAAGGACATGTCAACGACCGCATGATGATCGCCAAAAAACTTGTTTACCTCAAATAGCTCAATGGCGTTCATAGTGACAAATGCTTCGACAGGTGCCGACAGGCCTCATCAACAAATTGTGTTTTGTAGTTTTGATAGATGCAGCTGGAGTGAGGAGTAATCATGATGTTATCCAGTTGCCATAACTTCGATGACATGGGCAGTGGTTCAACATCGGTCACATCTAAAAAGGCGCCGCCAATATGAGTCCAGGCTGCCAGTAGATCATCGGAACGTAAAGCGTTACCCCTGCCAAAGTTGTACAGGTTAACGCCTGGCTTGCAGGCCAGGAGTCGCTCATTATCCATGAAGCCATCGGTCTCTTCGGTCTCCGGAAGCAGTAGCACAACATGATCTGCTATTGGCAACAGGTGAGCCAATTGATCAACCGGGTGGACTTCCACATCAATCTTGGCCCGACCCGTACGATTGACGCCGATAACGCGAGCGCCCGTTGATTCGATAAGATGCGCGCAGGCTTGTCCAATATGGCCAAAGCCAATGATTAATACGGTTTGATCTGACAGGAGTCTGCTGCTGGTCTGCAGGTCCCGTTGCCATTTTCGATCTGAGAAGTTCTGGATCATTGATGGCATCCGATGATTCATAAACAGGATGGCACTTAGCAGGGATTCAGCCAGGATGTTGCCGTGGAAGGTCCCGTGAATAACGCGAACTCTACCGGTCGGGTCTGGCTCGACCCAGTCGGCTCCTGCAGCTGGCGTGATAATCAGCTCAAGGTTCGCGCAATGCTGGTACCAGTCCTGCGGAAAATCCCAGGTGAGTAAAATGTTTGCAGCCACCGCGTGGCGTAGAAAATCCGTTTCGCTGGAATGGCTGCGGACCTTCAAAATGGGAAATTTCTGGCCGATATCTGTCAGGTCGGCCTCGGCAAAATTGAAAGCATCGACATCATTCCAGAGGCAAGTGTGTAATTCCATGTAAGATTATACCCTGCTAACTTTTAATTCCTTGATGATGCCCCGATGTGGATAAAAACAACCTGTCGCCTCGAGCTTGATTACCACTTTGCGACGCCCATTATATTAATGCTGCGACCGCGTAGTGGCGCCGGCCAATGGATCTCTGAGGAATCCTATGACTTTAGTCGCCGTGTGGATGCGGTAGAGTATACAGATCAATACGGCAATCTTTGCCAGAAACTCGTCGTTCCGCCTGACGGCTTCGTCATTGAAACTTCTGCAATAGTTCAAACTGCGGAATTTATGGATATTGGTCGCGAAGACTCTTTTGTCCCTGTGATGGCATTACCGGAGGATGTGCTGCAGTTTTTGCTACCTTCTCGTTACTGTGAATCCGATTATTTTGGGGAACAGGCGCTCGGCATAGCAGGCCAGGAAGTGTCTGCTTATCAGCAGATCGAAAATATCGTTGCCTGGATTAAGGGCCAGGTGCGGTATGCCCCTGGGACCAGTAACAAGCCCTGTACCGCCTCGGAAATTGTTAATTCAGGCCAGGGTGTTTGCAAGGATCTCGCGCATCTGGGTATTGCCATGGCCCGGAGCATTAGTATCCCGGCGCGATTTGTCGTGGGTTATCTGCACGGGCTTGAGCCGATGGACCTGCATGCCTGGTTTGAAGTTTATGTCGGCAGCAGATGGTACACATTTGATGCCACTCAAAAAAACCTGACCGGGGCGAGAGTTGCCATCGCCTATGGCCGGGATGCCGCTGACGTTGCCATTTATCATCAGTTCGGTGCACCGGCCCGGTATACCGATATGAAAGTTGCGGTGACTCCCCTCAACAGGGATTGACGTTAAAAGCTCATCGAGGGTTCGAATCCCTCCCTCCCCGCCAGTTGCCTGATTCTAGAGCCTTTCAGCGTAACTCCCGTAGTTAGAAAAAATTCAATTTGGTGAACTAGCGTCACTAACTAGGTCACTAATTGAGTCACTTTTTTAACTAACTACAGGAGACTGATATGAACACTCAACTTGGAAAACAAAAAACTAGCTACGGCAACATCACCTATCGAAGACGATCTGGCTACAAAAAACAGACCATCTACTTCGACATTACCTATAAAAACCTACCAAACGGAATTAAGAGGTTTAGAGGCTCTTGTCACACAGCCGACTTAGACAGAGCCAAAAAGGAAACACCTATTGTTGTAGAACATGAATACGAAAAACGTAAAGGCGAGGGTGTCGCTAGGAGATACACGCCCATCAATACCTACTTAATCAATTACTTCAAATGGTGTGAGGATCAGGTTCGTGTTG
>JGI26061J44794_1000104_pt1 | contig 39980 bp, 38 predicted proteins | sample MarorgKNORR_S2LV_5_FD_44794 | JGI IMG/M metagenome (IMG submission 44794) | reverse complement strand
TTTAAGCACGTAATTCCGAAAGAGAATGATGCGGAGCAATTTCCTTATTTTAATATATGATTTTTTGGTTCGTTTTGTATCAAGACAAAATGAACAGAATAAAAAAAAGAAAGACATGAGTGACAAAAAAAATGAGATTCCTTCTTCCGAAGGAAGTAAAGTAACACCAAGAGGTGCATATCCACACACAAAACGAGTAGGTGATTTTATATTTGTATCAGGAACCAGTTCCAGACGAGCAGACAATACCATAGCTGGAGTTGAAATTATAGACGAAATGGGAACAAAAAAATTAGATGCATATAAGCAAACTAAAGTTATATTGCAAAACATCGATAAAAATTTGCAAAGTCATGGCGCAAGTTTAAAAGACGTTGTAGATGTTTCATCTTTTTTAGTAAACATGAACGATTTTGCAGATTACAATAAAGCTTATGCTGAATATTTTAATGCTGAAACAGGACCAACTCGTACGACTGTTGCTGTACACCAATTACCGCATCCAGATTTGGTGGTAGAAATTAAAGTTGTGGCTTATAAAAAATTGTAAATGAATATAGACCTGTCAGGTTTTAAAAACCTGACAGGTCTCTTAAAAAATGAAAATACAAAATTACATAAACGGGCAATATGTAAATCCAATACAGGATAATTGGTTGGACAACCTTTGCCCAGCAAATGGTAAAGTNTATGGGCAAATACCAAACTCTTCAAAAGACGATGTAGAAATTGCTTATAATGCTGCCAAAACTGCATTCCCATCTTGGTCACAAACCACTTTAGAAACACGCAGTAGAATTTTAATTAAAATTTCAGAATTACTTGAAACCAACATACTACGTTTCGCCGAAGCCGAAAGCAAAGACAATGGCAAACCAATTAGTTTAGCAAAATCGGTAGATATTCCTAGAGCAGCAAGTAACTTTCGATTTTTCGGAAATGCCATTACACAATTTGCCAGCGAAAGTCATGAAAGCGTTGGTCAAAATGCAATCAATTATACCTTGCGTCAACCTATTGGTGTCGTGGGTTGTATCTCGCCATGGAACCTCCCACTCTATCTCTTTACATGGAAAATTGCTCCAGCAATTGCCGCTGGAAACTGTGTGGTTGCCAAACCGAGTGAAGTTACTCCAATGACAGCTTTTCTTTTAGGAGAAATATGTAACGAAGCTGGTTTACCTAAAGGCGTACTCAATATTGTTCATGGTCTTGGCACAACTACTGGACAAGCCATTGTTGAGCATCCAGACATTAAAGCCATTTCGTTTACTGGCGGAACAGAAACAGGAGCACATATTGCCAGAGTCGCAGCTCCAATGTTTAAGAAATTATCTTTGGAACTTGGTGGTAAAAATCCAAATATCATTTTTGAAGATTGCGATTATGATGATATGCTGGAAACAACAGTTCGTTCATCATTTGCCAATCAAGGCCAGATTTGTTTATGTGGAAGTCGCATTTTTGTAGAAGTTTCCATTTATGAAAAGTTTAAAACAGATTTTGTAGCAAAAGTAAAGCAACTTAAAGTTGGACATCCTTCAGAAGAAAACACAAATATGGGAGCATTAGTTTCAAAACCTCATCTAGAAAAAGTGATGAAATATATTGAAATTGCCAAACTGGACAACGGAACAATTCTTTGTGGAGGAAATAAAGTGATTGTGAAAGGTTATGAAAACGGTTATTATCTCGAACCAACTGTTATTGAAATACAAACTAATGAATGTAGAGTAAACCAAGAAGAGGTTTTTGGTCCAGTTGTTACGATTATGCCATTTAAAACTGAAGATGAAGTCTTGCAAATGGCAAACAGTGTTAATTACGGCTTATCAGCAACACTGTGGTCAAACAATCTTAAACGTACAATGCGAATGAGTAACCAATTACAAGTTGGGATTGTTTGGGTAAACACTTGGATGATGCGTGATTTACGTACACCTTTTGGAGGTGTAAAAGCATCAGGAGTTGGTAGAGAAGGTGGCTTTGAAGCCTTACGCTTTTTTACGGAAGCGAAAAATGTGTGTATAAAATATTAGCCCATCTTCTGTCTTCCCAAAGGGAATAAACTTTGGGCTTATGAAATAAAAGTAATAACTAAAAAACATAATTCCTTCCCTTTGGAAGGTCAGGATGGGCTTATGAACTTAAACTTAAAAAACAAAAATGCTTTAGTATGCGGAAGCACACAAGGTATTGGTAAAGCAACAGCAATGGCTCTCGCTGCCGAAGGTGTTAATGTAACACTTGTGGCTCGAAATGAAGATAAATTAAAGCAAGTTCTTGCTGAATTACCTTCAACTGAAAATCATAATTATATTGTTGTCGATTTTTCAAATCCTGAAAAACTCAAAGACAAAGTATCGTCTTATATTAATGAAAATAATGGGTTTCATATTCTTGTTAATAATACAGGAGGTCCAAAAGGTGGTCCGGTATTTTCGGCGACAATTGAAGATTTTGAAAATGCATTTACGCAGCATTTAAAATGCAATCATATTTTGGTACAAGCTGTCGTTCCTTTTATGAAAAGTGAAGGTTTTGGAAGAATTATTAATATTATATCCACTTCGGTTAAACAACCTTTAGATGGTCTTGGTGTGAGTAATACCATTCGAGGTGCTGTTGCAAATTGGAGTAAAACATTGGCAAACGAATTAGGCAGCTTCGGAATCACCGTAAATAATGTACTTCCTGGAGCTACTGAAACAGAGCGTTTATCGGAAATTATAAAAAACAAATCGTCTAAAATTGGAGTTTCAGAAGAAGATGTAGCTAATGCAATGAAAAATACTGTGCCAGCAAAACGTTTTGCAAAACCTGAAGAAACAGCAAATGCTATCACGTTTTTAGCGAGCGAAGCTGCAAGTTATATTAACGGAATTAATCTTCCTGTTGATGGCGGACGAACAAAATCTTTGTAAAACCCATTCTAACCTTCCCAAAGGGAAGGAATAATTTGAATGAATTTATATTATCTTTACTACCAAATATGAATTTTAAAAAATAAAAGTATAATAATAACTCAAATTCCCGCTTTGAGTTTCTCCCTTTTGGGGAGGTTAAGAAGGGTTAATACAATGAGCAAATTAGTTTCTCCCTTAAATTTTAAAGCTTGGATTGACGAAAACCGTCATTTATTAAAGCCACCTGTTGGAAATAAAGTGGTTTGGGAAAATGGTGATTATATCGTGATGGTTGTTGGTGGTCCAAACAGCAGAAAGGATTATCATTATAATGAAACACCAGAATTTTTCTATCAGGTAGAAGGAAATATGGTATTGAAAATTATGAATAATGGCAAACCTGAAGATGTTCATATCAATGAAGGCGATATTTATTTATTACCTCCAAAAGTGCCGCATTCTCCACAACGCAGTGCCAATACTATTGGTTTGGTAATTGAATATCCTCGTTCTAAAGGGATGATGGATGCTTTAGAATGGTATTGCGAAAATTGTAATACACAATTGTACCGAGAAGAATTTGCATTAGATAATATTGAAACTGATATGCCAGGAATTTTTGATACCTATTACAACGATAAAGAAAAATGTACCTGTTCTAATTGTGGTGAAGTGATGCAGCCACCTGAAAAAATAAAATAACTGTCATGCAGAGCGCAGTCGAAGCATCTCTACTTGAGATTCTTCACTTAGTTCGGAATGAAAAAAAATATTAGATAACCTGAAATAGATTCCCTCCTTCGAGGGAATGACAAAATATGAAACGTAAACTACGCATAAACGGTCACTCCCATTTATTACCTTATCCAGAGGAAATTCCAAAGTTTATGAAAGAAAAGGAAATTTTTTGGGTAGATGAGGACCGAAAATTTATGCTCCAAAAAGACTGGAAACGTCCTGTTACCGATTCAAGTTTCTTTTTAGACGAAAAATTGAAATGGATGGAACGTTACAACATAGATCATGCTGTCGTTTTAAACTTATCTCAACTCTATGGTAATGGCTTATGTGTAGAAGAAATGAAGCAAGCCTTACGTTTTCAAAACGATTTTAATGCTAAAGTACAACATGACAATCCGAGTAAATTTACCTGTGGGTTTGTAGTTCATCCAGGTTTTATGAGAGGTGCGCTTTGGGAAATTGAACGCTGTGTTGAAGAACTTGGTATGCAACTTTTATGTTTACCAACCCATTATATGGATACTATAGGAACTTGGCGTTGTATTTTTGATGAAGAAAACGAACCTATTTTTGAGTTGGCAAGTAAGTATAATTTGGCTGTAGAAATTCATCCTTATGATGGTGAAAAATTTATAAAATTAGAAAATACATCCTGGCGTTTTCATCTTATATGGATGTTGGCACAATGTGCAGATGCCTATCATTTTTTAACTCTGAATGGCTACCAAGAGAAATTTCCGAATATGAGAACTTGTTTTGCTCATGGCGGACAATTAGCACAAATAAATCTCGGAAGACGTATTCAGGGATTTGATGGCAGACCCGATTTGTTTAAAGGTCAACATCATCCTAGAAAAGCTGTTGGTCATAAAAATATTTTTTTCGACACTTTAGTACATGATACTGGTTCTTTAAAATTATTGGTCGAAAATCAAGGGTCTAAACAAGTACTTATGGGATTGGATGACCCTTATCCTTTGGGAGAAATGGAAAGTGATGCACAATCTTCTTATCCAGGAAAAATATTAGATCTCGCTATGGAACGTGATATTATAAACCAAAATGACTATGATGCCATTTGGGAAGATAATGTAATACAATGGTTGTGTGGTAATGATAAAGCTGCAAAACAAAAATTAATCGATAGAATTTTATCTTAATGCTATTTATACCTAAAGAATTAGACGATTATGTTGTAGCTCATACTCAAGACGAACCCAAATTATTACAACAACTTAACCGAGAAACTTATCAAAAAATAATGCAGCCACGTATGTTAAGTGGTCACTTTCAAGGTAGAGTATTAAGTATGATTTCTAAATTAGTAAACCCAAAAAATATATTAGAGATTGGGACTTACACTGGTTATTCTGCTTTGTGTTTGGCTGAAGGTATGCAAAGTGATGGTAAACTACATACTATAGATATTGACGAAGAATTATACGATTTTCAGCGCAAATATTTTGACAAATCTGAATTTGGACACCAAATTTACCAACATTTAGGAAATGCTTTAGAAATTATCCCAAAATTAGATATAACCTTTGACCTCGTCTTTATTGATGCAGATAAAGAAAATTATTCAAACTACTATAATTGTGTGATAGACAAATTAAATTCTGGAGGTATTATTTTATCTGATAATGTGCTTTGGAGTGGAAAAGTAATTGAAGAACTTCAACCCGATGATACTGCAACAAAAGCATTAATTAAATACAATACACTATTAAAAAATGATAAAAGAATTGAAACTGTATTGTTACCAATTCGTGATGGATTAACGATTAGTAGAAAAAAGTAGCTTTTATAACTTGCGACTTACCGAGCCTGTAAAGTCTTCAAATTCGTCTTTTACTTTTTTTATTTCTTCTTTGATGTTTTTGGTAACATCTGTATCAATACCATGTTTTTCAGCACTTTTAGTAATTTCGTGTTTAATATCGTTGGTAGCATTTTTAAGTGTACGCATCCCTTTTCCAAGTCCACGAGCTATTTCAGGAATTTTGTCGGCACCAAAAACCATAACAACGATAAAAAGTATAACCGTTATTTCGGCACCACTAATAAATAAAAATATTGCTTGTATCACAATGCAAATATAGTGAAGTCATTTGAAGTTTTTATTAGAAATGAAAAAACCGACTTAAAAAAGTCGGTTTTAAATATTTTTCTGTTTAACACTAGTCTTTAATCTTATTTTTAAACGCATCAAATAAACTTTCCTGTTCCTCTTTTGGCCAAGAATTGTTTGATGTATCAATATCTGCCGTTTCTAAATCTGGGTCTATTATAATTCCAACAATTTCTTTATCGGAAGCTATAGCCTTGCTTACCTCATTATCATTTAAACGCCATATCTGTGCTGGATAAGTAATTTTTTCTTTTGTGCCATCAGCATAGGTGTATTCTACAATTAATGGCATTACCAAACCTCCTGGCTTTTCAAAAGTCACACTATAAAAATATTTCGGTTCCTTTATTTCTTTACGCTCTTCACTAGTAAAATTATCCATTAAATATTCTTTTAATGTAGGGGCATTTTCTAAGGGTGATCCAGTTCTCATATCTTCAGTAAACTCTTCACTTCCCTCTTCTACCATATATACCAATGGTGGAAGTTCTTCTACAGTTCTATTAAAACGTTTAGCCGTTGCTTCAATTCGTTCTTTAGTTGCAGGAACCACATAATATCTTTTCACTTCTTTTAAACCTATATCTACATAATCGGTAGTATAAAACCAACCTCTCCAGAACCAGTCTAAATCCATTGCAGAAGCATCTTCCATAGTTCTAAAGAAATCTTCAGGGGTTGGATGTTTAAACTTCCAACGACGTGCATATTCTTTAAATGCATAATCAAACAATTCGGGTCCCATTATAGTTTCTCTTAAAATATTGAGTGCAGTTGCTGGTTTTCCATAGGCATTATTTCCAAATTGATATGTATTTAAACCTTTTGTCATAATAGGAGCTATAAAATCTTGGTTTCCCCCCATATATGGCACTATGTTTTTCGCAGGTCCACGACGAGAAGGAAATATATCGTGTCCTTCAGAAAGTGCTNCAGGATACAATTTACCAAAATCGCNTTGAGCAATATACTGCACAAAAGTATTTAATCCTTCGTCCATCCAAGTCCATTGACGCTCATCACTATTTATAATCATTGGAAAGAAATTATGACCTACTTCGTGAATAATTACTCCCATCATTCCATATTTTGTTCTGTCAGAATAGTTACCCTCTTTATCTGGACGCCCAAAATTGAANCAAATCATTGGGTATTCCATTCCCATTGGCGCATGAACCGAAATTGCTTTATGATAAGGATAATCGAAAGTCATTCTTGAATACGAAATTAAAGTACTCGCAACCGTTTTAGTAGACCAGTCTTCCCAAAGAGGATTTCCTTCTTTAGAATATAAAGACACAGCCATAACATTTTTGTTTTCTAGCTTAACTGCCATCATATCCCAAATAAATTTTCTTGATGTTGCAAAACCAAAATCCCGAACATTCTCAGCATGTAATTTCCACGTTTTTGTGTCGCTGCTTTTCTTCTTTTCAGTAGCTTCTGCCTCTTCTTGCGTTACTATTAAAACAGGCTCATCAAAAGATTTCTTAGCTTTTGCATAACGTTTCATCATGTCTTTCGAAAAAACTTCTTTTCTATTTGTTAAACGACCTGTTCCGTCTAATATGTGGTCTGCTGGCACCGTAATATTTACTTCATAATCACCAAAAGTTAACGCAAATTCATCACGTCCCCAAAATTGAGAATTTTGCCATCCTTCTACATCGCTATAAACTGCCATTCTTGGAAAAAACTGTGCGATTACATAAATTCTATTATCATTTTCTTCAAAATACTCATAACCTGAACGACCTCCATCTTTTACATGATCATTAATATTATACCACCATTTTATATTGAACGAAAACTTTTCACCTGTTTGCATCGGAGCTGGCAATTCTACTCTCATCATTGTTCTGTTAATCATGTGAGGCAAGGCTCTTCCGTTTATATCTGAAACTTCTTCGATTATAAAACCACCATCAAAACGATNCTTTAAATATGAAGAAGTAAACGTAGATGCNCGCTGCACTCCAGAAAACCCAGATNTATTTATTAATGGTGTTTTAGAGTCACGAGCTCTCATATTTTGGTCTAATTGAACCCAAAGATATTTTAATTCGTCTGGTGAGTTGTTTGTATATGTTATTGTTTCATAACCTGAAAGCCTTGCTTTATCATCATCCAATACAATATCCATTTTATAATCGGCTTGTTGTTGATAATATGCTGGTCCTGGAGCTCCAGATCCAGCTCTAAACATATTAGGCGTAGAAAATTCGTCGTATAATTGTTTAAACTTGTTTTGATTGGTATGTCCAGGTTTGCGCTCTGGTTGTTCTGGTTCTTGCTCTTGGGCAAAAACTCCAAACGATACAAATAATGCTGAAAGGAAGTAATACTTAAATTTATTCATTGCTAATTTTTAGTTAAAAAATAAGAGTGAAAATAATAAATTTTAAGAGGCTATTAACTTTTTTAATTAAAGTTTAACACTCTTTTGTAGTTTTGTGGAATTAGAATAAAACTTTTTGTTTTAGAATTGATATTTGTTTTTATAATGTTTTGTTGTTCATCAAACAAATCAAATAATATTTGGCTGGTAATTTCAAACGAATTTATGGATTGAATGTTCTCTATCTCCAGATAACAATAGACGATATCGTCTTCATATTCCTTGCCTATAAAAACAATATTTTTTATACTATCGTTGATTTTAATTTTAATCTTTTCTTTTAAGTATCTTTCTATATAAATATCTATTAGTATTTCTTCTTTTGAAGTGTCGAGCGTTATATTTTCATCATATCGTTGACGTATTAACGCTTCAAAATCATCAATAAAAATTCTACTAATAATTTGAACAGTCTGTTTTTCTATAATGAATTCAATTTGGGTGACAGTAACATAAAATTTGTGTGCTGTTGTATAAGCTAATAATGGCAGCAGTAAGATTAATAGAACAAATTTAAAAGCCTTCATTATTAAATTTTAGTTTGCACATTTAATTTTTTTCATTCTTAATTTTTTTAAATTCTATACTTTTATTAATCAATAATTCCAAAAATTGTAATTCATTCCCTTCTTTCAATAAGTCTTTGTTAAATCCGTTTTCTTCAACAAAATATACAAACTCACTAGCACTTTCTTTTGGAATATTAAGGTTTCTAATTAAATAGGATAAGGAATATTTATCGGTTAAATATTGGTAAGAATCATAAGCATTAGAGCCGTCTTTCGGTTTTGATTTAAAAATTGGTTTTAATATAAGCCCAATTATAGCAACAACATCTGCTCCATTATAATAATAACCTTCTTCCATTTCCATATTAACAACTTCAGATTTATAATCGTCTGAAAATTCGTATTCGTCACTATTTTTTATTCCAAAATAAAGTGCATCTAAATCTGGATTAAAAGTTTTTATGCTTTTTACATCCACAGTAAGATTACCAGAAAGTCCATAAGGCAAAATAATGACTTCATCGAGTTTGTTTATTCTTTCAACCAAAAAGACAGTCATTATTTTTGAAGACATGATGGCTTTGTTAATTACAATAACAAATTTTTCGAATTGTAAAGCAGAGACTTCCACTCTATCATTAAGAGCTACTTCTATAGAAAATTGTCCTTCAATATCAGTTATAGTTCCTTTATTTGAAGATGTGTTGTAAATTGTAACACCTTCGACATCAATACTATCAACAATAATTTTGCCAAATACTTCGATTCGTTTAGTATCTTGAGAAAATACTAAAGAGCCAATAATAAATATGGTGAATAATATGTAGTAGTTTTTTTGCATTGGTTAAAGAAAGTAATTTCTTGTCTTAATAAAGTGTAAAACCCTTTTAAATTTTTGTTAAAAGGAACGATTACTTAAATTTACAACAAACTAATGAAGATGCAAAATATAATAATTGCAAGTACTTCTACCGTTTATGGAAGTGGGTTTTTAGAATATTTATTAGAAGATTTAAAACTACATTTTAAAGAGATAAACACTATTCTATTTATTCCCTATGCAAGACCAAGCGGCATTTCTTATGACTCTTATACCGAAAAAGTCAAAATGGCATTTTCCAAAATCGGAAAAACTGTTGATGGTATACATGAGTTTGATAATCCTATAAAAGCAATTCAGGAAGCCAAAGGCATTTTTGTTGGAGGTGGTAATACGTTTGTTTTAGTAAGTAAATTGTATGAAAATAACCTTATTACTACGCTTCAAAATGTTGTAAACAATGGAAAACCATATCTAGGAACAAGTGCCGGAAGCAATATTTGCGGACTAACTTTATGCACAACAAACGATATGCCAATCGTGTATCCTCCTAGTTTTAATACTCTTGGTTTTGTGCCATTTAATATTAATCCACATTATTTAGACCCAAACCCAACAAGTAAACACATGGGAGAAACTCGGGAAACAAGAATAAAAGAGTTTCATAATTTTAGTACACAGCCTGTAGTTGGATTAAGAGAAGGTAGTTATTTACAAGTAAAAAATAATGAAATCACTCTTAAAGGGGAGCTTTCAGCACGAATTTTCGAACATAATAAAGTGTCCTATGAGATAGAACCAAATTCAACTTTAAATGATTTATCGTAAAAAGTTAAAGTTTCTTAACAAAAAGCAACTAATCAATTCATTAGTATTTATTTAAAACAATTGAATATATTTTCGTTTAAAATCCTGATGTTTAGCAGGATTTTGTTTTTTATCTTTGCATTATTTAAACACCGCAAATGAACAAAAAAGTAATCTTAATGATTCTTGATGGCTGGGGTAAATCTCCTGATCCTGAGGTTTCGGCAATCGATCATGCTAATACACCATTTATAGATTCACTCTACACAACATATCCAAATGCTTCTTTAAGAACAGATGGCTTATACGTCGGATTACCCGAAGGTCAAATGGGAAATAGTGAAGTTGGACACATGAATCTTGGTGCAGGCAGAATAGTTTATCAAGACTTAGTAAAAGTTAATCTTGCAGTTAAAAACAATACATTACATCAAGAAGCTGTATTAGTTGATGCCTTTAACTATGCAAAGACTAACAACAAGAATATTCATTTTTTAGGATTGTTAAGTAATGGTGGTGTGCATTCTCATATTAATCATTTATTAGCTTTATTAGATGCTGCTGTAGAATTTGGAATTCAAAAATCATTTATTCATGCCTTTACCGATGGTCGTGACGTAGATCCTAAATCCGGACTTGGGTTTATTACCAAATTGGAAGAACATATAGAAAATACCAACAGTAAATTAGCAACAATTACAGGTCGTTACTTTGCAATGGATAGAGATAATCGATGGGAACGTATTAAATTAGCTTATGATTGTTTGGTAAATGGAATAGGCGAATATTCTACAAATGCTCAAAAATCTATTCTGGGGAGTTATGCTGATGATATTACAGACGAGTTTATAAAACCTATTGTGATGGTGGATAGTAACAAAAAACCGATTGCAACTATTAAAAATGATGATGTTGTTATCTTTTTTAATTTCAGAACTGATCGTGGAAGACAACTTACTCAAGCCCTATCGCAAAATGATTTTCAAGAACAAAACATGCGAAAACTGAATTTGTATTATGTTACCATGACTAATTATGACAACTCATTTAATGGAATCAAAACAATTTTCTACAAAGAGAATCTTACCGAAACGCTTGGCGAAGTATTGGAAAAACATCATAAAAAACAAATTCGTATTGCTGAAACAGAAAAATATCCTCATGTTACTTTTTTCTTTTCAGGTGGAAGAGAACAACCTTTTAATGGTGAAATCCGAATTTTAAGAAATTCACCAAAAGTAGCAACATACGATCTTAAACCAGAAATGAGTGCTTTCGAATTACGCGATGCTCTAATTCCAGAACTACAAAAAGGTGAAGTAGATTTTGTATGCCTTAATTTTGCAAATGGCGATATGGTTGGTCATACTGGAGTAATGGAAGCTGCAATTAAAGCTTGCGAAGCTGTTGACAAATGTGTAAAAGATGTTATTACAAATGCACTCGAGAATAACTATACTACAATCCTTATTGCCGATCATGGTAACTGTGAAACGATGATAAACCCAGATGGAACGCCTCATACATCGCACACTACAAACCCTGTACCTGTAATTTTAATCGATAAGGACATAAAATCTATAAGTAATGGCATTTTGGGAGATTTAGCGCCCACTATTCTTAAGCTAATCGGAATTGAGCAACCAGACATCATGACACAACATTCTCTGATAGAATAAAAAATGTAGATTTATTGTACTTTTATAACGCATATAAAATAAACTGATGAATTTTCACGATAAATTAATTATTGCCATAGATTTTGATGGTACCATTGTAGAAGAAAGATATCCAGGTATTGGTAAGCCAAGACTTTTTGCTTTTGAAACCTTGAGAAAACTGCAAGAAGATGGACATCGATTAATTTTATGGACTTTCAGAAGTGGAAAAACATTGACAGAAGCTGTAGACTTTTGTAAAAAAAATGGTATAAATTTTTATGCAGTAAACAAAAGCTATGCAGAAGAAGATTTGGATGACACAAAAAGTCGAAAAATTTATGCCGATTTATTTATTGACGACAGAAATATAGGTGGTGTTTTGGGCTGGGGAGAAATCTACCAAATGATTACTAACGAAATTCCTAATATGAAAGTCCAAAAAAAGAAAAAAGGGTTTTTCGGATTGTTTAAATAGCTTTTCTATCTTCATATTAACTGCCTAAAAGCAACAAAATCTAAAACACTTATTTTAGTATCTTTGCCATTATTTTTGAATATGATTATAGTAAAAAATAAAGAAGAAATCGAGTTAATGCGTGAGAGTGCTTTAATAGTTTCCAGAACTTTAGGAATGATTGCTGCCGAAATAAAACCTGGAGTTACAACCTTGCATTTGGATAAAATAGCCGAAGAATGTATTCGGGATCATGGTGCTGTTCCTGGTTTTTTAGGCTTGTACGATTTTCCAAATACGCTTTGCATGAGTCCGAATGATCAAGTAGTTCATGGTATACCCAATAACGATCCTTTAATTGAAGGAGACATAATCTCGATAGATTGTGGTGCCATAAAAAACGGGTTTTACGGCGATCATGCTTACACGTTTGCAGTAGGTGAAATTACTCCAGAAACTGAAAAACTACTTCAAATAACCAAAGAATCACTTTATGTTGGCATTAAAGAATTTAAAGCAAATAATCGTGTTGGAGATGTTGGTTTTGCTATTCAAAACTATTGCGAATCTCATGGTTATGGTGTTGTACGAGAATTAGTTGGTCATGGTTTAGGACGTAAAATGCACGAAGACCCAGAAATGCCAAATTATGGTCGTCGTGGTCGTGGTAAAAAATTTATTGAAGGTATGGTCGTTGCCATCGAACCTATGATTAATATGGGAACTCACAGAATAAAACAACACAAGGACGGTTGGACTATTACAACTCGCGACAATAAACCATCTTCACATTTTGAGCACGATGTGGCTTTAATAAATGGTAACCCAGAGTTGCTTTCAACGTTTGCTTATATTTATGAGGCTTTAGGAATTGTGAGTGATGAGGAAAATGAATTTAGACACTAATTTCACGAATTTACACGAATGGAAAGTGAAGATATAGACGCTAATTTCATGAATTTATACAAATTAATTATGCTTATATACAAAAAAGAATCTTATCAAATTATTGGAGCTTGTATAGAAGTCCACAAAGATTTAGGAAAGGGATTTAGTGAAATCATTTATGGTGATGCTTTAGAAATTGAATTCAAAAATTGTAATATTAATTATTCTAGAGAAGAAAAATTTAATATTTCATACAAAGGAAACCTTTTGCCTCATTATTATTATGCTGATTTTGTAATTGACAATAAAATAATATTAGAGATTAAAGCTATTTCTCAACTAACCGATAGTCATATAAAACAAACTCTTAATTATTTAGCCGATTCAAAATTAAAACTTTCTCTTTTAGTTAACTTTGGCGAAGATAGTTTAAGTTATAAACGAGTAATATTATAATAAAAGAATTAGTGAAAATTAGTGTAATTCGTGTCTTATTAAACTTTTTACCTAGACCTTTTCTTATAAGGTTAAGCTATATTGTAAGTCCTGTTTTAGCTTTCTTTTTAAAAGGAAACACATTTACCGATCCTATTGATGGAAAATCATTCAGAATCTTTTTACCGTATGGTTATGGTAAACAAAGAGAGAATGCTCTGTCTCCTTCAACGCTATCGTTAGAACGACATAGATTACTTTGGCTGTACTTAAAGAATGAAACCGATTTTTTTACAGCTGATAAAAAAATACTACATTTTGCGCCAGAACAATGTTTTTTAAAACAGTTCAAAACGTTAAAAAACTTGGATTATACTACTACCGATTTAAACTCACCTTTAGCTGATGTAAAAGCAGATATTTGTAACCTTCCGTTTTCTGATAATGAATTTGATGTTATTTTATGCAATCATGTATTAGAGCATATTCCTGATGATACTAAAGCTATACAAGAACTGTATCGTGTTTTAAAACCTGGAGGTATGGGGATTTTTCAAATTCCGCAGGACTTATCTCGTGAAACTACTTTTGAAGACGACTCCATTACTGACAAAAAAAAACGTGCAAAAATATTTGGACAATACGATCATGTGCGTGTGTATGGTCTGGATTATTTTGATAAATTAAGAAGTATAGGTTTTAAGGTTGAAGAAGTTGATTATACTTCAAAAATTTCAAAAGAAGAAATTACACGGTATTGTTTAGCCAAAGACGAGATTATTCCTGTGGTTACTAAATAGAACTGTCATTCCTGCGAAGGCAGGAATCCATTTATAATTAAGTTTCAGTTGATGAGATTCCTGCCTTACTCATTGATTCACATTTCAAATTATTGTATTCGTGAATCTTCGATTTCGCAGGAATGACAAAAATCACTCTTTAGGAAATCCATTTAAAGAAAGTGTCACAATTTCTTGTTTCGCATTTTCAAAAATAAAGAAGACTTTTAATTCTAAATGATCTTTTAAAAATGCTTTTACGTTTTCAATTCCCATCGCTTGAAATGCAGTTGTATACGCATCGGCTGTCATACAATTTTTTGCAATTACAGAAATACTTAAAATATTGGTTTTGCTTGGATAACCTGTTTTTGTGTCAATAATATGTGCATAACGATTTCCGTTTTTATCTACTTTAAATTTTCTATACGTTCCTGATGTTGCCATCGCTTCATCTTGTAAGCTAATTACTTTTAAAATGGATTGTTCGCCATCAAAATTTGGATTTTCAACACCAACTTTCCAATTGCTTTGTTTTTCAATATTTTTGCCTTTTGCTCGTATCTCTCCACCTATTTCAACCAGATAGCTTTCTATTTTTTGATGTTCTAAAAACTCGGCAATTACATCAACAGCATAGCCTTTTGCAATGGCATTAAAATCTAAAAATGTGTTTTTGGGCAACTTAAATTTTTCCTTTGACAACTCAACTTTATCAAACCCTACAGATACCATAAGACTGTCAATTTTCAGGCTATCAATATCTTTAACTTTCCCTTCTGGTCCAAAACCCCAAGCATTCACTAATACTCCAATGGTAGGGTCAAAAGCTCCTTGAGTTTCTTTGTAAATTGTTTTTGCGGATTCAAAAACTTTAACAAAATGATCATCAAAATGAGTCCATTCGTTTCGATTTATTCTAGAAATAATAGAATTTATTTGATAGGTTGACAACGACTTATTTATTTCATAAAACAAACTATCAAACTGAGTTTCAAAATTAAGGTTGCTATCCGAATAATATTTTATGGAATATGAAGTACCAAACACTTGTCCTGAAACTTTTGTGTTCTTTGTTTCTTGCTTGCAGGAAACTAATAATATTAGAATAAATAGTATTTTTTTCATTTGGTATTGCTATGAAATCGCTTTGTTAATATCGTAAAATTAATACTAATATCTATTTGAATAAAATTCTTCCGATATAAAAAATCCCAACACTTTCGTATTAGGTTTCTGATTTTAAACTAATGCATAATTTTTTTTATGATTGAAATCTCTTTATGAGATTCCTGTCTTCGCAGGAATTCTAACCTCCAAAATCGTCAAACCTGATACTCTCATCTGGAATACCAAAGTCTTCGCCCATTTTTTGAACAGCTTGGTTCATTAAAGGTGGTCCACAGAAATACAATTCAATATCTTCTGGAGCTTCGTGTTTAGATAAATATTGATCGATAACAACTTGGTGAATAAATCCTACAAATCCGTCGCCAGCTTTATCGTCCATGTCTGTTTTAACTTTCCAGTTATCAGCTTCAGCAGGATCAGACAATGCAATATAGAATTTAAAGTTAGGGAAATTCTTTTCTAAATGTCTGAAGTGTTCTACATAAAACAGTTCAGCTTTTGAACGTCCACCATACCAATAGGTTACTTTACGACCTGTTTTTAAGGTTTCGAACAATTGATATAAGTGCGAACGCATTGGTGCCATTCCTGCACCACCACCAACATACAGCATTTCCGCATCAGAGTCGTTGATAAAAAACTCTCCATAAGGTCCTGAAATAGTTACTTTATCGCCGGGTTTTTGATTGAAAATATACGATGATGCAATGCCAGGATTTACATCCACCCATCCACCTTTATCACGATCAAAAGGAGGAGTTGCAATACGTACATTTAGCATTATTTTTCTGCCTTCGGCTGGATATGAAGCCATTGAATAGGCTCTTTCAACAGTTTCTTCATTCTTCATAATTAGAGGCCAAAGCTTAAATTTTTTCCAATCGCCTTTAAATTTATCCGGTTCTCCTGGATGCTCTTCAGGATGTGCATCGACATTCATATCGGAGAATTTAACTTCGGTATTCGGAATTTCAATTTGAATATAGCCACCAGCTTTGTAACCCATATCTTTTGGAATTTCCACAATAAACTCTTTGATAAAAGTGGCTACATTATAGTTTGAAACTACTGTTACTTCCCATTTTTTTATTCCGAAGATCTCTTTTGGAATGGTAATATCCATGTCTTGTTTCACTTTTACCTGACATGATAATCGTATGCCTTCTTTTAATTCCTTACGAGAAAAATGAGGAGTTTCAGTAGGTAATGCTTCTCCTCCACCTGAAAGTACGTGGCATTCGCATTGAATACATGTTCCACCACCACCACAAGCCGATGGCAAAAATATTTTTTGAGCACTTAAAGTGGTTAACAAACTATCACCTGAAGCGACTTCGATTTTACGCTCTCCATTAATGGTAATTGTAACTGGACCTGAAGGTGATAATTTTTGTTTTACAACTAATAACAAGCCTACTAACAACAATGTAATAATTAAAAAAGAGACTACTGTTGCTATAATTGTTCCTAATATTCCTGCGACTAATACTATCATGTTATTCGATTACTTTTGTATTGTTAGCTAACTTCTTGTTGTCTTTAACCTGAGATGTTTCGACTACACTCGATACAACATTCTCTTTACCATTTTGATTATGCTTAATGATTGCAGTTTTTTCTTCTTTAACTACTTCTTCATCTCCACCTGTTAACATACCTCCAAAACTCATAAAACCAATAGCCATTAATCCTGTAATGATGAACGTTATTCCCAAGCCTCTTAATGCTGGTGGCACATTTGAATATCTTATTTTTTCACGAATAGCTGCAATAGAGAGGATTGCTAAAAACCAACCAATTCCTGAACCTATTCCATAAACTGTAGCCAAACCTAATGTTGGAATCTCACGAGATTGCATAAATAATGAACCTCCCAAAATAGCGCAGTTTACTGCAATAAGCGGTAAGAAGATACCCAATGAATTGTATAGTGCAGGTGAAAAATTTTCAACAACAATTTCAACCAATTGTACCATAGTTGCTATGGTAGCTATAAATAATATGAATGATAAGAAGCCCAAGTCGTAATCTTCATAGCCTTCACCTAACCATTTTAAAGCACCAGGTTGTAAAATATACTGATCTAACAACCAGTTAAGAGGTACTGTAATTGCCAATACAAAAATTACAGCAGCCCCAAGACCTATTGCTGTGGTTACTTTTTTAGATACTGCAAGGTAAGAACACATTCCGAGGAATGTAGCAAATACCATATTATCTATAAATATTGATTTGAAAAATAATTCTAAATATTCCATATTTTTAGTATTCAGTCAGTATTCAGTGATCAGTATTCAGTAGTCAGTTATATTTAACTCCAAACTTCTCTAGATGTAAAATCATATAATTGATTAGTTTTCCTACTTCTTCACTTTTATTTATTAATTCTTTAAATAACTCTTCATTTATATAATTACAAGCTAAAGAAAACTCAAGCCAAGTTTGTGTTTCAGAATTTTCAGCATCACTGTAAGTAAGTTTGCTTACAAAATGTTTCGGATATTTCCTTTTTCTATAAGATTCAGAAATATTTACTGTTACACTTCTTGACGATCTTCTTATTTGGTCAATTAAAGAATATGTTTCTTCTTTCGGGAAACGTTTTGAAACTTCAAAAATTTGCATCGCTAAATCAAATGATTTTTTATATGCTAATAAATCTTGAAACTTCATTTTAATATTCTTTTATTCAAATCAGTTACTTCCAACTGAACACTGACCACTGCTGACTCGTTTAATCTTCGATTAATGCTGTGTTTCTACTACGTTGTATCCAAATAATAATTCCCAATGTAATTAATGCCATAGGTGCCAATAACATAAAGCCATTATTTTCATAGCCATAAGCATATAGTCCTGTTTTTTCGATTGGATCTCCTAATACTTTAAATCCTAACAAACTTCCAGAGCCTAATAGTTCTCTAAAAAACCCAACTATGATAAGAATAAATCCATAACCAGCAGCGTTACCAATTCCGTCGAGAAATGAACGCCAAGGTCCATTTGCCAAAGCGAATGCTTCAAAACGTCCCATAATGATACAGTTGGTAATGATTAAACCTACAAAAACTGATAAGGTTTTACTCAACTCGTAAGCAAATGCCTTTAATATTAAATCTACTATAATTACTAATGCAGCTACAATAATGAGTTGCACAATAATTCTAATTTTTGAAGGAATAATATTCCGCAATAAAGAAATAACCACATTTCCAAAACCCAGCACAAATAATACTGCAATTGCCATTACAATAGAGGCTTCTAATTCTGCAGTAATAGCCAATGCTGAACAAATACCGAGTACTTGAATAGTAACTGGATTACTATCTGCTAATGGATCTGTGATTAAGTTACTGTCTTTAAAAAGTCCCATAATTTTTATTAGTATTTAAAGTTATAAGTACTTAAAGTACCTAAAGTTTGTTAGCTATTGATGTAAATATTGCTAAAAGTTCTTTCGCTTCTTTCCTTGTTTCTATTAGATTTTCTTTTGTTTTCTAATTAATTTATTCTATTGGTTTATCTAAAATTTGTCATCTTTCAGTTATTAGTATCTAAAGTTTTAAGTGCTTTTAGTTATTTTTCTATTAATACTTTAGTTTCATGTGTTTATACTTATTGTTTTTTAATCGTCACATGCTGTTCGCTATCAATCATTTTCCTTTGTTGAGAAAAATTTAACATGCTCGTTTCACAATTTTTTAACTTTAGGTACTCTAGTACACTTTAGTCACTTTTCAACTTTTTAAAATAAGGCACATACAATTTTAATTCGCTTCGAAGCATTGCCGAAACACCGTCTCCTGTTATGGTTGCTCCCGCTATAGCATCGACTTTATTATCATCTTTTCTTTTATTAAGAGGATCGTTGTTTCCTTTTGCTACAGTAACTCCTTTAAACACACCATTGTGCATCAAATCTTCACCTATAAAGTCGTCCATAAAAAAGCGTTTGTTAATGTTTGCTCCAAGCCCAGGTGTTTCCCCTTTATGATCGAAGAAAATTCCTTGAATAACCATATTCTCGTCTATAGCAACATAAGCCCAAATAGCATCCCAAAGTCCTTTCCCTCTTATCGGAGCAACATATATTGTTTTACCATCTTTTTCTCCAACAAACAATGGCAACCGTCTGGAGTATGATGCATCTTTGGCTAATGTCTTTTCTTTCTTAACATCGATTAGATATGCCGTTGAATCTTCGGTCACTTTACCATCTTGAATTACCAATTGTTTAATAATATATTTTGAAAATGCTTCAGGAGCTTTATCGGTTGAAATAAAAGCAACACTTTTTTCATCATTATCATTTATTCCCATTACATACAAAATATTTTGTTGCATTTCCAGACGTTTATTAGCATCAATATTAGGTTTTAAAACAGATGCTGTATATGCTAATATAGAACCAACTACTATTACCATTCCAACGGCAAAAAGTAGTGTATATGAATTTTTATCTGTTCTCTTTTCCATTCTTTTATGAGTGTCTAAAGTTATAAGTACTTAAAGTGTCTAAAGTTTTTTTTAACATTTTTTCAGCTTTACTTTTAATTAATTAACCTTTAAAACTTATTTTAAAATTTTAGTTTTTCCATTTCAACTTAATAAACTTAAGCGCATTTTAAGCACTTTTAACTTTCATTCGTTTTAATCTTTTCTTTACGTTACCCTGAACTACATAATGATCGATTGTAGGTGCAAACACATTCATTAGTAAAATGGCTAACATTACGCCTTCTGGATATGCTGGATTAAAGACACGAATCATTATGGAAATAAAACCAATTAAAAACCCGTAAATCCACTTACCTCTATTGGTTTGTGATGCTGTTACAGGGTCGGTTGCCATAAATACAATACCAAAAGCAAATCCACCAATAAGCAAGTGATGCCAAAATGTGGTATTCATTAAACTATGAAACTTGCTCGTTTCAGCAATCCAACCAGAATCTGCAATAAAGTTGAAAATTAATCCCATTGCTAATGCTCCAACTACAGACGATAGCATAATTCGCCAGCTTCCTATTTTGGCGAAGATTAAAAACAAACCTCCGAGTATTATGAGTAAGGTTGATGTTTCTCCAACCGATCCTGGAATAAATCCCATAAAGGCATTCCAAACATTTGCCGTTTGACCTAACATATCTAGATTTTGTGCGAGACCTCCAAGTATGGTTTCGCCAGAAATAGCGTCAATATTTTGTCCCGCAGCAATTAAATTATCTCTTTCTACTGCTCCATGTACCCAAACTTTATCACCACTCATCCAGGTTGGATACGCAAAAAATAAAAATGCGCGAATGGTTAAAGCAGGATTTAAGATATTCATTCCTGTACCTCCAAATACTTCTTTACCTATTACTACTCCAAAAATTACTGCAACAGCTAACATCCAAAGCGGAATATCTACAGGTACAATTAAGGGAACTAACATTCCTGTTACCAAATAACCTTCTTCTATTTCGTGATTTTTTATAATAGCAAATAAAAATTCAACACCCAATCCAACACNATAAGACACAATTACCAATGGTAATATTTTCCAGAAACCTACCAAAAAGTTGCTCATTGTCCAGAATTCACTACTAAAAAAGCCACCTGTTACTGCTTGAATATCTCCAAGCGCTAAATGATGCTGATAACCTGCATTAAACATACCAAAGATTAAGCACGGAATAAGTGACATAATCACTGTATTCATTGTGCGTTTTAAGTCGTCGGCTGCTTTTATGTGAGTGCCTCCTTGTGTGGTACTATTTGGCAAGTATAAAAAGGTATGTAATGCATTAAAGGCTGGAGCCATTTTGGTGCCTCTATACTTTTCCTTTAAGTTATGTAATGTACTTTTAAAACCCATTTTTTGTATTTATTTCTGAATTCATAATTCAAAATTCATAATTGGCTAACCTATTTCTTTAATCATTACGTCTAAACCTTTTCTAATTATTTGCTGATGTGGTTGTTTAGACACACACACAAACTCGGTAAGTGCAAAATCTTCTGGTGCAACTTCGTACATTCCTAAAGCTTCCATTTCGTCTAAATCCTCGTACATACATGCTTTTAAAATTTGCATTGGAAATATATCAAACGGAAACACTTCTTCGTAAGTTCCTGTAGTTACAAAAGCACGATGTTCTCCGTTAGTATTTGTATTTAGGTTAAATTTTTTCTTCGGAAACAACCAAGAAAATGTTAAAGCTCTCGATACTGATACTTTATTAAAAACAGGTGTTGTCCAGCCCATAAACTCATAATCATCACCTTCCGGAATCACTGTAATAGTATTGCTATAATAATCTAAATATCCATCTGGATAAATCTGTTTTCCACTTAAAACATTTCCAGAAATAATACGAACATTTGCATCTTTAGAAATACCATAATCGTAAATCATAGTTGCTATTTCGCTTCCAATTTTGGTTACAAAATATCTGGGTTTTTCTATTGAAAAGCCAACAAGTGCCACGATTCTCTCTGCATTAAATTTACCTGTTAGCAACAATTCACCAATAATAACAAGGTCTTGTGCATTTACTGTCCAAACTACTTCACCCTTATTAACAGGATTAATCTTGTTAATTTGTGTTCCCACATTTCCAGAAGGATGTGGTCCAGAAACATTATGTACTGTAATATCTTTTAAACCAGATAGAGGAGAATTTCCATTCTTACCAACTGCGATATGGACTTGTCCTTCAGTCAATTTTCCCAATGCAGTAACAGCGGCTTGTAATTCAGCTTCTTTACCTTGGAGTGTAAAATCTAAGTCTGCTGCTAAAGGTGCACTAGCATAACCAGAAATAAAAATTGCTTTTGGTTTTTTATCAGGATTAGCAATCACATCATAAGGACGCTGTTTTATAAATGGCCAACATCCTGATGTTAATAATTTGTCTTTAATATCTTGGGTTGAAGCAGACTCAATATTAAGCGTTCCATTGTCTTGAAATGTTTGCTCTTTATCTGCTTGAATTTTAATCGCTAAGATTTTACGCTTTTCTCCACGAGTAATCTCAATGATTTTTCCCGAAACCGGAGAAACAAATTTAACAGCTTCATTAGCTTTGTCATAAAAAACAGTCTCTCCAGCTTTTAATCTCGCTCCTTCTTTTGCAATTAGTTTTGGAATAACATTATGGAAGTCTTCTGGTCTAATAGTATAAAAGTTGCTTACAATAGCATTTTCTTTAGCTTTTTCAGCGGCACCTTTAAGTTTTATGTCCAGACCTTTTTTAATATGAATGTCGTTTGACATATTATAATTATTGAAATTAATTATCTAAAAAATCCGAGCAAATTTACAAATTTAAAACACAGTTTCTATACTAAATGCCGTTAAATTTATTATGATTTTTTATAAGCAATCTCTTTGCTTATTTTTTTAGTCGAAATACTAATATTTTGTTACTTTTATAAATTACAGGTATAATTTATTTTAGTTTTCAGTATATCCTAAACAATTTTTAGGCATAAAATTTGTTTACCTTTACGCACAAACAATTTTTAAATGAACTTTAGGTTTACACTATTCTTTTTATTTTTATGCTTTTCAACAATTACTTTCTCACAAGTAAGCGAAGTGAATCCTCCGGAATATATAAAAACAATTATTTTTAAAAGCAATACCGACGAAAGTCAGTTGCCAATTTTAAAATTAGGTGAACCCTTACGTTTAGAATTTGATGTTTTAAATGGTGATGAANCCGATTTTTATTATGTTATTGAATTTTACAATTTTGACTGGACACAAAATACAACATTACTAAAATCGGAATATCTTCATGGTTTCGATAATGTTCGTATCATAGACTACGAAAACTCGTTTAACACCTATCAAATTTATAGTCATTATCGATTACGAATTCCAAATAAACAAACCCGATTAAAACTTACAGGAAATTATATGATTCATATTTATAACGATTATGAAGAATTAATGTTTAGTCGGAAATTCATGATTTATGAAAACATTGCAAATGTTGGTGTTGCCATAAAGCGTTCTAGAAATGTAAAATATGTAAAACAAAAACAATCTGTAGATTTTAAAGTGTCTTCGCCTACAATACGATTTAGAGATCCAAAGCAAACTATTAATACCATAGTTATTCAAAACAATAATTTAAATACTGCAATTACTAATTTAAAACCATTGTACACCATAGGTACCGAACTTATCTACAATTATGTTACCGAATCGAGTTTTTGGGCTGGAAATGAATTTTTATACTTCGAAAACAAAGATGTAAGAGGTGCCAATATTGGTGTTCAGTTTATAGATTTGAAAGACATTTATCACAGTTATTTATTTGCAGATATTATTAGAGCTAATCGTCCTTACACCTACAATCCGGATATTAATGGCAATTTTGTAGTCACAGCTTTAGATGCAGATAATGTAGATATTGAAGCCGATTATACTGTAATTCATTTTTCATTACAACATCCTGAATTATTAAATANTAAGCAAATTCATTTGTACGGAAATTTTAATAATTATACTATTGACNAAGCTACAAAAATGACCTTCAACCCAAGATTGAATAACTACCAAACGACCTTAACTTTAAAACAAGGGTTTTACAATTATAAATATGTTATAGTTGATAAAAATGGGAATATTGATGAAGGAGCAATTAGCGGAAACTTCTGGCAAACCGAAAATAACTATAAAGTATTGGTGTATTATAGAGACTTTGGTGCTCGATACGATAAAATTATTGGATTTGGAGAAGGCACTTCGGTTAATATTTATAATTAATTGAAATTTTCAACGATTTTTTTCGTCAAAGGTCTTATAATTNATAGTTAGNACGTATTTTTTACTATTTTAGCGTTTTAACCTTATTGGGTGTCAGTAAATAACATGGTTCAACAAGTAACACAAGGCATAAAAATTTCAGTAGAAACAAATTTTGAAGGTACATTTTATAAAAATTATAAAGTGCACTTTGCATTTGGCTATAAAGTTAACATAGAAAATCAAAGTAAAGACTCGGTTCAGTTAAATTCCAGACATTGGAAAATTCTTGATGCCCTTAATAACATTGAAATTGTTGATGGCGAAGGTGTTATTGGTAAAAAGCCTGTGTTAAAACCCGGAGAATCGCATACTTACACTTCTGGTTGCTTATTATCGTCTCCATTTGGTGCCATGCAAGGACATTATAATATGGTTAATTTTACAACCACAAAAAAGTTTAAAGTGTCCATTCCTACCTTTAAATTAAGTGCCGTTTTTGCAATGAATTAACTAGCGACTTTTCTGTCAAACCGAAACANAATATCATTTTGTTTTATATGAAAGAACTTACAGTTTGAGTAATGCACAAAATTAAAATCTTCTTTATAATTAAAAGCAATATCATTTACTACAAATACATCGTTTACATTTATGCTACCACAAGGTGCAATTTTCCGGTAATTATATTCTGTTTCATTATCGGTTTCGTGTAATTCAAACCAAGCTCCTGCTCCAACGCCTCCAAGCCATTGTGCTTTTTCATGAACACCTTCAATTGTTATTGGATGCTGATTCCCAATTAAAGTGGGTTCATAGGTTTTTAATCTATCTAAAAAACAACGTTTAATTTCTTTTCTAACTGAAGACTTAAATTTAGATATTTCTCCTTTATCAGAAACTTCGTAAACACAATTTCCTGTATTTGCTATTACAACATTAGCAACAGTACTTGGTGTAAATCGAGTTGCTTTAATTAACTGTTTTTTTATGTTTTCATCGGTTACTGAAGCTATTAATGCCGAAGTAACAAAACGCGAACAATTGGTTGCGTTTTTATTAAAAATGCCATAACGAATAAAATGACGCTGCTGCATCATGGAAATATAATCTTTAGCCTTTTGGTAATCAATGACATCACAAACCGAAGCAACTAATTTTCCTTCACCATGAATTAATTTAGGATGCATAGCAAAAAAGGTTAACAATTCTTGTATATTTTTAATTTTTCCATCTAATATCTGTGGTTTAATAGAAAAATCTAATTCATGGTCTGTATCTTTTCCTCTTACTCTTCCTGTAGATTGTGCTGTGATGTAACGTCCAAAATCATAATACTCTAAAATTTCAGTGTCTTTATCAATCAACACTAAAGCAGCATGACCTGCTCTTATATAATTTTTCTTACCAATACCAAGAAATCTTAAAATAAAAGAATACCACTCGTCAGCAAGACGAACAATGGTGTCAGGATATGCCAATACTATAATTAATCCGGAGTTATTCATTTACAGTTTGCAGAAGTTTAAATCTTTTTATTGATGTAGTATTGCTTTGAAGATCATGAAATTGCATAACAACAACATATTCCTTTTTTTTAACTTGTGTAATACTAGTTGTCTTAACATAATCTCTATCCATGATAACGCCATAATCTTGATTATCATGTCCTACAGTTTTATGAAAATTTAGCATCGTTTTTGAATCTACTATGTTTCCGTTTCGATAACTATCGGAATTAAAATCTTCAAACCATTGTAAACGCTCTTTTTTCATCTCTTTAGTGTACAATGTTGATGACGACCACATTTTAGGCTCTAAAGGCAATGTTCTAAAATGTTTTTTTGTACCATCCCAAACCAATTCGTAGAGTTTTAAATCAGTATTCCAGTCGACAATAACCAAAGTAAACGGTTCTATATCATCAAGATTATATTTATTAATTGCAGTAATTATATTTTCTGAAGCTAATAAATCGTTCACAACTAAGCCGCGACTCATTNTATAATCTGCTTTTCGCTCGTGGCAAATAAATCCACCATTCAACAAACAAATTAATCTGTTTTTATCACTCACGCCAATCCAGGTGCCACCAGCAAGTTCATCTTTAGGAAACATCATTTTTGTGTTCTTAACAGAATAAATATCTGGTGGAATTGAAGTTCTGTTTGGAGCTTCATCCCTATTAGAAGTTAATATAAAATCGTTTTTTCCTTTCGGAATTATAGTAACTGTACACATAATAATTATAGTCTTTAAACGATACAACAACTTACAAAAAATAACTAAGATTTTAGGTAGTTGTTCAGTGTCTAAATTTAAAGTATTTATAGTACACTAAAGTGAATGATTATTAATAAAATTAAACTATAAAGGTTACCCAATCAAGTTGAGTACATACCTTTTAGAAATTGTTTATGATTTTTTCAGAAAAAATTTATGCACAACTTAATTGTGTAAGCCATATAATCTACTAATATTTCAATTCTTCATATTTAAATAGCTTTAAGTACTTACAACTTAAGGTACTTGAAGTACTAAATAGGTACTATTTTAACATGGTTTTTGTAATCCATCAAATTAAAAATCACCAAAAAAGTTGTAGCTTTGCAGCTCAAAAATTGAACAAAAATATTAATCAAAAGACTTCCGCTTTCGCGAAAGTGTAAATAAATTTACAATGGGAAAAGGATTTTTCAAGGTGCCAATTGCTGTAAACGAACCCATAAAATCGTATGCACCTGGTTCGCCAGAACGTGAAGCTGTACTTAAAGCATATAGAGAAATGTTTAATGGCATGTTAGATGTGCCAATGTATATAAACGGAAAAGATATTACAACTGGTAATACCAGAACCATGTCTCCTCCTCACGACCATAAGCACATTGTTGGGCAATACCATTTGGCAGAAAAATCGCATATTGAAGATGCCATTTCTACAGCTTTAAAGGCAAGAAAAGCCTGGTCGCAATTACCTTGGGAACAACGTGCTGGAATCTTTTTAAAGGCTGCCGAATTAATTGCTGGTCCTTACAGAGCAAAAATAAATGCGGCTACAATGATAGCGCAATCTAAAACCATTCATCAAGCTGAAATTGATGCGTCTTGTGAGTTGATAGATTTCTTGCGATTTAATGTTCAGTTTATGACAGATATTTACAATGAACAACCCGAAAGTACAAGTGATGCATTGAACAGAATTGAATACAGACCTCTTGAAGGTTTTGTGTATGCAGTGACCCCATTTAATTTTACTGCAATAGCCGGAAACCTACCAGCTTGCATGGCAATGATGGGAAATGTTGTGGTTTGGAAACCAAGTGATAGTCAAATTTATTCAGCTAAAACACTTATAGATGTCTTTAAAGAAGCTGGTGTTCCTCCTGGCGTTATTAATGTCGTTTTTGGCGATCCTGTTATGATTACTGATACAGTTATGTCTAGTCCGGATTTTTCAGGATTGCATTTTACAGGTTCAACATTTATATTTAAAGAGCTTTGGAAAAAGATTGGAAACAACATTCATAATTACAAAACTTATCCAAGAATTGTAGGAGAAACTGGCGGAAAAGATTTTATCGTAGCACATAAATCCGCTAATGCAAAGCAAGTTTCTACTGCTATTATTCGTGGTGCTTTTGAGTTTCAAGGACAAAAATGTTCTGCTGCATCTAGAGCTTATATACCGAATAATTTATGGAATGATGTAAAAACGAAGCTTATAGAAGATGTTAACTCTATAAAAATGGGTTCGCCAGAAGATATGAGTAACTTTGTTACAGCTGTAATTCATGAGGGTTCTTTTGATAAACTGGCTACATTTATTGATCAGGCAAAAGCAGATGACGATGCCGAAATTATTATAGGTGGTAATTACGATAAAAGCAAAGGCTATTTTATTGAACCAACTGTAATTCTTGCTAAAGACCCAAAATATACTACGATGTGTATCGAACTTTTCGGACCTGTAATTACAATATATGTTTATGATGAAAATGACTTTTCAGAAACCTTAAAACTCGTTGACCAAACAAGTGATTATGCGTTAACAGGAGCCATTTTAGCAACAGACAGATATGCTATTGAAGAAGCTACAAAAGCCTTACAAAACAGTGCTGGAAACTTTTATGTTAACGACAAACCATCAGGAGCAGTTGTAGGACAACAACCCTTTGGAGGAGCAAGAGCATCCGGAACGAATGACAAAGCTGGTTCTGCTCAAAATTTATTGCGTTGGGTATCACCAAGATTGATAAAAGAAACCTTTGTAACACCAACCGATTATCGTTATCCGTTTTTGGGGGAATAAGAAAGTGATTGTTACTTAAAGTGATTCGAATAATTATCCTCTAAACTTCAAAGGCAAATGCACCAGTTTTTTGGTAGTGAAAAAATCTTCAGTATAATAATCACTTAAATCATAAATAGTTGCTGTTCTATAATTTCGCAACTCCTCTATTAAATTACCTCCTTTAAGGTAGAGAATACCATTTTTAAGTTTATTATTATTCTTTTTTGCAATTTTTCCTTTTACCCAATTCACAAAGGTTGGCATTGCTGCTACAGCTCGACTTACAATAAAATCGTAAGTACCATTTATATCTTCTACTCGACTATACGTGGTTTCTACGTTGGTCAAACCTAAACCCTCTACAACCTTGTCGACCACTTTTAGCTTTTTAGCAATACTATCTACCAAATGAAAATCACTATCCGAAAACAAAATAGCTAAAGGTATTCCTGGAAAACCACCTCCTGTACCAACATCCAATATTTTTGTNCCTTTTTTAAATTGTATTACTTTNGCTATTCCCAACGAATGCAACACATGACGTAAATATAACTCATCAATATCTTTACGTGAGACTACATTAATCTTAACATTCCAATCTTGATATAAAGATTGTAATTTTTCGAATTTATCAATTTGATTTTCGTTGAGATTTGGAAAATACTTTAATATGAGTTCCATTAAACTTTAATATTTTGAACAAAAGTATAGATTTATGTTCATAATTTTATGAAATCTTTATAAGTTAAATCCGTTTATTATATATCTTTGCCACTTATTTAAGATTAGATTTATTTTTGTTACTCTATAAAAACAAACACATGACAAAGCAACTGCTATCATTTTCGAGAAAAGATTCTGCAAAATTTTTCAGAACACTCAACAAACGTGTTAACGCTTACTTTAAAGATAATAAGATTAAAAAAACAGGGAATTGGAAGCTTTATACAAAAGCTATATTAATGTTCGCATTATTTCTTGTGCCATTGGTTTTAATCTTAACACTTAATTTACCAACCTGGTTACAAATTGTATTTATTATAATTATTGGTATTGGCATGGCAGGAGTTGGTATGAATGTCATGCACGATGCAAATCATGATGCTTTTTCGAGTAAAAAATGGGTAAATAAACTTATGGGAAGTAGTATTTATATTCTTGCAGGTAATGTTTATAATTGGCAAGTGCAACATAATGTGTTGCATCATACATACACAAACATTCAAGGCTATGATGAAGATATCGATGCCGGACGTATTATTCGTTTTTCTAAACATACCAAATGGCTTAAAATTCATAAATATCAAAAAATTTATTCTTTTTTCCTTTATGGATTATTAACGATAAATTGGGCTATTACTACCGATTTTATTCAATCTTACAAGTATTTAAAGCGAAAATTATCTTATGGTAAATTGCCTAAACCTGCAACACATTGGACCAAACTAATTATTAGTAAAATTATTTATTATTCACTTTGGATTGTATTACCATTATTTCTTGGTTTCGTCTGGTGGCAAGTAATAATAGGTTTTTTTATTATGCACTTTACTGCTGGTTTAATATTGAGTATCGTTTTTCAGTTGGCTCATGTCATGCCCAATACCGAAATGCCTCTGCCAAATAAAAAAGGAAGTATGAAAAATACCTGGGCTATTCATCAACTATTTACAACGTCTAATTTTGCACCAAAAAGTTGGTTGGTTGGATTTTTTACTGGTGGATTAAACTACCAAGTAGAGCATCATTTATATTCAAATATTAGTCATATTCACTATAAAAAAATAGCTGTAATTGTTAAAGAAACCGCACGTGAATTTAGTTTGCCTTATAATGAATATAAAACCTTTTGGAAAGCAATTTCAGAACATTATAAGCAATTAAAAGCTATGGGGCAGAAACCTGTTATGGCTTAACTTTTTGATGTAAAGATTTTATTTTATATACTTTACAGTTACACTACAAACATTTAAACAAATGAATCACCTTTCTGATAGAATAAACAGTCTATCAACGTCACAAACTTTAGCAATGGCAGCTAAAGCAAGAGCGTTAAGAGCCGAAGGAAAAGATATTATAGGTTTAAGTCTTGGTGAACCCGATTTTAATACTCCCGATTTTATAAAAGATGCCGCAATACAGGCCATAAATGATAATTACAACTCTTACACTCCGGTTGATGGTTATGTGGAATTAAAAGAAGCTATCATTTCTAAATTTAAACGCGATAACAATCTTACTTATACACTACCACAAATTGTAGTTTCTACAGGTGCAAAACAATCATTAGCCAATATTGCTTCGGTGATGATAAATCCCGGAGACGAAGTGATACTACCTTGCCCATATTGGGTGAGTTACAATGATATTGTAAAACTCAATGAAGGTATTCCTGTAGAAGTGAAAACGTCTATAGCTACAGATTTTAAAATAACAGCTGCACAATTGGAAGCTGCTATTACATCAAAAACAAAAATGATTTGGTTTAGCTCACCTTGTAACCCTAGTGGTTCAGTCTATAGCAAAACCGAATTAAGAGCGTTGGCAGACGTATTGCAAAACCATNCAAATATTTATGTCGTTTCTGATGAGATTTATGAACATATAAACTTTGTTGGTGGTCATGAAAGTATGGCGCAATTTGAAGACATGTATGACAGAACAATTACTGTAAATGGAGTATCGAAAGCATTTGCAATGACAGGATGGCGTATCGGTTTTATTGGTGCTCCCGATTGGATTGCTCGTGCTTGCAACAAAATGCAAGGACAAATAACCAGTGGGGCAAATTGCATTGCCCAACGTGCGGTTATTACTGCTATGGAAGCTGACCCAAGTAAAATACAGTTTATGGTAGATGAGTTTAAAAACCGTCGTGATTTGGTACTTGGTTTATTGAATGAAATTGAAGGCTTTAAAACTAATATTCCAGAAGGTGCTTTTTATGTCTTCCCAGATATTTCTTTTTACTTCGGAAAAACATTTCGAGGCAAAACCATACATAATGCTACCGATTTTTCTATGTATTTATTAGAAGAAGCATTGGTAGCAACGGTAACAGGTGATGCTTTCGGAAATCGGGATTGTATACGAATCTCTTATGCAGCATCGCAAGAACAATTAATTGAAGCGATTAAGCGTATTAAAAATAGTTTAAGCTAAAGTAATCGCTAATACAATTACAAAAATAGATNGTTTTAAAATTGTTTCTATNCTTGAAGTAGATTGGTATTGCTTACTTTTAAGACCTTGCTTAATACCAAATATAGACTTTGGGTTAGAATGAAAGAAATTATCTTTCGTTTCTTGTTTATAATTTGAGTTTAATAAGCCCTCATTACAAAATACAAAGGGTTTGATTTTCGGTTTGGGTAAGGGTTCAATGTCTTGATGTTCTAATACTAATTCCATAATAATAATTTTAATTGGTTATACACTTAAGACGTATGACATTAAAAAATGTTACAGCTTTTTAGTCTATACCCTATAAAAACTAAATACATCCCTTTCAGAAACACTTATAGATACTAAAGAAACTAACAATTGTTAAATATTTTATAAAATTTATTTTGAAGCTATCTTTTTCGCCAAAAGTATGGCGTTAATAATATTAAAACGGTAAAGAGTTCTAAACGTCCTATTAGCATTAAAAAACTAGACCACCATTTTCCGATATTTGGTAATGAAACATAATTACTCGTTGGTCCAAATTCGCCAATAGCTGGTCCAACATTTCCTAAACTGGATGCTGCTACGCCAATTGCAGATTCAAAATCTAATCCTAAAAAAGCAAATCCGAGAGCACCAATAATAAATGAAAGCATGTAGAGGATAAAAAATGCCAAAATATTAAATACAATATTTTCAGAAACCGCTTTGGTATTATATCTAACAGGTAAAATTGCATTTGGATGTAAGGTTCTTTTAAATTCTAAAAATCCATTTTTAATCATTAGCAAATGTCTTACAACTTTTACGCCTCCAGATGTGCTTCCTGCTGAACCTCCCAAAAACATTAAACCAAAGAAAAATACCAATAAAAACGGAGTCCATAAAGTATAATCGGCTGTTATATATCCTGTTGTTGTTATAATAGATATAACTTGAAACAATCCATGTCTTAAAGCACTTTCAATTTCACCAAAAACTTGAGGATGTTGTAATGAAGACAACCCAAAATCAACTCTAAAATATATAATTAAAGCTACTATTGCTGTAAATAAGGCGATAAACTTTAAATACAATTTAAACTCTTCGTCTTGAAATATTTTTCTTATTTTTCCTTTAAAAGCAAAATAACTTAATACAAAGTTTACACCAGAAATAAACATAAACAGTATTACAATATATTGAATTATTGGCTGATTATTCCAATGTCCTAAACTCGCATTTTTGGTTGAAAATCCACCAGAAGCTAAAGTTGTCATAGAATGGTTAATTGCATCAAAAAATGACATTCCTGCTACTTTAAGCAACACAGTTTCCGCAATAGTGTAGCCAACATAAATAATCCATAAACGCTTTGCTGTATCTGTAATTCTTGGATGTAATTTATCTGTACTTGGTCCTGGAGCTTCAGCAGCAAAAAGTTGCATTCCTCCAATACCTAACAAAGGTAAAATAGCAACTGCCAACACAATAATTCCCATGCCACCAATCCATTGTGTCGTACTTCTCCAAAACAAAACGCCTTCTGGAACAACTTCAATATCGTTTAAAATAGTTGCTCCAGTTGTGGTAAACCCAGACATGGTTTCGAAAAAAGCATTTGTAAAACTGGTAATTGTTTCGGTAAAAATATAGGGCAAAGTTCCTGACAATGCCATAATAATCCAACCAAAAGTTACTACAACATAACCTTCACGTTTAGTCATTTTTTTTTTATGACTTCTAGTAAAAATCATTGCAGAAATGCCTAATACTATTACTGTAATTCCAGATAAAAATAATTGAAAAGTAACACCATCTTTATAAATTAAACTTACTAAAGAAGCTACTAACATAAAGCTACCATTACATACTAATAGCAACCCTAAAAAATGAATAATAATTTTGTAGTTAAGCATCATTCATATATTAATCGAAAAGAGCCTCTACCTTTTTAAGAGCACGAGGTAAACTGCAAACAACTACTCTGTCTCCAGCTTCAATTTTAAATCCACCAAGAGCAATAAGTCCTTCTTGATTGCGAATAACACCACCTATTGTTGCCGAACGTGGAAAATCTAATTCTCTAATTATTTTATTACATATTTTAGAAGTTGGTTTCACAACAAATTCTAACAACTCTACATTCATATTGTTAAGTTTTGTCATGGCAACGACTTCTCCTTTTCGTATATATCTAAAAATATTATTGGCGGCTAAAAGCTTTTTATTAATTAACGTATCGATACCAATAGAATGGGATAATTCAAAATAATCCATATTTTCTACTAATGCAATCGTTTTTCTAACACCTTTAGATTTGGCAACTAAACAGGCCATAATATTAGTTTCAGAGTTTCCTGTTACAGAAATAAAAGCGTCCATATCACTAATATTTTCTTCATCTAATAATTCTACATTTCTACCATCTCCTCTTATTACTAAAGTATTAGGTAACTCATCGGAAAGTTCGAAAGCCCGATCTTTATTTTTTTCAATAATCTTAATATCAAACTTACTACGTGTTAAATTTTTAGCTGCTTTAGAGCCTATTCTCCCACCACCAAGAATCATAACATCTTTGATTTGAGTTTTAATTTTTCCTGTGAGTTTACATAGTTCTTCATCTCCACCTTTTGAGGTTATAAAAACCACATGATCTCCTTCTTTAAAAACAGTGTCTCCTCGTGGAATAATAGTGTATTGAGTTCCGTATCGCTGGATTGCTATTGGTACAAAATGAATTTCGGGAATTAGTTTTGCAGCATCTTTTACCGATTTACCAACAAATAAAGCTGTTCTTGATAAGTTTAAACCCAGCATGGTTAAAGCACCATTTTCAAACTCGTAAGTATCATCAAAAGCTGATTGATTTAATAGTAATTCAATTTCGGTAGCAGCTAAAGATTCTGGAGAAATTAATTCGTCTATACCAAATTTAATAAATCCGAGTTCCTCTTTGTGGTCAATAAACTCTGTGTTAGAAATTCTTGCAATCGTTTTTTTAGCTCCTAATTGTTTTGCTAAAACACAGGTTGTAATGTTTGCAGTTTCAGACGAAGTAACTGCTATTACTAAATCTGATATATGTACTCTGGCTTCTTTTAAATTAGAAATTGAAGTAGAGTCTCCTTTAATAACCCTAATGTCTAAACGATTATTGGCGTAATTTAGACTTTCTTTATTAGTATCTATTAAAGTTATTTCCTGAGATTCGTAAGATAATAATTTTGCTAAATGAAACCCAACTTCTCCAGCGCCAGCAATAATAATCTTCATCTGTAATATTAATTATAAAGAATAGCAAATATACTTTATTTTTAGGGATTTGAATATGAAATGTATTTCTTTGCATCAAATTAGTGACCATTAAAAATAGTAATGTCCAGTAAAGTAAAGCCATATAAAAATAGTGTTTTAAGCAAAAAAGAGCAAGTTACCAATATGTTTGATACTATTTCTAAAGAATACGATAGCCTCAATAGAATAATTTCATTTGGCATTGATGTAAAATGGAGAAAAAAAGTTGTTGATATTGTTGCTAAACACCATCCGGAAACCATTCTTGATATTGCTACAGGAACAGGTGATCTTGCTATAAATCTTACTAAAACCAATGCTTCAAAAATTATTGGATTGGATATTAGTGAAGGTATGTTAAATGTTGGTCGTAAAAAGATTGCTAAAAAAAAATTAGAAACTACTATTGAAATGGTAATTGGAGATTCTGAAAATCTAACTTTTGCTGATAATTCATTCGATGCAATAACTGTTGCTTTTGGAATACGTAATTTTGAAAATTTAGAAAAAGGGCTTTCAGAAATTTTACGTGTGTTAAAGCCAAATGGAATTTTCGTTGTTTTAGAAACTTCCATCCCAACAAAAACACCTTTTAAACAAGGTTATAAATTTTACACTAAAAGTATTTTACCTATAATTGGAAAGCTATTTTCTAGAGATAAATTAGCGTATTCTTATTTATGCGAATCCGCATCTGTTTTTCCTTATGGAGAAGCTCTTAACAATATTTTACATAAAACTGGGTTTACTAGTGCGAAAGCTTTACCACAAACATTTGGTGTAGCTACAATTTATAAAGCAACTAAACTTTAGAATGAAAAAAATATTTGTAATACTATCTTTTTTATTTGCGTTGCAAACTGTTTCGGCACAATTGTTTAGTAAAGAAAAAATATTGAAAGATGCAAATGGAGGAAAAGGAACATTAGATAATAATTTATTAAGATGGGGTTATTTTCTTGGCTTTAATAACTACGATTTTAATTTTGATTATAATCAAAATCTCGGAGATATTCAAGTATTAAAATCTGTTGGTTTTAATGTAGGTTTAATTGGAAACTTACGTATTAACGNGTTTTTAGATTTAAGATTAGAGCCAGGACTAATTATAACAAAAAGAGAGCTTAATTACCCTTCTAGTTTTTTTCAAGGTATGAGTTTTAATCCGAATGATTTAATACGAGAAGTACGCTCGACTTATATACATATTCCGCTATTGTTAAAAATATCTACCAAGCGTGTTAGCAACTTAAAACCTTTTATTGTGGGTGGCTTTTCTACCACATTAAATTTATCGAGTAATGAAGATAATCCCGACGATAATAGTGTTGGACAATTTAGAACAAAAACAAACGTCTTTTTTTATGAGCTGGGTTTTGGCATAGATTTTTATTTGAGTAATTTTAAATTTACACCTTCAATTCGTGGCGTATTTGCGTTAAATGATGAGTTGGTAAAAGATTTAGATCCAAATAGTCCTTGGACAAGTAATATTAAATCTATGAAAACCAGAGGCTTATTTATCAACTTTACGTTTCAGTAATTATGTAGTACCTAAAGTTAAAAGTATTTAGAGTACACTAAATTGAATGAATGCTTTTCAACTAAAATTAAACTTTGGAGTTATCTAATAATCTGCCCTCGATTTTTCATATTTGAATAACTTTAAGTAATTATAACTTTAACATACTTTAAGTACTAAATAGTTACAAAGTTCTTCTTTTAAACTCACTTAACAAAATAGCAGCTGCGTTTGCCACATTTAAGCTTTCAGCCTCTTGTATATCTCCAAATCTTGGTATAGAAATCCGATCTGTAATTTGAAATTCTACTTGTTTGCAAATACCATTCGCTTCATTTCCTAACACTAAAATTCCAGAGTTAGGCAACTTCAAATTATAAATAGTTTCGCCATTCATAAATGCTCCAAATTTTTGAATGCCTTTTTGTGCAGACAAGAAACTCTCTAAATCTAAATAAGACACATTAACTCTTGTAATAGAACCCATTGTAGCTTGTATTACTTTTGGGTTATAAATGTCAACTGTGTCTGTATTGCAAACCAAATCTTTAACTCCAAACCAATCACACAATCTAATAATTGTTCCTAAATTTCCAGGGTCTCTTACATCATCTAATACCACAATAAGATTATTAAAATCTATAGGTTTTGGTTTTGAAATTTTAAATACGGCTAATGCCACATTTGGTGTCTTAAAAAAACTTATAGTGTTTAGTTCCTTTGGTGTGATTGTTGTTTGTAAAACATCTGAAACATCGAATTCTAACGTAGTTGTAAAGAGTTGATTTAACTGTAATTTAGAATTTAAAAATTCAAGAATAGCCTTTTTACCTTCAACTACAAATAGCTGATGTTGTAAACGGTACTTTTTTTGTTTTAAACTCCTTATTAGTTTTATTTGATTTTTACTCAACATACAAACCGATATTTACATTACTTACGACTTAATTATTTTAATCTTTTTTTTCAGAGGAAATAATGTATTTTTGAACCTATAATTAGGTGTTATAATTTATAAATCTAAACTTATTTTTTTTAGTTGAAACAAACTCTAGTAAAAATATCATTATTTATATTAATTACATTGGTTATCACATCTTGTAATGTTATAAAAAGAGTTGGAGAAAACGAATATTTATTAACACAAACTTCGGCTTATGTCAATGGTAAAAAAAATGCAACCGAAGAAATAAACAACCTCATCTCTCAACATCCAAACAGTAAATTATTAGGCTTCCCGTTACGTTTGCATATTTATAATTTAGCACGCGAAAACAGAGATTCGTTGTTTGAAGTTTGGTTAGATAAGAAGCCTGAACGCAGAGAACGCTTAACAAAAAAATTATCTAAAAAACAGGTAGATCGGTTAAAAAACTCTTCCATTGGATTTAACAATTGGTTACGTAAAACAGGTGAAGCTCCTGTCATTGTTGATACTTTAAGAACTCGTGAGTCTAAAAACAGATTAAACGGTTATCATATTGTAAATGGTTGGTTTGATGTTGAAACCAGTACTGAAATAACAAAAAACAATAACCAACGTGCTACTATTGATTATAATGTTGCAACAGGCAACCCTTATATTTTAGATTCTCTTTCAACAGATATTTCCTCACCAATAATTGACTCTCTTTATCAACAATCAAAAGAAAATTCTCTAATAAATAAAGGTGAGAAATGGCGATTAATTAATTTTGAAAATGAACGAGATAGGTTAACCGAAAGTTTTAGGAATTCGGGAGTATATTATTTCACACAAGACGCTATTACATTTGAGCATGATACTATTGGTACTAATAAAAGAGTAAACAATATTACTCAAATACGAAATAGAATTATTCGAAATGAAGATTCTGTAGCTTTAGTTCCTTTCAAAGTATATAAGATAAAAGAGGTCAACATCTATACAGATGATACTTTTGATATAGAAAGCAACCCCTTACAAGACTCTATTAGTTACGATGGTTATAACCTATACAGTTATGGCAAGATGAAGTATCGCCCAAGAGCATTAACAGATGCTGTATTTATTTCTAAAGGAAGCATTTTTAAAGAAATAGATCATGCAAGAACTTATCGCTTTTTAAATGAACTAAAAACTTTTAAATACCCAAAAATTGATTACTTTGAAAACGAGAATGATACAACCTTAACGGCAAATATTTATTTAAAACCTTTAAAAAAGTATGTATTGGGTTTTGATCTGGATGTTACACAAAGCAATATTCAAACTCTTGGCTTTTCATTTAGTACATCACTATTTATTCGTAATATATTTAGAGGTGCTGAAACATTAGAGGTATCTGCTTTCGGTACTATTGCTGCTTCAAAAGATGGTGCTAATGATGAAAATAAATTTTTTGATATTAATGAATTAGGAGCTAATTTAAAGCTAACTATTCCTAGATTCTTTTTCCCTTTTAAAACCGAAAAAATCATCCCCAAAACAATGTCTCCTAGCACAAGAATTAGCCTTGGGTTTACGAGCCAAACAAACGTTGGTTTGGATAAGCAAACTGTTAGCGGTATTTTTAATTATCGCTGGACTCCATCACAAACACTTACACATAGTTTAGATTTTTTCAATATTCAGTATGTAAGAAACCTTAATCCAGAAAATTATTTTAATGTCTATTCAAATTCTTATGATAGCTTAAACGATATTGCTCAAGTATATAATGAAGACCCATTAAATGTTGATCCATCTGGAAATTTGATTATCCCAAATGGTACTGATGATTTTATATCTGAAGTTTTAAACGAAGAAACGCAATTAGCACCTGAAGATGACGACTACCAAATCGTAAATAATATTGACGAACGAAAACAACGATTAACTGAAGACAATCTTATTTTTGCTTCTAATTTTAGTTATATAAAAGACAAGCGTGAAAGTTTATTCGATGAAGACTTTTCAATTTTTAAAGCAAAATTTGAGCTTGCCGGAAATGTACTTGCAAGTATTTCTAAAATTTTAGACCTTAAAAAAAATAGTGATGATCACTATGAATTATTTGGAGTTGCCTATTCACAATATGCCAAAATAGAATTCGATTATATAAAACATTGGAGTTTTGGTAAAGATAAAGTACTTGCCATACGAAATTTTTTCGGCATTGCAATTCCTTATGGTAATTCCAGTAATATTCCTTTTACAAAAAGTTTTTTTGCAGGAGGAGCTAACGATAATCGCGCTTGGACAGCTTACGATTTAGGACCAGGCAGCTCTGATCGTCTTGACGAATTTAATGAGGCTAATATGAAGTTAGCATTTAGTGTCGAATATCGTTATAATTTATTCGGTAATGTAAATGGCG
>JGI26061J44794_1000096_pt1 | contig 40513 bp, 34 predicted proteins | sample MarorgKNORR_S2LV_5_FD_44794 | JGI IMG/M metagenome (IMG submission 44794) | reverse complement strand
TGGCACAGGACTTCTGGATGGGCTTGCGCAGTGCTCTACCGTCTGCCACGTTCCGCATTGAGCACCAGATCGGCCGTGTCGATCCTAAGCTTAGCCCGCGCAGCGCCATCCGCTGGTCATTGACCGGGAAGCATGATGGCTGGGGTCGCTACGGAGCGCCGACCGGAGCCGAAGTCCATGTCATGGGCGTCAGCCATGCCGAGTTCGGGCCGCGGGGCCTGCGCCGGGAAACAACGCTGATCGATGACATTGCGATCTGGAAGCAGATCTTGCTGCAAACCGGAGAGCAGAAATGACCCGGCTGAATCCAGCAACGCTTTGCTTTGGGTCATGAAAGAGCCGCTGCTTCTTTTACCCGGGATGATGTGCGACGCGCGAGTGTTCGCGCCGCAGATCGCCGCGTTTTCTATGGATCGCCCGGTGATGGTCGCGCCCCTTACCGGGCGCACGACATTTGCAGAGCTGTCTGAAGATATTCTTGCCCATGCGCCGCCTCGTTTTGCACTCGCCGGTTTGTCGATGGGCGGCATCACTGCAATGGAGATTGTCCGGCAGGCACCCGAACGCGTCTCACGGCTGGCCCTGATGGACACGAACCCCCTTGCAGAGCCGGCCGATCGCGCGGCGGAGCGCGACTCGCAAATCGAACGCGTGCGCGCCGGAGGTCTGCGACCGGTGATGCGCAACGAGATGAAACCGAATTACCTGACCGATGGCCCGAACACCGGCCACATCCTCGATTTATGCATGGCTATGGCCGAAGCGTTGGGCGCAGACGTCTTCGCCGATCAATCCCGCGCGCTGCAGCAGCGCCCCGATCAGTGCGACACCTTGCGCGCCGTCCGCGTGCCAACGCTAATCCTTTGTGGTGAAGACGACACCCTTTGCCCGCTCGAGAGGCAAGAGATGATGCGTGACCTCATTTTCGGCGCGCGCCTTGCCGTCATTCCCGGAGCTGGTCATCTGCCAATACTGGAACAACCCGAACGAACTAATGAGGAACTCAAGCAATGGCTGAGCACCTAGTACCCGACGATCTACTCAGTCTTTTGCGAAAGGTTGACACGCCCACTGTCTGCAACGCCATCGAGGTGGCACAGGGCCAGCGCGGTTTCGACCGATTCACGAAGGGAACCATGCAACATTCCAGACCTGGCGATGCGCCAATCGTGGGTTTTGCGCGGACGGCGAAAATCGCGGGGCTTGCGCCGCCGACGGAAGACCCTAACCTACTTTGAATTCTCATGATTACCAAGGGATTTGGCCACTAATGACAGACCTATCGCCCAGGTTTTCTACCTGGAGTCTTGCTTCCAACTATCAGCCCGATTTTGCGACCTAGCAATTCCAATTCATAAAGCTCCTTCATCTTCTCGCTGTATTCCTTACGGGCTTGTCTAGTGTCATTGCCATGAACTGTTTTAGCAACTGCGCAGCGTTGTCGCCCTTCTTCTGTTAAGGGCCCTCGACCTGATGGACGGTGGTTCACACAGACCTCTAAATCCCGCACTGCTGGGCACCTGCATCTCTGTTTCGTTCGCGCCGCGATAGAGCTGCACTGCCTACACTGGATCCTTTGACCTAATGTTAGAAATTCAGACACTGTCTACCTCGCAATTCGTCGTAGGGGGCTCGAAAGGAGCGCTCTTTCTATTAAGCACAGCTCGTGGCGGACTTGTGATGGTTTTGTAGGTACCCCCCTAGCACGTAAAACCCTCTACTTTATTAAAGTTAAGCAAAAAAATGTGTAAGGGGGTAACTAACAAAACCATCAAAAGTACTGTTTTTAAGAATGCATAGGAAATATGCGTTAGGGGGGTACCTTCAGAACCTACGAAAGTCCTAATCACATAGTAGCGCCGCAGATACCCCAGCGTTAACCCGATAGGCCACAGTTGGCCGACCACCACTCCTTTTCTCCTGCTCTAGTAGCCAGCCGTACTCCACAAGCACATCGAGAGCTCCTTGCGCAGAAGCTTTGGTGCTAATCCCAGACCATCCCTTCGTGTACACCGTACGACAGGTGAAACCATCACGGAGGCCTCCTTTTAATATCTTTCTCGCTAACGCATTAGTGCTGGTGTGGTCGGCGCCGGAAACAGACGCATATATTCGAGCAGCATGTCCCTTTAGATAGATGGCGAAGCGAATTGCTTTGGCGAGATTACCAACCCCCACCGACCCACACTGACCATCAAGCAGGTGAAATATCAGTGCCAACGCAGGTATCAGGCTGCGGTACTTTGCATAATGGCTTTGGCGCGCTGAGTCTAAATTGCTTCTACTAAGCATTGCTTCCAGCGTCTCGTACCAACTGATGAACAGTTTCTGTGCATCCGAATCAAAATGCATTAGCGGTTGTCCGTGCGCACCATGTTTCACCCGACCAGCCATGCCGCTGACAGTTGATGGTAGATTCAGCATTGCATTATGATACGCTTCCAATGCTGCTTCGTCGGGTGTGCGGTCTATGATCCCAGTTGGGCGCACCAGGTCAGGCCATACTAAGAGTTGGAACCGTTGCAGCATCCCGTCATTCTTAGAGTTGCCACTTTGAGTGTGCTTGACATAGGATTTTATTTTGTCTGGCTGGAAACCCCCGAATACACTAAGGCAATATCTGGACAAAACAATGGATCCACGACCGATTCTGTCGAAGCTATACCCTGAGTTCCCTCCCCAACCCGTGAGGTAAAAACCACGAGCAGCCTCCTGCCCAGGCGTATCGAGAGACTGAAGTAGCCCTGACAGTTCGTCGGATAGCGCCAATACTCCCCTGGGGTTATTAGCTAAAATTTCTCCTAGCTTTTGATAGGTGGTGTCATGGACTACATAGCGTTCGGGGATGGGCTCTTCAGGTTCCATAGGTAGTGTTGGTGATGCCTTTTTCTTCCAGGCTGCGAGGTCGATTTTGTACTGTTCACCATCAGCTTTGTATTTCGCGAAAGCCATTTTGAATCGGTCTCTCGCTTGCTCTTCTAGCAATGTGAGAGGAGCTAGCGCTGCGTTTAGTGCCGGTGACTTCTTAGAGCCAGGTGGGCCGACGATGCCGCCCCAGAGACACGGAAACACCTTCCAGCTCTCGTCATTAGCCAATGGGTAGATACCGATCTGGTTCCCTATGATAGTTCCGGCTGCACTCAGCATAGCTACTACGATGTAATCGATAGGGCACTGGAGCCGATCTGCTATGTCGACGGCTGCGTCTCTGAGGGCGTCAGGGAGGCTGTCGGGGTTAAGCGTTGGAACTGGTTTCAGTGTTCCAGGGAGTTGCTGCGGCATACGAGCTTGCAAGCTTTGTGGAGGTGCTGAGTGAGCGAAAATGCCATGAGTGTTGGTATGGCGTTTAGTCGGGTTTATCCACCCCTGTCTCTGTGCTTCAGCGAACACGAATTCATACCCGATGGCCGTTGGCTTTAAAGAATCCCAAGTCTTAGCAGCATCAGCGGCATCAAACTTTTCAGAAGTAGCTGACCATTCAAGCCATAAGCCCCGTCCAACTTCAACTAGCTCGAATAAGGCCATACCAACCTTAACCCAATGTGAGCGTGAATCTGATCGCATGTGGTGTAAAGCACTACGTAGATGCTGAATTGTTTCGGGTGGGAGTGTAACTACTGAGTCAGAATCGCTGCCTGCGGAATTACTGTGCTGCCCCTTACCTTTTATTTGTAATTGGCTATTCCAGTAGTCGAGAAGCACGGGGGGTAATTCAGGCAGCTTAGTCCAATGTCCACGTCCTGCCCAAGTGTATTCTTTGCCCGTTTCAGGGTGGATAGAGGGCGGTAGGAGGTCTTGTAAACTGGTCCCATTACGAGATACGCAGCGTAATTCAAGGAGCATTTTACCGGTATCAGGATCTTCTATCTGAATTGTCTCCAATGAAGGGATATTAGCCGGCAATCGGTAAAGGAGTTTTGCTCGGTTAGCCCGACCAGATGAAATCTGAACAGCGTCTTGTGCCCCAAGGAGCATATTAATATCTACTCCCGCAACACCTAGCAGCTGGGTTGCTGAATCGAGATCATCTAAATCAATAGACACAGAGGGTGGTGAGCTAAGAAGATGTAGCAGACCAACGTTACCAGTCATCTTTGCAGCGGCATCGATTGTAGTTATCGCATGCTCTGGCAGATTCCAGCCGGGGTGCACGGGCCCCTTAGTTCCCAGCGGGATAGGGACAAGGGCTAAGCCATGTTTAACGTAGTCGACGGCCAGATTCACAACGTAACCTCTCCGAAGCACTCTAAATTAAATTCAGTTTGTTTCATGCCTTCAACAACCGCAGGCCCCCCTGTTAAAAAGGTTTTCTCCCCATCCAGCACTAGTAGATATATTGGCATCGTGTAAAAACTCATGCATTGAGACTCAACTTGATAAATCCATTCTCTATTGGCTTCCGAGATACTTTTGGAGAAAGTGTCGGTGACTAGGGAAATTTTCTCCTGGTCACTGCTTAATGAATCCACTTGTGCAAAGAAACCTGCTGACGAGATCCCCTCAAAAACCCCTGCTACTGGGGTAGTAAAGTAATTACCCCCAATGAGACGCACCGCCCCTTCCCTGTCTTTGCTCATGATCAGGCAAACAGCATTGCCAGCCCCGAATAGAGGTGGTGCAGTCCATAAGCTGACTTCATTGTTATAGCCGTAGGTAGGCAGGAGAGGCGCAAACTTTGTGAAAGCTGTGTACAGCAGCCGCTCAGCACTGTTTGCAACAATCCATGCAAATAAAGGATCGGGGATAAGCCGAGGGTGAGGCGATTTTTCCTGAGCGAGTTGAATTTCGTGTCGAAAGTCGTTGTTAAAATCGGGGTCTAGCCACGGTGATGGTGACGTCGGGCGAACGCCCTGAACAATTTTTAGTTTACTATTTTTCATTTCCGCCCCCCTGATCTAGCTCGGCTAAAAAAACCGTCCTGCAGCAAACCGAACCATATACGTTCGTTGATGATGACCCTATCTCCGTATTTAACTATTGCCCCTTCCTTAATAAGTTCTGGACCATGTTGGAAAATCATGTGGCGTACACCACCCTTAGCGAATGATTTGTTATCTTCACAGAACAGATCGACCCCCTTGTAATTTTCAGGCGATTCGTCTGTTTTGATATCTTGTTCTTGCATCGTATTCATCCTTGCCAATAGTTGGCAGTTGTTATGGAGAATAGAAATACTGACAAGGGGGAAATTAGAGGTAAAGCGAAAGGGTTGGACTATATATCCTAATTTTATTGTTATATTACAATGTGTTACACATGATCGAAATTATCTAATTATGATTAAAACATTTCAGTCATATGGTTACTTCTTCGGGAAGCGTAAAAGTCTCTCAATTGTAGCGGATCCGAAACCGCTGAATGGCCCCTTACTTGCCATGTGATCCGAAATCTGGCGTTTGGTAATGCCTGGATTGTGATTCCGAACTCTATCACCTTCTTTTTGCAGTTCTTTCACACGCTTCCCAATAGCATTTGGGTCTGGGGGACGTCCTACTCTCTTTTCCTGGGGTGCGGGGTTCCAGCGATGCAGAAAATCAATATCCTTAAACCAACTATTTACTTCGGGCGGATATACAAAAGTATCGTGGTCAACTGCAGTTAAGCTAATTGGTGTTCCAGCCTCATCATAGCCTGTCAGCCTCCCCATTTTTAGAGCATTCATAACCTTAATATCGAGCTCTATGGGCTGATTGGTTTCACCTGTGTCTGTGTTAAATCCAAGATCAACACTTACCTGCCACCAAAGGAAAACATCTTTCATCCAATATCTCCAAACTCTGCCAGTGCCATTCTTTCCATTGTCGCCTGCTTGTGGTCATCGCAAAGATGGCTGTAGCGCTGCACCATTGCCAAGGTCTTATGGCCTAAAATATCGCCTATTTCTCTTAACCCTGCTCCATTCATTGCTAAATAGCTTGCAGCTGTATGGCGTAGGTCATGAAAGCGAAAGTTTGTGACACCTGCTCTCCCTAAGACCTCATGCCAAGCCTTCTCAAAATCCAATGGATTACTTTTATTCCGCTCTCCCCGGCCTGGGAACACCAGTTCATTACTATCTAGGGGGCGAACCTTCCCCCAATTAGTGAGCGCCCTGAGCGCGGGCCCGACGAGCGGCACAGATCGATTTTCCCCATTCTTTGTATCTTCTAAGATTAGCCGTCCACGTGATATATCCACATGTCGCCAGCGTAGCCCCATGATCTCACCTCGGCGTGCCCCTGTTATCACCGCGATAAGTACGATTACATTAAGTTCGGGGGTATCGTGCATCTCAGCGCAGGCTGCCAAGAGAGCAGTCCTTTCCGTAGGAGAGAGGAATCGCACACGTCCTGAGGGTTCCTTTCCGCGCTTTACCTTTTTACAAGGGTTCGAATCCATCCATTCCCACTCCATTACTGCTGCACTCAGTACTGGGCTTAAACTCGCCAAGTATCGATTTACTGTCGCCGCTGAGCGGGGCTTCCCTTTGTGTTTGCCGTAGTCCGAGGGAGTCCTCTTAAGCTTGTCTCGACATTCTGCGATGGTTGAAGGCCTAAGATCTGCCAGTGGCACGGCACCAATTTCCTTGTTCCACCAGTTCAGATGAAGTGATCTATGTTGGGGATCTTTCAATTCAGGCAACATCTCCTGCTGATATCGTTTTATTGCATCACCCAGATTGTGTTTTTGTGACTCTGATGTCTTGAAATAGCGCCCTTCCCTCAGTGCAGATTCTGTTTGTGATGACCATCGCTTGGCATCTGTTAGGCGCCTGAATGACGCTGACTCTTGAGGGTGGCCACGCAGGCGGACTTTGACACGATATGTGATCGCCCCAGTAGAGTCAGTTCGTTTTTCTATTGTTGCCATGTTCACTCCCTACTTATTCAAGCCACGGTTTATGAGTTAAAACAATAAGCTACAACAGCAGGCAGTATATCACAGTGACAGATAGATATACCCTCGGCCTAATTAATTTAACTCTTAAATTACAGATAGTTACACTACAGGGTAAGCAGTATGGGACAGCTGGGGGACAGTACGGGCTCCCGTCAGCAGGTTTACGAGAGATTACCTAGTGGGTGATAGCTAAAGGGGTGTGTGACGGAACAGGACTTATGGGCCATTTCACAGCAAGTGTCCCGTGAGTGTCCCACCAAGGATTTTATTTCCAGAATGCGAGCTTGTAAAAGAGATAACTCATTGTTTTTATTGGTGCCCGGAGCCGGAATCGAACCGGCACGGTGTTTCCACCGAGGGATTTTAAGTCCCTTGCGTCTACCAATTTCGCCATCCGGGCGTATCTGAGGATGGGCTTCATAGATAAAATGGAGGCTGAGGTCGGAATCGAACCGGCGTACACGGAGTTGCAGTCCGCTGCATGACCACTCTGCCACTCAGCCTGTGGTTATCGGCGTTCTTGTCGCTGGGCTGTCTAATCCACTACCCTAGAGAAGCGACGAAAAAGTTGGCGCACTATACCAAATCATCGGCGTTTCGGCATGCACTAGCTGCCTTAAATTCAGGTGCCATGCGCCATTGCAAAGACTACCCTACTGCCACCAGACACGCAGTCCGGGTGCAGGGAGTTTGAAAAAATTGGAGCGGGAAACGAGATTCGAACTCGCGACCCCGACCTTGGCAAGGTCGTGCTCTACCAACTGAGCTATTCCCGCTTTAGGAGACCGGTATTATCTTCGGTTTGGAGCGTCATTGGCAATCAGTTTTCTGAATTTGCTTGGAAAACTGACCCCCAAAAACAGGCGCCTATTCTAATGGCTAAAGCCTGCAAGTCAAGTCGATCCGGGGACAAGCGGACGAATAGTGCCGGGCTGTATTTCAGGGTTCATCGGATTTCGGAAATAGTACGCTCCAGGCATTTCTAAAATAGTGAATCATGGACCAGACACTGACCAGGGCCGCCAGATTGAGTAGCAGATAACCTGCAAACCAGACCCACTCAGGCAACGAGGCATCGGCGAGTAGGAGGATGATAATCGCTATCATTTGTATGGTGGTCTTGAGCTTCCCGGAAAAAATGACAGCGGCGGTATTCCGAAGGTCTCTAAGTGCCAACCACTCGCGCAGGGCCGAAATCAGCAATTCACGGGTAATGATGATGGCGGCGGCAATCATCAGCGCCGGGTAAGCAGCCACCAGCACAATCAAAATCACGCTTATGAGCAGTTTGTCTGCAACCGGATCCAGGAAGGCGCCAAATGCGGTGGTTTGATTGAGGGATCTTGCCAGATAGCCATCGAGCCAGTCCGTCAGGCTGGCCACAGTGAATACAAAAGCGGCTAGTAGGTGCGCCGAATCTACCCCTGAGTAATAGCAGGCGATGATCACTGGAATCAGCAGTATGCGCGAATATGTGGCTATATTTGCCCAGTTCATGAGAATCTTCAGAATATTATTACTTTAAGTATCAGTTGGTTATACTCTAAAGGCGAAGTGAAAAGTTATCCATCCGTCATAATTCTGGAATCGAAGTGTTCACTAACCTGGCTATTGATTATGCAGGTGCGCATATATGTTTTCGGCCAGTTTGCTGCTAATACCAGTGACTTTTGCAATTTCTTGCTCACTGGCCTTCTTGATTTCCTGCCGACCTCCAAAATAGCGCAGCAGTTCGCGGCGACGCTTGGGTCCCAGGCCGGGTATCTGTTCCAGCATCGATTGGCTGCGCGCCTTGTTGCGGCGGGCTCGGTGGCCGGTGATGGCGAAACGATGGGCCTCGTCCCTGACTTGCTGCAACAGATGCAGGGCCGGCGAGGCGGTGGCCAGCGCCAGCTCTCGGAAGCGATCACCGCAGCGCAGGAACAGCGTCTCCTGGCCGGCGCGGCGGCTTATGCCCTTGGCGATGCCCAGTAATTGGATTTCCGGCAATTGAAACTTCTGCAGAATTCGGTGCGCCTGGGTCAACTGGCCCTTACCACCATCGATGAGGAGGATATCCGGTATCTTTCCCTCCCCCTTCATGAGCCGGGTGAAGCGCCGGTCCAGGGCCTGTTCCATGGCGGCATAGTCATCGCCGGGAGTGATACCGTCGATGTTGAAACGTCGATAATCACTCTTCACCGCGCCGTTGTCGTCGAATACCACACAGGCCGCCACGGTTTTTTCACCGGCGGTGTGGCTGATATCGAAGCACTCAATTCTGCTGGGAATTGATTCCAGATTGAGAGCTTCTTGTAAGGCTTCAAATCGCTTCACTATATTCTGCTTATTGCTGATGTGGCCCTGGAGCGACTCACGGGAATTGGTGAGCGCCAGTTGCACCCATTTTGCGCGATAGCCCCGCACTCGCATAGACAGTTTGACCTTGCGATTGGCAACGTATGAAAGTGCCGCAGCCAACTCGACAGCGCCTTCCACCGGAGCCGGCACGATGATCTCGGCAGGAATAGCGGCAGCCTTGTCCGGCCCCAGGTAGGCCTGGGAAATGAATGCCGCCAACACCTCGTCGGCATCGCTTGCCAGGCGGAATCTTGGGAAAAAGCTCTTAGAACCTATGATGCGGCCGGCACGGACGTAGATCACGTGGACACAGACGTAAGGTTGCCGTAGCTCGGCGGCCAGCACATCGGCATCGCCGCCCCGATTGGCGACGAACTGCGCTTCCTGTATACGCCGCAGGTCGATGATCTGGTCCCGAACCTCCGCCGCTCGCTCGAAATTTTCTGCCGCGGCGCTACGCTCCATGCTGGCAGATAATTCCCTGATCAATAGGTCGCTCTTGCCTTGTAGAAACAGGGTGGAGTAACGCACATCGCGAGCATAGTCTTCGGCATCGATTAAACCCACGCAGGGACCGGTGCAGCGGGCGATCTGATATTGCAAACAGGGTCTTGACCTGTTCTTAAAATAGCTGTCCTCACATTGTCTTACCTTAAAAACCTTCTGTAAAACCTGGAGAGTTTCCCGGGTTGCATGGGCGCTGGGATAGGGACCGAAGAAGCGCCCCTTACCCTTGCGAGAGCCACGATAAAATCCCAATCTGGGGAATTTATCCGCGGTGCTCAGGAGGATGTAGGGATAAGACTTGTCGTCCCGTAGCTGGATGTTGTAGGCGGGCCGGTGGGTTTTTATCAGGCTCTGCTCCAACAACAAGGCCTCGGTATCGCTATGGGTTATGGTGACCTCGATATCGGCAATCTTCGCCACCATCGCCATCGTCTTCGAAGCCAGCCCGGAGGCCCGGAAATAGCTGCTGACGCGGCTCTTGAGGCCGCGCGCCTTACCCACGTAGATGACCTTGCCGCTAGCATCCAGCATCCGATAAACACCGGGTCTCGCGGTCAAATTCGCTAGATAGCGCTTGTGATCAAACTGCGCGGGGGTTGGCTCTGACATGATCCTGCGTTGTCACCATCATCTGTGAAGGGGTCGCGACAGAGATTAGGGTGTTTTCGCGCGCATTGGAAGCGGCTTCGGGGTTCAGACTACGTCGGAGAGTTTGCTCTGTAGAGCTGACAGTTGTTCGAGTTCACCCCGGTTGTCGGTGAGGCCATGCTTGACGGCGAGGATGGTGAGTTCAACATCGCTTCGGATGCCCAGCTTTTCGAAGATACGATAGCGATAACTGTAGACTGTCTTAGGGTTAAGGTTAAGGTTAAGTAAATCAGATATTTGGCTAACCTTCTTACCGTCAGTTAACATCTGTGAGATCTGTATCTCCCGTCGCGAGAGCTTGTCGAATATGGAATCACCACGTTGATTGAATGGATCCAGCCCATCTGCGTGGCCACCTGAGGGGTGACGTAGCGCTGACCGCTATGCACCAGCCGTATCGCCTTGAGCATCTCCCCCACGCCGGACCGCTTGGTGATGAATGCCTGCGCGCCAGCCCTAAGCATCTGTGCTGGAATCACCCCGGAGGCTACCGAGGACATGGCAATCACCCGTGCCGACGGTAATTTATCGAGGATGACCCGGGTTGTCTCTATACCCCCGATTCCAGGCATACCGGCATCCATGATGATGATCGCCGGCAGGCTGTGGAAGATGAACTGCAGCGCTTCTTCACCGCTGCTAACCTCGCCGATGACTTTCATATCAGGCTGGTCCGCTATCAGGCGGGCAATGCCGCTGCGCACCAGTTCATGGTCATCGACAAGGAGGATGGAGATTAGATTCACTGAGGATAGACTCACGTTAAAATTCTTATTTTTATAATCATGTAGTCACGGACCACCCACGACTCTTGAGACGAGTAGTACCACGTGATTCACGGCTAGGCAAATTTGCTTGAAAGAAATGATAACTGGGTCACAGAATTGAGATTTCGTGCTGGAAACCTTAAAGATTTGCAAGCGCTAGATGAGTTGCACCTCCGGCACCAGGCCAATACCGAATTGGCTCTGGATAGAGCTACTCATCTCTTGCGCCAGCAACAGAATGTCTTCACCATTGGCCCCACCGCTGTTCACCAGTACCAGCGCGTGCTTCTCGTGCACCGCGGCGGGTCCGCGGCGTCTGCCTTTCCAGCCCGCCCGGTCCAGCAACCAGGCCGCCGGGATCTTCACCAACCCCTCTTCCTCAGTAGCATAGCTGGGCATCTCGCCATGTTCGCTCTGTAGCGCCTGATACTTGTCCCGAGAAACCACCGGATTCTTGAAGAAGCTGCCGGCATTGCCCAATTCGGCGGGGTCGGGCAGCCGGGAGCGCCGAATCCGGCACACCGTGTCATAGATCTGCCGTGGGGTCACCCCGGGGTTCGGCAGCGCCTCCTTTAAAGCCTGATAGTCGAGATTAGGCAAGTTGCGAGCAGACAACTCGAAGCTAGCCGAGAGCACGACGTAGCGATGACCCGCCCGCCGTTTGAAGATGCTGTCGCGATAGCCAAATTCACATTCGGCCCTAGAGAAACTCCGAACCGTGTCGCGCTCACTATCCAACACCTCCAACTCCACCAGGAATTGCGCCAGATCGACCCCGTAGGCGCCGATATTCTGAATCGGCGCCGCCCCTATGGATCCAGGAATAAGTGCAAGATTTTCATAACCATGCAGTGATTTATTCATGCAATAGGATACAAACCCATGCCAGTTTTCGCCGCAGCTGGCGCGAACCACTCCCGGCCCAGGAAGATGGCTTATGCCACGAATATTCATGTGGCAAATGAGGCCTTCATAGTCTTTGACAAACAGCACATTGCTGCCGCCGCCCAGGATCTGCACCGACAGTCGTTTGTCCCTGGCGAACTCCAGCGCTCGCCGCAGCTCATCGAGACTCCCGATATTAGCGAAATAGGCTGCCACTGCCGGCACCCCAAAGCTATTATAGGGCGCGAGCTGCACCCGCCGCTGAATCTGGCTGGCCCGGTTCAAGGCACTAGCCTGCGCCCGGGTCGGGAAAATGCCGATCGCGGATGTGGGCCAGCAAGCCATCGCTGGCGTCCTCTATCAGGTCCAGCACCACGTCGAAGCCCTCGAGGCCACTAAAATAGGGATCCGGTACCGCCTCGCAGTCGGCGGCGGCATAATCCAGAAATAACTGCAGCTTTGGCAGGTGGACTTGCGGGCAGCGGGCCCGCAAGTTCCCCAGGTTGGTAGCGTCCATGGCCAGGATATAGTCGAATCGCTCGAAGTCACTGGCCTGCACCTGCCGGGCGCGAAAACTACTCAGATCATAACCCCGCCGGGCGGCAGTTTCGATGCTGCGCAGATCCGGTTTCTCGCCGATGTGATAATTTCCGGTACCAGAACAATCCACGTGAATTTTATCCGCTAAGTCCGCATTTTCAATACGGTTTTTGAAAACACCATGTGCCGTGGGAGAGCGGCAGATATTGCCCAGACACACCATAAGCACCTGAATCTTTGCAGTCACGAGGCGGTTGATCCAGGCGCGGGGGCAGCCATAGATCAAGCTTCGGCAAGCAAGCTGCGTACCGCCTCCAGATCGTGCTCTGTGTCCACACCCGGTGGTATGGCTTGCTCACAGAGTGCGACCTGGACCTTGACCCCGTTGCTGAGCGCGCGCAATTGCTCGAGTTTCTCCTGGATCTCCAACGCCGATGCCGGCCATTGCACGAATCGATTCAGGGTCGACACCCGATAGGCATAGATGCCGATGTGACGAAAGCAATTCCTGGCGGAGGCGCTGCCCTGCCAGGGAATAGCCGAACGGCTGAAATACAGGGCATGGCCCAGATTGTCTATGACCACCTTGACTACATTGGGATCATCGATCTGCGCTTGAGAACCGATTGCTTCACATAGGGTGGCGATGCCGGCGTCGGCATGGGTGGTGAGATTATCCGCCACCTGGTTAATCGCTGCCGGGGGAATCAGGGGTTCATCGGCCTGCACATTGACGACGATGTGCTCGTCGCCGAATTGCAACTGCTCCGCGACTTCCTGCAGGCGATCGGTGCCGGAGCGATGCTCGGTGGACGTCATGCAGACCCTGGCGCCGAAGCCCTCGGCCACGGTTTTGATGCGCTCATCGTCGGTGGCGATATAGACCGCAGTGGCGGCACTGGCCTGGGCTTGCTCGAATGTGCGCTGGATCATCGGTTTGCCGGCAATGTCCAGCAGGGCCTTGCCGGGCAAGCGACTGGCGGCATACCTGGCCGGAATCACCACTGAGAAAGTCATCGGTACTTGTCTCGTTCTTCTGCAGAAATTTTCCTGGCCTCGCTGCTGAGCATGACCGGCACGTCGTCCCGAATTGGGAAGGCCATGGCATCTGCTAAACACAGTAGTTCGGCAGCACTCCTGTCGTATCGCAGATATCCCTTGCAGATGGGACATACCAGAATACTCAATAGTTTTTGATCAAGCATGGAGATCCTTTGATAGCAGTTTACTGCGACGTTGCTTGGTGTGTGCGCAATTGCTTCAGCCGTTCCAGCAATGGGTCGAGGAATTCCTGCTGTAGTTTCACATCGACCGACAGGTACCAAAAATTCGGCATGGCGAATTGCCGGCATTTTACCGCATCTTTTTCAGTCATGACGACCGGTTGCTGCATATCGATTCCCCGGTCTTCGAAATCGCTTTCGGAAAACAGATGATGATCCGGGAAACTGAATTTTTCTAATTGATAGGGAAGCTTATCCAGCAATTGATAAAACCGCTCCGGATTACCAATGGCAGACACCGCCTGGATCTTGTTACCCATGGAAAATGGTGCGCCGGCGAAAGGTCTTTTTTCACCGTTGCCGAGGTTGATCAGGAAGCGGGGAGTCAATTGCATGGTGGTGGCAGATTTCAGTTCCGCCAACTCGCTGTTACCCTCACCATTAATAATGACATGGTCCACCGACTGCAGGCGTGAAACCGGTTCCCGCAGGGGCCCCGCCGGCAAACACAGGCGGTTGCCAAACAGGCGCTGGCCATCTACCACGGCGATTTCGATGTCGCGATGTAGTCGGTAATGTTGCAGGCCGTCGTCACTTAAGATCACATCGACGGACGCATTTTCCAGCAGGCAGCGCAGTGCCGACTCGCGATCTGGATCCACAACCAGCGGGCATCCCGTGCCTTGAACCATTAGCATCGCCTCATCACCACAGCGCTCGACGGCGGTGGCAGCGGTGACTGTGAGGGGATAGTCAGGAGCGCTGCCGCCGTATCCCCGACTGATTATGCCGGGCCGGATACCTTGCTCTGTAAAGCGGTTCGCGAGCGCTATGAGCAGCGGCGTTTTACCGGTGCCGCCGACGCTGATATTGCCGATGACAATCACCGGCACGGCATGAGATTGAGGGCGGGAAGCCGGCCGTTGCATTTTTTGGCGAAAGCGGCTGAGCATTTGAAAAAGCCACGCCAACGGCCGCAGTGCGTGTAACCACGCAGCTTTTTTAAGCCATGCCCCTTCGAGAAAATTCATTGCGTCGGTGCCGCTTCGCTCTCCGAGAACTGGATCTTGTGAAGCCGTGCGTACTGGCCGCCCCTGCCCAGTAATTCGGAGTGCGTTCCCGACTCCACGATATTGCCCTGCTCCATGACCAGTATCAGATGCGCATTCTCAATCGTCGACAAACGATGCGCGATGACAAATGTAGTGCGGCCCTTGATCAATGTCTTTAGCGCTTCCTGTATGTGCTGCTCTGACTCCGAGTCCAGCGCCGAGGTCGCCTCATCGAAGATCAGTATGGGCGCGTCTTTTAGTAATGCCCGGGCGATTGCGATGCGCTGACGTTGGCCCCCGGAGAGGTGGCTGGCATCATCTCCCACCTGGGAATTCAGGCCATCATTAAGCTGGCTTATGAATTCCATGGCATGGGCATTTTCAGCCGCGGTAATAATTTTATCCCGGTCCACCGACTCGTTGCTGTAGGCGATGTTCTCGGCAATGGTGCCATTGAATAACACCACCTTCTGCGATACCAGGGAAATATGATGACGCAGGTTGTGCAGAGAGTACTCCTGAATCGGAATCCCATCGAGGGTGATCGTGCCCTGGTCAAACTCGTAGAAGCGCGGAATCAGGCTAACCAGGCTGGATTTGCCGCTGCCTGAGCGGCCCACCAGGGCAATGGTCTGGCCCGGTTCGGCAATGAAGCTAATGCCATTGAGCGCCACGGTGTCGTCGTTATAAGAAAACCCCACATCCTTGAACTCGATTCTGCCTGCGGCCCGCTCCGAAGTATGACTGCCTTCATCTTTTTCCGGCGCTTCATCGATCAGGGAAAAAATGCTGAAGGCGGCGGACAGGCCTCGCTGAATCACGGAATTGATCTGCGACAGTTGCCGGATCGGTTTGGCCAGCAATCCGGCGGCCCCGAGGAACGCCACAAAGTCTCCCGGGGTTTTATCTTCGAAGAACTCCGGTGACAAGGCCAGCCACACTAGGATCGCCAGTGCAAAACTCACGATTAACTGGATGATCGGCGTGCTAGCGCTGCGGGTGAGGGCCATCTTCATGTTCTGGCGTCGATTTCTCTCACTGGCGGCGAGTAATTTCTTGCTAACAAAATCCGTGGCATTGAATGTACGAATGACGCGGTGCCCCTTGATCGACTCAGTGGTTATCTGGGTTACATCCCCCATCGAGTCCTGCATCTGGGTGCTGTAGCGACGGAAGCGCTTGGAAGCGATGTTGACGATCTTCCCTACCACTGGCGCAATGATCAGAAACGTCAGGCTCAGCTTCCAGTCTTGGTACATCAGGAAGCCAAGCAGGCCCATCACCACGAAGCTTTCTCTGATTCCCACCGCCGCTGCATTGCTCGCCGCCCCGGTGATCTGATTCACATCGTAGGTAAGCTTTGACACCAGGCGGCCGGAGGTATTCTTATCGAAATACGTGGCGGGCAACTTGATCAGGTGATCGATCAATTGACAGCGCAGCACATGGATCACTTGGTTGGATATATTGGCGAGGGAATAACTGCCCATGAATCCACCGACGCCCCTGACGAAGACGATGCCGATACAGATCAAGGGACTCAGGAGGCGGACTTCGTGGTAGTCTTCGGCGGTGATTGCATCTATGGTCCATCCCAGCCACCAAGTGGTCGCCGGCGTGGTCAGGGCAAACATCAGATAGCCAAAAATACTACAGCCGATAGCCAGGCGATGGGGCAGCGCATAAGCGATCAGGCGTCGATATAATTTCCAACCGTTTTGATCGGATTCCGTGTGATCTGTCTTTGTCATAGTGGTTTCAGTTGCGGTCCTGGTTTTGCTGCTCCGCCACCGTCGGTCGCTGGGTTGCGATATTCATCCTGGTGAATCCTGATTGGCCGATGGCGTCCATCGCCGTTATCACCGACTGATGGGTAGCCTCGGCGTCAGCGATTAACAAGATCGGCAGCGTATTGTCGCCGCCGGATTCCAGTTCCAGGCCGCGCATCAGGGTATCGATTCTACTATTTACCAGGGCCCGTCCGTTGATCAGGTAGTTGCCTTCCCGGGTGACCAGAATTTCGATCTGAGAAGGCGGGGTTTCCGCGATGACCGCATTTGCTTCAGGCAAGTTTACCAGCAAACGGGTCTCGCGGCTGAAGGTGGTTGTTACCATGAAAAATATTAATAACAGAAACACCACGTCGATCAACGGCGTAATGTTAATAGTCAGCTCTTCTCGAATCCTGCGTTTGAACTTCACCGGGATTCCGCCGCGGTCGAGGTCGAGGTTAGAGTGGTAGCCATCTATTTCACCTCTACCTTCCTGTCGCTATGTAACGCATCCACAAGTTTGATAGATTCCTGCTCCAGATTCAGCACCAGGGAATCGACCTTGCGGGTGAAGTAACGATGGAACATGAAGGTAGGAATTGCCACGGTCAGACCTGCCGCGGTAGAAATCAGTGCCTCTGAAATGCCTCCGGCGAGGGCATTGGCGTTGCCGGTGCCCTGCAACATGATTTCGTTGAACACCCTGATCATGCCAACCACGGTGCCCAACAGACCGAGCAAGGGGGTGATTGCCGCGATCGTGCCCAGAGTACTCAAATAACGCTCCATATCGTGAATCACCTGGGCGGCAGTCTGTTCGATGCTGTCTATCATCCCGGCGCGACCATACTTGGAGTTGAGCAAGCCGGCCGCAAGAATCTGTCCCAGCGGTGAAGACAGGCGCAGTTCACGAAGCCTAGTGGAATCCAGCTGATTGTTCTTGAGCCAGGTCCAGACCTGGGCCAGCACATACTTGGGAGTGATGCGGGTGGCGCTCAGAGTCCAGAAGCGCTCAATGATGATAGCGATCGCCACGATGGAGCATAGAATGATAGGCAGCATTAACCAGCCACCCGCTGTTACAATTTCTACCACGCGAATCCTCCATTGCGATCGGGGCGTCACTTTATCATAATCGCGCAATTTCGGGGCAGCTCACCTACCTCCATAGCATTATCGGCATTTCCTGCGTTAGCCTGAAACCAGGATGGTAGCGGCGACCCGCGCTATTCGGCGCCGCCGGAGTGGGCTCAACGCCAATAACGGGGCCGCCGTTGTCGGTACAGGGAAGTCACCATCGCCGCCGATTCCGTGTCGAAACTAAAACTGATCATGCCGGTGTAGCTGGTATTGAGGACGCGCGCACCGGCGAGCCGATAGCGCGCCACGATTTCCGGGTGCGGGTGACCGAAGCTGTTTCTATATCCCGCCGAAAACACCACCACTTCCGGATTAACCATCTTGATGAATGCATAGCTGGAAGAAGTCTTGCTGCCATGATGGGGCGNCGCCAGGATCGTACTGCGCAGCGTGTCGCCGTAGTTAATTGCTAACTGACGTTCGCTAGAGCGCTCAATATCCCCNGGCAACAGTATGCGGTGCCCGCCCACAGTAATTTGCAACACGCAGGAATTGTCATTGTTCGAGGCGGCTTCGGCAAACGAGCCCAGGAACTGGAATTCGACCTGGTCCCAGTTCCAAGCCTCGAACTCGTGACAGGCATCTATTGTCATCGTCGTCCCCAGGCTGACGTCACTGCTGGTGATGGCCCCAAGCTCCATGTTTTCCATTAGTCCACTGAGACCTCCTGCGTGATCATTGTCACCATGACTGATAACCACCAGATCCACCCGCTCGATACCCAGTTGCTTGAGGAAGGGTGCAATGACGGCGCCGCCGATATTGAATTCCGGGCTCAGATTCGCCCCGGTGTCATAAATCAGGACGTGGTGACGGCTCTGTACCACCACGGCGAGACCCTGATCCACGTCCAAAAAATGTAATTTCAGCCGCGCCGGTCCGAATTTATCGGGCGCGGGTGAGAATAGTGGCAGGCACAGAGCGAATGCCAACCAGCGATTTCCCACCCCCTTCGGTAGTAGTAACAGCAGCGCGGCGAAACTCAAAACCGCCATGATCGACAGGCTCGGCGCAGCAAGATGTACAACCGCCCCGCCTCCAACCACTGCCATTATCCAATCTATGAGACTGAAGAAAGCCGCCAGGGTGGCATCGGCCGTGAACATCAAACCCTGGGCCAGGGACCCATTGATAAACAGGAATTACAGCGCCAGCAAACACAGGGGCACTACGAACAATGCCACCAGGGGAATGGCAAAGACATTGATAAGCGGAGACAGCAGGGGCAGTTGCTGGGTCCAGAAAATCAGCGGCAGCGTCAGCGCGACGAAGACGATCAACTGGGGTCTTATATAGCGGTGAATAATGCGCGAGCCGGTGCTGGCTTCGTCCCCATCACGGCGTGATAAATCGAGGCACAGCAACAGGGCGGCAACCGCGATAAACGAAAACCAAAATCCGGCGCTGACCACGGCCAATGGATTCAGTATCATCACCAGAGCCAGGGCCAGCAATTATCGAATGGAAATTGCCAGCGGACGGTTGGCCAGGTAGCCGAGCATAAACACCACGATCATTATCATCGCGCGTTGGGTAGGCAGGGTAAAACCGGCTAACAGGCCATAGGCGACGGCTGCCAGAATTGCCAGTATCGCCGCGAATTTCTGCGCCGGCAGTCGCATCAGGGTCGCCGGCAACAGGCGTATTAATTTATCGGCAAGGGCGAATACTGCCAGTGCAATCAGGCCAATGTGTAAACCGGATATCACGAACAGGTGATTGATGCCGGCATCGGTGAGCTTCTGCCAGCTTGCCTGGGATATTTCACTCCGATCGCCCAGTATCAAGGCTAGAATGATGCCGCCATGGGCCAGGTCTGCCACCGCGGCTTGCACCCTACCCCGGAGCCGGGAGCGGAGGGTAGTCAGGGACAGTGAGCGGGCAGCCAGCAACTGATTGTCGGTGCTGGTCCTGACATAGCCCTTGGCCGTAATCGCCTGCTGAAACAGCCAGGCTTCGTAATCGAAAGAAGCCGGGTTGGCGAAACCGTGAGGTTGGTTTAATCGAACCAGGAATTGCCAACGCTCACCGCCTCGGATCGCTGCCTCTCCATAATAGTTAAGCAAGATGACTCGCTGCGAGAACTGGTGGTCGCTTTGGCGGATGCGGAATTTGAACTGTTGGGCGATGGCATTGCGCTGAGGCAACGAGATCACCACTCCGGTCACCAGCATGTTGATTCCCTCCAGGGATTCCGGCAACTGCCGATGCAGAATCGCGCTGGCCCAGCTCATGTGCCAGAGAAATCCCAGAGTGGCGCCGAAGCCTATTAACAGAAATACACGCTTAGTTGACAGCAGTCGCCGCCAACGCGACGCGAGCAAGAGTACCAGCGCCAGCCCCAGGCCCTGACCGAGATAGGCGTAGAGATGGGTCGCTGCGGGCGTGGCGACGAACGCCCCGGCAAAAGTGCCCAGGCCATAGCCGATAAGCGCAAACCGCACAGGCAGTGCCTCAATCCATTGATGACTATAAAGCTAGTGAAGACTGTGGCGGAATGCCAGTTTAGCGCCGAATTATTCCGTGCGCAGGGCCTCGGCGGGTTGCACGGCCGCAGCCCTTCGGGCCGGATACAGCGTCGCCAGGAACGACAACAGCAACACGCCCGCGGTCACCATGAGCACATCGCCATAGTACAGTTGCGAGGGCAGGAAATCGATGGGATAGACTTCGGCATTGAGCAGTTGCAAGGAAAATCGGCTTTCGATGGCGGTGGCAAGGTCACTGATCTTTAGGGAACCGAGGACGCCCAGGGCGACGCCGATGGTGATGCCGATGGCGCCAATCAGGCAGCCCTGCCACATAAATATCCGGTTAATCATGGCCGGGCTCGCGCCCAGAGTCCGTAAGATCGCGATGTCACCGCGCTTGTCTCTCACGATCATGATCAGGCTTACCACCAGATTGAAGGCGGCAACGCCGATCAGCAACCACAGCATGAAGCTGATGATGGAACGAGAGAATTTAATATTGTTATAGATGCCCCCCAGCGCGGCTGTCCAACTCTGTACCGATACCGTTGCCGGCAGCGCCCTGGCCAACTCCAACCGAATCGGGTCCGCATTCAGGACCTCACTCGTGCGAATTCTCAAGCCATTGTAAGGCGGCCTTATCTTGAATAGCACCCGGGCGGAAGACAGATTGATGAGCGCCATTTCACTATCCAGCTCCAGGCTGCCAACCTTGAATATCCCCACCACCTCGAAACTCTTGAACGTCGCCAGCGGCGTCACCGGGTTGATAGAAATCGCCGCCGAAAAAATGTCAACGTTATCGCCTACCGTGACTGCGAGCCGAGATGCCAGGGTCTGGCCCAGCACCACGCCCCAGCGCTTGTCCTGTAATGCCTCCAGAGAGCCGCTGTGAATAAATTTGGCGATGGAGGAGACCGCGGCCTCCGACTCTGGATTGATACCACTGATCAGTACTGCCTTGTTGCCATCGCCGGTCGCCATCACCGCGGCTACTTCGATCACCGGCGCCACCGCCGTCACCGAAGGATGCTGCGCCGCCGCCAACTCTATCTCCTGCCACTGGGCAAGGCTTAGATTTTCCCTCGAAGTGATGGTGATGTGTGGCACCACGCCCAATATGTTTTCGCGCATTTCATGATCGAAACCGTTCATCACCGAGAGCACCGTAATTAGAATCGCCACCCCGAGGGCGAGTCCAAATATGGAGATAACGGACATGAAAGAAACCAGGTGACTGTGTTTGCCCACGCTCAGGTAGCGCAGCGCAATCAGGCGCGGAATATTGGTGGGCTTAAGGCTCATGGAGCATGCCGTCTTGCAGGATGAGTTTGCGCTGCATGGACTGCGCCAGTCGTTCGTCGTGGGTAACCACCACGAAGCTGATCGCCAGGGTATCATTGAGTTCGCTCATCATGTCCTGAATATCCGCTGCCGTCCTCCTGTCCAGATTGCCGGTTGGCTCGTCCAGCAGCACACAACTTGGCTCCGCCACCAGGGCTCTAGCGATGGCGACTCGTTGCCTCTCGCCACCTGACAGTTCCGAGGGCTTGTGTTCGAGTCGAGCCTGCAGGCCAACTCGGGACAAGACGGCGCTGGCCCGGTCCGCGGCCGCAGCGCTGTCCATACCGCCAATCAATAAGGGCATACAAACATTTTCCAGCGCAGTAAATTCACCGAGCAGATGATGGAACTGATAAACAAACCCAAGATATTGATTTCGCAACAGGCCCCGCTCGGTCTCATTTACCAGGGCCAGGTTCTTGTCGGCGACATGAACTGAACCCGTGGTGGGCAGATCCAGACCGCCCAGAAGATTTAACAAGGTGGTCTTACCGGAACCGGAGCTGCCTACGATCGCAATTTGATCCCCTGCCAGGATCTCGAGATTGATATCCTTAAGTACTTCAACTTCCTGCGGACCCTGGGAATAGATTTTCCCGAGATGTTCGCAGGTCAATACTGGCTTGTCAGAATTCATTTAGGATTACAATTTCCGCTGCTGGTGAGTCTTCGGTGAGCAATTATTCGTAACGTAAAACTTCGGCCGGTTGTATTTTACTGGCCCGGTACGCCGGATAAAGAGTCGCCAGGAAGGAAATGATCAGGGCCGCCACGCATACTAATAACACCTCAGCCCAATCCACCTGGGTTTGCAGGTGAGAAATGAGATAAACATTGGCGTCGACAAATATCGAATTAATTACGCGCTCCAGCCCCAGGCTGATGGCGGTAATATTACTCGCCAGCAAGACCCCCAGCACCGCGCCAACCACGGTGCCTATGACCCCCGCGATCAAACCCTGAATAATAAACACCTGCATTATAGTTCGTCGACTGGCGCCCATGGTGCGTAGTATTGCGATGTCGGCACCCTTGTCGGAAACCACCATCACCAGAGTCGATACGATGTTGACTGCGCCGATGATGACGATCATGAGCAGCATGAAAGCGGTGAGTATCTTCTCCATATTGAGGGCATTAAAGAGGCTGGCCTGGGCGACATTCCACGGTACCAGCGTCACCCCGGAGACGGCGAAAAATGCGGAGGCAACGATGGCTTCGGCCGCGAACACATCGCGTACTTTGAGCCGCAGTTGCAGCTCCACACCCGGGTCTCGTTGAAAAAGACGCCGCGCCGGCTGCATATTGATGAGGGCAATATTGCCATTGCTGTAAAGGCCAAAATCTGCAAAACCGACGACTTCAAATCCCTGTGAATCCGCCAGTGATCTCGACAGCAGGCTGCCCAGGGCGATGGCGCTGACCTCTCCGGAACTATAAATCCCCAGACTCCCTGCCAGTTGTGTGCCCAGGATTATGCCGTTTTCGGTGGCGGCCAGAGATGCGAGTAACTGTCGATACCGTTGCCCCGGGTTATTGACCACCTCCGCTTCCAGCAATGGATCGATTCCCCGCAGGCGCACGAAACTATTCTGCCCCTGAAAGCGCAGGGTTGCCTCACCTTCAATATAGGGTGCAGCCGCAACGATAGCTTCCGCCGCGCCCGCCAACTGCAGATATCGCGGCAATTGATCCTCCAGCGCGTCACTCGAAAGTGTGACATGAGGCACGGATTTCAGGGCTTCATCGCGCAGCGTAGAGATAGACCCATTCATCACCGACAAAGCCACAATCAAGATCAATACACCGAGAGAAACACCCAGCATCGAAATCAGAGACACGAAAGACAGCAGCAGGTTGTGCTTCCGCGTCAACGAGTAACGCATGCCTACAAACAGTGAGAATGGTTTAAGCATGAGAATGGCTTGGCGACTTTAGAGTTTGCTTCTCAGGAGTTTGCAACTTGTCACTGGAAAAGGCAACGAGTTGGAGGCTTTGAGGCGGGGGCGGCGCGCGTGTAAGCTCGCCGCTCCTTTAGTATTGACTGGCGTGACGCAGCAGCAACCTCTGCACAGTCTTGAAACTGATGGGCATGATAGGGGTGGAAACTTCGCTGGAAATAGCCCGCAGGGATTTTCCCTGCTTCTTCAAATTCATGATTTTTCTCAACACCCGTTGTTCCATGGGATTTTCGATCAAGCGGCCATTTTCATGAATCATGTAACCGAACGGTCTGCTGCCACCGAGATATCGTCCCTGCTTCCGCTGTCGTTGTTTGACCTCCTTGATCCGCTCCGCAGATTTTCGCTTCTCGAGGGCGGAAAATATTGCGGCGATCTTGCTAAAGTTAACACCGAAGTCGGCGCGCGTAATATCGCCACCCAGTTCCACGATATGCAGCTGCAAAAACTTATCCCTGAGTCTGGCTATCAGCTGTACTGCCTCTTGGCTGGAACTGACGATACGCTCCAGTTTGCTACAGAGAATTACATCACCCGCTTGCAGCGTACTGAGCAGGCGCCTGCCGTTTTCCCGCTTGCTGAATTCAAGATTCCAGCTGCAATTAAAGTCCTTTAGGGTCTCCATCAAGAACCAGCGTTGACTCAGGCAATAGGTCTGCATCGCCAGATTTTCCGGTTCGAGGATTGAGTTGAGTTGATCGAGCTCCAGAGAAGCTTCCAGTTCAGAAGTCCGGCAATAGGAATAAATCGTCATGGTTGCGTGCCCCGGTCTCAGTGCCATCCGCCCCACCACGGATGTTGCTGGCACTGCATTTTTTGTTTCTTGTTTGGTCCCAGCCGGGGATGCGTCGATAATTCCAGAGCCCGGCTGTACGGCTATTTTTATCAGGCTTGTGGTAATTTCACAGTTCCGATGTCGGATATGTCTTGTTGCTGTGTCTGTGTACTGGCAAAGCCACGCGCCAGCCTAATCTAAGCATAGGGAATTTGTTTAAGCAAGCTGTGTCTATGACACATAAATTCATAGACCTTGGATGCAGGTCGTTGTTTTCTAGTGGATTTCCGTCCCTGGATTTGAGTTGAAGAGGCTTTACTGCTATATTGCCACGCCATGCGCTACCGGAGTACGCAAGGTAGCGTGTAGCGGCCATGATCGGGCAGCATTACTGACCTGTAGCCGCGTTTGACGTGTCTGCTATGGCAACAGCCTCTAAACCGCTTTGCCCGCCGAGACGATGTAAGACAGGCCGTAAAGGCCCCGAGGCAGGACTGCAACTTCGTAAGACTGGCTTAACAGCCAGCAATCAGTTCCAGTGTTGCCATCTCATTAAACAGATAATATTGGGCCATGCAGAAGCAGCATGGCGTGACAGGCTAAGTGAATTAGCCCGGATCGACCAAGACTAATTAGATTCAGGATTTCCTATTCCAGCGCTCGGCCAGTTTTATCTGGCGGGGTGATGAAAACGCCACTGGGCATTAAAGTTAATTAAAACAGTAGGATAAATGCAATACATAGAACCCTCATCGGGTTAATTCGGTAACACATAAACATCCTGATCCAGGATCAACAGCGTTGCCGGTGTATTGCCACTTTACCGGTCTTTATTTACACACTTTAGCTGCCCCCGGTCCGACCCTACGGTCGGACTTGCTGAAAAGCTTGACACGAAGCCATCGTCCAGCGCTTTTCCGGCATGAATAGCCCTCCCCGAGTTTGCTTGTCTGGTTAATCTATTTAAATAGAAAGCGAACTTATTATGAAAAGAATGCTAATCAATGCGACCCAGGAAGAAGAGCTTCGGGTGGCACTCGTCGATGGTCAGAAACTCTACGACCTGGACATCGAACACCGTACCCGGGTTCAGAAAAAAGCCAACATCTACAAGGGCAAGATAACCCGAGTGGAACCCAGCCTCGAAGCAGCCTTCGTCGATTTCGGCGCCGAACGCCATGGTTTCCTGCCCATAAAGGAAATTTCCCGCCAGTACTACGCCGGTAGCGGCGACAGATCGAACCTCAAGGAGTTGATTCCGGAAGGCACCGAGGTCGTGGTGCAGGTGGAAAAAGAGGAGCGCGGTAACAAGGGTGCTGCCCTCACAACCTATATCAGTCTCGCAGGCCGCTACCTGGTGCTCATGCCCAATAACCCCAAAGCCGGCGGCATTTCCCGCCGCATCGAAGGCGATGAGCGCGACGAATTACGCGAGGCGCTACGTGCTCTAAACATCCCCGACGGCATGGGCATGATCGTCCGTACTGCCGGCGTCGGTAAAGATCAGAAGGAACTGCAGTGGGATCTGGATTACCTGCTCACGCTGTGGCAGTCGATACAGGACGCCGCTGGCGAAAAGTCGGCGCCATTTCTCATCTATCAAGAAAGCAATGTCATCGTTCGCACCATCCGCGATTATCTGCGCCAGGATATCGGCGAGGTGCTGTTCGATACTCAGGAATCCTATGAAGAGGCGATTGCATTCATCAGGCAAGTGATGCCGCAATACGAGAATCGAATCAAGCTATACGACGACAAACTGCCACTATTTAATCGTTATCAGATCGAAAGCCAGATCGAGAGTGCCTTCGAGCGGCAAGTTCAATTACCCTCCGGCGGTTCCGTAGTGATCGATCCAACCGAGGCCCTGATCTCTATCGATATCAATTCCTCACGCGCCACCCGCGGTGCCGATATCGAAGAAACGGCGCTCACTACCAACCTCGAGGCGGCCGATGAGATCGCCAGGCAACTGCGACTGCGGGACATGGGCGGCCTGGTCGTCATCGATTTTATCGATATGAGTTCCAACCGTAATCAGCGCGAGGTTGAGAACCGCATGCGCGACGCACTGGAACCGGATCGGGCCAGGGTGCAGGTGGGTCGTATTTCCCGCTTCGGCTTGCTGGAAATGTCGCGGCAAAGACTGCGGCCTTCGCTGGGTGAAACCAGCGCCATCGTCTGTCCACGCTGTAGTGGCCAGGGCACTATTCGCGATGTCGAATCCCTGTCTCTCTCGATTCTAAGAATCGTGCAGGAAGAGGCGAATAAGCAAAAAAGCCAGGAAGTACGGGCCACCGTGCCCCTGGTCGTTTCCTCTTACCTGCTCAATGAGAAGCGTCTCGTTGTCGCCGAGATAGAAGAGCAGAGCAAGACCAGGCTGGTTATCGTGCCGAACCCGGAAATGGAAACCCCTCATTACGAAATTACCGCCATCAATCTGCAGTCTGAAGCCTACGAGGTGGAATCCACGGCGACGCCCGATGCCGCGGTAAATGTTAAACCCAAGGCGCAGGCGGCGACAGTACAGGAAGCTGCCGTCAGTAATATCCCGGCGCAACGTCCGCCGCCACCAAGCAAAGGTCTGTTCGCCTCTTTATGGGCAGCGATAACTGGCTTGTTCACTACTACACCGAAGCAGAGTGCCAGGCCTCAGCGGCAGCGACCACAACAGGGGAACCGGAATCGAAGCCGTCAGGGGGCAAAGAACCAGCGCAGTCAGCAATCTCGCGATAGCCGGACTGCGGGAACCGATCGCAGCAAACAAGGGTCGCAACAGCGGCGTAAGCAGGGTTCCGCCAAGGACAAATCTGACGATGAGCGCAAGCAGGCTCGCGGCGGACAGTCCCAGGGCAGAACTCAGGGTCAAGGCCAGGGACAGAGTCAAGGCCAGGGACAGAGTCAAGCCCAGGGCCAGAACCAGGAGAGATCGGAGCAGAAATCGCAGAGAAGATCGGCCAGTAAACGTCAGCAGAACACCAGTCAGCGCAGGCGCGGGCCGAGGCCAGAGCGCGGCGAGGGTGGTAACATACAGGCCGATAGCAGCCGTCAGGCTACGGCAGCAACCGCCAGCACAGGGGATGAGCGCAAGGCAGTCGTAGACCGGAAGGAAAATGCCAGCGCCCCAGTTGGGAGCCAAGCGCCCGTGGTGACGCCAGCACCGGCGTCCGTAGAGCCTGTGGCGCAGGCGTCTGCACCAGCAAGCGCCGTCGTCACCACAGCAGATTCCTCCACACCGAAGGCTGCAGCGGCAGGCCCGGCGGCGAGCTCACCCGTAGCGGAAGCAGCAGCAACGGTACCGGCAACGAAGAAGCCACCAGCACAAACCAGCACAGCGGCGAAATCCGACAGTGCAGCGGTGCTGACGTCGGCTGTGAGTTCAGCCCCGGCGCGACAGCAGCCAGCTAAGGCCACGGTCCCGGGTACCGGTGAATCACCGAGTCCGGCCGGAACAGCAGCCACCAAGGTTGAAAAACCGGTGTCGCCCGTAACGGCAAAACCGGAGACAGCAGTAGTTACGCCGTCGCCAAGCCCGGCCAGCGAGAGCACGGCACCGAAAAAACCTGCAACACCTGCGCCTACTGCAAGCGTCGCCCCCGCAGTCGAGAAGTCTGTCAGTAAGCCCACCACCGGCAACCAGAGTGGGACTGAGAAAACCCGCACCGAAAACAACGATGCTAGTGTGCCGCCATCTGCCGGCCGGGCATCGAATGACCCCCGGGAGGTCAAGCGCCGACAACTTGCCGAGCAAGCCAATAGGGAGTAATTAGGTGGCTCGAGTCGAAGAGCCAAAAAAGCCCGGTGGTTCCGGGCTTTTTTGTGGGTTCGCGAAGTTGTCCGCTGCCACGATCCTGGCCGCCGTGGCGGCGGCAGCAGGAGTGTCAGGGCATCGGCCTCAGCACAGCCTGCTAGAGTGCGGCTTCCAGCTCTGGTAGCACCTTGAATAGATCTGCTACCAAGCCGTAATCCGCGACCTGAAATATAGGTGCTTCCGCGTCTTTGTTTATGGCCACGATAACCTTGCTGTCTTTCATGCCGGCGAGATGTTGGATGGCTCCGGAAATACCCACGGCGATATAGAGATCCGGTGCGACTATTTTGCCAGTTTGACCCACCTGCATGTCATTGGGTACGAAGCCCGCATCCACTGCTGCCCGTGAAGCACCGATGGCTGCACCAAGTTTGTCGGCCACTTTTTCCAACAGCAGAAAATTCTCACCGCTCTGCATACCACGTCCTCCGGATATGATGATTGAGGCGGCGGTCAATTCCGGTCGTTCCGAGACAGAAAGCTGCTCGCTTACATAAGTGGCCAAGTTCTGCTCGATGACGATATCGGTGTTTTCGATAGTCGCGCTGCCACCGGACGGCGCTTCTTCAAACCCCGTAGTCCGCACCGTGATGACCTTGATCTCGTCGGCAGAGCGCACCGTAGCCAGGGCATTGCCGGCGTAGATTGGCCGCACGAAGGTATCTTCTGACTGCACCTCAGCGATGTCGGAGATCTGGGCGACATCGAGCAGTGCAGCGACTCGTGGCGCCAGGTTTTTGCCCGTGGTGGTGGCCGCCGCCAATATATGGGAATAGCCCGGGGCGAGCTCGACCACCAGGGGGGCGACACTTTCCGGTAACTGGTGGGCATAGGCGTCATGGTCGGCAAGGATTACCCTGGTGACACCCCCTACTGCCGCTGCCGCCTTGGCGACCTCTTGGCAGGCGGAGCCGGCTACCAGCACATCGATATCGCCACCGATGGCCGTCGCGGCAGTGATGGCGTTAAGGCTGGCAGTCTTCAGCGCTTCATTATTGTGTTCGGCAATTACAAGTATTGGCATTAGATTAGATCACCTTTGCTTCCGTCTTTAATTTGTTCACCAGTTCTGCAACTGATTCCACNATGATGCCGGCCGAGCGTTCAGGCGGGGCGGCAACGCCGAGGGTCTCCAGCTTCGAAGTGATGTCCACCTCGAGCTCCGCGGCAGTCACGGTGTCGATGGGCTTTTTCTTGGCCTTCATGATATTGGGCAGAGAGGCGTATCGTGGCTCATTGAGCCTCAGGTCCGTGGTGATTACCGCCGGCAGGCGCAAACTGACGGTCTGCTCGCCGCCATCAATCTCCCGGGTCACCTCTATTTTGCCGTCCCGGAACTCAGCCTTGCAGGCGAATGTGCCCTGGGGCCAATTCAGCAGGGCGGCCAACATCTGTCCCACCTGATTATTATCGGTGTCGATAGACTGCTTGCCCAGGATCACCAGGCCAATCTCTTGTTTCAGCACCAGTGCCTGCAGTATTTTCGCCACTGCCAGTGGCTCGACCTGGGCGTCGGTTTCTACCAGGATGCCACGGTCACAACCCAATGCCAGCGCGGTGCGTATCTGTTCCTGGCTCGCCCTGGGTCCTATGGAGACGGCGATAATTTCTTCGACGGAACCGGCCTCTTGCATGCGGATCGCCTCTTCCACCGCAATTTCGCAGAAGGGATTCATGGCCATCTTTGCATTGCTTAAATCCACACCGCTGCCGTCGGTTCTGACCCTGACTTTTACATTGGCGTCGACGACGCGTTTTATTGCAACCAGAACCTTCATGGACTCTCCCGGAAATTTTGACCTACGAAGCTATTGATCTAATAAGCTTTGCTCAGCTACTGCACAAGCGGCGCTCTGCCAGAAAAAAGGGGCATATCATGCCGTTTTTGACCTGGCAGGTCAAATGCCGGCAACGGCGACTAGGCGCAGGACTCCGGCGCAGATGTGGCGTCCTGTCTAGTGCCCAGCTAGGGACTTAGTTCGAAAAATTCTCCGGCGCTCCAGACGCCTAGACTATCGCCTGGCCTGCCGTTCCTGGTCTGGGCGAGATCGACCAGGCGGTAGAACACCGGTCGGTTAAGCAGTGCATTGAGCCCGCTGCGCACATGCACGATGGGGTGGGGTTCGGCCGTGATGGCGTCTGTTTCGAAAACGATTCGATGATCCTCTCCGGCTATGATTGTCTCGTCGGTATTGGATTCAAATTGCAGCACTTGAGAGCAGCCAGAGCCTTCCACTTCCATGGCTATGACGACAAACGGGCAATCCTCCACCTGAATTCTTACCTTCTCCACCGGTGTCACCAGGTAGTAACAGCGATCGCTGTCCAGCCTTAATATGGAGGCAAAGAGTCGCACCATGGCAGGACGTCTGATCGGCGTGCCCTCGTGAAACCAGGTCCCGTCTCTGGCAATCCGCAAATCCATGTCGCCACAGAACGGCGGATCCCAAAGATGCACCGGCGCCGGGCCCCGAGATTTGATGCGCCGCACCAGCTCGAAAGGATCAATATCAGATGTCCTGGCCTTGTTCTCCGTCACTGCTTGTCATCACCTCGAGTCAGTGGCATTTTGGTCTGACTCGCAATTTAAACCAGATTTTAACCCAGTATGATGCCGACTGAGAGATTTTCAACAGCCTACTAGGATTAGCCCAGAAGCAGATGCTACACTAATCCGGGATTGCAATTGATCCAGAGCAACACGCTTCGCGCTCCATGTCCCATACCATTTCTGCGAAGGCATTCGCCGACATATTCAAACACAGTACACCGTTGCTGGACGTACGTTCGCCAACAGAATTTCGGCGCGGGGCCTTTCAGCATGCTAGCAACCTCCCGCTTCTCGATGATGCCGAACGTGAGGCCGTAGGGACTCATTACCGGCAACGAGGCAGGGAGGCGGCCATCGCCCTGGGCCACAAATTGCTAAGTGATGACCACCGGCGCAGACGATTATCGGCCTGGCAGGCCTATCTAGAGCAACATCCCTCAGCCCTGCTCTATTGTTTCCGGGGCGGACTGAGATCACAAACCGTGCAGCAGTGGCTAGGGCAGGAAAATATTTCCGTGTCGAGAATCGAGGGTGGCTATAAGGCCCTGCGCCGATTTCTGATCAGTAGCCTAGACCGTATCGCCACGGCCGCAGATTTTCTCATCGTCGCCGGCAAGACCGGATCGGGCAAAACCCATCTGCTGAATCAGTTGTCCAATAGCATCGATCTGGAAGCCATCGCCCATCATCGCGGCTCGGCCTTCGGCAGAAGAGCCCGGCCTCAGCCCTCTCAAATTGACTTCGAAAACAATCTTGCGGCGGCCCTAATCAACTTGCCGGCGGCGAGCGCAAGCAGGGTTTTTATCGAGGACGAAAGCCGGGGCATCGGCTCGGTCTCGCTGCCCCAATCTCTTCACACGGGGATGCTGGCGGCGCCAATTGCGGTGGTGGAGGAATCGTTGGATTCGAGGGTCGATACAATCCTCAACGACTACATCGTCTCTAATTACCATGAATTCAAGCGCGAGGGGCACGCGGATTTCGACGCCGTGTTTGAGAATTTCCTGCTCACCAGTCTTGCCAGAATTCAGAAACGCCTGGGAAGCGAAAACTATGAAACCATCGCATCGCTGATGCGCGACGCCCTTCAGATTCAGGCGCAAGCGGGTGGATTTGATTCCCACCGACTCTGGATCGAGTCACTATTGCAGAATTACTACGATCCCATGTACGACTATCAATTAGACAAGAAGCTGCAGCGCGTCGTCTTTCGCGGCGACAAGCAGGAGTTCCTGAACTGGTCTGCGTCTGTCGGCGCGGCGGCCAAAGACCCGTCAGCTTGATGTCGATTAACAGATTTAAACTCCAGCCCCTCCTCCCTGCTATCGAGCAGAACGCCCTTATCCTGGTGCCGAATCACAGGATACGTGACGCTATCCTGTGCAGCCACGCCAGTCAGGCTGGTGCCACGGTGTTCCGCACCCCGCGCGTGTTCGCTATCGATATCTGGATTCGCGACATGTGGGAGCTGGCGTCGAACCGGGCCTTGGCCCCTTTCTGCAATCTGCAACTGATCGACGCGGTCGCCGAACATTTCATCTGGCTCGGAATTATAGAGCGTTCGCTGAGCGAGCTTCCCTTGTTGAATCCGGATCAGACTGCCCGCGCAGTGGGACAGAGTTATCGGAGTTTGAAACAGTGGTTAAGCAGCGGCGACGGGCACCGCGAATTGGCGGGGGCAACGGCGATTCCAGATGTAGCGGCGTTCTCGAACTGGGTAGAGCAATACCGGCAGTACGGCGAAGAAAATCAACTCATCAACCTGGTAGATTGCACCCAGATCCTCCTCGCGGCGCTGGATCGGCCGGCTTTTAACCTCGTCGGCGAGGCAGTCTATCTGGTCAATTTCTACCAGCCCCCTCCCCTGTACCAGCAACTGTTTGCCAGCCTTGACGCAGTGGCGGCGGTGCAGGTGCTGCAGACCAGTGAGGCCGCGCCTGCACTGGTCCGCCATCGCTTCGAGTTTCCTGATCAAGCCACGGAAATACTGCGCTGTGTGGAATGGGCCCGGACCCTATCGCGCGCGGATTCCGCCGCCCATATCGGCATCATCAGCAACCGCGATGAAACCCAGCTTAAACAACTGCAACGAATCCTGAAGCGGGAATTGCTGGCTAACCCCGTGCCCATACGCGCCAACGACGGTAATCCGTTTAATAGCTCCCAGGCAGATCTAAAGCTCATCGATGCCGGGATTATCCACGATGCCTTCGCGCTGTTAAATCTCGGCCGTGGAATTCAGGACAGCGACGATATTTGCCGAATCTTGCGATCTCCATTTACCGACGGCGCCGAGGAGGAAAAAGAAGCACGTATTCAAATGGAGAGCTTCATGCGGCGAAATTTCGGTAATCGCTGCCAGCTGTCGGAATTTTCACGGCTGCTTAATTCCCAGTCCAGGGACTATTACTGCCCGGTCCTCGGCGCTGGCTTTGCGGGGCTGGCCAGGCGCGCACGCAGCCTCAAGGGTTTGGCCTCATCCGCATTCTGGGTGGGACAGATCGCTGCACTGCTGGCCGATTTTGGCTGGCAACAGACTGCCAGGGGCAAACTGGAACTTGAAATCCTGGATCAATGGCAAGAAGCGTTGGAGTTATTCGCCAACGCCAGCGTCGCCGTGGGCAAGATTAGCTTCGCCACCGCTCTTAGCCGCATGCAAACCTTGTGCGCGCAACAAGCCCAGCGCCTGAAGTTTGATCCACGGTGCCAGGTGTCGGTTTACTCCGTCACCGAGGCCGTGGGTCTTAGCTTCGATCATCTGTGGCTGCTGGGATTCGATGACCGGCACTGGCCCGAGGCGGCGAGTCCATCACCCTACCTGCCTTATGATTTACAGAAACAGGCGGCGATGCCCGGCAGCCATAGTGAAGTGCAATTCGAATTGGCGCGGGCATCCTTTGCCGTACTGTGCAACTCGGTGAGCCAATCCCTATGCGCCAGTCATCATTGCCTAGACGCCGAACAACAACTCAGCCCCAGCAGTTTTATTGCCGACTTCCCTCTGGCCGACGCCGCCTTGCATCGACGGGAGCACGGTGCCACTGACGGCAAACCCGGGATTGAAGCCACACTCTCGATCGAGGATCTTCCGGGACTGGCACTGCGTAGTGACGAACAGATCCGGGGCGGCAGCAGCTTGATTAGCAACCAGTCGAGCTGTCCATTTCGGGCCTTCGCGGTACATCGGCTCGCTGCCGTCGCCGGCGCGCAGTTCGAGGCTGGCCTCAACAGCAGGGCCCGGGGCACAGGGATTCATGTGGCCCTGGAAAACCTGTTCGCCGGCATCCAGAGTCGGTCCGATTTAGTGGCGCTGTCACCGGCAGAGCGACGGCGCCGCGCCAGCGCTGCCACCGCAGTGGCCATGGAGACCCTGGGTGCAAAATATCCGCTGGTGATGACACCGAAATTTGCCGAGATCGAGAGCGAGCGCATTAACACCCTGTTACTGAGGTTCATGGAACTGGAAAGTGAACGCAAAGATTTTACGGTCATCGCCAGGGAGGAATCGCTGCAATGGAATTTTGAAGGCCTGGCGCTGAATTTGAAGATCGATCGCATCGACAGCCTGGGGGATGACACTCTCGCCTTGATCGACTACAAGACCGGTAAAACTGCGATCAGGCATCAGTCCTGGCTGGAGCAGAGGCCCGAGGACTTGCAGTTACCCTTCTATCACGTGGCCGCATCGCATGTGCATACCGAAGCCGTCAGCGCCGTTACTGTCGCTCATCTCCATATTGAGAATGTCAGTTATTCCGGCCTCATCGCCGCGGACAACTTTCACCGGCAGTTAAGCCCTGGCGGCAGTGTTAACGTGGAAGATCCGGACTGGGATGAGTTGAGTAGGACCTGGCGAGAAAAAGTCGAAGCGATCGCCCGGGAATTTATCGCCGGTCAGGCCAATGTCTCCCCAGTCAACGGCAGGTCCACCTGTCGTTACTGCGAGCTAGAATCGCTCTGTCGTATTCAGGAATTGGAAATCGAGGCCGGTCGCGATTCTGGTGAGACGCCGTGACAAATTCCAGCCTCTCAGATCAGGCTGATCGTGATGCGGCACTGGATGTCACTGCCTCCTACATCGTTCAAGCCCCTGCCGGATCCGGCAAGACTGAACTTCTGACCCTGCGTTATCTCAAGTTATTGGCCATCTGCGAGCAACCGGAAGAAGTTCTGGCCATTACCTTTACCAAAAAAGCCGCGGGTGAAATGCGGCAGCGCATCCTCGGCATGCTGAAATGGACCCTGAGCGCCGGCGAGATCGGCGACAGTTCGTCCCTGCATCGGCTGCGCTACGAAATTTGCAGGCCTGTGATCGAGCGAGATAGAGAAAAGGACTGGCACATCCTCGATAATCCCTCGCGCCTGCGAGTGCAGACGATCGACAGTTTTTGCTTCTACCTCGCCAGCCAACTACCGGTGCTTTCCCGGCTCGGCGGCAATCCCACCATCGCCGAAGACATTAGCCCCTGCTTCGCCGCCGCCGTCACCAACACCGTAGTACTGCTGGAACAGGACAGCACGCTTGCCGAAGACATGGCACTGCTCCTGCGCTATCTCGATAACGATGTCGCCCGGGTGCAAACCCTGTTAGCCGGCTTGCTGCATAATCGGGAGCAGTGGCTGCCCCATGTTCTCGGCATTAAATCCTCGTTCGAAGACGCCAGGATGTATCTGCAGGAGAGTCTCGAGGAACTGATTCGAGAGTCCACATCCGAGGTACACGAGGCCCTGATTGGCCGCCAGATGGAACTGCTCGAGCTCATCAATTTCATGGCTGAAAATCTTGCCGCAGAGAGCAAACTGGCCGTCGAAGACTTTGCCCCACTACTCACCTTACCCGGGTCATCTCTTAGCGCGCTACCCTACTGGAGACTGCTGGTGGAGATGTTGCTTACCCAGTCCGATGGCTGGCGGCTGAGGGTGGACAAGCGCAATGGTTTCCCCAGCGGGGAGTCACAGGACAAGGAGTTCAAAGCCCTGTGCAAGAGACGTAAGGCACAGTTTAATGATCTCGCGGCCAGCCTCCAGGGCAATGACGATCTACTTGAGGCCTTGGCCTATTTGCGTAAGCTACCCGATCCAGCCTATGAATCCAGGCACTGGGATTTTTTATCGGCGCTGACGCGCCTGCTAGAATATCTAGGCGCTCAACTGCTGGTGTCCTTCCGATCCCTGGGAGTCATCGATTATTCCCAGACCAGTGCCGCCGCCAGGTCCGCCCTCGGCTCCCCCGACGACCCAACGGACCTCGCCCTGGCGCTGGATCACAAGATCCAGCACATCCTGGTGGATGAGTTTCAAGACACGTCCCAGCTACAACTGGACATTCTGCAGCAGCTCACCAGTGGCTGGCAGGTGGATGATGGCCGCACCCTGTTTCTGGTCGGCGATGCCATGCAGTCCTGCTATGGCTTTAGAAATGCCAATGTGGGTATCTATCTGAATGTCAGGGAAAATGGCCTAGCCAGCGTCAAATTACACGCCCTCACATTGCAGGCCAATTTCAGATCACAGGAAAAGCTGGTGAGTTGGGTGAACCGTATTTTTTCCACCGCCTTCCCGGCCAGAGCCAACAGTTCTAGAGGCGCCGTGCCCTACTCTGCCTCAACATCGGTGCATGCCGGCCTCGATGGCGTCGGTATTACGACAGAACTCATCTGCCACCAACGTGACCAGGCTATGGCGGGCCGGGAGTTGGAAGCCCAGCGGGTCGTAGCAAGAATTCTGCAGCTGAAGGCAGACCACGGCGATGCATCCGTCGCTATTCTGGTGCGCTACCGTTCACATCTGCGGCAGTTGATACCCAAGCTGAGGGCGGCAAACATCCAGTGGCAATCCACCGATATTGACCGCTTGACGACACTGCCGATCATTGGGGATCTGCTCAATCTCACCGCCGCTGTAGTCAATCGGGGCGATCGTATCGCCTGGCTGGCCATTCTTCGTGCCCCCTGGTGTGGTTTAACGACCGCCGATCTCCATGCCATCCACAGCCATGCAGGTGAGAAATCGATCTGGTACGCCCTGCAGCAACACAGCGACATAGCGGCACTTTCGGCCGTGGCGCAGGAATACCTGGAGAGCTTCGTCGCCATCATGGACTACATCGTCACCGCCCATCGCCGACTTGGACTTCGCGATCTGATCGAAACCGCCTGGGACTTGCTCAGGGGCCAGACTCTGGCCACAGACGCCGTTGAGCGGGACAGCGTCAGCCACTTTTTTGACCTGCTCGAGCAGAATGAGGCCGGCGGCAGTCTCGCCTCCATGAGTAAATTCGCAGACAAAGTAAGATTGGCGTTCATCCCTGCCACGGCCGATCACTCGACTGGCAACAGCATCCATCTCTTGACCATGCACAAAGCCAAAGGTCTCGAGTTCGACCATGTCATCTTGCCCGGGCTGGCAAACCAGGGTGTCAGCGACCGTAAATCATTATTGCTGTGGCATGAACGCCTGAACCAGTCCGGGCAGGCGCGGCTGTTTATTGCGGCGCTGTCGGCATCGGGCTCGGATCAAGGCTTGCTCTATAAACTTTTGCAACATGAACAGCAACACAAGAATAAGTTGGAAGACACGCGGCTGCTTTATATTGCCATCACGCGTGCGCGCAAATCCGTCAGCCTGTTCGCCAGCTTGCCCCGCAACAGCAAGGGGGTAATCGCACCCCGTGCCGACAGCCTGCTGTCACGAATCTGGCGCGAGCTGCGACGTAACCCTCAGGGCATAACCGAGTTCGAGCTGGATCAGCAGCCCGCCCTGGCGGTGACGGCGCAGCCCTCGAATGTCGCCATCGACTATGCTGACATCACCTCCATCAGACGTTATAGGCGAGCCCTGTCCCTGCCTGCCGAGGCGGGAAAAAACCTCGCGGCAGGCCTTGCCGAACTGGAGGCGGTTAATGACGAAGCCAGCGCCGAGGGGCAGTCAGTTCCTGTAGGCGGCCGCAAACAGGCGGTGGCGGGAACCCTCATTCATCGGCAACTCGAATCCCGTGTCCGCTGCGGCAGTGCTGTACCCGAGAGTGCCAGTCTGCGCAATTACTGGCGCCTGCAGCTGCGTAGTGGCATCGCCGATAGCAAGGAATTGGAGACCACCCTGGATTTTATCGAGGACTCGGTAGAGCGCTCGCTGGCAGCCGAATCCGCCTGGATATTCGATGCGGCTCTGGCCGATAGCGAGGCTGAATTGGGCCTGAGCAGCTTTGAAAACAAGCGCTTGCGTAATTACGTGCTGGATCGCTGCTTCATAGACGCCGCAGGAACCCGCTGGATCATCGATTACAAGTCGGCCACGGCCGACGCAAACCAGAGCCAGCAGGGCTTTATCGATGCCCAGGTTCAATTGCATTCGGTGCAGTTAGGCCAATATAAAAAGTTATTTGCAGCGATGGACTCCAGGCCCACGAAGACCGCTCTGTATCTAACCAGCATCGCGAAACTGGTGGAACTGGAATAAACCAGCTTCCATTATCGTATGTCTCCCTGCAGGCTCCGCCTCACAGGTCCAGTTTCGCTACCGCAAAAATGCCCGCAGCATTACGCAGGTAACCCTTGTAATCCATGCCGTAGCCGAAGACATAGTCGTCGCCTATTTCCAGGCCGACAAAGTCCGCCACCACCGGGGAAAGTTTGCGCGCCGGCGCCTTGTTGATTAATACCGCGGCATAAACCGCCTCTGCGCCCTGCGCTCGACAATAGGAGAGTACTCGCTCTAGGGTAAGACCTTGATCCAGGATATCGTCGACCACCAGCACTACCCGGTTTGATAAGTTCAGTTTCGGATAGGCCTCCCAGCGCAACTCATCCGATCCATTGGTCTGATCGCGGTAGCGGGTCGCATGCAGGTAGTCGAGCTGCAAGGGGAAGTCGAGTCGGGTCGCTAACTTACCTGTAGTGATCAAGCCCCCATTCATGATGCACAAGACGATGGGATTGCTGGCGCCGATTTTCGCGCTGATCGCAGCCGCCATATTATCCAGCGCCCGCTCCACCGCCGCTTCGCTATAGAGACAGTGAGCGCGTCGACTGACCTCGCTTATTTGTTGCGGAGTCACCTGTTATCTCCGGTCATGCCTGCCATCAAAACAGGCCCGCTAGAATCTCCATCAGGAATTTGCATCGGGTTCGGGTCTGAGCACATCGATCCCGTCCAGGGTGGTGGTTGGAAAGGCAAAATCGGCATCATGGGAAAGGACTATGTCGATAATTTTCAGCATCACATCCTGCTTGATCTCGTGAAATCGAATCCAGTTTGTGGTCTTGGTAAATGTGTAAATAAAGAAATCCAGGGACGAAGCGGCGTAGCTGTTGAGATTGACGATCAGAGTCTGTCCGCTATCGATCTCTTCATGCTTCAGCAGCATGTCTTTGACGTCTGCCACTATCGCCCCCATCTTCGACGCGTCCTGATAGCGAATGCCGATGGTTTCCTTGATCCGTCGATTAGTCATCCGCGACGGGTTTTCCAGCGCCAGCGTATTAAAAACCGAGTTTGGAATATACAGGGGGCGTTTGTCGAAGGTGCGGACCACGGTCAGTCGCCATCCGATGCTCTCCACGGTTCCCTCGATTTCTCGATCCGGGGATCTGATCCAGTCCCCGATAGCGAAGGGTCGGTCCATGTAAATCATGAGACCGCCGAAGAAGTTTGCGAGCAGGTCCTGGGCGGCGAAGCCGATGGCGATGCCACCCACCCCGCCGAATGCCAGCAGCGCCGTGATTTCTATGCCCAGCGTGGGCAGGGCGATGAGGACGCCGGAGATGATAATTGCCAGCCGCAGTAACTTGGCGAGGGCGGCCAGGGTGGTCGGATCTACCCTGGATTGGTCGNGTTCAGCTTCGTCCTGGGCTTCAATTCTCTGCTTCATCCTGTGCTCGGCGAGGGTGGTGAATCGAACCAGGAACATGACGATCAGGTAAACCAGCGTCAGCTCCCGCGCCAGCTCGAGATTGCTGGCTGAAAACAATTCGGAACTCACATAGGCATCACTGATGCCAACGGCCCAAAGCAGACCCATGATTAAAATAAACCAGCTAAGCGGCGATCTGGCTGCCTCCAGAAAGGCATCATCCCAGATGTTACTGGTTTTTTCAGCGCGTCTCTCGATCAGCCTGAGAATCCGCATGGCGAAAAAACGCGCAATCAGGGTGAGAAAAACCGCGACGAAGACTTCCACGCCCCAACCAAAATCACTGAGGGTTTTCAAGCTAAAAAGTCCATCTGGCATTAATTCACCTTCTCTCTATTGTGCGTCAGGATCAACATCTGTTCAGTAGCCTCAATCCAGCGCGCGCTCTCATAAAGATTTTTGCCTGCATACTGAGGCCGGCCGCGCATTCGGAGCAAGCCTGCATTGGGAGGAATATTAGCAGCATCGAGCCAATCTGCTACCGCTATAGCAAATTCACCATCGTTACACACCAGCACCATGTCACAACCGGCTGCCAGGGCTAGTTTTGCCCGCTCCTCCACGTCGCCGGCGCCATGGGCTGCCACCATCGTCAGGTCATCACTGAAGACGACGCCGTCAAAACCCAATTCCTTACGCAGTTTTTGCTTGATCCAGAGCTCTGAATAACCCGCGCACTCTGTGTCTATCGCCGGATAGATTACGTGCGCCGGCATCACGGCATCGAGCACATCGATACAGCCGGCGAAGGCTTTAAAGTCGGACCCTAATAATTCCTCCCAAGAACGAGGATCGACAGGCAACTCGACATGGGAATCCGCAACCACGGTACCATGGCCGGGAAAGTGCTTACCGGTTGCCGCCATACCCGCCTCATTCATGCCCGCGATATAAGCCCGAGCCAGGGAAATTACGGTGTCCGCGTCCGCGGAAAAA
>JGI26061J44794_1000087_pt1 | contig 42830 bp, 43 predicted proteins | sample MarorgKNORR_S2LV_5_FD_44794 | JGI IMG/M metagenome (IMG submission 44794) | reverse complement strand
GCTGCCGGGAATGCCTGATCTCGCCGCTACGAAAGGACTCGTTGATCAATGGCAAATCGTTAAGCGCCCGTGCCACCCGGATCTTTTCCCGGGCAGCCAGGGCACCAATGCCGCATTTCCAGTTCAGCCAGTGGGCGAAGGTCTTAACCCCATCGACCTGCCAGCCGCCATGCTCATCAAACTCAGCGAGCAGTTTAATGAACTGATAGTTAATCGCATTGATGTGTCCGGCGAGTCGGGTAAGTTCCAGTTCAAGAGATGCGCAGTGTGCTCTTCTCTGCCGGTTCATGCGTAGTTGCTGATCAAGCGACGTATAGTCAGTCGATACGTTACCGCAGATCGGGTCATTGAGTGGGGAAGAGGTTTCTTCGAACATTTAACACACCACCAATTTAACCTGTATTAACATACAGTATTATACTCCTAAGCTACTGATATTTAAAGTATATATTGGTTATATAAAGCGCTTGAGTCTGGGAATAGTCCGCCATCTGGCGCGCCGCTTCGTTAGAATTACCGATAGTTCAGCTAGGCGAAATTGGTTGCCGTCATGGTAGTTGGTGATATAACCAAAGTTGATGCCAGTTTCCTGATCGGAGCCCTGGAAGAATTGGTGTGATTAAAACCGCGCGATGTGGAAAATAATCAGGGGAGCTGGGTAGTTCCCATGAGATCCCTGTCGATTTCACGAGCGGCCTCACGACCCTCGTTGATAGCCCGCACAACAAGATCCTGGCCGCGGCGGCAGTCAGCTGCAGCATAGACTTTGGCAATACTCGTCTTGTAATCTTCCTTGTTCGCCATGAAATTGCCGCGCTCATCGATGTTCATGCCAAGCGACTCATTGATGTAGTGCTCTGGCTGCAGAAAGCCCATGGACAACAAAATGAGATCAGCTTCCCAGGTTTTTTCTGTGCCCGGGATTTCTTTGAATTGAGGATCAACGTTGACCGTAACAATACCGGTCAGGTTGCCATGTTCATCGCTAAGAAATTCTTTGCTCATGATGGAGAAGACTCTCGGGTCGTCTCCAAATAACTCGGCTGCTTCCGCATGGCCGTAGTCAACGCGATAAATTTTAGGCCAAAGCGGCCAGGGGTTGTCCGGGGCACGGTCCTGGGGAGGCTCGGGCAACAACTCGAAATTAACCAGGGATTTGCAGCCGTGACGCAACGAAGTACCAATACAGTCTGTACCAGTATCGCCGCCGCCAATAACGATGACATTTTTGTCTTTGGCGGAAATGTAGTTGCCGTCTTCGAGGTTTGAGTCCAGCAGGCTCTTCGTGTTTCCCGTCAGGAACTCCATGGCAAGGTGCACGCCGCTTGCGTCACGACCGGCAATAGGCAGGTCTCTGGCAACGGTTGCACCTGTGGCTAGCAACAAGGCGTCATTTTGGTCAACAAGCTCTGAGACGTCTACATTGTTACCGACGTCTGCATTGACGACGAATTCGATGCCTTCATCGCGCATTAATTGTATTCGACGTTCGATAATGTCTTTGTCGAGTTTCATATTGGGAATGCCGTACATCAGCAGGCCGCCGAGTCTGTCCGCACGTTCAAAAACGGTCACGCTGTGTCCGGCAGTGTTGAGTTGCGCGGCTGCCGAGAGTCCGCAGGGACCGGACCCAATAATCGCTACTTTTTTACCGGTTCGAACAGGCGGTGGCAGAGGTGTCACCCAGCCTTCGTCGAATCCCTTGTCGATGATCGCGCATTCCAGGTTTTTGATGGTCACGGCAGGGCTGGTGATGCCGAGAACACAGGCGCCTTCACAAGGCGCAGGACACACTCTGCCTGTGAATTCCGGAAAGTTGTTGGTTTTGTGGAGCCTGTCCAGGGCATCATGCCAGCGGCCCTTGTAGACAAGATCATTCCATTCAGGGATAAGATTATGAATAGGGCAGCCGTTACCGGACTGACAGAAGGGTACGCCACAATCCATGCAGCGTGCGCCCTGGGATTGCAGATGTGATTCGTCGTGGCCTGTGTAGATCTCCTTGAAATCTACTAGTCTGTCGGCGGGCTCTCGATAGGGTTCAACTTCCCGATCGAATTCCTTAAACCCCGTTAGTTTTCCCATAATTAAACTCGATACTTCCTGTCAGGAGCCGGCTGCGGCTGTTAATTCTTCTTCGGTCGCCATTTCTTCCATGACACGTTTGTAGTCAGTTGGCATCACTTTGACAAAATGGGTCAGCTCGGCGGACCAGTTGTCGAGTATCTGCGTGGCGACGATCGAGCCGGTGTACTTCTTGTGCATCTTGATCATGTGTTTTAGATCGCTGATGTCGGCGTCACTCTGGACGCTCTCCAGCTCAAAAGTACCCAGATTGCATTTGCTGGCGAAGTCGTTGTTCTTGTCCCAAACATAGGCGACTCCACCGCTCATGCCGGCACCAAAATTTCGCCCGGTTGACCCCAGTACGACAACTTTTCCGCCGGTCATATATTCGCAACCATGATCACCGATGCCTTCAATGACCGCTTTGGCGCCACTGTTCCTTACACAGAATCGTTCTGCAGCAATACCGCGGAAATAGGCTTCGCCAGAAGTGGCACCATAAAGTACAACATTACCGATCAGTATATTGTCCTCAGCGGCAAACGTGCTGTTTTTTGGCGGGTAGACGATGAGCTTACCGCCAGACAGACCTTTGCCGACATAGTCGTTGGCGTCGCCTTCGACCTCGAGCTTGATGCCCGTGGCCAGCCACGCGCCCAGGCTCTGCCCGGCAGATCCGGTCAGTTTGATATTAATGGTGTCTTCCGGCAGCAGCTTGCCATTTGTTGCCACAGCAACTTTGTGGGAAAGCATCGTGCCGACAACTCGGTTGGTATTAATGACTTCGTGTTCTATGTGAACAGTTTCGCCACGTTTCAGGGCGGGTTCAGCGAGTTCAATCAGGGTATTGTCCAGCGCCTTGTCCAGGCCATGATCCTGATCAATCGTTCGGTACACGTCAGTGCCTTCATAAACGATCTGTGCGGGTGTCAGGATGCTGCTGAAATCCAGGCCTTTGGTTTTCCAATGGTCAATGGCGCTGCTCGTTTCCAGCAAATCGACGCGGCCGATCATGTCGTTGACGGTTTTTAAACCGAGCTGCGCCATAATTTGGCGCAATTCTTCGGCGACCATGAACAGGTAGTTCACCACATGTTCCGGTGAGCCGTTAAATTTTTTGCGTAGTTCCGGATCCTGGGTCGCGATACCCACAGGGCAGGTATTGAGATGGCATTTCCGCATCATGATACAACCGAGGGTCACTAGCGGTGCGGTGGCAAAACCGATTTCCTCTGCGCCCAGCAATATTGCCATGGCGACGTCTCGACCTGTCTTGATTTGACCGTCAGTTTGTAGCACAACCCGTGAGCGCAGATTATTCATGACCAGCGTCTGGTGGGTCTCGGCGATTCCCAGTTCCCAGGGCAATCCGGCATGTTTGATTGAAGTCAGCGGTGAAGCGCCTGTGCCGCCGTCGTGCCCGGCAATAACCAGGTGGTCTGCCTTGGCCTTGGTTACTCCCGCAGCAATAGTGCCAACGCCGATTTCGGCACCCAGTTTCACACTGATTCGGGCGTTGGGGTTGGCGTTTTTCAGATCGTGAATAAGCTGTGCAATGTCTTCAATCGAATAGACATCGTGATGTGGAGGTGGGCTGATCAGTCCTACGCCCGGTGTGGAATGCCTGATTCTGGCGATGGTCTTGTCGACCTTGCCGCCCGGCAGCTCGCCACCTTCACCGGGTTTTGCGCCTTGTACAATTTTGATTTGCAGTTCATCTGCATTCGCCAGATACCAGATGGTGACGCCAAAACGACCGGAGGCAACCTGCTTGATGGCAGAACGCTTTGAGTCGCCGTTAGCCATGGTCTCAAACCGTATCGGGTCTTCACCGCCTTCACCGGTGTTTGATTTGCCGCCTATGCGATTCATCGCGATCGCCAGTGCCTCGTGACTTTCTGCTGAGATGGAACCGAAACTCATGGCGCCAGTGCAAAATCGCTTGACGATTTCGGCAGCTGATTCAACTTCGCTGATGTCAATCGGTGACGTTGATTGGGTAAATTCCAGCAACCCTCGAAGTGTGGCCTTTCGGGTTGACTCGTTATTGGCGTGATCAGCGAATTGTTGGTAAGCGTCTTTATCGTTTGTACGTGCCGCCACTTGGAGATTTGCGATGGTTTCCGGATCCCACATGTGGGTATCGCCACCACGACGCCAATGGAAATCCCCCGGGTTGGGTAGAACGGGAATGAGATTCTCGTCCCTGGGTGGATAGCCGATCTCGTGCCTGACTTTCATTTCTTCGAACAGTACGTCAAAACCCACGCCCTGCACCCGGCTGGCTGTCCCAACGAAACAGCGATCAATGATTTCGTCTGCCAGGCCCACAGCTTCGAATATTTGTGCGCTCCTGTACGACTGAAGGGTCGATATACCCATTTTTGCCATGACCTTCAGCATGCCTTTGGCGATACCCTTTTTGTAAGCAGAGACGATCTTGTCGATATCACTGTATTCGAGATTGTCCAGCCAGCCGTCTTGTCGTGCGTGCCAGAGTGATTCGAAAGCGATGTATGGATTAATCGCATCTGCGCCGTAACCCACAAGCAGGCAATGATGGTGTACTTCCCTTGCCTCTCCGGATTCAATAACGATGCCAATGCGAGTTCGCTGATGGCTGGCCACAAGATGATGATGCACCGTACCGCAGGCAATCAGTGAACTTAATGCCATTCTGGTCGCGCTGATATTCCGGTCAGACAGGACAATAATTGAGTAGCCGTCTGTGATTGCGTTTGATGCTTGCTCGCAAATACGATCCAATGCGCTGAGCATGCCTTCCTTGCCAAGGGCTTTATCGAAAGTCGCGTCAATCGTCCTGGTTTTCCAGCCTCGCGCATCCATATTCTTGATGCTCGCCAACTCAGCATTGGAGAGAATCGGGTGGGGGATATTGAGTCGATGGACGTGTTCTTCGGTGGTTTCCAGTAAGTTTTTCTCTGGGCCTATAAAGCATGAGAGAGACATCACCACTTCTTCTCGAATTGAATCGATGGCCGGATTGGTGATCTGGGCGAACAGCTGTTTGAAGTAGTCGTAAATGATCCTTGATTTGTCGGACAGGCAAGCCAGGGCAGAATCGTTCCCCATGGAGCCCAGTGGGTCTCTCGCCTCTATTACCAGAGGCAGCAACATGAATTGCATGGTTTCAATGGTATAACCGAAAGCCTGCATTCTCTGCACCAGGGATTCTGGCTCGTAGTGAAGTTCGTTGCCGGAGCTGGGAAGTTCAGCCAATTCAATCTTCTGGTTTTTGATCCATTCGCCATAGGGTCGCTTGGCAGCAAATTCAGCTTTTAGCTCTGCATCCGGGATCAAACGCCCGGCAGTAAAGTCCACCAGGAACATCTTGCCCGGTTGAAGTCGACCTTTTTCTTTGACGTTTTCCGGCGCGACCGGCAAGACGCCGACTTCGCTGGCCATGATGACCTTGTCATCATGTGTCAGGTAGTAGCGAGAGGGCCTAAGGCCATTTCTATCGAGGACCGCACCGATATAATTTCCATCGGTGAATGCAATGGAAGCCGGACCATCCCAGGGTTCCATGAGTGCCGAGTGGTACTCGTAAAAGTCCCGTTTTACCTGCGGCATATTGACGTCTGCCTGCCAGGCTTCTGGGATCATCATCATGATGGATTCCTGCAGACTACGGCCGTTCATTAGCAAGAACTCAAGCACATTGTCGAAGGTGCCTGAATCTGAATAATCCGGTTGAACTATGGGGAATAGATCCTTGATTCGGTCACCGAACAGGTCCGAGCGAACCACACCTTCTCGCGCTTTCATCATGTTCTTGTTGCCGCGCAGCGTGTTGATCTCTCCATTGTGGCTCATGAAACGGTTGGGCTGAGCCCTGTCCCAGCTCGGGAAGGTGTTGGTTGAAAAGCGGCTGTGGACCATGGCCAGATGACTTTCGTAATCAGGGTCTTCAAGGTCCGGGTAGAAAGGGAATAATTGCCCGGGGGTCAACATGCCCTTATAGACGATAATTCGAGAGTTCAGGCTGCAGACATAAATTTGGTGTGATTCTTTCAGATTTGGGTTCTGCCTGGTCTCTCCCGTAAACCGACGACTGATCAGGTACAAAGCGCGATCGAAGGCATGCCGTTCGGCGCGCCCTTCGGTATTTGTTGCCCCGATGACGACCTGCTCAATGAACGGCATCGCCTCGAGTGCTGCCGGTCCTATGTTGGCCTGAGCGGGCCTGACCGGAACAGTTCTGAAACCCAGCAACTGTTGCCCCTCTTCGGAGATGATTCGCTCCAGAACCGATTTCGCGAAGCTTCGCTCTTCTTCGTCGTGTGGCAGGAACAGGTTGCCTATTGAATAGTGTTCGGCAGCAGACAGGGTTATTCCCTGCTGGCTGAGCACTTTTTCAAAAAATTTGTGGGAAATGGCAGTCAGAATACCAGCGCCGTCACCGGTATTTTCTTCGAAGCCGCAGCCACCGCGATGATCCATGCGGGAATTGATATGGTGGGCATCTGTCATGATTCCATGACTGGCGATTCCCTTGATGTTGGCAACGAAGCCAACACCACAGGAGTCTTTTTCCAGAGCAGGGTCATACAGACCATTTTTCTCAGGAAATCCGATTCTGCCGTCGATTCTCTTGTTATTCATGTCCTGGACTCATTTATATGACACGAAAACACAGCCAATTGGCTGTGTTATTCAACCTGAACTTCATTTCGGTGAGCACTCGCTCCAACTATCGCTACTCGACAGGTCAGATGCCAGTGTTTCTTTCCCTCGGCGGGAACGAAACAATATCATTGACGGGGTGAAAGTCAAGAGTATAGGCATTGACCACGCCACTTGTTTTAAATTTAACCTGTTGATAAATAAAGATAATTATAAACTGGAATTTTGATGGAGATTGAAATGGCACAAAGATAGGGGGTTATTCAACCTTCAAATAGAGGAAGATCAAAGATGTCTTAGAAAACTGCCCGGATCATTCAGAAATGCCCGCATGAGGGAAACGTGTTCTACGTCTTCCCAGGCGGTTTTGGAAATCGCGGTTCCATCGAAATTATAGAGGGTCGCGCCCTCACTCGCCATCAGGATAGGGGAGTGGGTAGCGATAATGAATTGGGCGCCTTTTGCTGTGATTTCCTTGATGATGGATAGCAATGACAGCTGATGGATAGGAGACAAAGGGGTTTCTGGTTCATCGAGCAGGTAGAGACCTTTGCTGTGTATTCGCTCGCGCAGTATGTTGATGAACCATTCACCGTGAGACATGGCGTCCGGATTGTCACCATACCGGGAGCTGAGTGCTGATTGTTGAGCTCGCATGGCACTGACGGCCAGGTCGCGGCCATAGCCCTCAAGTGTTTGATCGAATGCTTCCTCCAGATCCTTCAATTCCGCGAGACCAGTGCTGACCCGGCGCGTAAAACCGATCGCATCCTCGGCTCGAAAGAACAGCTTGAGTCGTGGATTGGATGATCTTGAAAATCGCAGTGAATTCGCCAGCTTTCGGGCGTCAGCCAACATAGGGTCATTGGCCACATCAGCCGATCCAATGGCCGGGCAATTAAGTCCGCAGGCAATCGCCTCGAGAAGTGTAGATTTACCGCTGCCGTTCTCTCCGACCAGGAATGTGACAGGAGCAGTAAATTCGAGCCTGCGTAACGATTGTATGGCAGGAACCGTGAAAGGGTAACCCTCCGGGAGGGCGTCATCTATCAATTCAATTGACGTTAGAAACATGGATTAACAATTGCTAATGCAGCGTTGGGTCAGATTGTTATAATCCGCGCCCGCCTGAACTACAAGGGAACCTCTGATTAAGAGGATAATTTAGTTCCCAAGCTCAGTTTATTCGAAAAAGATGAGGATCAATATGAAAGAACCAGTCAGGGTAGCGGTAACAGGAGCGGCGGGACAGATCAGTTATTCCCTGCTTTTTCGAATAGCATCGGGCCAGATGCTTGGGTTAGACCAACCGGTCATACTTCAACTGCTGGAAATTCCACCAGCGATGGAGGCTCTGTCCGGTGTGGTAATGGAAATTGACGATTGTTCTTTTCCATTGGTTCAGGGAATTATCGCAACAGATAAGCCGGACGAAGCATTCAAGGATATTGACTACGCGCTCCTGGTGGGTTCTCGTCCCCGGGGTCCGGGTATGGAAAGAAAAGATTTGCTTGAGGCCAATGCTGAAATTTTTTCGGTCCAGGGGAAATCGATTAATGCTCATGCCAGTCGGGATGTCAGGGTGTTAGTGGTGGGTAACCCTGCCAATACCAATTGCCTGATCGCCCAACGTAATGCACCTGATCTCGATCCAAGACACTTTACGGCAATGACAAGACTGGATCACAACCGCGCAATTGCGCAATTAGCTCAAAAGACCGGCAGCCATGTAACAGATGTAAAAGGGCTTGCAATCTGGGGCAATCACTCAGCCACGCAATATCCTGATGTAAGTCATGCAACGGTTAACGGCAGCCCTGCAAATGATCTGGTCGATCAGAATTGGCTGGAAGAAACATTTATACCAACAGTGCAGCAAAGGGGCGCCGCCATCATCAAGGCTCGCGGACTGTCCAGTGCCGCTTCAGCGGCAAATGCGGCGATTGAACATATGCGTGACTGGGCGTTGGGAAGCGATGGTCAGGTTGTCAGCATGGCGGTTTACTCAGATGGTAGTTATGGTATTAGCGACGGATTGATTTACTCTTTCCCTTGTATCTGCGAGACGGGTGACTGGACGGTTGTTCAAGGATTGGAAGTCAGCGAATTTTCTCAACAAAAAATGTCTGAGACTGAAACAGAGCTTGCTGAAGAGCGAGACGCAGTTCAGGACCTGCTACCATCCTGATATAAAATGGCAGTTCAACATTCCTCGGCGATGAGTATGCATCCTGTGGTCGATGAGCCAACATTGAATTCGAGTTCATCGGCTGGGGCAACGAAAAAGGCGGCCTCTGGTGTAATGGTGACTGAACTATTGTCGGTCTTGAGCTCTGTCTCTCCCGTGACACCAATGATAATGGCGTATCCTGCAGGGTGGTATTGTGTTGTTTCACCGGGGCTTAAACGTACCCGGGTTACCTGAAACTCTTTGAAGTCTGCAACCAGATCCTGGCCAGGTCTGATCGCTCGAGGCGGTTCGAAATCAATATCGTCTGTGATGGCAAGGTCCAGTGCTTTTTCGGTGTCCCAATGATCCTGGGTCAGCACTTTCTGGCCGAACGAGAGGATGTATCGTTCGTAATGGGGGGTCTGGAACTCGATAACTCGAACGCCCCGTTGAAGAGAATGCGGGACGAACGGCGCAACAGTGATGACGTCCCCCACGACCAGGTCCCGGGTGGAAGTGAATTCATACATGAGTTCGCGAAGTTGCACTTCTTTTTGTTTCAACTCATCAGGTACCTGCTTCATCAGTTCCTTGTATTTGGCCGGATTTAGAGGCGCGACGGGGTGCAATCTCGTCAGCCGTTCGTCTATTTCAACCCGCACAGCACGGTATTCATTGACCGAATCAATGTAGGCTTTAAGAAACTGTGCGGTCGAGTCGTACCCGGAAAGTCGTTCCTGGTTAAAACCATAACGGATTCGGCCGATGCCTTCCGGCCAGCTGGCCTCATCAACATGTGTGACGACGTATACCTCGACCTTATGTTCATGCATTTCAAAATACAGATCTCCCAGATTGGGTTCCGGGAAGGGGTCCAGGATTTTTAGCAGCATGGGTTCTTTTGGGCATCCCAGATGTCGACCAAAGATGTCAAGAAGCCACGACAGCGGCGTCCCGTTCACGGTAGACACTCCACGGCGCTCAATACCCGAGTACCAGATTTCACGGCCCCAGGGCTTGGCGATGTAGACTGGATCCAATTCAAGAGGGCGGCTGAGGTCGATGAGGCCAAGTTCAAGCCTGTCAGCAACCGCCGCCAGGCTTTCAGGGTCCGTGACATCGAGTCCTGGAAGTGCTGACTCCAGATCCTTGTCGGTAATGATGCAGTGATGCCCTGGATGGGTATTCACCAACAAAATATGCAGTAGAACTGTCGTCCTGGGTAACCGGTAGTAGGCGTTGTGCTCAAATGTGAAATGTACGCAGCCTGATCGGTCCAGGATGTGAGTCGATAGCTTTTCCAGTTTTCCCAGGGATTCAATCATCTGCGGAGTACATCAGTGTTCCGCTGCATTGTAACCAAAAATTGTACCCAAAATTGTACCGAAAATTACGAGGTCCTATTTTGGCTAGTACCTGTTTGATCACTGGACTAGTATGGCTCAACGGTTTCTAACGGAAAAAAAATGTTACCGGCCAATGGTGTACTGGAGCAAGCGAGAAAAGCGAGAGATCCAAGGTTTGATGGTAGATTTTTTATCGGCGTGCGCACCACCGGTATTTATTGCCGACCCATTTGTTCGGTAAAAATGCCAAGAGCGGAAAACATAACCTTCTTTGACAGTGCAGCTGCAGCGAGTGAAGCAGGTTATCGTCCCTGTCTGCGCTGCCGGCCCGAGGCATCTCCCGGCACCCCTGCCTGGGCTGGGACCTCGACTACGGTCAGTCGGGCGCTTCGCCTGATCAATGAAGGTGCGCTTGATGACGCCGGTGTTGGCGATCTCAGTAATCGACTCGGTGTGACCAGCAGACATCTGACGCGTTTGTTCACAAAGCATCTTGGCGCATCACCAATAACGATTGCGCAGACCCGAAGGTTGCAGTTTGCCAAGAAGCTTATTGACGAAACTCGTCTGCCGATGACCGAAATCGCCATGTCCTCTGGCTACGGCAGTATCAGGCGCTTTAATGATCATTTCAGTCAAACCTACAAGAAGTCTCCCAGTAGCCTTAGATCCGCTAAAAAGCACGTAAACGAAGATAAAATAGCGCTGAAAATATCCTATCGTGAGCCCTATGACTTTGGCGGTCTCCTCGATTTCTATCGGTTAAGAGCCATTCCTGGAGTCGAGTCTGTTTCGAATTGTTATCGGCGATCATTTTTACTCGATGGAGAACCGGGTTGTGTCAGCGTGACGTCGGACAAGTCGCATCAGCAACTTGTTTGCATGGTACAGGGTGGTAGTCCCAAATCCCTGATGAAAATTCTCAGCAGTGTGCGGTCAATGTTTGACGTTGATGCTATTCCGGCAGAGATTAACGGGGTCCTTATGCAAGACAGGATATTGACCAAGCGGGTGAGGCTCCATCAAGGCCTGCGGCTTCCCGGTGCATTTGATCAATTTGAAGTGGCGGTCAGGGCGATCGTTGGGCAACAGATTTCGGTCAAGGGTGCGACAACGGTGATGGGCAAAATTGTCGAAGACTATGGTGTAAAGACATCATTCGGCCTGGTCTTTCCAGGGCCAGAGATACTTGCCGATATTGATCATCTAGCCCTGCCGATGCCCGGTAAACGCGCACTTGCGATCAAGGAGCTGGCCCGGCGGGTGGCGCAGGGTGAATTGCGATTCGACGCGCCCGATGAGCAGGACTTTGTTCAACAACTCGTTTCGATTCCAGGCATTGGGCCCTGGACCGCCCAGTATATTTCACTGCGGGCTCGGAGGAATCCAGATTCATTTCTTCATGGTGACCTTGTCATCAAAAAAGTTGCAGCAAAACTGTTCGGCATAGAGGCAGAACATGAACTGATTAATCGCGCTGAAAACTGGCGACCCTGGCGAGGCTATGCAGGGATGCATTTGTGGCGCTGCGCTGCTGAACTGAACGGACAGGAGTAATTCGTGGAATACAGATACATTTCATCTCCAATTGGAGATCTATTGTTGGCAGGCAGCAATGACATCCTTCAGATCATTGGATTTCCGCAAGGCAAAGGCGTCATTACACCGGGCAATGATTGGCAGGAAGGGACAACAATATTTTCCGAGGTTGAAGACCAACTGGGAGAATATTTTGACGGTCGTCGCCAGAAGTTTGATTTCAAAATGAAAGCCTCGGGCACACCTTTTCAGTTGAGTGTATTGGACGCGTTGCTGAAAATACCCTTCGGGCACACGACAACATACCTTCAGATTGCGACCCTCATAGGGCGACCGAAGGCGATGCGGGCAGTCGGGGCGGCTAACGGTCGTAATCCATTACCGATTGTTATTCCCTGTCATCGCGTCATTGGTGCAGACGGTAGTCTTACCGGGTTTGGTGGTGGTCTTGATGCCAAGGCCTTTTTATTGAATATGGAATCTGCTGAATTTGCACTCAGGGCCTAGTGAACACGATGTCGATGGGTTGACCGTCGCCATCATAGACAAACTCAGCCTGACTATAGGGTGGCCTCCGAACCAGAATTCTGAAGGCCTGCAGGGATTTAAAAGGCAAGTCCGTCAGCATTGCGTTGACCAGCCAGGCCGGCAATGCGCCGCCGGGGTCCACATATAACTGCCAGGTAATTCTGGTCCGGTTGTTGGGGAGCGGTTCCAGTATGTAGGTACCGATTGCTTCGGCAATTCGAAGATGTTTTGTTTGTGCCAGCTCTGAAGTTGCTGCAGTCATTTCGATCAGTGCCGAGTGATCAGTGTTATATCGAATCTTTGCGTGAAATACGGCCTCCCTGGATTTAGCGGGGAATGGCAGGGAACTAACCTGATAAAAAATTCTTTCGGTAGGGCTGATCTCCTTTATCAACCTGCTTTCCTTACAGCGATATAGCCACTCTGGGCAAGCCTCGTTGTCACTAAGAAGAGCAATTGCCTGGGCGATTGTTGCATCGATTTCGGTGTCTGCTCGAAATTCCTGATATTTTGCGTTTTCCGGCAGCCGGGATTGGACAGTGATACCGTCCTCAACTTTGCGGGTCTCCCAGTCCTGGGCACTCGCCATCGCCAGAGGAGAGACGAGTGACATCGAAATAAAAACCAGACGAATCAATGCGAACTGAATCAACGTACCGAAACCGAATCAAATATGTCGAAATAATCCGGGAAGGTCTTTTTTGTGCATTCAGGGTCATTGATGGTTATCGGTGCACCGCCAAATGCGGCAAGAGAAAATGACATGGCGACTCGATGATCCCCATAGGTATTGATCGTTGCAGCATGTATAGCATCAGGGGGTTCGATGATGATCGTGTCCGACTCGGTCAGTACTTTTGCGCCAAGCCGGGTTAATCCTTCTGCCATTGCATGCATCCTGTCAGTTTCCTTGACCCGCCAGTTATAGATGTTTCGAATCACAGTTTTACCTTTGGCAAACAAGGCCATCGCCGCGATCGTCATTGCAGCATCCGGAATGTGATTCAAATCAACGTCGACTCCGCGTAATTCCCCGCCGGAAACGTCCACCCAATTATCACTACGAACAACGGTTGCACCCATTTGCTCAATGGTATCCAGGAACAGGAAATCGCCTTGCACCGAGTTTTTACCGAGACCGTGGACGCGAATCGAGCCTCGGTTAATCGCCGCAGCACCAAAAAAATACGACGCAGAAGAGGCGTCTCCTTCGATCAGGTAATTACCCGGAGACTGGTAGGTTTGATTACCCTCTATTTGAAATACTTTGTAATCCTGGTGTGACGCATCCACGCCGAAATCGGCCATGATACCCAGGGTTATATCCAGGTAAGGTTTTGAAACCTGTTCACCGTCAATAGAGATAGTGCTCTTTCGGCGGGAGAGTGGCAGCGCCATTAACAACGCAGTGAGATATTGGCTGGATATATCGCCCCGGATAGACAGATCACCACCATTTAACAAGCCGCCTGTCAGCTGTATTGGCGGGCAACCATCCTTACCGGCATAGGACGCCCTGGCGCCCAGAGTCCGAAGCGCATCAATCAGGTGAGCAATGGGGCGCTCACGCATGTATTGATCACCATCGATAACGAATTCCCCCGGGATAAGACTTAAAATGGCTGTCAAGGGTCTGATTGCAGTACCCGCATTGCCCAGGGAAAATTCAGGGTTTGCCGGTGTATCGAACAGGCCGCCATTGCCCTGAATATGGCAATGCTGTCCGTTGTGGGAAAGTTCAAGGGCGACCCCCAGCTGTCTGATCGCAGACACCATTGCCTGCGTATCTTCGCTGCGCAGCAGGTTGGTCAATGTGGTTGCTCCTGACGCAAGTGAAGCCAGAAGCAGGGCTCTGTTTGAAAGGCTTTTTGAGCCCGGCAGGGTCACTTCTCCTGCGAGAAGTTTGATAGGTGAAAGGGTTAGCTGTTTCATGGGGCTAGTATATGTCAGGTGGTCGCAATTGAGGCTCAAGTCGTTGTAGAAAGGTTCGGATATCGGATTCAACTTCTCTGAGCGGCGCCTTTCCTGGCTCTTCCAGAAGAATGACGCCTGATTCATTGTCAATGGAAAGGAACAATTCGGAATCCGGTTCTGTGTTGGCAAAAAAAACGCTGAAAGCGTTCTTATTGCGCTGTTTGGCAAGTGCGTGTCCGATCAGGTTCACAATCAGTCGGTCGAAATCATCAGTATTCCATAGCTGTATCAGACTAACCCTGCCTTCCTTGCTCGTTCCCTCGAGCGTTCCTGACCAAAAACCTGTGTAAAACGCCTGGATGTCCGGGTGGATATCCTGCTCAAGGGCATTGGCCAATCCACCAAAGCTTTGCCTGGGCGATTGTTCGACAGGTCGCCAGTAGGTCGTATCACCATCCTGAAACAGTTCGCAAGCGGAACGCCATTGCGGATCGAATTGTGAAGTCAGGGTGCCGGATTCAGTTAGCTTCAAAGTTGATTCGATAAAATTAGAAAGCGCGTTCATTGTCGGAAGAGCCAACGAAAAGCGTCATTATACGGAGATCTCTTAGTCGTTGCGCTCGATTGGATGCGGGCGATTAGGTCCGTGGGGCGGTCGCATCATTCGGTTTGACAAGGCTTGAAATACTTTTATTCGCTCCTCTGGCTCAAGCTGGCTCAGGGTGGTTAGCATTTGCTGATGCATGGTCTCCTGCAGCCCTGTTGAATTTCTTCTAAGATTCGCCAGGGCACGTTGGACGTCTTCTTCTACAAAAGGGTCAGCGGCAATAGTTTGATGCAGGCGATGCTGAGCTTCCCGCAATGCCTGCTGGGCAGGACGCGTTGCTTCACGGTGTTCGCGCATCGATGAGCGAAGCCGCTTGCGGGTTTCTGGTTCGATCTCTTGCATCATCCAGCCAAAATGTGGCGTTGGTCCAGCGCCCAGATGTCGACCAATAACGACGCCTGCAAACAGCAGATTCAGGCCAATTGAAACAATCAGTATTGCAATGAGCCATGTTCGATTAGTCATAGGGCCATCCGCCGACTGATTCCTCTGTAATCGCCAGGAGTTGCAGCTCTTCATTTTCGGTTAACTCGTAATCAGAGTCGTCGGTGAACAAAAATCCGATAGCAATGCCGAGCACCAGCGGCATGATTGCCGCCGCCGTTGGACGCCAAAGCGTCAGCGGCAGGAGGGTGAAATCCGGCAGTAGCCAGTCCGTCAGTGATTCAATGATCGTTGGCTGGATCTGATCCAGTATGCTTGTCTTGAGAATTTGATCCGCAACGGTTTCGAGTTCGTATCGATTTAGCTTCAGGTCAAAATAGGCTGCGCTGGACACCAATACTTGCGCTTCAGCAGAGGTGTTCAACAATGATACGGCAGCCGGCCGCTCATCTTCGGGCCAGTGTGCCTGGTTAGCACCATAAGCCAGAATAATCTCTGTGAATCTCTTTAGTTCCATATCAGCGTTAACTTGTTAACCTTTCTTTTAGTTTTGATCGCCCTCGTCGTAACAGTGATTCCAGCGCATCTACTGATACGCCCAGGATTTCTGCTGCCTGCTTATTGGGCAGTCCTTGATAGTGACACAGGACAATAGCGCTTCTCTGCGACTCAGCCAGCTCCATGAGTGCCGATCTGACTTGACTCGATTCAATGGCTCTTTCATATTCAGATTGTGGTCCTTCCTGGAAAGCGTTTTCCGTGACTTCAACCCGATGCTGGTTTCTCCGGTAGCTATCGATACAAAGATTGTGGGCTATTCGATGCAACCAGGTTGAAAGCTTAACTCGATTCTTATCGAACCTGTCTCGTGACGTCCATAGCCTGACAAAGGTCTCCTGGACAATGTCTTCGGCTTCAGCGGTGCGTTGAATCATTCTTTGCACATAGGCAGAGATAGAACCAAAGTGATGGTCGAGAATTTGTCGGAAGGCTTCGCTGTCTCCCGCCTGCATGCGTTGAATAACACCTGCTTCTAACTCCCGGGCCATCCAGGGTCCTTTATCAGATTGACTCGCCGGTCTCAGGGTCCGAGCCATGATGCCCGTGTTTGGAGCCATGATGCCCATGTCGGCCTTGTTTGCGATGTTGCCTGGCATTTTGGAGCTCCGAGGATGACAAATATCCATCGGCGTCCTCATCGATTCTGCTGAATGCGGCAGACTTTGCTTCCTCGCTCGTTACCATGCCGTCCTGATTAGTGTCGGCCTGGGTAAAATGTCCTTCTATTCGTGATTGCATTTCCGAATGTCGTCCAGTCATTTTGGACTGCATTTCCTGCATATGCATCTCGATCTCATCCTGGGTAACCACGCCGTCACCGTTGCTATCCATACGCTGGAACATGCCTCGATCAAAGTCATGAAATTCATCCAGGCTAATGAGGCCATCGCCATCGCTATCTGCTTTGCTCATCATCCGCTCATGGGGCGCGGCAATCGCGGTTGTGGCTACAGCTGCCAGGGTAAAAATTGCCAGTAATTTTCTCATGTTTATTCCTCCAGTACTCTCTTATACGGTTGAGTGCAGCAAACCCGTCGAAAAAAGTTAAAAAGGTTTGAGCTCCACCAGTATTAAAATAGGCACGACCAGTATGAGTGCAGATTCGTTGAAGATTCGAAAGTAAAGAGAGGTCTTCAAGACGCATGCTTTCTTCATCTCCAGTATGTATCGGTAAGTCTGAAACTGATAGGCGATCAACAAGCCGACCAGTAATAGTTTCAGGTGCAACCAGTGACCGGTGATCCCGTAGTAGAGCCACAAGACAAGGCCAAGAAAAATAGCAAGAATTGCCATGACGGAAGAGAATCGAAGCAGTTTATCCGCCATGGTGACCAATCGCCGGGTATCTTCTCCGGCAGTGGTGCCTTCAACATAGTGCACAAGTATGCGCGGCAGGTAGAATGCGCCGACCATCCAGGCGATGACAAACAATATGTGGAATGTCTTTACCCAGAGAATCATACGAAATCCACAGCGCCGCCATCGACCCTGATATTTTGACCATTGACGAACGATGCCTGGCCGCTTGCCAGAAATACGACGACGTTGGCAACTTCTTGCCTGGTGGCGATTCTACCCAGGGGGTTCGGAAAATAATGTTCCGTAATAAGTCGTTCTGCTTCGTCGAACGTGTCTCCCCAGCCTTTTTCACGGGCGCGATCGAGATAGGCAGCTTCGACCTCGGCAGTGCGGATCAGCCCGGGTGAGACGAGATTGACCGTGATGCCCCTGGGCCCCAGTTCTTTTGCCAGGCTGACATTAAGTGTTGCCAGAGCGCCTTTGGATGCGTAGTAGTGGGGCATCGCCTTGTTAGGCCGGGTAGAACCAATGGTCCCCAGATTGATGATTCTTGCTCCCGCTGACATGAGGGGAGTGAAACGCTGCACCATGCGAACGATCGACAGGGTGTTCTTTTCGTAGACGCTTATCCAGTCATCAATGGAGGCTGAATTCCAGTTTCCCCGGTCTGCCTGGCCGTAATTATTAACAAGAATGTCCAACTCAGTGGAATCGGATTGAAATTGTGCAAGAACCCGGTCGGCACCCTCATCTGTTGTGATGTCCCCCCAGATTGCGTGGCTGGATTGTGAGGCATCTATGACCTTGTCTGATTCGCCTTCTGCCAGACTATGAACAAAGACCCTGGCGCCTTCGTCTAGAAATACCTCGGCAATCACCTGTCCCGTTCCCCTGTTGCTGCCGGTGACGAGTACGTTCTTATTTTTCAGTTGCAGGTCCAAGATTTCCCTATACTGCGGATTGGATTATTTCGGGTTTTTCGGTGCTGGAGATTAACACAGTTTTATTTCTCGCCGTGGTGGTGGTGGGTGCCGTCATGCAAACCATCACAGGGTTTGCCATGGGTCTGCTCATCATGGTGGGGGTGGCCCTGTTTTCCATTGCTGACATCGCTTTCGCTGCAGCCGTTGTAAGTTTTATTTCCCTGGCCAATACCTGTGTAGCGCTTCGCAGCGGCTACCGACTTATCGATTGGGTTTTCGTAAAGTGGGTGCTAACTGGACTTGTTCCAGCAATGATACTGGGAATACTGCTGTTGAACTATCTGAGCGCCTACTACTATGACCTGTTGAAGCTGTTGCTGGGTGTGGTCGTTATTCTGGCGGGGACTAGCCTGATGATTGCACCTTCTTCTTTCAGTAAAAGGTCCGGTCTGGGGCCGCTTATTGCCTGCGGGTCCCTGGGTGGACTGCTGGCCGGCCTATACAGTGCCGGGGGAGCGCCGCTGGCCTACTTTGCCTACCGACAGCCACTTTCGATCAATGTTATCAGGTTCAGCCTGCTGTCGGTATTTGCCGCCTCGACCTTCATACGCTCCATAATGATTGGTGTTTCAGGTCAACTCAATGCAGATATTCTTAAGGTGAGCCTGATCGCTATTCCACTGGTAGTGATCGTGACACTCATCACCAGCCGGTTCGTTCACCTGGTACCCGATCGGGTGGTCAGGGTTTCGGTATTTATTGTACTGATTGTGGCTGGCGGTTTTTTGATCTCGGCCAGTTTGTTATCAGCAGATTTTTTCCATCCATAGCGTATCCCAGTATTGTCCAAACTTGTATCCAACTTCCGAAAGCCGCCCTGTCTCGGTAAATCCTAATCGTGCGTGTAGTGCTACGCTCGCCGGGTTGGGCAAGGCGATGATGCCATAGCATCGATGTACCCTGGTGTCAGCCAGTCGCCGTAAAAGATGTTGATAGAGTTTTGCGCCGTAGCCAGTGCCCTGTACGGTATGGTCAAGGTAGATGGTTGTTTCTACGGACAGGTCATAGGCAGGCTTGCTGCGGAACTGACTACTGCAGGCATAGCCGATAATTTCCTGGTCGATCTCTGCAACGAATAAACGGTGTAAATCATTTCGATTGAAAGTCGTAAACCAGTTTTTTCTGTTGTCGAGGCTAACTTCTTCCAGGTCAAATGTGACATGGGTTTGTCGTACATAATAGTTGTAGATGTCTTTCAGGGATGCCATATCTGTTTCGACAGCTTCTCTGATCACTAATTTGTCAGACATGTACGGACCTCGGTGGAAAGGGAAATTATGACGGCATGAGGTTCGATTTGAAACATTGGATAGTTATCCTGCGCCCTACTTGAGACAATGACGGCCTTACCAGACGTTTCTTAGCGTATGAACGATTTTGACGACATCCGACCTTATTACGATGAAGAAGTCACCGGGGTGCTTGAGCAGTTGGTTCGGGACCCTGATCTCACAAGCTTTCTCGCTAGTTGGTTAGCACCGCGTATCAACAAAATAATGCCTGGGATTTTGTCATCACTCCTGTCTTTATACCTGCAGCGCGCAATCCGGGGTGTTCATGACATTGCCGGTTTTCAGCAGATTGTTGCTGGTTACGTCAGGAAGCTAGTTCGTGACGGCACAACAGAATTTACCTACGATGGATTTGACTCATTGGAAGCCGACCAGGCTTATCTATTTATCAGCAACCATCGTGACATTGCCGGTGATTCCATGCTGCTCGACTATGCTTTGTATCTCAACCAGCTTGAAACCGTACGAATTGCGATCGGTGATAACCTCGTGCAACGGGAGTTCGCAACTTCGATTATGCGTTTGAATAAAGGTTTTTTTATCAAGCGATCTGTTGGTGGCCCGAGAAAAGCTTATGCAGCGCTGCTGCAATCTTCCGAGTACATAAAACATTCCATCCGCAGCGGCCACTCGATCTGGATTGCCCAGAGTGAAGGTCGAAGCAAGGATGGTTTTGACCTAACTGATCCGGCGATCATCAAAATGTTCGTCCTGGCTGATCGCAAGAAACCCCTCAGTGATGTGATCCGCCAGCTGAATATCGTGCCGCTATCCATCAGTTATGAGTTTGATCCCTGCGATGTCCTTAAGGCAACAGAAGTGGGGAGGATCAACGATCAGGGCAGCTACGACAAGCCACCCGGCGAAGATCTACTGTCTCTGGTCAGAGGTCTTAATGGGCAAAAAGGGCGTGTGATCCTTAGATTGGGTGAGAAGCTCGATGGCGATTTCGAGTCGGTTGACGAGGTGGCAGCAGAGATTGATCGTCAGATCATCTCTCAACTTGAGCTGTTTCCAGTTAATTATTGGGCCTTGTCCAGGCTGGATGGAGAGCCTTATCAGACATTGGCTGAGAATTCCGATTTTCGGATCGAAAAGAAAGATGCGCTGGCTCTGGCTAATCGGTTGAAGGGATGCCCCCCTGAATATCGACCTTATTGGCTGAAGATGTATGCCAACCCGGTATTGAATCGGCAACAGGTAGTGGGTCAACCCTGAGAAGGAGGTTATTCATAGAGGGCGAGAACGGGGCTTTCCATGGCGGACCATTGTTCTCGCAGTTCTAAAATGTGATCGGACCAGTATCTTTGGGTGTTGAAAAAGGGAAATGCACGCGGAAATGCTGGATCATCCCAACGCCTCGCCAGCCAGGCGGCGTGATACATCATGCGCAAGGTGCGTAGCGGTTCAATCAGTAGCAATTCGCTGGTGTCAAAATCGCGAAAGTCTCGATAGCCTTTGAGTATTCGCGTCATCTGAACAGACTGCGACTGCTCGTCGCCGGAAAGAAGCATCCACAGGTCCTGGATAGCAGGGCCTGACCGGGCATCATCAAAATCCACGAAATGCGGTTGATCATCTCTCCACAGAACATTCCCCATATGGCAGTCAGCGTGCAGTCTGATGGACCTGGACTGCGCCAGTTCAAATCGCTGTTCGATCATTGCAAGAATCGGCTCGGTGACAGTAGCATAGGCTTCGATCAGCTCGGCCGGGATGAAGTTGTTGTCCAGCAGCCAGCTTCTTGAGGCATGGCCATACTCGTCAATGCTGATTTGCGGGCGGTATTGAAACGATGATGCCGCGCCAACACTGTGCAGTCTTGCGATGAAGCGCCCAAGGACTTCCAGACAGTTCAGGTCGTCGATGGCGGGCGCTCTGCCACCGCGCCGTGGGAAGAGCGCGATTTCGAATCCCTGGTAGTGAAAACAGCTCTTGCCATCAATGACGATTGGCGCGACTACCGATAATCCATGATCTGCCAGCTCGATGGTAAATTCATGTTCTTCTATGATCTGATCAAGGGACCAGCGTCCCGGGCGATAAAACTTGGCAATGACAGGTTCGGCATCCTCTATGCCAATCTGGAATACCCGATTCTCGTAACTGTTAAGTTCGAGATTTCTTGCGTCGCAATGGTAACCCAGGCTCTCAATTGCGTCGATAATGAAATCCGGGTGCAGTTTTGAAAATGGGTGTTCACTATCGTTCATAATCAGTCATCAGTGCTACGCCTTTGATTTGTGCAAATACTTTTTCGCCAGGGCGAAGAGCCAGTTCTTTCAGTGATTTTCGAGTGATGCGAGTTAACAGATGTTGCTCCCCGCAGCTGAGTTTAACCATCGCTGTTGGCCCATCGCCTGGGTCCATAATGCTGGAAATAGTTGTTTCGATCACATTAATAATGCTGGAGCTGTGTCTCTGGCGTGACAAGCTGACGTCCCGTGCGGGAATTTTCACCCTGATATCGTCCCCCGGGCGAAATTTGTCGGAAGAGATATATATTGTTTGTTGCTCGAAAGACACTTCAGTGAGTGAGAAGTCTTCGTCCGTTACGACAACCCGGCAACGAATAATCGCTGCGGCTTCGGATTGATGAATACCGATTCCATCAACAGAGAATTCAACCACAGAGCTTTCCCGGGTGATCCGACCTGCCTCAATGGTATAGACGGTATCTGCAAAATAAAGAACCTCGTCCAGAGAATGGCTTACATAGATGACGGGTATTTCAAGGTTCATATGGAGTCTTTGCAGATACGGCAGAATTCTGTCTTTAGCGGCGGCGTCAATCGAGCCAAGGGGTTCGTCCATTACCAGGAGTTGAGGATTGCTCAGTAGCGCTCGCGCAATAGCTACCCGCTGTTGTTCACCTCCCGATAACTGCCCCGGCGGTTGGTCCAGTAGATCCTGTAAATGCAGAATTTCAATAATATCGCATCGACTCATGCCCGTCGTTCGATGTTGCCGATCTTCTGCATAGGCCAGGTTTCCATCCACAGAGAGATGGGGAAACAGGTTGAGGTGCTGGAACACATAACCAACTTGTCTATGGTGCGGCGGCAAAAACACATTGCCGTCCTGCCAGGTCTCTCCGTTGAAGCGGATGATGGTGCCGTCTTCGTGTTCAAGTCCTGCGATCAATCTGAGGATGGTTGATTTACCGGACCCGGAAGGACCAAACAGTGCAGAAACCCGGTCATTGGGAAAAGAGGTATTGATAGCGAGGGTAAATCCCCCAGGTCTAACGATGTCGGCGGAGACTTCCAGCATTATCGAGCCACTCCTGTAACCTTCTGCCAACGCCTGTCAACACTGTAGAGCACCAACAACAATACAAACGAAAACAAAATGAGTCCCAGAGAAAGCAGGTGCGCTCGGCCATAGTCCAGGGATTCAACATGATCAAACAGCGCAATCGAGAGTACTCGAGTTTCTTCAGGCAGGTTACCGCCGATCATCAGAACGATTCCGAATTCACCGACGGTATGTGCGAATGACAAACAAATAGCGATGAAAAACCCACGTCGGCATAAGGGGACTACCAGACTGATAAATCTGTCCAGGGGCGAGGCGCCCAGGGTGGCGGCTGCCTCGATGAGTTCACGCTGAAGAGCACTAAAGGCAACCTGTAGGGGCTGTACGTAAAAAGGTAGTGAGTAGATGACCGATCCGACAACCAGGCCGCTAAATGAAAATGCAAGCGTGGTGCCCGTGGCTGATTGCCAGAGTTCACCGGGAAGACTGTCTGGGGAAAACGCAATCAGCAGGTAGAAACCAACCACCGTAGGCGGTAACACAATCGGCAGTGCGACCATCGGCTCTATTAACGTTCGGAGCCAGCCTCTGCTCTGAGATAACCACCAGGCCAGCGGTGTGCCAAACAGTATCAGGAAGATCGTGGTCGTGGTTGCCAGTCGTATCGTGATAAAAAGTGAAATCAGGTCCTGATCCATCAGTGATCATCTTCTGGCAAACGATAGCCTGCTTCTGTGATAACGGCTCGACTGGTGTCTCGGTACAAAAAATCGAGGAAAACCTCAGCGGATCCAGGCGCTGTTTTCATCACCACCAATTGCTGCCGGATGGGTTCGTGATATAGCTCGGGCACGAGCCAGTAACGATCTTTCGAAATGGATGAAGCGATCACCTGGGAAAGCCCCACCAGGCCTGCGGGTGCGTTGCCTGTTCGCACAAATGTGAATGCCTGTGCAACGCTCAACCCGAACACTGGTTTGGCGTTATTGGTTTCAAAATGCGACAACAATTCTTTTGCAGCTCTGCCATAGGGTGCATGCAAAGGGTTCGCAATGGCAATGGGCCCTGAGAATTCTGTTAGCGTTGTTTCTCCTGGCGTTGACGCGGTGTGGAGTTTTTTTTCTGGAATCCAAAGCACCAGCCTTCCATAGGCATAGGTTTTTCGAATTCGGGTCAGGTTTGAAGATTCCAGTTTCTCGGGTCGAATATCGTCAGCAGCAAAAAAAATATCATAGGGCGCGCCGTATTTGATCTGTGCATACAATGCACCCGTTGAACCCGAACTCAACTTGATGGCCATGCTGGAATCATTGATGAGTTGTTCCAGCACGGGTTTGAAATTGGCTGCAACCGCTACCCTTAATGGTTCATGGGGCAATGGTTGATGGGTCAGGGGTTCGGCGGCAAGTGTACAAGCGCCTAACATTGAACTGACTAGTACGGTTAACACAAACCAGCCGCCAGGTCTGAAGCTAGACCATACGCTTAATGAAATCATCAATCAGCCATCCTGAGATCGACATCATTGCCGGTGGATTAGGCAGATCGCTATGGTGAAACCACTGGGCATCCGCAATTTCTTCTTCCTGTATGTTAATTTCGCCACTATCGTATTCAGCATGGAATCCAAGCATTAGGGAATTAGGGAAAGGCCAGGACTGGCTATTGTAGTAGGACAGGTTCTTGACCTTGATAGCGACTTCCTCGAAAACTTCACGATGGACTGTTTCTTCGATAGATTCTCCTGGCTCTACGAAACCCGCAAGCGTGCTGTAGAAATTGCCTTTCGTGTTTGCATTTTTGGCGAGCAGTATTTCTTCACCTTTATTCACCAGAACGATGATAGAAGGTGACAACCTGGGATAGAAAGCGATGTTACAGTTCTCGCATTTGCGGGATCTGTCTATCGGCGCGGTTGATGTGATCGCTCCGCAGGCGCCACAAAAATGATGATGACAGTGCCAGTCGATCAGTTGTTTTGCCTTGCCAATCAATGAGAAAGCAGTGTGATCAACAGCGGTAAGAAAGTACCAAAGAGATTCGAATCCATAACCCTCGGGTTCATCAGCGTCTGGATCTACTTCCTCTGCAAAGACCGGTGTGTCGCCTAAATTGCCGAGAAAGTGCGATGAGAGCGGATCCAGGCCGCACCATCGCCACTCGTCCACTGTTAGCGGTCGCCATGGATGTTGACCATCTACACACAGGATCTCGCCATCGGATATGACGATGTGGTAACTTTTTTCATGCGATTCCGGTGGGATCACGCCTGGGTCAAAATCCTGACCAAGGTTGGAAACTTCCCAGTCCATATTATTCGAAAATTGAAAAAGAAGGACTTTAGCATACCGGTCATACCGTTGCAGAAGGAGTCCGTGCGAGCGCGAGGACAATGACATCTGCAGCGCCCTGATCAAGCAAGGCAGTTGTTACCACCGATACAGTCGCCATCGTGGTGATAACGTCATCGACAAGTATTACTCTTTCAGAGTTGAGGTTGCGGCGAATATGAAATGCACCCACAAGATTAGCCTGCCGATCTGCACTGGTTAGTGTTTTTTGGTCTGCGGTGTTTCGAATTCGAGAAATCAACCGGGGCTCCAACTGCAGAGATAAGCTTGATGCGACCTGGTTTGCGATGAGCAATGATTGATTGAAACCGCGAATTCTTTGTTTTCCGGGATGCAGGGGTACGGGGGCGACAATGCTGTTGCCAGAGATTAAAAATTGCAGTTGGCGTCGATAGACTCGCAGTGAGAGATCGGTCAAGACATGGCCGCTGCTCAGATGGCGATGATCCTTGAATCTGTGGATCAGGGTGTCGACGGGAAAGCGGTACTCGAATCCGCACAGAGCCGCGCTGAAAACAGGTTTGCTCTTCATGCATTGGCCGCAGAGTGAGTCTCCGTTTGTCAACGGCAGACTGCAGTATTGGCAAGGTGACATCAGCCACGGCAGATCGAGTTCGCAGGCATGACACAAGTCGAATTGCCTGTTGGTGGCGTCATTACAAAGAATACAACGGCCAGCAATGAGCAGGTACGAAGCCTTGTGAAGAATTTCACGTATAGACACGCCACCATTATTAGCGTGCTAAACAATAATGACGTAGGTGATTTCCAATATCAGGTAGGATATTTTCGCTAGTTTTCGTGCGAACTATCATTCGCGGTGCCATCGTTTGTACAGGGGTGTTCGCGGGTGCCATCACAAACAGAGATGGTTTTGAGAAAAGTGGACCAGGTAGCGATTTCGTCGTTGGCAAATTCAGGCTGGTTGACATCAAAGACCGGCAGGCGTCTGGTTATTCTAACTGAATAGAAGAACGCTTCTGCGCGGATGGCCTTGACCAGCTTGATTTCCCCTTTGCCAGTGAATGCATTTTCTCCACAGAGAAATAACCTCACGGAAGTTTCGTAGTGGTTCTCAAGGCCTGAGAAAATATTGAAGTGCTGCACAAAATTGCACCGGGCCTCGTCTTGTTCCGCTTCCGATAGCAGCAGGGTGATGGGATCGACTGACAGGTCCTCCGTTGCATGGGATTCGATGGAAAGCCGGGTCGACCAGTTGTCTGCATCCTCTCCTTGCGGTACAAAGTCGGAAAAGCGCGTTTTCTCCTTATTCATCTGAAACACCCTGATCCAGCCGGGAGGGGGGCTCGCCAGGAGACGTTCACCCGTTACCTGCTTTGATTCTTGTTCGATATCCAGTGGTGTACAGGCACTGGCTAGAATGCTGATAAATACAAACGTGGCGATTGGAAGAGTTCTGTGCATGATGCAAAGACGTTGTCGGATTCAGGTCGACATGAATGACTGCGCTTCTTTTTCCAGTGCGATGAGTCTTCGTACCCAGTTTTCGATGAGCGTAAAGTCCTGTTCCGTTACTTCGAACACATCGCACACTTCTCTCAACAGAAACTGTTCTTCAATTTCGAATGCGCCATCTGCATAACCCAGTCGAATGAGTGCGATGATGGTGGCAATTCTTGAATGACGGCTGTCGAACAGGCTTCCGATGCCGACGACGGGGATGTAGTGGGGTTCAAACTCCTGAGCAAGTCCAATTTCACGTTTTAACTTGTCCATCATCAGATGTTCGCCAGGGCTTAGTTCACCATCGGATACGACCACGTTGTGTGCAAGACAGATAAAGGCTTCTTTTTGTTCTTCGTTCAATTCGTGGAGGAACATTTACTCTTCCGGCGCGATTAGCGTCACATCATAATTGTGAATATCATCATCTCGAAGTGTTGTCACGATAATGGAATCGCCGGGCTTGAACCTTTCCAGTTGAGAAAGTAGTGAATCTTCATTGGTGACATTTTCACCATTGATAGCAATAATGACGTCTCCCAGATGTATGTTGCCTCTTCGGTCTTCTCGAACACCAATCATTCCGGATTTGTCGGCAGGTAATCCTTCTTTAACTGACAGAACAGCAACACCTTTCACTCGCAGTCGCCGGGTCCAGTAGCCGGTTAACGTTTCGATGCCGAGGACAGGCCGAATGAGTTTTCCGTGATCAATAAGCTGAGGGATAATCATTTTGATGGTGTTTACAGGAATGGCAAACCCGATCCCTGCGTTGGTGCCCGTCGGGGAATAAATAGCGGTATTCATACCTATTAATAGACCACGCGAATCAAGTAAGGGGCCGCCGGAATTTCCTGGATTAATTGCAGCGTCGGTTTGAATCACATTTTTGATAGTTCGATTTGTGATGGATTTAATCTCGCGACCGAGGGCGCTGACAACGCCAATGGTCAGGGTTGTGTCCAGGGCAAATGGATTGCCTATCGCCAATACTTTCCGGCCGACTGCGAGAGAAGCAGAATCGCCAAGAGGTAAGGCTTTTAAATCCTCATCTGGCGCGTTGATTTTTAGCAGTGCAATATCTTTCGCTGGTGCCGTGCCGACAACTTCGGCTTCATAACTCTTGTTAGATTGCAGCGTTATGGTGATCTTGCTGGCGCCGTAGACGACATGAAAGTTAGTCACAATCAACCCGGATTCATGCCAGATAAACCCCGTGCCACTACCCCGGGGTATTTCCATGACATTTAGAGAGAATCGCTGGCGTCGAAGCTGTGTATTAGTGACAAACACAACGCTTGGGCTCGCACTTTCAAACACAGATATATTGTTTGACTCATCGTCAGTCAGAAATATCTTTTCAGAATCGGCGACAAGGCTGGCTTTGTCATCATTTGTCGCGAATACGAATAGGCCAACGGCAATAGCGACAGCGACAAGAATGAGCCTATTCATTGGACCAGGCCACTAGCGTGTGGTTGGGGTGGTTCTCGAAACTGTGATGGCCGAATCAATAAAATTGTTTAGGTCATAAATATCTTCTGGGCTCAAGGTGCCTACCGCCTGCTTCAACCTGAGGGTATCCAGAACATATTGATAACGCGCACTGGCATACTGAAACTGTGACAGGTAAAGCGTTCGCTGTGCATTTAGCACATCGACGATGTTTCGTGTCCCTACCTCATAGCCTGTCTGGGTCGCATCCAGTGCACTTTGACTCGATTCGATACCCCGGAGCCTTGCACGAACCCTGGCAACATCGGTGTTAATTGCGGTATAGAGACTGCGAGTAGCCTCCACCACCTGCCGTTGAATCAGATCGAAGTTTTGCTGCGCGGCCTCAAGATCATAGCCTGATTGTCTGACCAGGGATCTGACGCGACCACCCTGGTAGATTGGCACGGTGAGATTGAGTGACATAGAACGCTGGTCAAGTTTGTTACCGAGAAAACTGGCACTCCCCGAAACGTTGTGCCCGTAGGCAATCTGGGCATCTATTGTCGGGTAGTGACCAGCTTTGGCGAGTTTCACGCCTTTCTCTGCGGTGTGTAATCTTTCCCGAGCTGATGTCAGGGAGTAATTATTTTGCAGGGCAATCTCGACCCAGGCTTCTTCGTTTTGTGGCTCCGGATATTTTATCGGGAATTCTTCTTCGAGGCCGTTAACATTTTGCAGATTGCTACCTGTCAGCCTGAGAAGAGGTTCGAAACTGGTCGACTGCGCACCTTCGGCTTCAATGACGTTGACAGTCGATGAATCGTATGCCGCCTGGGATTCGAGCACATCGGTGATGGCAACCAGGCCAACATCGAAGCGCTGCTGTACTTGTTCCAATTGCCGTTGCACTGCGTCACGCTCTGCACCGGAGGCGGACAATGCCGCTTCAGCTTCAAGGATTGCAAAATAACTTTCCGCTACCCGTACCAGTAAGGATTGTTGTTCCGTCGCGAAATTAGCGACTGCCTCTGCCTGGATACTTTTTGACTGCTGAAAGCGATACCAGCTATCCAGACGAAACACTGGCTGATTCAGAATCGCCGCCCAGCTATGATCATTGAACCTGGCAGTTGGTGGTGGGTTGAGGCTGGTGAGGCTGGGGTTGGGGTTGGTGGGAAATGTTCTTCTGTTGTCGGAGGTTTCTCCCACAACTGAAAGGCTTGGAAGTATCAGCGCCCGGTTCTGGGCAACTACTTCGTTTCTGGACAGGAACACTGCCTGTGCTACACCCAGTTGCGGGTCATTTAGAACTGCCAGATTGTAAATATCTTCAAGCGTTTCAGCGTGAACGGAGCCGATTGCCAATGCGCAGAAAAGCACCATCAGCGTCTTTCTGACTTGAATAACGTCTTGTACGGTTTTCATCAATGGTTATCCCTACCCGGATTTGCAAACAAAACGCTGCGTAGCATAGCCGAACCTGCACCAGGTACGCCAGCATTGTGCGATACAACGTTAACATATTGCGCTAAGTTGTTGGTGTCATTATAAGAANTTAACGACACAAGTTAAGTTCTGGTTCTATTTATTAATGGTCTTGTGGCAGGGGGCTATCAACTAGCGGCGCTGCAAAGGTGCCGATCTTTGCTTCCAGCCAGCTGGCGACTGCAAGACATTGGTCTTCTCGAAATGGCCGTGCCAGCACCTGAATGCCAATAGGAAGCCCGTTTGGGTCAGTATCCGCGCGGATAACGACCGAAGGCCATCCTGTCAGGTTATAGGCAGCGGTATAGGTATAGGCGGAGAAATCTGTCTCCTGGTCGTGGGTAGTGGCGGTGTGGGCATTCACAGGTGTCAGGAGAATATCAAAATCGTCGAAATAACTGAGCATTGAGCTTTGATAGTTGTGCCAGAGATTGATGATTTGTGCAATGTCACTGGCATTGGCACCATTATTTGTGTTTTCGATAAGTTCCAGAACAGCGGGTGAGGGTTGATCGGTGTGACTATCTTCAAGTAGTGCGTTCACCATATCCCCGTTGTCGGCAGAAAATAGTTGGCCGAATAGAAATCCTGTCATTTCCAGTCCGGTGGGGCGAACCTCCACAACCGCAATATGTGCATCTGACAAATGCTGGATGACACCATTCACTGCAGCGACAATCGAGGCATCAGGTGTCTTGATGCCATTGTCAGTGTGATAGCCAAATCGTAATTGTTCGACATTGATGTTGTAAGGGTCCATCCATGGAACCGGAATCGCATGGGGATCAATGTTATCCGGTCCCGATATCACTTCCATAAGGAGGATAAGATCGTCAACGTACCGCGCCATGGGTCCGGGTTGGGTGAGGGGTGCGAGTAGACCCGCGACCGGCAAGCTATTGCCAGTGCAAGGGACACGACCGGTAGTCGGCTTGATGCCTGCAACACCGCAAAAGTGGCAAGGTAACCTGATGCTACCGGCAGTATCGGTACCAATGTCGAAGGGTGACCCGCCAGCGGCAATGATAGCGGCTGCGCCGCCGCTACTGCCACCGGGCGTTCTGTTCAGGTTGAAAGGATTGTTGGTTTTGCCAAAAATTGTATTGTCCGTCGTAAACGAGAGTGTGAACTCTGGCGTATTGGTTTTCCCCATCAACACCGCGCCTTCATTTCGAACCCTTTCCACACAGGTTGCATCTCTGCCAGGTCGAAAATCTTTCCTGCCGGACGTTCCCCAGGTCGTCACCATGTCGTAGGTATCGAGACTGTCTTTTATGGTCATCGGTACGCCGAACAATTTACCTGGTGATTCACCACCTTTGAGAGCCAGATCACAGCGATCGGCGTACTTCATTGCAGTCTCTGGCTCCAGTCGAACAATGGCATTGAGAGCTGGGTTCACCGATTCAATTTTATCCAGATACGCTTTGGTGACTTGTTTTGCAGAGACCTGATTTGTCGCAATGGCTTTTGCAATTTCGCGAAGCGGTTGGCCCAGTATTTCGTCCATGGCTCATTCCTGAATTCAGTTACTTAAAGAGGCTAAGGCTGATAGACATTTGTTCATCATCAATGTCGAAAGACAGATCAAGGACGTCGTTGCTATATTCCAGTTCTCGAATCAGTGTCTCACGCTTGATATGGTTTTCGTGCGCTTTGACTGAGTCCAGCAGCAAGTCACTTGCATTGATCGTTAGATTGATTCGATCACTGACGTTCAATCCTGAATCCTTCCTGGATTTTTGAATTCGATTGATGACCTCACGGGCCAGTCCTTCCATGATCAGTTCGTCGTTGAGTGTGCAATCCATATCTATTGATATAAATCGGTCAGAGACCGCGTTGGTTCCGGCCATAGCCTCGCGGAAGATAAGAATATCGTCCGCAACAAAATCTTCATCATTGAGCCGCAACTCTCCGGATTTCTGGAATTGATCAATGGTGTCGCTGTCGAGTTGCTCAATGAGTCGTTTAAATTCTTTGAATTTTTTGCCGAGTCGTTTTCCCAATACTGGAGAGTTTGGTTTTGCAAATAGATGTATGAACTGTTGTTCATCGGTAGAGTAGCTGACCGACTTGGTATTCAGCTCATCCCGCAGATAATCTTCCAGCCGGGCAATCTCCTCTAGCAGGGCAGAGTCCCGGTGTACGACTGTCAGATTCGCCACCGGGTATTTGGTTTTCACCTTTTCCTGGTTACGTTTTTGGCGACCCAGCAGAATGATGTGCTGCATCCGGGTGACAGCCTGCTCAAGCAGCGGCTTAATTCGTGCAGGGTTGGCTTCCGGGTAGCTGCACAGATGTACCGAAGCGGGCAGATCTTGTGCGGAGAATGTCTTCAATGATTGATAAATTGTCTCGGACAGAAACGGTGAAAATGGCGCCATGGAAAGGCTTAGCTCGTAAAGCGTGGTATACAGAGTCTGGTAGGCCGCCGATTTGTTCTCGTTGGTTTCTTCCGCCCAGAAACGTGATCGGTTCAACCGAATGTACCAGTTAGTCAGATCTTCGATAAAATCAAAGAGCGCTGGTACAACATTGTACAGTCGATAGCTTTCCATCTCTGTCGCGATAGTTGTTTTGAGCGATTCCAGTCGAGACAAGATCCACTGGTCCATGATATTAGTTGACTCGGGCTGATCCGGGTCCGGTTGCCAGGCATCTATTTGAGTATAGGTGTGTAGAAACTTGAAGGCATTGAGCCAGGGCAGCAATGCCCGACGCACCATGTCTTTGACGCCCGCGTCGGTAAAACGCTGTTCTTCCGCCTTAACCAGCCCGGAATTAATCAGGTAGAGCCGCAGCGCATCGGCACCATAGGTTTCCATTAACTCATCAGGGGGGGAATAGTTGCGAAGGCTTTTCGACATTTTCTTGCCGTCTTCGGCCATCACAATGCCGTTGACGATGACATTCTTAAAGGGGCTTGTGCCAAACAGCGCGGTGCCCAGTACAATCAACGTGTAAAACCAACCACGAGTCTGGTCCAGGCCTTCAGCGATAAATTCCGCCGGGAAACCTTTATCAAACATCGACTGGTTTTCAAACGGATAATGCAGTTGCGCATAGGGCATCGAGCCAGATTCAAACCAGCAGTCGAGGACTTCCTCGATTCGTCGATAAGTACCGGCTTCACCCTCGATCCTGAATGTCAGGGGATCCACGTTCTCTCGATGCAAATCATCCAGATCAACACCGGTCAGATCTTTAAGTTCTTGTCGCGAACCGATGCATTTTTGCGAACCGGTTTCATCGTTAATCCAGATGGGAAGTGGCGTACCCCAGTAGCGATTTCTTGAAATTGCCCAGTCAATCGCACCTTCAAGCCAATTACCCATCCGGCCGCCCTTGATGTGGCCCGGCACCCAGTTAATTTGCGCGTTCGATTCAAGCAACTGATCGCGCATTTGTTCTACTTTTACGTACCATGAATCGATGGTCCGATAAATGATGGGTGTGTTGCTTCTTGGACAGAATGGATAGCTGTGGTTGATGACTTCCTGAATGTAGAGGTGGTCTGTCTCTTTGAGGTGCCGGATGATGTGTTTATCCGCTTCTTTGACCGGCATGCCCGCGAAATCCGTCACTTCGGCAGTAAATTGGCCTGACATATCAACAGGGCACACAGTCGCCTTTATGCCTGCTGCCTTCATGACCCGAAAGTCGTCCTCACCAAAAGCGGGTGCCTGGTGCACGATGCCGGTTCCGCTGTCGGTGGTGACATAGTCATCGCTAAGGACCACAAAGGCGCCGTCGCTTGCCATTTCTGCGAAATAGGGGAAGAGGGGTTCGTAAATTGTCCCGATCAGTTCGGCACCCTTGTATTGCGCGATCACCTTGACAGACTTTGATTTTTCAATTGATTCAAGACGTTTTTTTGCCAGGATGATAATGCGTCCGGATGCCTCGTCGATCACCTCGACATAGTCGATGTCGCTGCCGACACACAAGGCGAGATTGGAGGGCAATGTCCATGGTGTTGTTGTCCAGGCTGCGATGTACTTGTCCTGGTCTTTTATTTTGAACAACACCGTGACTGCAGGGTCCTGCACATCCTGATAATTTGAGCCCGCCTCAAAGTTTGACAGCACTGTGCCCAGCGCAGTGGAGAAAGGGACGACCTTTTCGCCTCTGTAGATGAGGTCCTTTTCCCACAGCTGTTTGACGACCCACCAGACGGACTCCATGTACCAGGGTTCCATGGTTTTATAATCGTTATCGAAATCCACCCAACGACCAATACGATTGATGGTTTTTTGCCATTCCGAGGTATATCGCTGAACAATGCCGCGGCACTCGTCGTTGTAGCCTTTGATGCCAAGCTTTGCCACCGCTTCCACAGATGACATACCCAGAGACTTGTCAATCTCGTGCTCGACAGGCAGACCGTGGCAGTCCCAGCCGAATCGGCGCTGGACATAGCGTCCCTTCATTGTGAAATATCTGGGGACAGCATCTTTCAAAATGGAGCCGACAAGGTGTCCGTGATGAGGTAACCCTGTCGCGAACGGCGGGCCGTCATAGAAGATGTAAGGCGTGGAATTTTCCGTTTGCTGTAGCGAACGTTGAAAAATGTTCTCCTTTTGCCAGAAATTGAGCACCTGGTGCTCAGCTTCGACAAAACTGAATTTTTCACTAACTGGGTCGGTTGTCTCTGTCATGGTTTTATCCTGAAGCAGCCCAAAAAAAACCCGCCTTTGGCGGGTTTTTTAATGCTGATCACGCATCAACCCACCATTCGCTGCAGAATAATGATAATTATGTTGATGGTCNTGAGTTTGGGGGATTTCATTGTTTCAAGCATAGTTGTTCGTTTCTTTATGTCAAGGGAGTCTTACTGCGCTTCGTTCTGTACACCGGTGACACTACCCCTGGAATTGATTTTCTCAAGGACCTGGCCAATCAGGTTTTCTATATGAAAGGTATGGTACCAGTCAGGCGTATCTTCGTGCGTGATAACACTGGTTCCGACCATTTGAAACTTCCAGCCATCGGACACCGCCATATCATGGATTCCAGATAATCTGTCCCAGGCCGGGCCATTGAATAAGGGGTGAACGCAGGCGACATTGATATCCAATGCACCCTGTGTTTTTAGTTCTTCTATGGCCGAGACAACCGAGCCCGCCGTATCGATGATGTCATCTACCAGCAATACATTGCGATTCTTGACCTCGCCGATCAGGGTAGATCGCATCACATGGTTTGGTTGAGAGTAGTCTCTTTCTTTTGAGAGGGCGGCCAGGTCTGCGGACAATTCTTCAGCGTAGGCACGAGCCCGCTCCAGATAACCAACGTCAGGAGAAACAACGACCTCACCTGCCAGGTTATGGGTTTTAAGCCATTTTACCAGTCGCCGAGTCAGAAAGACGTTCTCAAGGTGGGCGACCGAGGGGTTGAACATACCCGCTATCGAATCGTTATGGATTTCAACCGTCATGACCCGGTCGACGCCGGCGCTCTGCATAAGGCGGGCAAACAGACCGGCGCTAATGCCTTCCCTTGTTCTGCCTTTTCGTTTGTCCTGCCGGGCACCCGGATAATAGGGGACTACGGCGGTAATATATTGGGCGTCGGACAGGGCAGCTGCTTCGATGGCATGCAGTAACATCAGGAATCTGTCGTAGATACTGTACTTGTCTTGTGGTCCTGCAGCTGATTGAAAAATGTAGACATCATGCCCTCTGACATTGGCGCCGATTTGGAATTTTCCTTCACCACAAGCGAACCAGGTTTCTTCACTGGGGATGAGCTCCATGTGCATACTTCGGGCGACTGCCTCGGCAAATGTTCTTCCTGACTCGCAAGTCATTAGCGCAATCGGCGCGCGTGGATTTTTCGGTTTTTGAGGGCTCATAGTTACGATTCCATAGCGAAGTTTCTAACAGCGGAAATGAGTAGTTTGTGTTCCAGGGGATGAATCCGCGCCGCCAGAGAATTGGCATCATCAGTATCAAGCACCGAAATCTCCTCCTGCAGCAGGATATCGCCTGAGTCGTATTCCTTCGTTACCAGGTGAACTGTTGCGCCAGTGGTTCGGTCTCCAGAATTCAACACAGCTTCATGCACGTTTGTTCCGTAAAAACCTTCGCCGCCGTGTCGAGGAAGCAGGGAAGGGTGGACATTGATCATTCGACCCGCAAATTCTTTAAGAGTCTGGTCGCCGAGTTTTTTCATATAACCTGCCAGGACAACGAGCCTTACCCCGGCGTCAACCAGCGATGTGCAGATAGCGTTATCAAGATCATCCGGGTCAGGGTGAGTCTTCGAGGACAGGTGACGAGTTGGAATGCCTGCGTTTCTGGCGCGGCTTAGTACAGGTGCTGAAGCGTTGTTGCAGACCAGAACAGAGATGACGGCATCAAGTTCACCCTCGGTGCAAGCATCGGCAATCGCCTGAAAATTGGTTCCCTGATGCGATGCTAGTACGCCGATTTGAAGCATGTTCTTTTTACAAAGCCGCAGTTTAGCACGGTCAGGATTTAAACTTCTCCCGAAGGAGGTTCTTTTGCACTTTCCCCATCGTATTTCGCGGCAGCTCGGGTTCAAAATGGATCCACTTGGGTCGCTTGAAATTCGCGAGACGAGATTTGAGTTGAAGCAATATTTCGGTTTCATCCAGGCTAACGGCAGGATCACAAACCACGATGGCGCAGACACCCTCACCGAAGTCGTCATGAGGTAATCCTATGACGGCTGATTCGAAGACGCCGTTGATTTTGTCGATGGCGGCCTCCACTTCCTTTGGGTAAACGTTCAGACCGCCGGAAATAATCATGTCCTTATTGCGGCCGACGATAGAAATGTAGCCATCGGCGTCGCGAGTTGCCAGATCTCCCGTCTTGAAGTAGCCGTCCCCAGTGAACCCTTCTTTTGTTTTTTCCGGCAGCTTCCAATACCCCATAAACACATTGGGACCTTTGATGAGCAGATTCCCCGGTTCATCCGTGGCAACTTCCCGGCCATCATCATCGATAATTTTTGCAGTGACGCCTGCCAGCATGGGCCCAACCGTTCCAGGCTTTCGTTCGCCATCGAGGGGATTGCTCGTGTTCATGCCGGTTTCGGTCATGCCGTAGCGCTCTACGATCTCATGGCCTGTCAAATCCCGAAAATTGTTAAAGGTCGGTTCAAGTAGCGGCGCAGAGCCCGAAGTAAACAGTCGCATGTTGGAACAGACTTCCCGGTTCAATCTATCTGACCCGATGAGTCGAGTATAGTTTGTCGGCACGCCCATATAGACCGTGGCACTGGGCAAGAGTCGTGTCACATCTTCCGGGTTGAAGTCGGTTAAAAAGATAATGGGGCTGCCATTTAGTACAGGCAGGTGTGTTGCGACCATCAGCCCGTGAACATGAAAGACCGGCAGGGCATGCAGCATCACGTCACCAGTTTGCCACTGCCAGGCCTTGTGCAAGGCTTGACCATTGGTAGCGAGATTGCCATGACTAATCATTGCGCCTTTCGGTCGGCCTGTGGTGCCTGATGTATAGAGCATGACGGCGATGTCGTCATCGTCACGGTCTATTGTCACGAATCCCGTATTTGATGTGAGGCCGTCCGAGAAGCTGCCATGGCCAAGGACGTCCATGGTCCGCACCTGGGCTCCGGTCAGGCTGCGAAACAGTGCTTCCTTTGTGGGATCGCAGACGATGACTGAGGGCTCGGCATTCTCAACAAAGTGTTTGAGTTCCTCGTCAAGATAGGCTGTGTTGAGGGGCAAAAAAATCGCGCCCACTCTCAAACAGGCGAAATACAGGAACAGGCTTTGCGGAGATTTGTGCACCTGGGCGATGACCCGGTCTCCGGGCGACACCGCCAGTTCCAGCAACCGGTTGGCATACTGACCGCTTAATGTCTCCATATCTTCATAAGTGAACTGCACTTCCAGATCGGGCGAAAGGATAAAGGGGCCAGCGTCCCTTGATCTTTCGCGGAAAATTTCGTAAATGTTCATGCCCGGGCTCACTAAAAAGTTGTCATTAGGATACCGCCATTACGTCCCCGGTTTCGAGTAGTGTCCTTAAATTACTGAGTATCGCAATCCAGCCTTTTGAAATTTCAGGCAGAACGACACTGGCCTGAACAAATTCATCGTGGGTCAAGGTTAATCGGGTTGCGTCTTCCACAGCCTCCAGCTCGAAGACAACCCGACTGGTTTTTTCTTTCTCGGCAACGCTGTTGTAGTGAACGTGCCAGGTGAACGAGAGCAAATGGGGTCTGTTCGATTCGAGAATCTGTCCGTCGATGGCGATGGAATCATCCTGATTGTAGTAGGGAACCTCTGATTAATGTCTTTTCCCGCGATGACCGCGTTGAACTCGTACTCAAAAACTAGTGAATTTAAAACGTATTCACGATTTTTCTCCGTGCGAGTTCGCCTTGTCCTCACGAAAAAATCCAATTAATCAGAGCTTCCATAGGTGACTGTCGCGCCTTTTTCCCACGAGGATTCGATTCTGGTTGAATGGAAATAGCGGCAAGTGAATTCGCCGTCGGTCAGGGCGTTCCAGACTGTTTCCGGACTGGCCTTAATGTAGATAGTACAAACATGGTTAGTTGTCATGAGCATCCTCTTCAATTTTGTCGCGTAGATTGATAAGTTCCCGGGCCTGGTGACGTTTGAACTTGCTGAGCCAACGTCTGGATATTTCTTCCAGGGGGACCGGGTTCAGGTAATGGTGTTTATGTCGACCACTCATTTGCGTGGAAACCAGATTGGCGGATTCCAGGATCAAAAGATGCTTGCTGACGGCCTGTCGGCTCATGTCGGCATGCTGACAAAGATCCGACAGGGTCTGGCCGTCTTTACTATGCAATTGATCCAGTAGCCGTCTGCGTTGCGGATCGGCTAATGCTTTGAACAGATCGATCTCTGGCATGAATTCTCCAACAAGAGAACCATAANATGCAACCATAAGGTTGCATGTCAAGAATTACCCGGGAACGTTATACTCTTGGGGTTTCCAGGCTACTGAATTTGATGACGTGTATCGATTGCGACTGATTTTGTTGTGCTGTTGTGTATCCCAATTGGCCGTGGCGCCTGCGTATCCCAGCTCTGATGTTGTAGAGCGGGCGGCGCCTCTGNTAGAGGTGCAAGCCTGGGCGAGGGCGACTCCGCCAGGTGCGACCACCGGCGCAATATACGGTTCTTTCTCGAATATGGGGGTAACGCAGGTCCGCGTGCTCAGTGTGGAGTTCGAGGGGGCTGACATGGCAATGATCCACCAGACCCTGAGCCGGGACGGCGTCATGAGTATGCGGCATGCTGAGATTAATATTCCAGCCGGATCTACTGTCGAACTCGAGCCGGGCAAATTACACATTATGCTGATGAAGCTTGCCAGACCGCTGGTTCAAGGATGCGAATATCTGTTTACCATCAACTGGGATAGCGGTGCCAGGACGGAACATGTCATGCATGCAGGCTCGTTTGGACAGTCCAAAAGACCTGTCGGTGAGGCTCGAACATGCCCTTAGAAAAAGAGTCCCTGAAAAAAACCCTCGAAGTTGCCATGAAGCAACAATTGGAGGGCCAGTACGNCAAGGCTGAAGCCGCTTACCAGAAGATACTGGAAGGCATCCCAGGCAGCCTGATGCTATACATCTGCTGGGTCTGGTGCGCATGGAGCAGGAGCGAGACAGCGAAGCTGTAGAGTTGATGGAGAAAGCGCTGAAACTTTTTCCAGAGGCAGCACACTTCCATCACAATATCGCCGGACTCTATCGGCGAATGGGTCGCCTTGAAGAAGCCGAAGAGAGATTTCGCGCCGCCATTGAGCGAAAGCCTGACTATGGAGAGGCTTACCAGGGTCTTGGCGAGATGATCAAGTTTATGCCTGGTGATCCCCTGATCAAGAAAATAGATACGCAGTTGAAGTCCGGGGACCTTGAAGAATCGCTTCGTTCCTACTTTCATTTTGCCGCCGGTAAAATTATGGACGATATTGCTGAGTACCCTTCTGCGTTCAGGCACTACGTTGAGGGTAATCGATTGGCGAAAAGAAAATTCGATTCAACCCAGTTTCGAACGCTGGTGAAGGATTTACTGTACATCTGCAGCAGATCACAGGCCGAGCGGCTTAAGGGGAGCGGCGTGGATTCACGAATACCGACTTTCATCATCGGCATGCCTCGATCCGGAACCACCCTGATCGAGCAGATTCTTGCCAGTCATTCGGCGGTGTTTGGCGCCGGTGAGCTAAACGATATGAAGTTTATTGCTGCCTCGGCGGGGCAGCTGTCTCGTTTCAATACGGCTTATCCAAATTGCTTACCGGGACTGAGTCGTGCTGACTATGCGGAACTGGGGCGCAGTACCTCGCTCGAATCACTGGGCTGACCAACGATGCATCGGTTCAGCGCATCATTGACAAGCACCCGCTTAATTTTCAATTTGTTGGACTGATTCTCAACATGTTTCCGAACGCCAGGATCATTCATACGGTTAGAAATCCACTGGATACCTGTCTTTCGTGTTTTTTCCAGAATTTCACCAAGGGTCAGGACTATAGTTTCGATTTAAAGGTGCTCGCCTATTTTTACAATGATTACCGACGACTTATGGAACATTGGGAAACTGTCTACCCGGGTCAGATCCACACTGTGAGGTATGAAGACGTTATCGCTGATCAGGAAACAGAAACGCGAGCGCTGCTGGAATTCATTGGCCTTGATTTCGAACAGAATTGTATTGAATTCCACCGAACCCAACGGAAAGTCAGCACTGCCAGCTTTTTGCAAGTACGCAGGCCGATCTACAAATCGTCACAGCGACGATGGATGAATTACCGCGAGGAGCTCAGTGAATTGGCGNCTATTATAGGGGTGAAAACCGAACCGCCGATTACGATTAGTGGTACAGGTGGAATTTTGACTTGATCGGATTTCTGGGCTAAGCGTGATATGGTGTTGGCGGATTAACAGGTAGATAAATAGATGCAGGCTGCTCACTGGGGAGTGCTGGAAAGAGAAGATGTTGCACTGGCTGCGTTTGGTCAGGAACGTCTTGACGGCAAGGTTGCTTACCTGGCTACCATCAGGAAAGACGGCAGACCCAGAGCTCATCCCGTGACACCCGTTATCGGCGAAGGTCATATGTTTATTTTCCTTGAACCGAGTTCGCCCCGTACCAGAGATCTGGAGGAAAATCCCGACTTTTGTTTGCACTGCGCTATGAACGACAGTTCTGGCAGTAGCGGCGAGTTTCAAACGACCGGGGTCGCTGTGAAAATTGATGACACCGGGATCCGTGAGCTGGCGGAATCGATCTCTAACTTCCGTCCTTCCGTTCGATCTCTTCTATTTGAACTGTTTGTCAGTGAAGCCTTGTCCACGGCTTATCCGACAGGGCAGCCGAAAAGGCGGCGTTGGCAAAGATCAGCTGCGCTGGCCGAGAATAGTTAGTGGTTGGACAAAAAGGCAAGTCAACGGCTAGCGATCTTCCCTTAAGTACCATCATCAATTACAACATTCCGACCGTGGGTGTTGGTTTCATGTTTTTTATGGTCTCGCTCTACCTGATGAAATTCTCAACCGATGTGTTGCTGATTTCTCCTGCGGTGATGGGACTCATCTTTGGAATTTCGAGGATATGGGACGCCATCACTGACCCTGTCGCGGGTTATCTCAGTGATCGAACCAGTTTGAAGGCCGGTCGCCGCAGACCCTGGATGCTGGCCTCCATTCCTTTTGTCTGCGGCACTTTTTACATGATGTGGAATCCTCCGCCGGGCTTGTCCAGTTCCGGAAACATCATCTGGATGGCGATCGCTGTGGTGCTGTTTTATACCTCCATGACTGCCTTTTCAGTTCCACACACTTCTCTCGGTGCGGAACTATCAACGAATTACCACGAACGGACCAAGATTTTTGGCTTACGCCATATGATCTGGAACTCCGGATCCCTGCTCGCCCTGATCGCCATGCATCAACTGATCGTGGGCGACAACGTTCGTCAAACGGCGTTTGTGGTTTCCATTTTGGCAGGTGTGGTTACCGCCGTGTTAATTGCCTGGATGTTTTTCACCGTCAAGGAGCGACCAGAATATCAGGGGCGAGGAGAATCTAATCCTTTCACCGCTTTTTCTGATGTGCTGAAAAACAAGTATGCGCTGTTGTTGCTGATTGTGTTTTTCATAGAAAATCTAGGTGGGGCAACAATTGGTATCCTGACCCCTTATATTGCGGAGTACATTATTGGGCGACCGGAAAAAACAGTCATCTATATATTGCTGTACCTGGTTCCTTCGGTGCTTTCTGTCCCTCTCTGGATTCCGTTGTCTCGAAAGGTTGGCAAGAAAGCGATGTGGATTTTCTCTATGCTGGTTACAGGATTTGGCTTTGGCGGTATGTTTTTCCTGGGTCCAGGTTCAGACACGCTAATTTCAGTACTGGCGGTTATCTGCGGATTGGGTGCAGGAAGTGGTGCGGTTGTTGCGCCATCAATTCAGACGGATGTCATTGATTATGACGAGTACAAGTCCGGCCAACGTAAAGAGGGCACCTACTTTGCGACCTGGAATTTTGTTTTTAAAAGCGCAACGGGCATTACGCTGATATTGACGGGCATGGTACTGAGTATGTCTGGATTCGTACCCAATCAGGAGCAGGGCGAAACGGCCAAGTTGGCACTGCTGACGCTTTACGCCATCTTCCCTTTGGTCTGCTATGTTACCGGTGCCCTCATATTTACCCGGTTTACGTTGAACGAATCGGAATATGGAAAGATTCGGGATTCTCTTGATAGAGGTGAGTACCTGAATAGTGCTGCAGAAAATTCTTGATGGACGGGGTTCATGATCTGGGTGGCAAGCAAGGCTTTGGCCGTGTCGATCAAGCCAGCGATAAAGTCTTCAGTGATCGATGGGAGGCAAGTGTTTTCGCGATGGTCAATGCGAGTGCAACGGCCGGTGCATGGCCGAATGTTGATCGATTCCGCCATGCCATCGAGCGGATAGACCCCGAAGCCTACCTGAACCACGGCTACTATGGTCGTTGGTTAGGCGGTCTCGAGACCTTGTTGGTCGAGGCAGGGATTGTTGACTCCCTCGACATCACAGACAAAGCTATTGAAAAAGGCGCACTCGCTGAAGATCTCATTGCAGCGAGACCCGCTAACAAGCCAGATCCGATGGGTCCAGCACCAACTTCCACAGGCTCTGATCGTGAATTGAGCAGGCTGCCTCTTTTTAAAGTGGGTGATGAAGTCACCGCCCTTAACAATGTGGTTCCGGGCCATACCCGCCTGCCCGCCTACGTGCGGGGAAAACGGGGCCAGGTCGTTTTATGGCATCAGGGTTGGGTATATCCTGACACCAATGCCCACGGTGCAGGTGAGCAACCGCAACATCTCTACACTGTGAAGTTTACAGGCGACGAGCTATGGGGGCAGCAGGGGTTCTCTGTTTGTATAGATCTGTTTGAACCCTATATCACAGCCAGTTAATTCATCGATGAGGTGAACTTGCATGTCGAAACACATCCCTCCGAAACA
>JGI26061J44794_1000083_pt1 | contig 43145 bp, 39 predicted proteins | sample MarorgKNORR_S2LV_5_FD_44794 | JGI IMG/M metagenome (IMG submission 44794) | reverse complement strand
GGAATCAAACAGTGTTTATTTAAAATTTATAGGAGAGTTAAAATGAAACATATATTTAAATTAAATATGGCTCTTGCTCTAGCCGGTATCTTGGCTGGAACTTCTGCTATTGCTGGAACAATTNTTATCAATGGTGACACTTCTGATCCAGCGCCAAAAGCTGCATTTCAAGCAGTTATTGATGGATTTGAGGCTGAAAACCCAGATGTAAATGTTGTATATAATCTTTTTGATCANGAAGGTTACAAGGCTGCTATTCGCAACTTTTTAACTGCTGATGCGCCAGACATTGCTTTCTGGTATGCAGGTAACAGGATGGCACCATACGTTGAGGCAGGCTTGTTCGCACCAATTGATGATGTTTGGGCTGACCAAGGTCTTTACTCATTAATGAAGACATCTGCCCCAGGTATGACTATAGACGGAAAGAAATGGGGTATCCCGTACACTTACTACAACTGGGGTGTTTACTACCGTCAAGATATCTTTGAAAACTTAGGTATTGCTGTCCCTAAAACCTGGGATCAATTCATCGCTGCTGGTGAAACACTCAAAGCTAATGGGGTTACACCAATCACTATTGGTACTAAATGGTTATGGACTGCAGGTGGTGTATTTGATTACCTAAATCTAAGAACAAATGGCTATGACTTCCATATGGCTCTTACTAGAGGTGAGATCGCTTGGACTGACGACCGTGTTCGCGCAACGATGGCTAACTTCAAGCAATTGATTGATCGAGACTTCTTTCTGGAAAATCACGCAGCTTTAAGCTGGCAAGAAGCTCTTGCTCCTATGGCTAACGGTAAAGCTGCTATGTATGTTATGGGTAACTTTGCTGTTGCGCCATTGAAAGAGTTAGGTTTGGATAATAGTACGCTAGGTTTCTTCCAATTCCCTGAAATTACTCCGGGAGTTCCTATGGCTGAAGAGGCGCCTACTGATACTATTCACCTAACTTCAGGTGCAAAGAATCCAGCCGATGCTAAGCGCTTCTTAGCTTATGCTGCACGTGCTGATGTTCAGACAGCTTGGAATAATGCGCTTGGTCAATTACCTACAAATGCAGGTTCAGATGTTGCTGATGACAAGTTCTTGAATGCCGCGTTTAACATGCTTAATAATGACGCCCCTGGTGGTGTTGCTCAGTTTTACGATCGTGACACTAAAGCAGAAATGGCTTCTATCGGCATGGAAAGCTTTCAAGAGTTCATGGTTAAGCCTGAGCGCTTAGAGAAGATTCTAGAGCGTCTAGAAAAAGCTCGTCAAAGAATTTATTAATCAATAAGGTTTTTTCCTGTCCCGTGTTCAAGTATTCTTGACACGGGACTTCATTATTTACATATAAAACTGGGAATATGTATGTATTCTTATTGGAAAAACAACCAACTCAAGCTGTCACCGTGGCTTTTTCTTGCTCCAGGCATCTTTATGTTTTTCCTTTATGTTATTTTTCCAATATTTCAATCGATAGGCTTAAGTTTTTATCAGTGGGATGGGCTAGGCGCAAAAACATATATTGGCGCTGAAAACTATATAGAGCTATTAGACGATGAATATTTTTACACTTCGCTGAAAAACAATGTTATTTGGCTTGTTCTCTACTTACTAGCCGTTCCTGCGGGTCTATTTGCAGCATTATTTCTAAATCAAACGGTTAGAGGTATAAGAATATATAAGTCTCTATTTTTCTTTCCATTTGTTATTTCTCAAGTTGTAGTGGGGCTAGTTTTTAGCTGGTTTTACGACCCTTCAAATGGTTTATTAAATGTTATTTTGGAAGCTTTTGGTTTCAACCCTATTGCTATTTTGGCAGAGGAAGATTATGTCACCTATGGGATTATTGCAGCAGGCTTGTGGCCGCAAACTGCTTACTGCATGATACTTTATCTAACGGGTTTAAACTCTGTAGATCCTGAACAAATTGAAGCTGGTCGAATTGACAATGCAAGAGGCTGGCGAATGTTGTGGTATGTAATATTGCCTCAGTTAAAGCCAGCAACCTTTATTGCAATTGTTGTAACAGTTATTGGTTCGCTAAGATCCTTTGATTTGATTTCAATTATGACAGGGGGTGGGCCTTGGGGCTCAAGTCGTGTTCTTGCTTATTATATGTATGAGAAGGCATTCTCAGAGTATGGTTATCGCATGGGTTACGCCGCCGCTATTGCTGTTATTTTACTGGCTATTATGATGATTTATATTGCAGTTATCCTTTATAGGATATACCGCGATGAGAGGAGTGGTTAGTTATGTTTCCAATGCCGATTGAAAAAACCAAGCCACTAACTCAGCGACTGTACAAAGTCGCTTTACCTATTTCTATGATTATTTGGCTTCTCCCTCTGTTGGCCGTGGCTCTGACATCTATTCGCTCTGGTGCTGATATAAATTCAGGCAATTATTGGGGCATGCCAACTTCAATTAACTTTGCTGCAAACTATACTGCTGTCTTTACAGACTCACCCTTAGGTTATTACATTCTAAATAGCTTTAAGATTACAATACCAACAGTCATTGGCGCGATAGCCCTTTCAACTCTTACAGGCTTTGCCCTAGGCGTGTATAGATTTAAGCTTAATGTATTTGTGTTTTTCATGTTTGTTGCTGGAAACTTTGTACCTTTTCAGATATTAATGGTTCCAGTTAGAGATCTTTCTCTTTCACTAGGCCTCTACAATTCTGTATGGGGCCTTGTGGCTTTTCATATAGCATTCCAAACCGGTTTTTGTACTTTTTTTATGCGTAATTTTATCCGCGCCCTGCCATTTGAATTGATAGAAGCAGCAAGGGTTGAGGGTGTCTCAGAATTTAAAATTTTCTGGTATGTTGTAGTTCCATTAATGCGCCCTGCAATTGCAGCCTTATCGGTACTAATTTTTACTTTTATATGGAATGATTACTTCTGGGCCATTGTTTTAACTCAAGGAGCAGATGCAATGCCAATAACAGCAGGTTTAAATTCACTTAATGGACAATGGGTGTACAATCAACATTTGGTATCAGCCGGCTCTCTGATTGCAGCCCTTCCGCCAGTTTTAATGTTTTTCTTAATGCAAAAGCACTTTATAGCTGGATTAACTTTCGGGGCGGTTAAATAATGAATCAGTGGCGTCTTGATACTCATGATCAAACTTTGGTTTTGTCGTCCTTAAATGACAGGCTGCCTTGCGTTATATATTGGGGTAAGCGTTTGCCCAATCAAGAAAATCTTACTAGCTTATCTGATGCAACGGTCAAAGATTGGGGAGATAATTTGCTGGACAAGGTACCAGAACTATCTATTTTTCCTGAACAATCTGCTAATTTTCCAGGACAGCTTGGCTGCAAAATGAGAAATCTTGATGGNAAAATTCTTTCTAGTTACTTTGTCTTTTTGGGTGATGAGATTAACAGCAACTCATTACGCTTAACTTATACTGATTCAAAATTAGAGTTAACATATACAACAACAATAATTGCATTTGAAGATAGCAATATGTTTAGCCTAAGTGCAAAAATTGACAGTAAAAAACCGATATTTATGGACTGGTTTTCCGCACCTGTAATGCCGGCATCTCAAAATAGCAACAAAATGATAGACTATGGAGGGCAATGGAGTGGTGAGTTTCAATGTCAGACAACTCCATGGGTTACTGGTGTTCATTTCCGAGAATCAAGGTCAGGCACCACAAGCCATGCTAATTTCCCAGGCTTGCTAGTTCCAACGGCTGAAAGTTCAGAGAATTCGGGCTCTTGTTATGGTTTTCACTATGCCTGGTCTGGCGGGCACCGTATGATTGCCGAACAGTTATTAGATGGTCGTCGACAGGTTCAGTTTGGGCATGCTGAGCAAAGCGAATTGAGTTCTGCTAAAAGTTTTGAGACAGCGCCACTTTTTGCTTGCCATTCCAGTAATGGCATTGGTGGAGTTGCCCAATCGTTTAGAAAACATGCAAGTTTATTTGTCTTAAAAATACCCGACACCAATAAATATAGGCCAGTTAATTATAATTGTTGGGAGGCTGTGTATTTTGATCACGATATTGAGCAACTCAAAGAAATAGCAAGCCTTGCCGCTGAAATTGGTGCTGAAAGATTTGTGTTAGATGATGGCTGGTTTAAGGGTCGCAATGATGATAGAACAAGTCTTGGTGACTGGCAAGTTGATAGGAGAAAATACCCCCAAGGCTTGCACCCATTAATAAGCCATATTCATTCACTAGGCATGTCTTTTGGGTTATGGCTTGAGCCAGAAATGATTAACCCAGACAGTGACCTTTATCGCCAACATCCAGATTGGGTGATGGGTCATAAAGATCAACTTTTAGGGAGACATCAGATGGTACTCAACATGTCGTTGCCTGAGGTGGGGGAATATCTATTTGAGCAGATTTCGACTTTGCTAAACGAGTACTCAATTGAATATATCAAGTGGGATCACAATCGTGTCTTGCCATATCCAGATGCCGAACAAACACGAAGAGTTTATGACTTACTTAGGCGTATACGAGAGAGTAAGCCTAAGCTAGAGATTGAATCATGCGCATCGGGTGGTGGGCGTATAGATTTTGGTATTCTTCGCCACACCCAAAGAGTTTGGCTGTCTGACAGCAATGATGCCATCGAGCGTTTACGGATTCAACATGAGGCCATATTGTGGTTGCCAGCATATATAACGGGAAGCCATGTCGGACCGCAAATTTGTCACACTTCAGGACGTATTTTGCCATTGGCTTTTCGTGCTTGGGTTGCAGCACAACGACATATGGGATTTGAAATGGATCCGCGTGAACTAACACCACAAGACACGACAAAACTCAAACAAATAATAAGCTGGTGGAAAGATAACCGACAGTGGATGAAAAATGCCACCGTCCTTCGCTTGCCAAGCACAGATAAAAGCATCATTGCCGAAATCCAAATTAATACTCAAACTGGCCATTTCGTAGTGTTTGCTGGCCANCANAGTGTCTCACTTTTTAGCTCACCAGTGCCTCTAGCACTGGCTGGCCTAGAGCCACAGTCTATGTATAGTGTTTTTTTGTATAACAACGATGAGACCGATTCTCTTAGTAAAACTGATGGCGCTCTTTTCCATAAAGCGCTGTCATTGAGTGGTCAATTCTTAATGAACCATGGCCTCCAGTTGCCCAAATCATACCCAGCACACATGTTTGTAATTGAAGGGGAAAAGGTAGCATGAGTAAACCTAGTAAACGCCGCTCCTCTCACTGGTATGGCAAGATAGACAAAGATGGCTTTATTCATCGCAGCTGGATGAAAAGTCAGGGTTTTCCAGATCACGTTTTTGATGGTCGCCCTATTATTGGGATATGTAATACTTGGTCTGAGCTAACTCCTTGTAATTCAGGATTAAGAGTTCTAGCTGAAGGAGTAAAGCGTGGTGTTTGGGAGGCAGGTGGTCTTCCGCTCGAGTTTCCTGTTATGTCACTGGGTGAAACCCAAATGAAACCTACGGCAATGCTATTCCGTAATCTCTTATCTATGGATGTTGAAGAAAGCATTCGCGCTTATGGAATAGATGGGGTGGTTCTTCTCGGTGGTTGTGATAAAACTACTCCGGGCCAACTGATGGGCGCAGCAAGCGTTGATTTGCCGACTATTGTTGTGTCTTCTGGGCCCATGCTTAATGGTAAATATAAAGGCCAAGATATAGGCTCTGGAACTGATGTTTGGCGTTTTTCTGAGGATGTCAGAGCTGGAGATATGTCATTACAGGATTTTATGTCTGCTGAAACCGGAATGAGTCGTTCAATTGGCGTATGTATGACTATGGGCACTGCATCTACAATGGCAAGCCTAGTTGAAGGAATGGGGCTAAGCTTGCCAACTAATGCAGCTTTGCCTGCTGTTGATGCAAGACGAATGGCTCTTGCACATATGTCAGGTAAGCGAATCGTGGAGATGGTTGAAGAAGGTTTAAATCTATCCAAAGTTTTGACCAAAGAAAGCTTTCAAAATGCCATTACATTAAACAGTGCGGTAGGTGGCTCAACAAATTCTGTAGTTCACTTATTGGCACTAGCAGGCAGAGCTGAAATTGACCTCACTTTAGAAGACTTTGAGCAAGCTGCTGACATACCTTTACTGGTTAACTGTATGCCTTCAGGTCAGTACCTAATGGAGGATTTTTGTTATGCTGGCGGAATTCCTGCAGTATTGGCACAGCTAAAGAGTCACCTCAAGCCCGCTAATACAGTGCTAAATAAAGATATATCCACATATTTTAAAGGTGCAGAAACATTAAACGAAGACGTTATTCGACCAATTAATAACCCCTTAAAGCCTGCTGCTGGCTTGAAGGTATTGAGAGGAAATTTAGCGCCAAATGGGGCCATCATTAAACCGGCTGCTGCCTCTGAAAACTTATTAAAGCACGAAGGCTTGGCTCATGTCTTTGAAGATATTGAGGATTTAAAAGCCAATATAGATAGACCTGACCTCCCAGTAACTAAAGACACCATATTGGTTCTAAAAGGCTGTGGGCCCAAGGGTTATCCAGGAATGCCAGAAGTTGGCAATATGCCAATCCCTAAGGTGCTTGTGGAGCAAGGCATACGGGATATGGTGCGTATTTCAGATGCACGCATGTCTGGTACAGCTTTCGGAACAATAGTGCTTCATGTGTCTCCTGAAGCAAATGTAGGTGGACCTATCTCAATAGTTGAAACAGGTGATCGTATTCGTCTTGACACTTCAAATGGAGTGCTTGATTTACTAGTTCCAGAATCTGAAATTGAGAAACGCACTAAAGCAAGAAAAGAACCAAAAGAAAATTACACTCGTGGATACGCAAAACTTTATATTGATCATGTCATGCAAGCCGATAAAGGTGCAGACTTAGACTTTTTAGTGGGTAAAGATACACGCCTTCCAACTCGAGAATCTCATTAATGAATAATTATGCAATTTTTAAAGATTTAGAAAATGCTTCGGTTTTTATTACTGGAGGCGGTTCAGGTATTGGCGCTACAATAACCGAAGGCTTCTTGGCGCAAGGTGCTAAAGTTGCATTTGTTCAGAGATCAGATTGTGATGAATTTCTAGACGAAGTTTCTTCAAAATATAAACATAAACCCTTATTTATTAAATGTGATGTCACTGATACTAGAGCCCTACAGAAGGCAATAGCGCAGGCTGATGATACTTATAGTGGTATTAATGTACTTATAAACAATGCTGCCAATGACGCTCGTCACAATCTTGATGAAATGACAACTAAAGAATGGGACCAAACAATCAACGTTAACCTGAGGCCACATTTTTTTACAGCTCAAGCGGTTGCATCAATAATGAGAAATCAGGGTGGTGGTAGCATAATTAACTTTTCATCTGCATCTTATATGATGGGTAATGTTGGATATCCAGCTTATGTTGCCTCTAAGGCGGGTATTACAGGTTTAACCCGAAGTTTGGCTCGTGAGCTTGGCCCAGATGGGATTAGAGTTAATACTCTTATTCCAGGATGGGTTTTAACTGAGAGGCAGTTGAAACTTTGGGCTAATGAGGCTGATTTGGCAAGTCATCTAGAAAAACAATGTATTAAAGAACATTTAGTGCCTATCGATTTGATTGACTCTACTTTATTTTTAGCATCGGACGCATCTCGCATGATGACCGGCCAAGCTTTAGTAATAGATGGTGGTGTCGTAGTTACAGGATAAAAAATAATGAATAATGTTAAAGCTACATGGATTGCTGCAGACTGGGGAGCTACTCATATGCGTGCTTGGGCCATTGGTATTAGTGGAGATGTGCTTTCTTATAATGAGTCTAACGAAGGCATGAAAGATCTTCAGCAAGATCAATTTGAGCCAACATTAGTTCGCCTTATTGGAAACTGGATTGGTAATGATAAGATTACACCAGTTATGGCGTGTGGAATGGTTGGTGCCCGTGAGGGGTGGGTGGAGACACCTTATCAACAAACACCATGTGTACCGATAAATAAAAACCAACTTACAGCTGCCAGCACCCACGATAGCAGGATACAGGTTAACTTAGTCCCTGGCGTTATGCAGCTTGAACCTGCTGACATTATGAGGGGCGAAGAAACTCAAATTGCAGGATTTCTTGAATCAGACCCTAATTATGACGGGATTGTTTGCCTTCCAGGTACGCATGTTAAGTGGGTTAAAGTAAGCGAAGGTAAGATAAGAAAATTTACTACATTTATGACGGGTGAGCTGTTTAGCGTGATTTCTCTGAATACTTTAATTCGTCACTCCATTGATGCAAGTGGTTGGCACCAACCTAGCTTTGAAAAAGGACTTATGAATGGCTTTGAAAACCCTGGTTTAATTGCTTCAGAGCTTTTTTCATTGCGCGCTGAGTCGATACTTGGTGAGCTCGACGGAAAATCTGCGAGAGCTAGACTTTCCGGCCTTCTTCTTGGTATTGAACTTCATGGTACACAAAATTATTGGCAAGAGAATCCCGTCGTTTTTATTGGCTCAGAATTGCTAACGAAACACTATCAGAAAGCGCTACAAATAGTTGGCGGCAATGGTCTGTCGTTTAATGTTGAAATCGCAACCTTGTCAGGATTAAGTTCTGCCTATAAGCAATTGCACAATAACTAAAGCTGATGAGTAGGAACTTAATTGCTATTTTGCGTGGTATTGAACCGAAAGAGGTTCTTGATATAGCCGATGTTATTGTTAAAGCAGGAATTACCCAATTGAAGTCCCGCTGAATTCACCTGGCGCATTTGAAAGCATTAAGTTGCTTCTTAATGAATTCACAAGTCCTGTTCAAATCGGTGCTGGCACAGTAACACAAGTCGCTCAAGTAGAAACTTTGGCTGCACTCGGAGTGGATTTAATAGTTTCGCCTAATTGTGACCCTGCTGTTATTATGGCTACCAAAAAAGCGGGAATATTAAGCTTTCCGGGAGTGATTACCCCCTCGGAGTGTTTTTCAGCTCTTAATTGCGGTGCTGATGGCCTAAAATTTTTCCCTGCATCACTTATCGGTCAAGAAAACTTAATTGCATTGAGGGCAGTCTTGCCAGCCAACGTTCCTTTATATTTGGTAGGTGGGGTTAGTCCTAAAAACTTTGCATCTTGGTTTGAGGCAGGGGCCTATGGCTTTGGTATAGGTTCTGGACTTTATAAGTCCGGTGATAGTGCTTCTTTGGTTGGACAGAAAGCTGAATCCATTGTTTTATCGTATGATCAAGCAAAAAATAATAAGTAAATATCTGCCAGTTGAGCCCTGTAATTTAGGTGAGGGCCCATTATGGCATCCAACGCTTCAATCATTATTCTGGTTTGATATTAACGCCTATAAAATGTACAACTGGAAAGATGCTAAATTAGAGACTTGGACATTTTCTGAGCCTGTTTCTGCCGCAGGCTGGATAGATGAGGATAACATTTTGGTGGCCAGTGCTTCTGCTTTGATTAAGTTGTCTTTAACTACAGGCAATCAGGAAACCATAGTTCCTTTGGAAGCCGACATGCCACACACTCGTTCAAATGATGGACGAGCTGATCCTTGGGGTGGTTTTTGGATAAGCACCATGGGCCGCAAGGCAGAGCTTAGTGCTGGCTCAATTTACCGCTTTTATAAAGGCGAGTTAAGGCAATTACATCAAAATATTACCATACCAAATAGTATTTGCTTTTCTCCAGACAGAACTTATGTGTACTTTGCTGACACAACCCAAAAGACAATATGGAAACAGTTATTGGATTCAAAAACAGGATGGCCAGTAAATGATGCAACTATCTTTGTTAATTTTGACTCTAAAGATCTTTATCCAGATGGGTCAGTTTGCGACAGTGAAGGCTATTTATGGAACGCTCAATTTGGCGCCTCAAGGATAGCTCGCTATAACCCCAATGGTGTTCTGGAAAGAACCATAGATCTGCCCGTAACTCAAATAACTTGCCCTGCATTTGGAGGTGAAAACTTTAACACTATATATACAACAACGGCCTTTGAGGGCCTAAATAGCGAGGATTTAATAGAGCAGCCGCTGGCTGGGAGGCTATTTTATTTTCAATCTGAGATAGTAGGATTAGCCGAATATCAAGTTAGGATGTGAGGGTGTTATGATACCGAAATTAGGAAGTTGCTATTACCCTGAGCATTGGCCTGAAGGGCAATGGAAGAAGGATGCGGATAAAATGATCGCATCAGGCCTAACTTGGGTTCGAATTGGTGAGTTTGTGTGGAGTCGAATAGAGCCTGAAGAAGGCAAGCAAAATTTTCAGTGGCTAGATCGAGCTATTTCAATATTAGGTGAAGCTGGCCTGAAAGTTGTTATGAGCACNCCAACTGCCGCACCTCCAAGATGGCTCTTAGATAAATGGCCCGACATGTTGATTGTTGATGCACTAGGCCAAGCACGTAAATTTGGCTCACGAAGGCATTACTGCTTTTCTCATGAAGGCTACCTCCAAGAGTCATTAAGAATTGCAAAGACATTGGCAGGCCGTTATGGAAACAACCCTTATATTAAAGCCTGGCAATTNGATAATGAATATGGCTGCCATAGTACGACTTTATCATTTAGCGCGTCAGCCGCTAAAGCCTTCATAGCTTGGCTTTCTGATAAGTACAAATCGATAGATACACTAAATGAGGTTTGGGGCAATGTCTTTTGGTCGATGGAATACAACAGCTTTGATCAAATTGAATTACCAAATTTAACGGTTACTNAGGCCAACCCAAGTCATGAATTAGACTTTAGGAGATTTAGCTCAGACCAGGTGATTAAGTTTAATCGCTCTCAGGCAGTATTAATGCGAGAATATACTAAAATGCCTCTTATTCACAACTACATGGGTCGAATTACAGACTTTGANCACTATGCTGTTGGTCAAGATTTAGACATTGCTAGTTGGGATAGTTATCCTTTGGGATTCCTAGAAGATCGTTCTACCCAAGATGAGGATTTTAAACTTCACTTTATGCGTTATGGCGACCCGGACTTTCAAGCCTTTCATCATGATCTGTATAGAACAGTTGGCAAAGGTAGATGGTGGGTTATGGAGCAGCAACCTGGCCCAGTGAATTGGGCGCCCTATAATCCCGAGCCTGCTCCAGGAATGGTTAGGCTTTGGTCTTGGGAGGCAATAGCCCATGGAGCAGAAGTGGTTAGTTACTTTCGTTGGCGCCAAGCTCCTTTCGCACAAGAACAGATGCATGCCGGACTTCAGCGTCCAGATGGNGCCGCCGAACCAGGCTTAGCACAGGCATCACAAGTTGCAAAAGAGTTAATAGAATTTACAGATATCGAGCAAATTCAATCAAAAGTAGCGTTAGTGTTTGATTATGAAAGTTGTTGGGCTTGGGAAGTTCAACCACAAGGAAAGAACTTTAGTTACTTTGAGCTGGTCTATGATTACTACAAAGCGTTAAGAGGCCTTGGCCTGTCCATTGACATATTACCACCAAATCAAAAAGATCTTAGCGGCTATAAAATTGTACTTGTGCCTGGGCTAATGTGCCTAAGCAAAACACTTGAATTAGCAATACAATCTTTTAAAGGCGTTCTGATTGCAGGCCCAAGGACAGGGTCAAAAACCCCAAACATGCATATACCAAAGCAATTGCCGCCAATTATTCTAGGTATTAAAGGGACAGTTTCTAGCGTTGAAAGCCTTAGGCCAAATGCATTCATAAACATTGAAAAAGGTGGAAAATTTAAGTGTTGGATGGAAAACTTAGTCGAATGCAGTCATGTTATTGAGCGCTGCGATGATGGTCGACCTGCGATTATCGGACAAGCAAATAGACAGTATTTGGCGGGGTGGCCAGATCAGGAGGCTTTAATCCGAATATTGAGTGATGTATGCATAGCTCAAAATATTTCTATAACCAATCTACCAAACAGTGTCAGGGTTCGAGATACCGAAAGCCATCGATTCTGGTTTAACTATAGTGAAACTGAGTCTATTGTCGGGAAGGTCAAGTTAGCGCCTTCTGGAGTGGTTTGGGAGTCTCTTTAAAAATATAAATTATTTGACTCTTTGTCCTGTTTTAGGGTCAAAAAATAGCGCTTTTGATGAGTTTGCTTTGATTCCCGCTTTGGAGCCAGTGGTTGGTAGTTTGCCTTCTCTAGACTCAACAACAATCCTATCACCACTTGGGGTTTTTAGGTAGATATAAGAGACATCTCCAAGTGCTTCAGTAAACTCAACTTCAAGGTCTCCAGATTTTATTAGTTCTAAATGTTGTGGCCTAAGGCCAACAACCAGTTCAGAGCCAGATACTGGGATTGAGTCACTTAAATCAAGTTTTAAAGACTCTAAGCCCGAAATTGATAGCTTTCCATTAGAAATATTACCCCGTAAAAGATTGGTAGTTGGCGAGCCAATGAATCCAGCTACAAAGACATTTTGTGGATCATCATAAAGCGACAAGGGGCTTCCAACTTGTTGAATGAGGCCATCTCTAAGAACCACAATTTTGTCCGCTAAAGTCATAGCTTCGACTTGGTCATGAGTCACGTAGATTATTGTTGTTCCCAGTTCACGATGTAAGCGCGAAATTTCAACACGCATTTCAACTCTGAGCTCGGCGTCTAAATTAGACAAAGGCTCGTCAAATAAAAACACTTCAGGACCCCTTACAATAGAGCGACCAATAGCTACGCGCTGTTTTTGGCCGCCTGATAGAGTTTTAGGTTTTCGATCTAAATAAGGCTCTAGGTGCAAAATGCTGGCCGCTTCATTAACTTTTATATTAATTTCAACAGTTGGGGTATTTGCCATCTTTAGTCCAAAAGCCATATTTTCTCTCACAGTCATATGCGGATAAAGGGCATAAGACTGAAATACCATGGCAACTCCTCTATCAGCGGGATGCATTCTGGTTACATCTTTATCTCCAATATGAATCTGTCCACTTGTTACCTCTTCTAGGCCAGAAATCATTCTAAGTAAGGTAGATTTTCCGCAACCGGACGGCCCTACAAATACACAAAACTCTCCATCTTCTATTTCCAAGTCAATGCCATGAATAACTTGTAACTTATCATATATTTTAGTTGCATTGCTAATTTTTACTGCCGACATGTTTTAGCTTTCCTTAATGGGGGTTAATTGCTATGCTCTGGAAAGTTCCATGAGTCAGCCTCTTTTCCAATTAGTGCTGCTGTAGTCAGTAATTGTGACTTAAATCTTTCAAGAGTTTCTACACTATCACGATCAATCGAACTTGTGATAGATAAGCCCCCAATTACACGNCCACTGNAGGAAAAAATAGGTACAGATATACAAATAATTTTTAACTCATGCTCCTGTCGGTCGAAGGCAATTNCTTGCTCCNTGATTTCGAGTAATTCTTTACGGAGTTTATTTTNTNTAGTTATGGTAAAGTCCGTATAGGCATAAAAAGATTGCAGAGCAATGACTCGATCTAGAGTATTTTCGTCTAAAAAAGCCATTATTGCTTTTCCTACACCTGTGCAATATGCCGGCCCAACTTTACCAGCCTGTGAATACATCTCAATAGGTGAACTGGCGTTTCTTTTATCTACATATAAAACTTGTCCGTTATCTAGTTGTGCCAAATGAACGGTCTCCTCGACATTTAGGGACAATTCATCTATAAAGGGCTTAGCTACTGGCGCCAGGGAGCTTTGAAGCCATGCAGTATGAGCCATACGCACGAGTCTTAATCCTAGTTGGTAAGTCTGCGAATCTGAGCTGTAACTCAGCATGCCAAGGTTTACAAGCGTCTGTAGTAAACGATATAGCGTAGCTTTAGGGTATGTGCTTGATTTAAGTAGAGTAAAAAATCTGACAGGAACTCCAATTTCAGCAACCTCACTAAGTACGNTTAAAGCCTTTCCAACTGTTCCTTGTCCAGTTTTTTCATTGGTCATAATTGTTTGCTATTTCGATGTTAATAAAAAAAAATAAAATCTCTCACAAAATTTCATTACTTTATTGAAGTAAATTTTAACAGACAATGTATACTTACAGCTATGAGTTTACAATAGTAAAACAAAGTCCCATTAAATGGAATATTTATTAAAAAATCGCAATTATGAAAAATATATATTTATGACTATGGGCTTAGTATACGACGTTTTAATTATTGGAGGTTGCTATAAAGTCCGTGCAACAAAGTGTTTCAGACATAAAAAAAGACACCCTGAGACGTCTTAATTTATTGAGTATGGTGCCCAAGGAGAGACTCGAACTCTCACAGCTCTCGCTACAGCCCCCTCAAGGCTGCGTGTCTACCAATTCCACCACTTGGGCTTGGATTAATTGCTGGGGATGTCGCTCGTTGTTGGCAAACCACTCTCGAATGTAGTCACTTCGCTCATAATGCTTTGCTGGTTTGACGAAGAGATTGTTGTTTCACTCGTTGCCAAATAGGCGAGGAAAATACTAGTAATAAAGAAACCAATCGCCAAACCTGAGGTAAGTTTATACAAGAACGAGTGTGCGCCTCTTGCGCCAAATACCGCCCCTGCCGCACCAGAACCAAATGCCGCACCGGCATCTGCACCCTTACCATGTTGTAACAAAATGATACTAACAAGGCCTAAAGCCAAAATCACATGGATAATTAAAACAACTTGAAATGACATCATTAACCTACCTTACAAATTTGTAAAAAATCTTCTGCTTTTAGAGATGCGCCACCAATTAGGCCACCATCGATATCTTCACACGCAATAAGCTCGTTGGCATTGCTGGCATTCATACTGCCACCGTACAAAATAGCAGTCATATCAGCAATGCCGTCATCATAGGCCAGCCAAAAGCTGGCGAATAAATGCATGCGCCGCTTGCGCTTGCGAAGGTGTTGCAGTCACACCAGTGCCAATCGCCCAAACAGGCTCATAGGCAATAATAATCCCAAGAAAAGCGTCGATTCCAAGCAGATCAATAACAGCCTGAATTTGCTCGGTAACCACAACCTCTGTTTCACCCGCCTCTCTCTGCTTTAGTGTTTCACCAACACAAAATAACGGCGTCAAATCATTGTCAAGTGCAGCTTTTACTTTTTCAGCAACAAGCGCGCTGCTTTCACCATAAAGACTTCGGCGCTCCGAGTGTCCAACGATAACGTATTGGGCGCCGAAGTCTTTAATCATATCCGCACTCACCTCACCTGTGAAGGCACCGGCAGTATTTATATTTAAAGATTGAGCGCCAAGCTTAAGCTGGCTATGCGCAATTAAGGCCTCCACTTGCGAGAGGTATGGATATGGTGCACAAACAATCACCTCAGACTTTACGTCACCAATCCCCGCAAGAATGCCCATAATAAGAGTATTAACGGACTCTTTGCTGGCGTTCATTTTCCAATTGCCAGCTACAATCGTTTTTCGCATAACTTCTTCTTGCGACTAATAAAAGGACGCCATGTTACGCTAATGTAGCAGAAAAAGCAATTGTGGAGGTGTTTTGGTGGGAAGACTTAGGGCCAAAATAAAGCACTGCAGAGATCAACAAAATGCCCAGCAAAAAACACGTCAAATCTTGAGTGTTTTGAACAGCAACAAACCCACAACAGCAACCAAAAACACCCAATCAATCATATAACAGGACCTATCCACAACACGCCCTCGAAATATTTTTCAGTGAAACGCACCAATCAACTTCTTATTACAATAGGTATCATTAGTATATTATTTTCATTTTTGGATTCTCCCCTTTTATGTCTCAAACCTGGGATCGTTGCATAGGCACACTTAAAAAGACCTTACCACTCAAGGAGTTTAGTCTATGGATTCAACCACTTAACGCCATTGAAGATGGCAGCACACTTACATTGCTTGCGCCCAATTCGGCAGTTCTTAAGCAAATTAATAGTCGTTTCAAAAAAGAAATTATACAAACGGTTAAGGATGAAGATAGCTCTTTGGGTGTTACAATTCAACTCTCAAACGTCACCAACAAAGCCTTCGATCGGCCAAAACAACACACTACACAGCTGTTCTCTGAATATACGTTTGACAACCTAGTGCTGGGAAATGCCAATCAGGTTGCTTCAGCCGCCTGTAGACAAATTGCAGAAAACATCAACTCTTCACCCTACAACCCTTTTGTTATTTACGGTGAGTCTGGGCTTGGAAAAACACACCTAATGCAGGCAGCCGGACATCTGGCGCTTGAAAAAAANCCGCGCGCTAAAATTATTTATGTGCCATTAATGGACTTTGTTAGAAACATAACCACCAGTCTNCGTCACAACACCATTGAAAAGGTTAAGTTATTTTATCAGTCTGCCGACCTTTTGTTGGTTGACGATATTCATCTTATCGCTGGTAAAGACAAATCTCAAGAAGAATTTTTTCATATTTTTAACTTTCTCTTTAGCACTAAGAGACAAATTATTTTCACCTGCGATCAACCCCCTAAAAGCATTAAAGATCTTGAAAACAGACTTAAAACACGTTTTTCCCAAGGTCTAAATCTTCAGCTTGCAGCACCAGAGCTAGAGATGCGTGCAGCCATTTTATTGAAGAAGTCACAAAACCCAAAAATCTCATTGGCACTTAGTGAGGATATTGCCCTGTATATTGCCAGTCACGTGACCTCAAATGTTCGCGACTTAGAGGGCGCCTTATTAAAACTCAAGGCCTTTGTTGATTTTTCTAAAATCAACCACTCTTTAATCACTAAAGAAGTTGTAGATAGTGCATTAGGTGACCTAATTAGCCCAAAAAAACGTTTGATTGAAATCAACGAAATACAAAAAACAGTTAGCAAGTATTACGGTATTACCCTTTCAGATTTGATTTCCAATTCACGGAAACAACACCTGGTTAGGGCTAGACAAATGGCTATCTACATGTGTCACAATTTAACCAGTCTCTCACTTGCAAAAATTGGCCACAACTTCGGTAATCGAGACCACTCCACAGTGTTGTACTCATGTGAAAAACTAAAAAAAATGATGGCAAACAATGACGACATACAAAACGATTTTGACAACCTTAAAATCAAACTTACTAACTTATAAACAAGATAAAAAAAACTGCTCTGTTGATAACTTACAAAACATCTTATAATAAACACACTTTACCAACAAGTTAAAAACTTAAAGACNAAAATACCAACAAGTTACTCACACGATAAGAGGTTGTTATTTAAAAGAAAATAACACTTATCAACAGGGAAACGGAGTACTAATAATAACAATAATTTTTTAATTAAACCGCTTATGAACACCGAACTCAGTGTAGAAGAATTATTAGATCCATTACAAACCGTGATTGGTGTTGTGGAGAAAAAGCAAACACTGCCTATTTTGTCACATGTATTAATACAACTCAAAAACAGGTTGTTAACACTAACGACCACCGATATGGAGTTAGAGATCAGTGCCTCAAAAAAAATAGAAAGCGATACAGATGTGAGTTTTACAATTTACGCAAAAGATCTAATTGATATCGTTAGAAAACTTCCTGAGAAGACAAAAATTCAATTCAAAATCGAAAAAACTAAGATTTATCTTAACGCTAACAATAACACGTTTGAATTAAACACCTTCGATCACCAAGATTTTCCCACGCTACCAAAAACTCAAAACACAAGCACAATCAGAGTCAAACAAGAAGACCTCAAAGCTTTAATTGAAAATACAAGTTTTTCGATGGGCAATCAAGATATCCGTGCTTACTTAAACGGTCTTTATTTTGAGCTAAACAAAGACTCCCTAACGGTTGTTGCAACCGATGGCCATCGCCTATCAATTGGCGAAGTTAAACAAAACAATAAGCTTGAAGAAAAAAGAACCGTTATCTTACCCAGAAAAGCAGTGATTGAATTAACAAAATTACTTAATAAAAGCAGTCAAGAAACAGCTGAAATTCATCTTTCTGACAGTTATTTTTCACTGGTGGATATCAATACAAAAATTATTAGTCGATTAATCGATGGAAACTTCCCCAATTACAAGCAAGTCCTCCCAACCGATTTTAGCAATACTGTGATTATCAACAGAGAAGACTTTTTATCCAGTTTACAACAAGCGTCAATTTTTGTTGAAGAGCGGACAAAGGGTGTTAAGCTTGTTTTTAGGGAGGGTAAGCTCAATATCTTTTCTCACTCTGAGCGAGGTCAAGCCAAAACACAATTAGAGGTTAAAAACCAAGAAAAAGAGCTTGAGATCGCCTTTAANATTCACTACTTAATCGCCATTCTTGAAAAATTAACTTCCAATGAAGTAAGCATGGTTGTTCCTGGTGGTGAAAATCAGTCTTGCATGATTAGTGCTCTTGAGGGTGAAAATTATCAATATGTTGTCATGCCAATGCGCATATAGTCTAGTGTTTATCAATCATGGCAATTATTGAGAAACTTCATGTTCACAGGTTTCGTAATCTATCAAATCAGTATCTAGAGCCCAATAAAAACATCAATCTTTTTTTGGGTAAAAACGCTCAAGGAAAAACCAATTTTATTGAGGCGCTCTATTACCTAGGCCACAACCGCTCATTCAAAACAACAAAAACAAAAGACATTATACCTTTTGACAGTAATTTGTTACAAGTTGGTGCCATTATTGACGATGTTAGGGTTTTATTAAAAAAAACAAGTAGCAAGTCAGAGATTACAATTAACCAACAAAAGGCTCAAAACAACAGCCAGTTAAGCCAACTTCTGCCCACTCAAATCATTTCACCTGATCGTGGCTTTGTTGTTGGTGGTGCGCCAAAGCTAAAAAGGTCTTATCTTGATTGGGGGGTGTTTCATATAAAGCCCACTTTACTAACAACCTACAAATCTTATAATAAGATACTTAAAAACATCAACCTATTGCTTGTAAAAAACAACACAAAAGAGCTTGAGTATTGGTTCTCAAAGCTTGCTTATTTATCGCTTGATATTTCAAAGGCAAGGCTCGAGTATATAGATGCCTTAAATAACACAATTAACAAAACACACAAGAGTGATAAGGTTGGTTTTTTCCAGCAAGTTGGCGACTTGACAATGAACTTTCAAAACGGCTGGGCAAAAGGGGTTGATCCTCTCGACTATGATAGTGTGCTTTATTATTTATCAACAAATATTCAGAGTTTTGTTCGACTCAAGCATTTAGCTTGTGGTCCGCATAAGGCAAACATCGAATACTCTTTGAACAGAAAAACCGAAAACCATCTGTCTCGGGGCGAGCAAAAAACTTTGTCGTTGGTTTATTGGCTGGTTCAGGTGTTGTTATTAGTTGAAAAAAACATCAAGCCCGTGGTTTTAATTGATGACATCTCATCCGAACTAGATCAGCAAAAAATAAACCAAACCTTGCAATTCTTGTCAGCACTAGATGTGCAGATATTTATCACAGACATTGGCAACACAGCTCTAAACTTTGCCCAAGAAAACATAAAAACTTTTCAAATAAATAACGGAATTATCAGCCAATAAGTCACTTTAATAGGTGTCGACAATAAGGCTAAATTCTGTTGTAAAGAACAACAAACAAAACACCTAAAAAACAGGCATGGATTAACGAAAAACCACAGCCTCGTGGTATAATCTATTTATTTTTATTGAGCTCTCATGGCAGAAGAATATCAGGCCGAAAGCATCAAGGTCTTAAAGGGTCTTGATGCGGTAAGAAAACGCCCAGGCATGTACATTGGTGACACTGATGACGGTACCGGTTTGCATCATATGGTTTTCGAGGTTGTTGATAATTCAATTGACGAAGCCCTTGCTGGTCACTGTTCAAAAATTTCAATCACCATCCACGAAGATGACTCCATATCTGTCACAGACGATGGTCGTGGTATTCCGGTAGGTATTCACCCAGAAGAAGGGGTTTCTGCTGCCGAAGTGATTATGACTATGCTACATGCCGGTGGTAAGTTTGACGACAACTCCTACAAAGTTTCGGGTGGTTTGCATGGTGTGGGTGTTTCGGTTGTAAACGCCCTTTCTGAGAGTGTCCATTTAACTGTTTACAGGGCTGGGGAGGTTCACGAGCAAAGCTACGCCTTAGGCGTGCCTAATGCGCCAATGGCGGCTACGGGAAAAACCAATACAACGGGCACAACAATCCACTTTAAGCCTAGTACAGATATTTTTGCTGAAACCAAATTTAAATACGAGATACTTGCCAACCGTATTCGTGAGTTGTCATTCCTAAACTCTGGTGTTCACATTGAAATTCAAGAGATTAGTACGGGGCGTAAAGATGTGTTTGTTTACGAGGGCGGTATTACCGCATTTGTCGAGTATTTGAACAAAGCAAAAAATGCTATTCATAACGACATCATCACCATCAGTGCTGAAAAAGAAGGCATTGTTGTTGATGTGGCTTTGCAATGGAGTGACACCTATCAAGAGAGCATTTATTGTTTTACCAANAACATCCCCCAAAGGGATGGCGGTGCCCACTTAGCTGGTTTTAGAGCGGCTCTTACGCGAACACTCAACAACTTTATTGACAGTTCTGGAATGGCCAAAAAAGAGAAAGCAGCCATTACCGGCGAAGATACTCGCGAAGGCCTAACTGCTATTCTTTCAATCAAGGTTCCTGACCCTAAATTCTCATCTCAAACCAAAGACAAGTTAGTCTCCTCTGAAGTTCGTGCGCCTGTGGAGTCATCGGTGAATGAAAAATTGGGCGAATACCTTTTAGAGCATCCAAACGAAGCGAAAATAATCGTTGGCAAAATTCTAGATGCATCAAGAGCAAGGGATGCGGCGAGAAAGGCGCGAGAAATGACGCGCCGCAAGGGTGCGCTGGATATTGCGGGACTGCCAGGAAAGTTAAGCGACTGCCAAACAAAAGACCCTGCTGAGTCAGAGTTGTTCCTAGTAGAGGGTGATTCTGCGGGCGGCTCGGCAAAACAAGGTAGAGATAGGCGCACACAGGCGATCTTACCGCTTAAAGGTAAGATTCTTAATGTTGAAAAGGCAAGGTTTGAAAAAATGCTTTCTTCACAAGAGGTNGGCACCCTAATCACAGCGCTTGGCTGCGGCATAGGAAAAGAAGAATATAATATCGAAAAATTGCGTTATCACAAGATTGTCATCATGACCGATGCCGACGTGGATGGCGCCCACATTAGAACCTTGTTGTTAACCTTCTTCTATCGCTACCTTCCAGAGTTGATTGAGAACGGTTATTTGTTTATCGCTCAGCCACCACTATATAAAATCAAAAAGGGTAAGCAAGAGCGCTATCTTAAGGACGATCAAGAGCTTAATGACTACTTATTGCAAGAGGCGATTAATGGCGCACACCTTTATGCTAATAAAGATGCACCAGCCATCAGTGGTGTGGCCCTTGAAGCCTCGGTTGAAAGATATTACAAAATTATAGATATTGTTGAAAGGTTAGGAAAAAAATACAACCCAACACTACTCAATGGTATTGTTGGGATGGCAAAAATCAAAGATCTGTCGCAAGACAAAGAAATGCAAGCTTGGTGTGCTACCCTTCAAGACAAACTTAATGCGGCAGCTCCAATGTCCGAGACGCACTGCGTTACCTTTGAGAAGGGTGAGGTTTTATACTCCCAGTCCACTTATGGAGTTGAAGTTGCAAACAACGCCTTGGGGCCAGCCTTTTTCAATTCACCAGAAGCTAAAGCCATTCAGAAATACTCTGAAGAGGTTGAAAGTATATTGGACGCAACTTCATATGTGCAAAAAGGCGGCAAAGAGTTAAAGGTTTCCAGTTTTGGGGAGGTGCTTAATTTCTTATTGGTCGAAGCTAAAAAAGGTCAAAGTTTCCAACGCTACAAAGGTCTTGGTGAAATGAATCCTGACCAACTTTGGGATACAACAATGAATCCAGAAACTAGAATTATGCTCAGAGTAAAAATCGAAGATGCGATTACCGCTGACGATGTGTTTTCAACCTTAATGGGTGACGAGGTTGAGCCAAGAAGAAACTTTATCGAAGAAAACGCATTAAGGGTCGACAACCTAGACTTCTAAACCACCTCAACTGAGTTTGAATATTTATATCACCACTTGTGTTGCCTATCAATAATAATAGTAGTAACTAAATAGAGGGAGTACTATGTCGAAAAAACACCCAGTTATTGCCATTACTGGCTCTTCAGGCGCAGGCACATCCACTGTAAAAGGCGCTTTTCGTCATATTTTTAGTCGCCTTCATGTCACACCTATAATCATCGAGGGTGATAGTTTTCATCGTTATGATCGTGAAGAGATGAAGAGGGTTTTGGCTAAAGAGGAGGCCAAGGGCAACAAGTACTTTAGTCATTTTGGGCCTGAAGCAAATCATTTTGATAAAATCGAAAAAACCTTTAAAGACTTCGGTGAAAAAGGTGTTTGTCGGCGTCGTTATTATCTTCATAACGAAGAAGAGGCCGAGCCATTTGGACTAAAGCCTGGCGAATTTACGCCGTGGGAGGATATGGGCGATGGTAGCGACTTGCTTTTTTACGAGGGCCTTCATGGAGGCGTGAAATGTGGCGATATTGATGTTTCAAAATACGTCGACCTGCTGATTGGCGTTGTCCCAGTTGTTAACCTAGAGTGGATTCAAAAAATTCACCGCGACAAAGAAAAACGTGGCTACACTGCCGAGGCGACCGTGGACACTATCCACAGAAGGATGTGGGATTATATTAATTACATTACCCCACAATTTTCAAGAACAGATATTAATTTTCAACGCGTACCAACGGTTGATACATCCAATCCATTTATTGCTAGAGATATCCCAACACTAGACGAAAGCTTTATTGTTGTTAGGTTTAAGGACCATAAGTTTTGTGATTTTCTGTATTTGCAAAACATGATCGATGGCTCATTCATGTCTCGTCCAAACACTTTGGTTGTGCCCGGTGGAAAAATGGGTTTTGTGATGGAGTTGATTCTGCGTGAGCAAATCGCAAAAATGCTCGATAAATAAATTGAGACCACTGCATTAGACATAAATATCGACTAAAAACCAACTTTCACCCATTTATAAATTTTTACAAAACTTGCTTTAACCTTGCTAGGACGGGCTTTGTAAAAAATTACAACTGAATAAAATTTGTCCTTTATTCAACACCCATGCCTAATGCAGTGGTCTCATATTGCTTGTGGTGGTTATTTAACCACCACATTGACCAACTTATTGGGAACCACAACCACCTTAACAACGGTCCTCCCTTCTGTGAATTTCACAACATTTTCTTCATTTAAAGCTAAGGACTCAATTGCTTGATTATCCGCGCCTAGTGGCACCATGAGTTTGGCCCTCAGTTTTCCGTTAACTTGTACAACTATCTGCACCTCGTCCTGTTCTAGCGCAGATTCATCAACTTCAGGCCATAAAACATCAATCATAGCATCATCATGGCCCATACAGTGCCACAGGTGGTGTGAAAGGTGAGGGGTAATTGGGTTGAGTGCTTTTATCATGATTTCAATTGCTTCTTTTCGTACAGCCATGCCTTGTTCTGACACATCATAAAATCGTGAGAGGTTGTTGTTAAGCTCCATCAGTGTGGAAATGGCTGTATTAAAAGAGTGCCTCCTACCAACATCGTCGCCCACTTTTTTAAGCGCTTGGTGTGTTTTTTGTCTAATGTCTTTTTGACTTTTATCCAGACCCCGAGTGTCAAGCTCTGCAACATTGTTTGTCTCGGCATCATTGATAAATTGGCTAACAAGACGATAAAATTTATTAACAAAGCGGTGCGCACCTTCCAGGCCAGAGTCAGACCACTCCAAGTCTTGGGTTGGTGGGGCGGCGAACAAGATAAATAAGCGAACTGTGTCGGCGCCGTATTTGGCAATCATTTCTTGTGGGTCAACGGTGTTGCCCTTGGATTTGCTCATCTTGGCGCCGTCCTTTAGCACCATGCCTTGGGTTAGGAGGTTGGCGAAGGGCTCATCACTTTTAACCAAACCCTCATCACGCATTAGTTTATTAAAAAATCTTGCGTAGAGTAGGTGTAGGATCGCATGCTCAACACCGCCAACGTACTGATCTACTGAAAGCCAGTAATCGGCGCGCTTGTCTAGCATTGCTTCATTATTATCGGCACATGCGTAGCGTGCATAATACCAAGAAGACTCGAAAAAAGTATCGAAAGTGTCTGTTTCGCGCTCGGCCTCACCACCGCATTTTGGACAAGATGTTTGGTAGAATTCTGGCATTTTTTTAATCGGCGAACCGATGCCATCAAAAGCCACCTCTTCTGGCAGTGTAACCGGTAAAGCCGACTCTTTGACTGGCACAGAGCCACAACGCTGACAATTAATAATTGGAATCGGGCAGCCCCAGTATCTTTGTCGTGAAACGCCCCAGTCTCTTAGTCGGTAGTTAGTTTGTTTTTGCCCCAAGCCCTCGCTTGAAAGTTTGTTGCTAATCGCCCCAAACGCACCGTCAAAATCAAGGCCATCAAATTCGCCCGAGTTGATTAGAACACCTTTTTCTACAAAGGCCGCCTCGCTGATGTCAACACCAACACCATCGGGTGAAACAACACCCAGCATTGGAATATTATATTTTTTAGCAAACTCGTAATCCCTATCATCGTGCGCAGGTACACTCATCACTGCGCCAGTGCCGTAACCCATTAGGACAAAATTGGCAATCCAAACAGAAACCTCTTTTCCCGTGATTGGGTGTGTGCATGTTAGGCATGAATCAATACCTTTTTTCTCCATGGTCTCCATCGCTGCTTCAGAGGTTTCCATGGTTTTGCATTCATCAAGAAACGCCTGAATGTTGGCGTCAGTCTTGCCAGCTTTAATGGCTAACGGGTGTTCGGCAGCAACGGCAAGGTAAGTAACACCCATTAGGGTGTCTGGGCGTGTAGTGTAAACTCTAAGCGAGTTAGAATCGGGCAGCTTGAAATCAATTTCAAGTCCAACAGACTTTCCAATCCAGTTTTTTTGCATGGTTCTAACAGCTTCTGGCCATCCATCCAATTTATCCAAACCATCTAGAAGCTCTTCGGCATAATCGGTAATCTTCATAAACCATTGAGAGATTTCTTTCTTTTCGATCAAAGCACCCGAGCGCCAACCGCGACCTTCGATAACCTGCTCGTTTGCCAGTACCGTTTGGTCTTCCGGGTCCCAGTTAACAACAGCTTTCTTTTTGTAAACCAGGCCTTTCTCGAATAAGCGAACAAATAACCACTGCTCCCAGCGATAGTATTCCGGAGTACAGGTGGCAAGCTCGCGAGACCAATCATAACCAAAGCCAAGCTCAACCAATTGACCTTTCATATACTCAATATTTTCATAGGTCCAAGCGGCCGGCGGTACTTTGTTTTTTAACGCCGCATTTTCAGCTGGTAGACCAAAAGCATCCCAGCCAATAGGTTGCAATACATTTTTACCAAGCATTCTTTGGTATCGTGAGATAACGTCGCCAATGCTGTAATTTCGCACATGACCCATATGTAGCTTGCCTGACGGGTAAGGAAACATCGACAGACAGTAAAACTTTTCTTTGTTTGTATCCTCAACCACATTAAAGGATTGATTATCAGCCCAGTATTGTTGGGCGCTAGATTCGATTTGGCTGGCGTTATATTCTTGCATAGTGGAGGGCCCGATGTTGGTCGGTTAATTTAGTTTGAGTGTGCCAACCAGTGCTTCTACGTTGGCTAGATTGTGTTCTTTGAGATATTGACTGATGCCGTCGTTAATGACAGGACAAAGTAACGGGTCATAGAAGAGAGCCGTACCTAGGCCAATGGTTGTGGCACCAGCAATAATAAATTCAAGCGCGTCATTGACGGTGGCAATGCCACCTTGGCCGATAATTGGCACATTGTATTTTTTGCTTACTTGGTAGACTTGGTGCACTTTAAGTAGTGCAATCGGCTTAATCGATGGCCCAGAAACACCACCCTGATTATTGCCAATAATCGCCTTGCCAGTCTTGGTGTCAACNGCCATACCCATTAGGGTGTTAATCACCGCCAAGCCGTCGCTGCCCGCGTCAATACAACGTTGTGCGCTGTTGGCGATATCGGTTTGATTGGGCGACAGTTTAGTAATTAGTGGTTTTGAGGTATTTTTTCGACAAATATCAACCACCCGGTAAGACATATCTGGATCATTACCAAAAGCCACACCACCCTCTTTGACATTAGGACAAGAGATGTTGATTTCTATCGCATCAATATCGCTGTCATCAAAACGCTTGGCAATTTCACCGTATTCTTCCACCGAGGAGCCGGAAATATTAATAATGAACTTGGTCTCACTTTTGTTAAGTGCCGGCATGATTTGATTTATCACCACATCAGTGCCTGGATTTTGCAGGCCAATGGCATTAATCATGCCGCTTGGTGTTTCAATCACTCGGTGTGGTTTGTTGCCAAGACGTGACTCCAGTGTTGTGCCTTTAAGGCAGACCGCACCAGCATCGGCATTTGAAAATCCTTTGATGCGGGTGTATTCTTCACCAAAGCCAACACAACCCGAAAGGAGTACGATTGGTGAGTTAAGCGAGAGTCCGCAGAAACTGGTTTGTAGATTGCTTTGCATGGGGAGTATTATACTTTTATGAGCGACTATTCATCGACGAACTTCGGCTAAAATGCTGCCATGAATGGTATTTTTATAACCGGCAGCAACACCGAGGTTGGAAAAACAACCGTTGCCGTTGAAATTGCCCGTCGATTAAGCAAAGAGCGTAAGGTTAGAGCCAGAAAACCAGTGGAAACGGATTGCCCTGTTGTGGGTGGAGAGTATGCGCCAAAGGACGCATTGGCACTGTCCGAAGCCTGTGACAATATTGAGCCTATAGCGACAATATGCCCCTATTGTTTTGAATTGGAGGCTAGCCCAGAAAAAGCCAGTCATGAGGCCGGTAAGAATCTTGACTTAGAACAACTTGTTGTGGCATGCAGACAAGATGTTGGCGATGACTTTGCCGTTGTTGAGGGTGCTGGTGGCTTTTACTCGCCAATTGCAGACAAAGTATTGAATGCAGATTTGGCCAGATCTCTTAAGCTGCCACTGGTTATTGTCGTGCGTGATGAGCTTGGTGCAATTTCTCAGGCCTTGCTAACAATCGAGGCTGCGCAGAAAAACAAACTGAGCGTTGCTTGTGTGGTTCTTAATCAGATTGAGATCAACACATTGTCAAATGCCAACGCACTTGAGGCCTATACAAAAATACCGGTGGTTTGTTTTTCGTTAACGAACTTAGAGCAGTTCTGGGTGGACATTGAGGGGTTAGTCTAGCAGTGTAAGGTTCGGTTTTTCATCCTCTGCTAGCGCACCTTCTGCTTTGGAGTCAAAAAACATGCCCTCGCCATTTTCTTGTGCATAAATGGTAAGTACCGCATTACAAGGGACAATAATCTCTTGGGATTGGCCACCAAATCTCGCCTTAAAACTAATAGAATCGTTTGTCATTAACCGGCCTACCGTTGCAGTGGAAGAGATGTTGAGGACGATTTTTCCTTCTTTAGATAGCCCTTCAGGCACAACCACACCTTGCGTTTCACAATTTACAAGAATGTGTGGCGTGAGGTTGCCATCCTCCATCCAATCGCAATAGGCGCGAATAAGGTAAGGGACAACATTATTCATCAGACTCTACTGGTTAAAGTCTTTCTCGCAGAAAGTAAGGCCCTCTTGGAAGCCTTCTTTGTCGAAAAGTCTGGCGGCATAACTAAGGATTGGTTTGGCTTTGTCACCCAACTTAATGCCCAGAATACCAAGACGCCATAGTACAGGCGCTAGACACACATCAACCAAAGTCATTGTGTCGCTTTTGAAGTATGGCTGGTAAGCAAACAAAGGAATCAACTCAATCAAATTGCCGTTGAGTGTTTTTCTTGCAGCATCAGCTGCTTTTTTGTCGCCATTGAGAATGGTGCCAACCAATTCATACCAGCAGCCTTCTGCGCGAGTGAAACGATAGATTAACAAGCGCTTTTCTGCTTTTTCGATTGGGTCAATAGGCAAGAGTGGTGGGAACGGGAAGCGTTCGTCAAGATACTCCATGATGACCGACAAGTCATACAAAACCATGCCTCTATCAAAAAGAGTTGGCATTGTTTGACAAGGGTTAAGCTCTAGGACCTCTTCAGGCATGTCGTCAAACTCAAGCTCGATGACATCACATTCAATGGATTTATGTGCCATGATAAAGCGCACTGCATGGGACTCTAGCTCTTGTGTTGCAGAGTAGAGAGTTGTTGAGGCTGGATTTGGTTTTGTAAGCATAGTTTTTATCTCGAAAAGTAAAAAGGTAACCCGGGGGGGCGCTGTAGAAAAACAGGTTAAATTACATTATAAATTAGTCTCTTTTACGCCAAATGCCATATTTCACATCTTTCCAGTATTCTTTCTTTAGGAGATATGAAAGTACAAACAAAATGGCAAGGAAGAGCAGAACTTTTTTACCAAGATCTATACGCACTAACTTGGCAGGCTCCCCAACATAATCTAGGAAATTGGTAATGTCTCTGACGTCGTTATCAAAGGCTTCTTCCGATTGACCCTCTCTAAGTGACCAAAGCACGTCTGGCATCGAGGCGTTTTCAAGCACGTGGTTGTTAACACCGAATACACGAGACTCATCGGCATAAAAACCTTTTAAGTAGCTGTAAATCCAGTCGGTACCTTTAGACCTTGAAACCAGAGACAAGTCTGGCGGTGTGCCACCAAACCAGTCCGAAGCACCCTTTTCAGGCATGGCAGTAGTGATGTTTTCACCCACCTTGTCGCTGGCAAACATGAGATTTTCTTCGATATCTGCATCACTAAGGCCAAGGTCTGTGCCGATACGGTTATAACGCATAAAGCTAATAGCGTGACAACCTGAGCAGTAGTTCATAAACAGCTTGGCACCATTTTGCAAAGAGGCGGTATCAGTAATATCTGTTTTAGCCTCGTCAAGCTGTACGCTTGGCGAAGCGAGAACGCTAAAGGAAAGCACAACAGTTNCGATTGATAGTTGTAATTTAGTTAATGTTTTCATGGCTTACTCTGTTGTCCTCTCTGGCACTGGTTTGGTTTTNCCAATTGAGGTATACCAAGGCATTAATATAAAGAAAGCAAAATAAAGTACGGTGAATAGTCTCGCCAAGAATGCATTCAGCTCGTTTACAGGCTGCATACCCAGCCAGCCAAGCATGATAAAGCTAATCACAAAAATACCCAGCGCCCACTTGAATGGCGCACTACGATAGCGGATTGATTTAACAGGGCTCCTGTCTAACCACGGCAGAGCAACCAAAATGACCAGTGCCGCACCCATGCCTAAAACGCCCGGGAACTGCGAACCAAACATTGGTGGAATCGCCCTAAGTACGGAATAGAAAGGCGTTAAATACCACAGCGGCGCAATATGATCTGGCGTTTTCAGGGGGTTGGCTTCGATGAAGTTTGCGTTTTCAAGGAAGTAGCCATTCATTGCTGGTGCAAAGAACACCACCGCACAGAAAATCATTAAGAAGNCGACAACAACCCAGATATCCTTAACAACATAGTAAGGATGAAACGGAATGCCGTCTTTAGGGATGCCGTCTTTGTCTTTGTTCTTTTTAATCTCAATGCCGTCTGGGTTGTTTGAGCCCACAGCGTGCAAAGCAACAATGTGTAAGAATACCAATACCACCAAAATTAATGGCAGCGCCACAACGTGCAATGAGAAGAATCTATTAAGCGCAGGATCACCAACAGCGTAGTCACCCAAAATCCATGTTAATAGATCCGGGCCAATCACTGGTACCGAGCCAAATAAAGAGATAATTACTTGAGCACCCCAAAAAGACATCTGGCCCCATGGCAGCACGTAGCCCATAAAAGCTTCCGCCATAAGCACAATGTAGAGCACCATGCCAAGGATCCATATTAATTCCCTCGGTGCTTTGTATGAGCCGTAAAGGAGTCCACGATACATGTGCAGGTAAATCACCACAAAGAACGCAGAGGCGCCCGTTGAGTGTAAGTAGCGCATTAACCAGCCCCATTCAACATCACGCATAATGTATTCAACCGAGGCAAATGCTTGGGCTGAATCCGGCTTAAAGTGCATGGTAAGGAAAATACCAGTAACCAACTGCATGACCAATACTAGCATGGCTAGCGAGCCAAAAAAGTACCAGAAGTTAAAGTTTCTTGGTGTGTAGTATTCGGCTAAATGCTCGTTCCAGACTTTCGTTAGGGGGAATCTTTGATCAATCCAACTTTGTTTGTTATTCATGACTTCTCCTTTATGCGGCTGGGCCTACACCGATACGGATAAGCGTATCAGAAACAAAATGATATGGCGGTATCACCAGGTTGGTCGGCGCAGGAACGCCTGCATATACACGACCCGCAAGGTCAAATTTTGAGCCATGACATGGGCAATAAAAACCACCTTTCCAGCTCTCGCCACCTAAGTCGGCGGCACCCGGTTCGGGCCTGTAAGTTGGCGAGCAGCCTAAGTGTGTACAAACACCAACAATAACGGCCACGTCTTCGTTGCCTTCAATAGTGCGGTGTGTATTGTTAGCGTAGTTCGGCTGTTGAGACTTGGAGTTGCCCGAGCCATTTGGGTCGGCTAGCAGCGCCTCTAGCTCAGGTGAGCTAAGTGCTGCATTGGCCTCTGTACCACGTCTGAAAATCCACACTGGCTTTTTGTGCCACAGAACACGTACCAATTGACCCTCTTCTAGTTTTGAAATATCAACATCAACAGGCGCGCCAGCAGCTTTTGCTCTTGCTGAGGGCTTCCATGAAGAGACAAATGGCCAGGCTACAAAGCCCATACCAACAGCGCCAACAACGCTTGTTGCCTGCGTTAAAAAGCGCCTTTTCTTAAGGTCAATAGTTTGTTCTGGCATAGGGGCTTTGCTCGATTTTTAAGTAAAAAACCGCCTAATTATAAAGTAAACGCCCTCTGATTTAAAGTAAAAAATTGCATACTAGCGCTTCATACTTCTTTTTTGTTCACTTTTATCAACAGCTTGGTTGTGTTTGAGAGCCCTTGAATCTGCTGGACAATAGCCAACAACAACACCCGCTGTTTGTTTGCTCGATAAGCGATAGCTGGATTGGGTGCTATCAATGTAACGCAGTTATCCTTCACTAGGCACAGAGACAATCCTTTGAATTGTTCATCCAACAATACTTGTAGCTGGTCATCAAGTTGGTTGTGGACCTTGGCTTTTTTAAACAAGCGCTCAAGAGCGCCTGTCGGCTTAAAATTTGTTAGGTTTGTTGTAGGCTTGTAGGTCATTTATGAGAAAATACGCATATTTTGTCGAATTTTGTTGCAGTTACATGAGTATTATAAATAAAGTTGTCGCGAAAGTTATTGGTTCGCGCAACGATCGTTTGGTTAAAAAGTACGCTCATCTAGTGAGCGAAATTAATACTTTTGAGGCCAAACTTCAAACACTGACCGACGAAGAGCTTGGCGCAAAAACCCAAGATTTTCGTAATAGACTAACTCAAGGCGCGTCTTTAGATGATATTTTGCCAGAAGCGTTTGCCGTTGTCAGAGAAGCAAGTCAGAGAGTGTTGGGGAGCCGGCACTACGACGTTCAGTTGATTGGCGGCATGGTTCTTAACCAAGGCTGTATAGCTGAAATGGGTACTGGTGAGGGCAAAACACTGGTCGCAACATTACCCGCCTATTTAAACGCACTTGGCGGCGAAGGCGTACACGTGGTAACAGTCAATGATTATTTAGCCACTCGTGATGCCGAATGGATGGGAAAAATTTATAACTTTTTAGGTTTAACGGTTGGCACCGCTATTTCTGGCATGACGCCTGAGAACAAGCTTGCCGCCTATGCTTGTGACATTACTTATGCCACAAATAACGAGCTTGGCTTTGACTATCTGCGTGACAACATGGCTTTTTCAGCGGAGCAAAAAGCACAAAAAAAACGCCACTATGCAATCGTTGACGAAGTTGATTCTATTCTAATCGATGAAGCAAGAACGCCACTGATTATTTCTGGTCCTACAGACGATCACGCGACCATCTATGAGACCATTAATAAAATGACCCCTCAGTTTATTGAGCAACTGGAAACGGGAGAAGGCAAAGAAGTTGTGGTTAATACACCAGGAGACTTTACGCTTAACAAAAAACACAAGCAGGCGTATTTAACCGACGACGGCCACATTAAAGCGGAGGAGCTGCTCATCAGCGCAGGGTTGTTAGACGAAGGCTCTAGTTTGTACGATTCTGCTAATATTATGCTCATGCAGCACCTCCTTTCAGGGCTACGCGCACACAAGCTATTTCATATTGACGATGATTATATTGTCAAAGACGATGAAGTAATTATTGTCGACGAGTTTACTGGCAGAACAATGGAGGGCAGGCGCTGGTCGGAAGGTCTGCATCAGGCGCTTGAGGCCAAAGAAGGTGTTAGTATTAAAAGAGAGAATCAAACACTGGCCGGCATTACTTACCAAAACTTCTTTAGGTTGTATGAAAAACTTTCTGGCATGACGGGCACAGCAGAGACCGAGGCGATGGAGTTGTTAGATATTTATGGCCTTGAAGTGGTTGTGGTGCCATCAAACACCAAATCTGTCCGTATTGACGGTTCAGATTTAATTTTTGGCACAACGCTTGAAAAATTCGACGCGATAGTTGCAGACGTCAAAAAATGTCAGCAAGCGCAACAGCCGGTTTTGGTCGGTACAAGTAGCATTGAGACCTCGGAAGCTATTTCAGCGCTTTTAAAGAAAAACAAAATTTCTCACGAAGTATTGAATGCCAAACAACATCAGCGCGAAGCTGAAATTATTGCCAATGCTGGCGTACCAGGTGCAGTCACTATTGCTACCAATATGGCTGGCAGGGGAACGGACATTGTGCTTGGTGGTAGGCCGAATGAAGGCGAAGCACAAACTGCCGAATGGCTTGAAAAACATGAGACAGTCATTAAGGCGGGCGGTCTGCACATTATTGGTACAGAGCGTAACGAGTCCCGTCGTGTTGACAACCAATTAAGGGGCCGCTCGGCTCGACAAGGCGACTTCGGTTCAACTCGATTCTATTTATCTCTTGAGGATAGTCTGATGCAGATTTTTGCCTCAGAAAAAACAGCCAATATGATGAAAAAGCTTGGCATGAAAGAGGGTGAGGCTTTAGAACATAGCTGGCTTAACAGAACAATTGAAAACGCCCAGCGAAAAGTTGAGGGTATGCATTATGACGCACGTAAGCACCTACTTGAGTATGATGATGTTGCAAACGACCAACGAAAAGTGATTTACGGGCTTAGAAACGAGCTAATGAATGTTGAAAACGTCGAAGAGCGCTTTATTGAAACTAGGGAAAATGTGATTGGCGATTTATTTGATCAACATATTTCGACAACAAAGGCAGAAGAAGACTGGGACATTGATGGCTTGCAAAGCGCGCTGAAGGATGACTTTGGTCTTGACATGCCGGTACAAAAAACGATCGATGCGGGTCACGATATTGATAAAATCCTAAAGATAATTCTAGAAGCTTTGGCTGTATCTCACCAAATGAAAGAAAGTATAGTGGGCAGTGAGACCATGCGAACATTTGAAAAAGCAGTCATGCTTAGAGCGCTGGACCATTTTTGGAAAGAGCATCTGGCTGCAATGGACTACTTAAGGCAAAGCGTTAATTTACGCGGTTACGGACAAAAGAATCCTGTGCAAGAATACAAGCGAGAATCTTTTGAAATGTTTACAGTGTTGTTGGATATGATTAATATTGAAATGGTCAAGGCGCTTTGTCGCGTAAACGTTGAGCCGGCCAAAGAAGAGCGGAGCAATGAGCCAGGGGCAAGAATTAAAAAACCTAAAAAACCAGTGTCAGCTACACAACAACCAAAAAAAGTCAAAAAAGTTGGCAGAAACGATCCCTGCCCTTGCGGTTCTGGCAAGAAATTTAAACAATGTCACGGCTAGTGTGCCAAGTGCTCGCCACCAACGAGCCGCTCTTTAATTGAAACCAATGAAAAGTATTTGCATTATTAAACCAGACGATTGGCACTTGCACTTGCGCAGTGGTGAGGCAATGCGCTCGGTTGTGGGTATGAGCGCGGCACAAATGGGCAGAGCGATTGTGATGCCAAATTTAACGCCACCGGTCAAAAGTGCGGTTCAGGCCCGTGCTTACCACGATGAAATCGTTAGAGCTTTGCCAGAAGGTAGCGTCTTTAAGCCTTTGATGGTTTTGTATCTTACAGACAACACCAGCGCCCTTGACATTCAAGAGGCGGTAGAGGCTTCTGAGGTTTATGCAGCAAAGCTTTATCCTGCAGGCGCAACAACCAACTCAGAAAGTGGTGTTACTGACGTGTCTCATATTTATCCAGCACTTGAGGCCATGCAAAAAGCCGGCATGCCTTTGTTGTTGCACGGCGAAGTAACGGATCCAGAAGTTGATGTGTTTGACCGAGAGGCGGTATTTATTGATACAACCTTATCTCAAATTGTAAAAGATTTTCCAGGTCTTAAAATTGTGCTTGAGCACATCACCACAAAAGATGCGGCAGACTATGTAGCAAGCGCACCTAAGAACGTTGCTGCGACCATTACGCCGCATCACCTGCTTGTTAACAGAAACCATATGTTGGTGGGCGGCATCAAGCCACATTATTACTGTTTGCCTATTCTTAAACGGAAGCAACCACATCAAAACGCCCTGCTTGCTGCTGCAACCTCAGCGGATCCAAAATTTTTCTTGGGCACAGATTCGGCACCACATGATAAGCACGCCAAAGAGTCAGCCTGTGGTTGCGCCGGTATTTTTAGTGCACATGCAGCGATAGAGCTATATGCAATGGCTTTTGATGGTGTTGGCGCGATAGAGAGGCTCGAAGGATTTGCGTCGAAATTCGGTCCTGATTTTTACGGCTTATCGCGTAATTCAGAGATAATAACGCTAGAAAAACAGTCTTGGACGGTGCCAGAAAGTTATGATTTTGCTGGTTCAGAGGTTCAACCCTTTTTTTCGGGTGATGAAATTACTTGGCGAATGCAGCCCTGTTGATTAGATCTTAAAAAAGCGTTTAGCGCTTTTTGCATCCTCAGCGATTTGTAGTTTTAGGTCGTCAAAAGAGTTAAATTTCTTTTCTTCTCGTACGCGATTTTTAAAAACAACAGTGGCGTGCTCACCATACACCTCTTGGTCAAAATCAAAAAGAAAGACTTCCAGTAATGTTTTTTCACCACCAACAGTTGGCCGCTTGCCAACGTTGCAAACACCATAATAAGTGATGCTGTTTATCTCAACCAGCACAGCGAAAACACCCAGTACTGGGCTTAGGTTTCTTCGGATACCAATGTTGATTGTCGGAAAACCAATCGTGCGCCCTTTTTTGGCGCCATGTGCAATGAGGCCGCTAATGGAATACGGCCTTCCAAGCAGCTGCTCAGCCTTGTCAAATGCACCAATTGACAGATAGTTACGTATCGCGGAGCTGCTGACGCGCTGGCCCTTTATTTGAATATCACCAAGTTTGTCGGCTGAAAATCCACCTAATTTTGCGTATTTTTCTAATAGATAAAAGTCACCAAGGCGGTCCTTGCCAAAACGAAAGTCGTCACCTATTAAACAGTAGCGAGCGTTTAATTGATTCACAATAATTTCTTCTATAAATGAGTTTGCACTGGTTTCAGAGAAAGCTTTATTAAAGCGAATCAATAGGTGCTTATCAACACCCAAGGATTCTAATAAAATGTGTTTGTCTCTAAAGTTACTGAGGCGTGCTTTTGGGCGGCCAAAAAAAGTTTGAGGTGTGACGGAAAAAGAAACCACTACCGAAGGCACACACAACTCTTTGGCTTTGGATGTAAGACGACGAATTATTTCTTGGTGGCCAGAATGAACGCCGTCAAAGTTGCCAATGGTAAGTGCACAACCAGATAGTTTATGTAAATTATGGAGGCCACGAATTAATTGCATGAGCTTATTTTACGCATAGGAATTTGAGGTATTTAAAGATTAAAGCTGTGAAAGTATTTTTTGAACAGGCGTGGGCACGCCTTTTCCATGCATACTTGGACTTTGATAGCCCCGCCTTAGTTCAGGTGAAGAAACCAACACGGGTGTGATGAGTAGATGATAGTGGCTAAAGCTATGCTTAAACTGAGGCAACAATCTTTCTACCTTGGCCATAGTGCTATGTGATTTAATTGCTTTAGTTATTGCTTGGTTATTGTCGGCGCATTCTACTAGGCTCCAGAGCCCACCCCAGATGCCTTTATCAGGTCTTTTGTTGAGATAAACCCCGCCTTTTTCATTTCGAAAAATAAGCATTGCTGTGGACTTTGTCGGCTTGAGTTTTTTTGGCTTTTTGTGAGGATACAGGTCTTGTGTTTGACATAAGTTGGCTTGGCAGTGTTTGTTAATGGGGCAGGCGCCACACTTTGGGTTGCTGCGAGTACAAACGGCTGCGCCCAAATCCATAATAGCCTGAGTGTATTCTGGACAGGCTTGCGTGGGCGTGTGATAATCAGCCTCTCGCCACAGTGTTTTAAGTGTTGTGGCATTGTTGTAATGACCACCTATTTGTTGGTAACGACAAAGAACCCGCTTTACATTGCCGTCGAGAATGGGGTGGCGCTGCTTTGCGCCAAGCGATAGAATGGCGCCAGCAGTTGACTGACCAATGCCAGGCAGGCCTATGACGCTGTCAAAGTCCAATGGAAATTTCCCGCCAAAATCCGAGAAGATAATGTTGGCACTTTTGTGAAGGTTTCGCGCGCGCGAATAATAACCAAGCCCTGCCCATTGCGCCAATACGTCATCAATATCGGCTCTGGCAAGATCGTCCAGTGTTGGGAAGCGCTTAATAAACGCTCTAAAGTAATCAATAACGGTTGCTACTTGAGTCTGCTGCAACATGACTTCCGACAGCCAAATGTGGTAAATATTGCCTGGGTTAGATTGCCAAGGAAGGGTTTTTCTGCCGTTTTTCTCGAACCAAACGAGCAAGTCTTTGGCGAGCGCACTCACCCCTTTAAGCCGAGAGGGTCTTGTGGGTTGATGCCATCCATAAATGGCTTGTCGATCTCTTCATGGGTGACTTGATAAACACAGCCGATCCAATTGTTAATTATGGCGGTAGTGCTGTCATGCCACGTGTTGTCAAGGGTCTCTGCAATAAGAGATTCAGGAAAGTCTTTAATGGTCATCTTGCCTGTAGACAACTTGGTTTGATACTCGTTTAAAATGGCTTGGTTTTGGGCAGATAAATAGTTGTCAGGCATTGGTGGATATTCGTCTCGTTCACCTTGTAGAAACAGCAGTACCTCGCGTTTGTATTCTTTAAGTAAGCTAACCGTATCGTATTCAGGATGGCCTTGGAAAAATACCAACCTAAACAGGTCTGGGCTGACTGCCAAATGCACACCTTCGGCGCTTTTGGCTAAAATTTTCACACCGGCTTTTTCGAACTGCGTTTCAGAGATCGCATTAAAACGAGAGTGTGGAATATCAAAACGCGTATTAACGCCACTGACTAGCGGGTGGTGTCTGTCGACGACTTGGTGAGGAAAAACACCCCAATATTTATAACCCAGTTGTTGGCGCTTTTGGTCGTACCTAAAGTTCATTACTGCATGAGTCGCCAAACAAGAGCACAAGGTTGAGGTGATGTTTTCATAAGACCACTCAACGACTTCTTTGAGTTGTTCGTAAAATGGCGCAAGCTGAAGGTCTGGGTGTGACACATTGGCACCGGTAATGATGAGAGCGTCGAGACCTTTGGCTTTGATTTCATCAAAAGTTTTGTAATACCTGTCAATATGCGCTGACGCCTTTTTGCCCCTCTCAATGCTTGAGAGTGAAAAAGGGTGCACGTAGAACTGGGCAATTTCATTTGAGTGGCCAATAAGTCGAAAAAATTGGCGCTCGGTAGCCTCCAATGCGGCATCTGGCATTATATTCAAAAGGCCAATATGCAGCTCGCGAATCACCTGGTTGTTAGCCCTGTCTTGAGAGAGGATGGTCTCACCTTGGTTTTTAAGGCGTTGAAATGACGGTAGGCCGGAGTGGGCAATTAATGGCATATCAGTCTAGTGCCTCATCTATTAAATTAAACACATCGTCGGTTGTTTTGCACTGGTATAGGGCGTCACTGCTGACTGTGTAGCCAAATTGGTCTGCAATCGCTTGATATTTTGGTAGGCGGTTAGCCACAAGTTTTGGAAAAACCCAGCGAACAAAATCATCTGGATCTATTTGTGCAACATAGCTCAGCTTTTTTTCCTCAAGGTAATCACTTAGCGCCCATTGTAAAAATTCGGTTTGATAATAGAGGGGTTTGGGGCGTTTCTGAGCGCGATCAATCAGCATTTTTTCATTTGCGTTTGATGTTTTGATATAAAGAATCAGCGTATGCTCTGCAAGAACCTCGTACACTCGATTATCGGTTAGTTCACACAGGCTACCACCAGCATCATTAATAAAATGTTCTTGACCTTGGTTTAGGGCGTGCTCTATAAACGCCGGCACGTCGTACATTGCCTTCGTTTCTGCGGCCATAAAAAGTGCTTGTCGACGAGCAAATTCGTCAATCGGCAGACCGCCCTCTTCGGGGTTGCCTACTTTACCTAAAAAAGTAGAAATTGGCTCTAAGTTGTCAAAAGTAACTTGTGAGTTAACACTGATCGAGTTGTTGTTAAGCAATGTTTTCAACCAAGGGTCTTTTCTCATTTTTAGCGCAATATTATCGACAATCTCATCTTTTAGATGCGTTGCACCAATATGAAAGTCACCTGAAAAATGAAACCAGTCACCGTTATGTCCAATCAATTTTGCCAGATGTGTTTTGCCAACACCCGACATCCCTAGCAAGGTAATGCGTTTGTTTGCTAGCGCTCTAAATTGGGCCTTGTTTAGCTTCATAAAAGTCCGTCTTCTTTGAACATTGTGCGAATGTCCGCTCCAGCAATGACGAAACCGTATGGGTGAATCGGGTAGGCGGGGCTTGGCACCAGCACTGTATCGCCTTTGCCAACCATGGCTTGTGCTAAATTGGCAAGACCCTCTTTAGAGCCCAGAGTGACAATTGCCTCAGTTTCAGGGTCAAGATCGACATCATAACGCTCTTTATACCAACTGGTGATTGCACGCCTTAAACGCGGAATGCCGCGAGACATAGAGTAGCGATGGGTGTCGTTGCGTTGAGCAACTTCAACCAATTTATCAACAATGTGTTTTGGCGTTGGCTGATCAGGGTTGCCCATGCCAAAATCAATAATGTCTTCGCCTTTTGCTCTGGCCTTGGCCTTGAGTTCGTTGGTAATCGCGAAAACGTATGTTGGCAGGCGTTTAATTCGCGGAAAATCTTCGTTCATACAGTCTTATCTAAATTTATTCGGTTTATAGGGTCGAGAGTGTTACATGGTATGAGCCAAACTTTCTAATGTTGAGCACACCACTGTCCAGTAATAAGTATTGTCCTTTTATTCCGTTCAAAATGCCTGATACAGCAGGCGTTTTGTCAAAATTGAGGGAGCTAATCTTGCTGGGGTATTGTAGCACAGGGTAGTCAATATTGACGACATCGTCATCAAGGCGCCGAGCGCCGAGTTCGTCTATCAGTTCAGGAATTTCACCCAACAAGGTGTTTTTGGCCTCGACTAAATCAATGGCCTCGGTTTCATTTTTCAGCATTTTGCGCCAATTCGTTTTGTCGCTGACGTGCGCCTTAAGTGCTATTTCAATACGGCCCGACTCAAGCCTTGTCTTCACTTCAAGTATAGGTATGGCAGCGATGGCGCCTTGGTCAATCCAGCGCCCAGGCACATTGGTTTTTCTGGTGATGCCAACTTTAAGCCCCGACGAATTTGCCAGATAAACAATATGCGGCGCAAAACAGTGCGCTTCACCCCATTCGGGCTCACGGCAAGTGCCGAGATGGTAGTGGCAAGTCTCTGGTTTCATAATGCATAGGTCGCATCTTGCTAGAGATCTTGCGCAGGGAAAGCAAAAGCCCTGAGAGTAACTTTTGGGTGTTTTTCTGCCACAGTTGGAGCATTGAATCACTTGATTAAAAGTTAGCTCGATGTGTTGGCCAACAAGCGCAGTCATATCAACTGTTTGATTGTCAAAGGCTAGCTGATACTGTGCCGCATCGCCTAAAAGCGACGTCTCCATTTTTTCTATATGACCACTTAAGTGCATAATATAGACTTAACTTCTTTGTATTTTTCTGCGGTTTTTTGCAAGATCTCGACAGGCAGAGTTGGTGCGGGTGGTGTTTTTCCCCAGTCAAGCGCTTCTAAATAGTCTCTGATGATTTGCTTGTCATAGCTTGGTGGGCTGTGGCCAACTTGGTAGCTGTCCTTCGCCCAAAACCTTGAGGAGTCTGGAGTAAGCACCTCGTCCATCAAGGTCAGCTGGCCAGCCTCATCTAGGCCAAATTCAAATTTGGTGTCGGCAATAATTACGCCGCGAGCAAGAGCGTGCTCTGCTGCAAATTGATAAATGCTTAAACTGACGTCTTTTACTCGACTCGCTAACTCTGTGCCGAGCATGTTTTTAGTTTCCTCAAAAGAGATATTGACGTCGTGCTCGCCAACGGTGGCCTTAGAAGATGGGGTATAAAGTGGCGAGTCCAATTGTTGGGCCAGTCGTAAATTTTTCGGCAGTTGAATGCTGCAAACAGAGCCAGTGGATTGGTACTCTTTCCAACCGGAGCCAATTAAATAGCCTCTAACAACTGCCTCAACCGCTATTGGTCGAAGCTTTTTAACCACAATGGCGCGACCTTCAAGTTGTGCAGCCTCCTCTTTTGAAAGTACGTCTTCAAGTGCGATATCGGTCAAGTGATTTGGAATGATATGTTCGGTTTTATTGAACCAATAGTTGGCGACAGACGTTAGAACTGCACCTTTTTGTGGAATGGGTTGGTCAAAAACCACGTCAAAAGCCGACAGACGGTCGGTGGTAACAATGAGCATGGTCGATCCATCAATATCAAAAATGTCTCTAACTTTCCCCTGGTGTAGTAGAGGCAAATTGATAGACGCTTGAAGAAGTGACTGCATAAGGATTCATGTGAAACATAAAGTTTTCATTTTAATCGAATGCGACTTGGATGTCGTCCCGTTGCAGGTGATTAGTTTAAATTGTTGAGCTGCTTTATACCAAGTTGAGACAGTAGGAGTTTGGCTTTGCTTTTAAAGCTAACGAGAGCGCTTGTTGGCACACTGAGTTTTTTTGGTAGTTTGATTTTTTCAACGTCTTGGTGAATGCCGTTGATGCGAATTTCGTAGTGTAGGTGAGGGCCGGTTGACATTCCAGTACTACCCACATAGCCGATAAGCTGACCTTTTCTTATTTTTTTTGTTGATTTTAAGCCGTGGGCAAATTTGGATAAGTGTGCATACACGGTTGTCAATTTATTGCCATGGTTCAGGTATATAACATTGCCATATCCTCGCAAAGAGGCCACATGTTTGACGACGCCTTTCGCAGGGGCGTAGACCGGCCGGCCACTAGGTGCGACAAAGTCAGTGCCCCGATGTGAGCGCCAAGTATTAAGCAGCGGGTGCAGGCGCATTTTTTGAAAACCGGAGCTGATGCGACTATACTTCAATGGCGCGAAGTTAAAAGTATCGTTTAGAGTTTTGCCCGTGATGTCGTAGTATTTTTTTCTTCCTGTTTTGTCAGTATAGGCAAAAAGAGCTAAGGTCTTTCGAGCTCCAATATAGATTATAGCGGATGGTGTTTTTTCTCCATTCCAAAAGAGAACAAACTTATCGTTCTTGTACAAATCTCGGCTAAAATCCATTTCCCAGGAAAAGTTTGTGATCATTAGGTCGATCACTGATGACTCAATTCCGGCATTTTTACCGTCATAATTGAGCGACTTAGTAATAATAATCGTTGAGCTAGTTAGTGACTTTGTGGGTTGGATGTTGATACTAAAAAAACGGAACGTATCTTTGCTATAAGTGATTAACAAAGGGTTGGCATTCAGAGGCTGAAAAATTATTTTTTTTAGCCCGTGATTATTGTCAAGGATAATTCTGAATTTATCGCCCGGAGAGATGTGGGCGAGTCTTTGGGCGCGATCATCTGCCGTCATTAATTTTTTGAGCAGTTTGCCAGGCAAACCTGTCTTGAAGAAAAACTTGTAGAAAACGTCGCCTCGAGAAACTTCAAAATGAAAGTCATGCGAACTCGCTGCATGACTTGGAGGGGCTAATAAAAAACCACAACAGAGTAATGCGAGCAACAGCGCCCGTCTAAGGAAAGGTGTTTGTTTATTTAACACTGCTGGTGATAACAGATCTTGCTATTTGTCGTGAAAGCTGGTCATTTTCCATTACGTCATCAAGTGTGTCAAGCGCTACAATTGGCACCGTTTCAAGGGTTTTTTCTAGCGTTTCACTAATAGCCAAAAAGCTAATTTCTTGCTTTAAAAAAGCGTCAACCGCAATTTCATTTGCTGCGTTTAGAGTGCCTGCAGCGCTTTGTCCTGCTTTGAGTGCATCGTAAGCGAGGCGCAAACAGGAAAACGCCTCTAAGTCTGGCGGATAAAATTCCAATGATTTTTGCTGGGNGAGATCAAGCGTGCCCACACCAGAGATGTGTCTTTCGGGGTATGATAGCGCGTACGATATTGCTGTGCGCATATCGGGCAAGCCCAATTGTGAGAGCACACTGCCGTCATCAAAATAAGCGAAAGAATGAATAATGCTTTGAGGGTGAATTACCACGTCAATGTTCTCGTGCGAGAGGTCGAATAAAAAATGCGCTTCAATCACCTCGAGCCCCTTGTTCATCATTGTTGCAGAGTCGACAGATATTTTACGACCCATTGACCAGTTGGGGTGGGCGCAAGCCTCGTCAGGCGTAACTTCGCTGAGCTTTGCAAGCGGCACACCCAAGAACGGCCCGCCGGAGGCAGTAAGCTGGATTTTGCTAAGCCCTTTAGTGCCGCCTTGCAGGCACTGAAAAATAGCGCTATGTTCAGAATCAACAGGAATGAGTTCTGCGCCAGAACGCTTGACTGCGTCCATAAGCAAGTCACCCGCTAACACCAAGGATTCTTTGTTTGCCAGCATAATGCGTTTACCGGCTTGGGCGGCAGCGAGCGTGGAGGCCATGCCGACGGCGCCAACAATCGCCGCCATTAGACAGTCTGTCTGCTCGTGCTCTGCCAGTTCAGTCAATGCGGCTTCACCGCTTAAAACAATTGTTTCAGAGCTTAAGACGTGTTGTAATTGTTCGGCGGCGTTGGCGTCAACCATTATTGCGTAGTGTGGCTTGTGGGCGTGACATAACTCTTGCATTTTTTGCCAATTTGTATT